>Ga0315907_10000279_pt1 | contig 76909 bp, 118 predicted proteins | sample LakEriMetagenome_3_FD_203525 | JGI IMG/M metagenome (GOLD analysis project Ga0315907, IMG submission 203525) | Freshwater fungal communities from buoy surface, Lake Erie, Ohio, United States - Buoy 12 MA123 | ecosystem: Environmental > Aquatic > Freshwater > Lake > Lake biofilm | place: USA...
CCCATTCACGACTTAAACAAACCACTCCGTCATGATCTAAAAATATTACCTTCATTTTACAAAAATATGAAAATTAATTATAAAAAACTACTATTTCTATTATTATTCTTAATTGATTGTATAGAGAAATCTTTTATGTCACAATCAGTAATTGGATTAGATGAATGACCATATGGAACCGCAGTATATCTCTTAACACCATCCTTATCAGTTTGAATGATTGAGTAAAGTTTTCCATCTTTTGAGTACCTAAAAATTGTCATATCTTTCTTATTTTTAATCTATTATATGTATATATTTATGTCAAAATGTCATAATTAGTCTAATGGCATATAATTTGAAGATACTTATATAAAAAAAGAAAAAAAAGTTATGAGAAAAATTTATTATTTATTTGATTTAGTTGATTTATTTTCAAATGAAAATATTTTTGAAAATAAAATGAATTATCCAAAAGATGGTGATAAAAATTGGAACAAAACAACAGAAGAATTTGAATCTAATGGAATGACTATTAAAAAAGAAACTTGGGTTAGCCTGGATGGAACATCAACGTATGTTAAAACATACACTGAAAACAAAAAGAGTATTGATGTCAAAGAGCTTGAATCCGCTTTAAAAATAGCAGTTGAAAAAGAAGAATATGAAAAAGCTGCTGAACTTCGTGACCAAATTAAGAAGTTGAAGAAATAAAAAAAAGACCTCAAAATTGAGGTCTTTTTTATTTTAAAAACACTATTCTGTGTTTGGGCCATCCAATATTGGATTTGACTCCACCACCTTATTTTTCTAAATAAGGAAAATATGAAAGAAGATATTAATTATAAATTCTTTTTGTAGAAAAGTTTTATTATTTATCACCTTTTTCTTCTTCAACTGAAGCCGCTCTATAAGGAGTAGCTAACTTCTTAATTTCACCAATGAATTTTCTTGCTTCACCAGCGTTTTTCTTAAATTTACCATTATGAGCTGCGTCAAATTTTTCCCATAAATCTTTTAATTGTTCATAAACTTCTTGTTTTGACATATTATTTTATTTTATTTTTTAGGGTTAAGTACCCTTCGACTTTCTTATTCAAATAGATCCGCTGCATCACTATCAACATATCCATCATTATCATCATCATCTCCACCCATTACTTCATTGAACTGTTTTTCAACCTCTTCAATTTCATCCAATGATTTGAATCTGAAATAATCATTAACAATTGGTGCCATTTTTTCTAAAACATCTTGTGTAAACACCTCTTGAGTAAATAATTGTTTTGTTGTAACTGATTTCCCTAAGTGAGAAATATACCAACGGTTTCCACCAGGAACAAACTTAATCTCACCAGTTGATTTATCAACTTCTTCTTTACCTTTTGCGATACCAATTTGTTCAAAGAATTCTGGACGACAAAATGCGTCTAAGCCAGTGTAAGGATTCATACCATGAATAAAAGATATATCAAATCTAATTTTCTTAGGTTTTGCCAATCTATTTTTTTGAGTTTTGAAAAGTACTGTAATACCGGAAGCACCTAAATCCATTTCATCCTCTTCAGAAGTTTTTAATTTACTTTTTGACATAAATCCAATTACAGATGCTGAATAAAGTAGACCATTACCTCCGCGGAGTCGCTCTTGTGGAAAAAGATCCATTGTTAGATATGTATGGTTTGCCACCAAAAGTGGAATTTCTAAGTAACCCAAGTCTGTATTTATACTTCTAAACATAGAACCAAGTGCTTTAGCTTTAGTCATATCTTGTTTAATATCACCTTTTAATAAATCTTCTTTTTCTTTATTTGAAGCCATTTGTCCCAAAGAATCTAAAACAATCATCAATTTAGGCATCTCATAACCAGCTAGTTTTTGTTCTTTTAACTCATCTATCAATTTTGTTAAAGTTATGTTCACGTCTTCTACTTTATTAGATCTAACTAATCTAAATTTATCTAAAGAGTTATCAATTCCAAATTTTGGTAAGTCTTCTAAATCAATAGCCTGTTCAGTATCAATGTATATTACTGAATATCCTAATTTCTGAGCTTGTTTAGCACATGAGTAACAAAGAAAGCTCTTACCAGCACCTGATTCACCAGCAAACGCAGTTATTCTATTTGTAGCAATACCACCCCCTAATAATCTACCAGATAAAGCAGCATCTAATAAATAAACACCAGTTGTTATAAATTGTTTTTCTTTAATTTCTTTTTCTACTAAAATTGGAACTGATTTTGCAATATTATCTAATATTGATCCAACTTTACTAAACTCAAATTTCTTCGTTTCTTTTCCTTGTTTTGCCATTTTAATTAAATTCTTTTTTATACTTTATATATTAAAAAATAATTCCCCCTTTATAAATTTTTTTAAAAACTCCAAAATAAATTATCAAGGAGGGAATAATTTATTTATATATACAATATGACTAGGGAAGAATTTTTAGAAAGAGCACGTGATAAGCATGGATATAAATATGAATATCCAAATTTGAAAGATAAAGTATTATCAACTGATGATATAGATATAATCTATAACGGTGAACTATATAGACAAAAAGTTGTTAAGCACATAACATTGGGTCGTTGTCCAGAGAAAAATACACCAACAAAAACCACCGAGCAATTTATTAAAGAAGCTAAAGAAGTTTGGGGTGATAAATATGATTATTCATTAGTAAAATATAAGGGAGCTCTTAAAAAGGTTAAGATAATATATGATGGTCTTATATTTGAACAGGTCGCTATTTCTCATTTACAGGGACAATGTTGTGAAAAAAATTTAACCAAAGATAATTTTATAAGAAAATCAATAAATAAACATGGTGATAAATACGATTATTCTATGGTTAAATATATATCAGGTGATATTCCTGTTTTAATAGGATATAAAGGTGTGTATTATTTACAAAAACCATATAATCACATAGGTGGTTCTAAACCAGAGAATATTGAATTATCAGTAAGAAAGACAACTAAAAAGTTTATACAAGAGGCTAATTTAGTTCATGATTTTAAGTTTAGTTATGATAAAACTGATTATGTTAAGAATCAGATTAAGGTTATAATTACTTGTCCTATACATGGTGATTTTAATCAAACTCCACTTTCACATTTACAGGGTAATGGTTGCCCTAGTTGTAGTGAATCTCGTGGTGAAAAGTTAATTTCTAAATATTTGGATAAGAATGATATTTCATATTATAGACAGCATAAGTTTCCTGATTGTAAGAATATATTTCAATTACCATTTGATTTTTATTTACCGAAATACAGAACTATAATAGAGTTTGATGGTAAACAACATTATGAGCCGATTGAACATTTTGGTGGTTTAGAGGCTTATGAGCGTTTAAAGGTGAATGATAAGATTAAGAATGATTATTGTGAGGATAATTATATTAATATAATAAGAATTAGATATGATCAGATTGATCGTATTTATTATATATTAAATGAGAGTTTAAGATTATAAACTAATACATACACAATAGTAATCATATCCTTGATGACCTCTTAATAAAGGTTGTTCATACAAAACTTCCACTTTATAATTAGGATATTCGTCTTTTAGGTTATTTATAGCACCTTCCAATTTAAGAAGGAATTCATTTGTTATTTTATTAAATTCAATAAAGTCGGATATTTCTCCTTTATATCCATCTGCTGTGAATTTCACTTCTAACTCAGGACAATTTATAAATACTCTACAATCTGTTGGGTTTCCACTTTCGGTTACTTCTTCAAGTGTTTCTGAATTGCCCCAACGGAATTCACCACATTCATTATCTTCATTATATGAATATTCCACTAAATCAGTGAAACAATGTTTGATATACTCAACATCAATTGAATTATCGGTATTTTCGTTAAATTTTCTTAGGTGTTTCATACTTTATATTCAATATTTATTTTTAACTCACCAATTCTATTTACAATGAAGTTAACTTCATTTCCTTCACTTTCTATATCTTTAATTATGGCGTTTATACTATTAAGTGTTTCTTGTTTAATTCTTAATATTTCCATCTCATTTTCAATTGACGCTTTTAAAAAACCAGCATTTCCATATGGTGATCTATTCCATAATTTACCTTCAACAGGTTCCAATTTAACTTCAACATAAACACATTGAACACCTTCCACTCTTATTGGTTTTGCTATCAAAATATTAACATTATAGTAACCACTCTCTGAGATATCAGCAAAAAGTGTTTCTAGATATGATTTAGTTTCATCTTCAAAACTTTCATTAAATTTTCTTAGGTGTTTCATTTTTTATTATTTATATTTATCTGGAAGTAGTCATTTGGTCTATCATCATCCTCTTCGTAATTTATTTCAATATTATAATTAGGATATTCATCTTTTAATCTTTTGATTGAGATATCAATTGATTTAATAATATGTGATATTCTTTCAGAATTACCAATCATTCTTTCAAAAGTTCCACCCTTAGTTATTCTAGGGATATCTATGGTTAAATCAACATATTCGTCATTAAGTGTGATTTCATCGTTTGGATTATCACGTAGATAATCTTCATGTGTATCATATTCTACATCACATTCTGGATCATCTGATAAGTCATTAAAACAATGTTTGATATATTCTATATCAAGATGCTCATTTATACTTTCGTTAAACTTTCTTAGGTGTTTCATTATTTAAATTTACCTGGGTATATTTTTCTCCACTCGTGACCTTGTGGTACATCAGATGCTCTAACACCAAATATCTTTTTCTCTGGACAAGTATCTTCTCCGTTTAATAAGAAGTTGTTATTACAAGCCCAAACCTCAATATTTCTATTTATTCTTTGACCAACATGGAAAGGAAATCTAATATTAGCTTTATTGTCAATTGATTCTATTCTCATTGAACTATCTAATACAACTGTTATTTGTAAATTTCTATTTCTTTTTCCTGTAAAAATTAGTTCTTTAGAGTTTAAATAGCTTTCACTTATTTCATCTTCTCCATTTTCTAACTCTTGTTCCATCTCAATCTTCTTTTTCTCTTCCTCTTCATCTAAATAACTAGGTAGATTTATTTCAGTTGGAGTGTCTTGGTTCCACTTGTGTTGAAACTTTCTTGCGAAGTCTTTATATTTTTCTATCTTTCCCATAAATAATTTTTGATTATACATTATATATTAAAATATAATTATTATATTTGTAAAACAAACAAAAAAATAAAGGTCATGGGAAGAATTAAAGATTTAGTAATTGAGTTACAAAATGAGTTTGGTTATAATATGGAATTCTTACCAGAAGATTTCAATATGGATGAATATTTAGCAAAGAGAGCTCAAGAAGTAGAAGTTAAACCATTACCATTATCGAGTGTTGATAGAGATACTTTGAATTTTGCAACTAAAGTAACATACGAACCTTTATTTTGTGACAAAGTAAAATCAAAAAATAAGTAAAAAAACTTTCATATTTTCTTATAAAAGTCTCTAAAACAGAGACTTTTTTTTATTTTCTTTAATATATAGAATATGAAGGAAATAAAGGGATTTGAAGTTGTGCATTTAAAACCAAACGCACAAAATTTAGAAATGTGGATAGCATATGACATTGAAAGTAAAATGGCTATTGGACACATTTTCATGACTATTGAAAATAATCAAAAGATAAAATTCTTAGATGCTTGGGTTGATGAGGATCACCGAAGAAAAGGAATATTCAGATCTCTGTGGGACACCAGATGGGACTTTGTAAATCAAAATTACAAAGGATATCTTGTTTATGCTTGGTGTAAAGATACTTCTCTTCCTCTTCTATTAGAGAAAGGTTTCGAACCAGGTGAAATAGTTACTTATGTAGAAAAATTTATAAACTAAAATATCTTTTAAATATATACTAATAAATAAAAGTATATACTATGCCAGCAAAAGATAAAATGTTTTCATTAAGACTTCCAGCAAAATTTTTAGAAGAATATAAAGAATTTTGTGATGAACATTCTATAAACATCTCTAAAAGGATTAGAAAATTCATGGAGAAGGACTTAGAAGCTTGGAGAATTAGAAAACAACAAATGAATAACAAAAATAGTAATTAAAAATAATCAGATTTATAAACCCATTTGTAACCACAATGGGTTTTTCTCTTACCATTACAAACATTTATAACATTAGATTTTTGATATCCAGCTTTTTCAATATCAACTAAACTTACCCATTCACAAATAAGGTTATTATCCATATCTAATTGTAGTATTATATCTTTAGATTTTCCATAATTCCAAGATTTTTTACCTTTTTTCGAATCCGAAATTTTATTCTTAGTTTCATTTGATAATTTCTTACCAAGATTTATATCCCTCAATTTAGCTTTGGTATCTTCTGATAATACTTTACCTCTTTGTGATTCGGACATCTTTTTCTTAGTCTCATCTGATGTTACTCTATCCTTTCTAGCCAATCTTAATTTCTTTTTAGTTTCTTCCGTGTGTTTCTTTCCCCACATAGGATGGTTTTCACCAGAGACATCTCTACCAAAAAAACCATTTACCATTGCAAGAGACTCATTTATATAATCTTTTGAATTAACTACATCAAACTCTATATGTAGTTTCAATTCTTCTGATAGTGCATCTAATCTTGTATCATGATATGATAATATTTGTATTTTAAATAAATGTATATTATTATCTATTTCATCATAGAATATTTTTCTATATTTAATTGATCTTATACTACCAAAATATTTTCCAGATTTTATTTTCTCTTCCGATGTAGATCCTATATAAAATTTAGGCAATTTATATCCACTATAAGTGACTAAGTATGTAACATATTTCATATACTATATATAAAAAGTATAACTACCTACTTGTATTATCCAAAACTTTATTCATAAGATGGGAATTTAGGTAAAAAAATTCGAGAATTCGCATTATCTGCGAATATTAAGTGTTTAGAATCATCTCCTATTATATACATATTAAGTATCTTATTGTGATAACTTTCTGGTATAATATCATTAAATAATCTAATATTAGTTACTTTCATATCTGATCCAATCAATTTACAAGTATTGATTGTATCACTTTCGATTAGATATTCAAATGGTGTTATATCAGTTGTGTTATAATACACTTTTCTTAATATTGTACTAATTAAAGATCCTGCTCTTGATTCATCATCAACATTTCTCTTATAAATCCATTGATCAATCTTTCTTTGTCTTTGGTCAATATTAATAGTATAACAATACCAAACTCCTTCTTCTAAAGCCACAGTATCATTTGTCTCATAACCCATTAAATCAAAAGTATAAGTATCAGAGTTTAAAGTAACTGTAATTTTATCATTCTTTAAATCAAATTTATAACCTTGATTTGTAGCATCATTATAATTTGTAAATAAATTATAATTATCATCTATTACATAATTATGTATATTAAACCATATATAATATGATAGATTGTCGGATTCTCTTAAATAATTTCTCATATTCAAATATTGAACACCTACTTCACCAAAAGTAATTGAAGCTAAGTCATAATTAGAACGTGATACAATAGTTGATGAATTTTCAATTAACTCTTTATCTATTGCAGCTGTATAAGATAGTCTTATAGGATCTTTAGTAAGAGGTGCTAATTGTTCTTTATTTGCAATAGCGTTTTTAGCTTCATTAATATCATTCCCGAATAATTCATCAATTGTACTATTCTTAGTTAACTTATCAACAGTTTGTTTAACATCATTATTAGAGTAATTGATATTTGCTGATTTGTTGAATTTTTTCAATATTAATTTGTAATAAACAGCAGAGTTGTTAAAATTTCTAAATTGCTGTGCATGATCTACTGTAAATAATCTATTTATGTCACAGAAATAAAGAAAATCTTCTTTAGCTGGTCTTCTTTGTGGACCAAATATTTCTTTAAACTGTTGCTTAGTTATATGAACCTGCATAGTTTCAAATAGATTTAAATCAAATTGATTCATCACTATTTGAGAGTCAGGAAAGTTGTTTTGATCGACAGAAACTTTTAAATCTCCTTGACAAACAACATTATATAATTGATATTCATTAAATATTTTATCTTCACCTTTTTTATCTGGATCTGTAGCAAAATAAATTACTTTATGACCAAATACTTGTTGAGCATCATTACTTAACTTTTGTAGTAAATTCATTGCTGAATTTTGTTGATATGGATTATATAGATTTGCTTTATCATCAGTTGATAACTGAGGTAAATTACTACCATCCGTAGCACAATTCTGACCATTAATACCTGTTGTATTTGAAGCTGGTACAAAATTCCCGTTAGCGTCTGTGTAACCCAACATATTAGACTGACAACATTCTCTAATTCCAAATAAATTTGTTTTAAAATAATCTTTACTAACATTTTGAAAGTCACCAATTAAGTTAATATCTTGTATAGTTACTGTTGAATTTGAGTTATTTGTTATACTATATTCTATTTGAAAAAATCTAATTGGATTTATTCTCAATGTTGAAATGTTTTGTGTTGTTAAAAACTCCCAGTTAGACCATGTTTTACTATTATCTTGTGAAAATCTATATTTAATATCAACATTAGTTAAGTTACTACCAGATATTATTTCTATATCAGTTATTCTAAAAACTTTATAAATAAAAGGAGCTTTCATTATAATTGTTTTACCAGATGCAATACTTATTGTCGAACCATCGGTTACTTCTTCTCTTTCTAATTCACCCTCTAATGAATATTCCAAAAGCTTAACATTTCCAATATCAGAAGTACCAGTTCTAACCCATTTAATCTCTAAATACATCGGAAATGCAGCCGACCAATCAGGAAAGTTTTCAAAATATTTTGTTAAATCTAACCAAGCAGACCAATCATAACCATTTCTAGATATTCTATAATAATGTTTTAAATATCTAGTTGGTGTTAATCCTAAAGTATCATAACTAAATTTTGTAAATCTCTTAACATTTTGTAAATTTGGAAAAGATAAAATATATTCACTATCTATACTTGTAAATATAGGAGTAGCATTTGATGCTGTAGCAGAAGCTGTTATATCAAATTTATTTGATATTAATATTTTACCAGCTAACTCGTCATATTTTATTTGCATAACATATATATTAAATTATAAAACTTACTTAAATTTTTTATTTAAAATAATTCTAAATAATTTTGTGGATAAATAAATAATATCTATATTTGTATTATAAATAAGAAACTAAAAAAAAGAGCGATGAATATCAAAGAGAAATTTTTAGAATTAACATCAAGAACATATCCAAATGGTACAGAAGAACAATTGTTTCCAATTCTACATTCTACTGTTGATGGTTTACAAACTGATGAATTCGGTAACCTCTTTATTAAGATAGGTGAGAGTGACGTGATGTTTACATCACACTTAGATACTGCTACTTCCGCTTTATCTCCAGTAAAACACGTTATTGAAGAAAACATAATCAAAACAGATGGTACTTCTATCTTAGGTGCTGATGATAAAGCTGGTGTGACTATTATGTTGTATATGATTAAAAACAACATCCCAGGTCTTTACTACTTTTTCTTAGGTGAAGAAGTTGGTTGTATCGGTTCTAAGAAAGTTGCTGAAGTTCAAAAGAAAGAAAAAATTGAAGGTATTAACAAAGTTGTTTCTTTTGATAGACGTGGTACTTCTTCAATTATCACACACCAAACTTCTAGACGTTGTTGTTCAGAAGAATTCGGTGAAGCTCTTTCTAAACAATTCAATGAAGTTGAATCAACATTTGATTATAAAAATGACGATACTGGTGTTTTAACTGACTCTGTACAATTTATCTCAATCTATCCAGAGTGTACAAACATTTCAGTTGGTTATTATAGTGAACACACTTTTTCCGAAAGACAAGATATTGATCACTTAACAAAATTAGCTGAAGCTTGTTTAAAAGTAAATTGGGCTGAACTTCCAGTTAAACGTGACCCTTCTGTTACAGAATATAAATCATACAAAAGCTACGGATCTTACTGGGATGATGATTACGGTTATGGATATGGTAGAAGTTACACATCTTCTTGGAATTCTACAAGTGTGAGTAAAGTTAAAACAGAAAATGTTTGGTTCCACGATAGAAAATACAACTACTTGTCTAAAGTAGAGATTGAATCTTTATCTAAGAAAGTTGTGTCAGTTGATTTATGTAAAGAGCGTATCTCTTATGAGCAAAACTTAATTGAAGATTTACTTGTATCATTGGATATTGAGTATATTGATACTGAATGGGATGGTTTCAAATTAACAGTTTACTACAAATTGAACCACAAAACAGATTGTACACGTAACGACTTGTTAGAGTACTTACCTGAATTAGACTACTCAAATGGTGATGATTTAGGTGAAGCAACAGTTACTCCTGGTGGAAACTTACCAAGTAAAACTGATGATGAATATGATTGGGGAGCTTGGGGTGGTTACTGTGACTCTTTCTAATAATAACTAATGAAAAAGACTGATCTAAAAATCAGTCTTTTTCACTTTTTAATACTATAATATATATAAACAAAAGTTTTTATATGGCTAAGAATGGGGATATAATTTTTCTTGAAAGAAGGCTTCAAGAATTATTAGAGAAGGAGGATTACGAAAGAGCTGCTATCGTAAAAAGATGGATTGATGAATTAACTATTTTTTACGATAAAAAAAAGAAAATTTTGGAAGATGATTTATCTAAAAACAAACAAAGATAATATAGTTTCAATTTCAAGAGAAAATATAAAAAGTCAACAAGATGAATTTCCTAGATACGTTGAATTTGTTGATAGTGTTATTATAGAAAGTTACGATTCAATCGATACTTTGAAGTTTAAAGATATTAACCCTATAATTACAATAAACATAAATTCAACTATTCAATATAGAGTAGAGTACAAAGGTGATCCAGATGATTTTTTAAAATCAATTATTAGAGACAACAAACTAAACGATTTATTAAAATGATAAAAGGTAGAGTTCTTTATGATTCTGATATAAAAGATCATAATAAATTAGGAGTTTATGGTATTTTTGATACCAAAAAAGTAACTTGGGAATATTTTGTTATATCTTATATTTCTAAAAACAATGAAATATCATTAACGGCTGAAATATGTACCTATGGAAATACAAAACCAACTTTTGATGATATTAAAAGATATGGGTTAAAAGTAAATGAAATTGAAGTTGGTAAAAAATTCATTTTAGATTATAAATCTAAATGGGAAAGTGGATTAAATGTAACAACACAAGAAGATAGAGATAGAAAACTAAACGAAATTTTAGACAATGAGAACACTAACTGAAATATACAATAACAAATACGATGTAAGAGAATCAGAAATTCCTAGAGAGTTTTACAAAAGCTTTCAAGAATTCATGTTTGGATCAACTTGTTACAAAGACGATTCCTCTGGTGAGGATGAATTTGTTTATTACATATCAGATTTTAAAATGTGGTATAGACTTAACATAAAAGAAATAGAATTATACGAAAAAAGACAAGAAAGAGATGATAAAATTAATAAATTATTAGATTAATTTATATCATGATGTTACATGTTTTTATATATAGCTTATGTATCAAGTATTTAAAATGATATTTACACAAAATTCATATGAATTGAACAATGAGTACTCAAAATTATCTGAGCACGAAAAAGAAACAATTGCAAATATTTTACCAGATGGTTATTTTGAATTTAATGATAAATTAGAACAATTTAATTTATTTTTGATAATAACTAAAGAAGATTTAGATAGATATGCTAAAATACTTGATGAAAATTTTATTCGTTTTAAATTAAAAAATATAACTAAGGATCTTTTAAATGGACTAGACATTCAAGAACATTTAAAAGATTATATAAATCCTTTAAATAGACATCGATTCAATACCTTTAAAATGAAGTTAGAAGAATGGATAAATCAAAATTTAGACATAGATACTATTTTAGATAGAATAAATCAAATTGGTATTGAAAATCTAACTAAATTAGAAATAAAGTTTTTGGATAATTATAAAGTTTAATGTATATTTGTAAATAACTCTAAAAAAAAATATTATGAAATCACTTTTTATTAAAGCATTAAGACCTGTTCTTCAAATTTACGCTAACTTCTTAATCACACAATTAGAAACTGATAATTTAGACTTATATGAACATTATATGTCACAAGCTGTTTTATTAGATTTCTGTGCAACTGAATACTATGATATTTATTTAGACTAATGAAAAAATTATACTTAGACGATTTAAGAATACCAAAAGACTCTATCGGATTTGTTCCAGATAATTTAAACCAATTTTATTGGGCTAACGACTGGACTATCGTTAGAAACTTTTGGGAGTTCTGTAATTATATCCAAAAGTTTGGATTACCAGACTTTATTTCTTTCGATCATGATTTAGCTGACGAACACTATGTTAGTGACGTTAACTATAATGATTATAAAGAAAAAACTGGATATGAGGCAGCAAAATGGTTAGTTGATTGGTGTTTTGATAACAAAAAATCATTACCAGATTTTGTTGTACATTCGGCTAATACTGTTGGTAAAGTAAATATTGAAAGTTATTTAAATAACGCTAAAAAACATTTACTATGAATTTTTTAAAGGCTCACTTAGTAGCAAACATTAAAAGACTTTATAAAGATTATGAAACTAAATTAGGATTAGATCCTAGTGTTAAATTTTTATATCTTGATGAACCAGTATTAACCACTAAGAAAAAAATTAATAGAATTAATGCTTGGTACCCATATGCTTTAGATGAAGTTGTAAATAGTGGTTGGCATGATTTAAAAGGTGGTGAGATAAAAGAGATTTGGCAAAAAATTAAAAGTAATAAAGTCTATGTTGTAAAAAACATTGGTGGTAAATTCTATAAAGTGAGAAAAAAAGATGATATTTAATTTAAGAGATATTAACTTCTATTATAATGGTGTTAGTGAAGATCACAATGTCACATATGATTGTGAGAATAATGGATGCCATGATGAAGGTATATGTCGTTGTGGTATGATAACAGATGTTTATATCACAGATGTTGATATTACTCGTATATCAAATATTATTTATGATACTATCAATGATGGTGATAATGATTTATCAATAAAGAGAAATGTTAAGTTAGATCTTTTGCTAAATGGTTATGGAAAAGATATGGATCTTTATATGATAGATCGTATTCTTAGAAAATGGAAAGTATATGATCCGAATTCTTGGGATGTTGATATTTGTGGTGGATATTATGGTCAAGAAATCGAAGATATTTTACTTAAACAAAATATCTGTGATGAATTAAACTCAGAGATAATTAAAGCTCTTTCAATTGAACCTTTAGGTGAACGAGTTGAGTATCTCTTAAAATTAGAATATAATAAAATTCTACCTGAATTAAAAGAAAGTGAATGGTCATTAGAAATTGTTGATTTGGATAAAATTATTTTTGGTAGTGAACATCATGTAAAAAAATGTAAAAAAGAGATTGAGAAAGGATCTGTAAAATACAGAGGATATTTCTATGATGATAAAAATTATAACACGGTATTAACTAAGTTAATAAGAGGTGTTGCCATTAAAAAAGGAGATAATTATAGATTGATTGATGGATACCATCGTTGTTTATCAACCGGAAATAACAGAGTTAAACTTTTGATTGCTAAAAAATAATTATTATATTTGTATTATGAAAGCTAAAATATTTATATTGATTGGAGTACCAATGTCAGGTAAATCAACTTGGGTAAGAGAAAACTACCCAAACACTAAAGTTATATCTAGAGATGATATAGTTTTAGAAGTACATGGATCTAACGATTATAATAAAGCTTTTAATGAAGTTAATCAAAAAGAAGTTAATCGAATATTAGACGAACGCTTATTAGATGCTTCTAAATCAAACGAAGATGTTATCATAGATATGACTAACATGACTTCTAAAAGAAGAAGATCAACTCTTAAATATTTCACTGACTTCTACAAAGAAGCAGTTGTATTCCCCGTTTTATCAAACGAAGAATATGATAGAAGAAATAAAATAAGAACTGTTAACGAAAACAAATCAATACCATTAGCAGTTTTAAGAACTATGCTTAACTCTTATCAATCACCAACCAAAGAAGAAGGATTTGATAAAATAACTGTATTAAAATAATTATGATAACTGTTAAAAAAGCAATACAAGAATTATCAGATGCTGTTACAGCATCTGGTAAATCATTAGAACAAATTGGAAAAGTCCCGGTATTTGAATATTTGAGGCAGGCTGGTATAAACCAGGATAGTTTCAATGATATTTGGAATAAGTTGGTTGAATTACATACCAAACCAATTGTTACTGCGGTTGGGTCGAAAGTTGATTGGGGTACCGGAATTTCAGGAAAATCTGGTAATATGGGTACATCAGGACCAGTAGGTGTAATTCAAAATAATCCAGTACCTCAAGAAAAACAAAGAGTTCCGAGGAAATCAGTCTTTGGTGAGATTAAGAAAATAGCCGGGTAGTAAAAAAATACTAAAAATAACTCCATCATTATTTGGTGGAGTTAAACTTATGCCTTATATTTGTTATATAAATAATAAGACATATGACAACTATCAACAACATCGACATTTCAAAATTAAAATACGTAGAAGGACAATTTATTCCATCTAAAGATTTTTCTGATTATATTGATGAAGATACAACGTATGTTTCTGAAGAGGGTTATATCTACTTAGATAATGAAGATGATATCTGTGTTGATATTAAATTCGAACAAAATATTTCCGGTTATATTACAGGTTGTCCTGGAGACTACTGGACACCAGCTTCTTATTCAGCTGTTATTGAAGATGATAGTTTTGATATCTTATCTTTAGAAATTGATGGTGAAGAAGTTGAACTTACTAAAGAAATCGAAGAGATTTTAAACTCTATTGTTAGAGAGAAAATTTATGGAGTTAAATAATGAACAAGGAAATTATTGAACAGTATATACACGAATTATGTTATAAAAAATCATCATCTGAAAATCCATATTTAGATGTCAAGGATCTTAAAATAAATAAAATTGCTATTTTAAATGATGTTGTTGAGACTGTTTACTATTTTAACTTAACAAGTCGAAAAGATCCTAATATAAAAATGGAAATAAAAGGACATCATAAATTCACAAAAAAAGATTTTATACCTTACTTGAGAGATAAAAGACTAGAAGATTTATTGAAATCCATAGACTAACTCTGTGGTTTCTTCTCTAAATTAATTTCAACACCTTCTTTTTTGAAGTAAGATGAAATCAATCCTTCTAAAACTAATAGTAAACAAATCAAACCAAATATCTTAATAACAGAATCCATTCCAGAAATATCTACTATTAACTTAGAGAATAACTTAAATACCAAATTCCAAGGTTCCTCTAATTGAGAAACTCCAAACTGAGTAAATATAACTTTACTTGGTGAATCAATTAAATTAGGAATACCTAATATAACAGCGTTTAATGCTGCGAATTCAAACACACCCGGACCACCTAATGCTTTTACAAAATTTGAAAGACCTTTTGCTGCATTTTTAGATATTAAATTTATAGAAGTTGAGATTAAAGCTTTCATAGGCGCTAATAACAAAAGAATAACTTTCAATACTAATTTCATCCACCATTTAGTTTTTCCTTCCTCTGGTGGTGAGGTTTGTTTCATATCTAAAAACCATTTCATAAACCAATCTTTAGCATCTAAAACTTTATCAGAAACACTTTTAACAGCCTTAACATCACCAACATTTTTAGTAAACTCATTTCCGTCTTTATCTTTGAAAGTTATAGTATCACCATCAATTTTAAAAATTTCTTTCTCAGCAGTTTCACCATTATCCCTTGTATAAGAAACTTTATCACCTACTTTAAAATCCTCATTTATTGAGTAAAAACTTTTAAGAATATCAAATGATTCTAATTTTAATTCATCTTCTATATTTGAAACTTCAGCTTCAGCATCTGAGATAACTTTATCATCTACCGTTTCAATTTTTTTATTGAATGATGAAACAAACTTTGTTTTTAAAAAGTCAGTTGTTTGTTTAATGTTTGATAAATCACTTTTTAATTCTTCTTTGTCTATTTTCTTCTGAGTTATCAACTCAACTATTTTCTTGTCAATTGGTTGTTTGAATTGAGTTGTTATGTTCTTAACATTGTTTTGACTAATATTTAAAAGAACTTTTATAATTGCTTCAAAAAACTTTACAACACCTGATATTAAAGACTTCATACCTTCTTTAATCTTTAAAAGTTTTTCTTTTATAGTAGAAAACATTTTACCACCAACCTTTTTACCATTATCATAAACTGTTTTAAAGAAATCTTTAATTCCAAATTCTTCTTTCAATAAATCAATTTTATGACTTATTAAATTCTCTTTAATGAATAATTTTTCTTCGTTAGTGAATATAGATGATCTTAAACTCATTTCCCATATCGAATTTGAGAAGTCATTAAATATCTGCTTTTCAATAATTGGAACCTGTTTTCTAACAGATTTTACAAATGATTTATAGTCTCTTATATAGTCCATAGATTATATATTAAAAATAGAATTCTTAATTTTAATATATAAAATATGAAGATAAGAAAACTCGGAGATAAAAAATGGAAAGTATTGATTTTTCAAGGATCACCTAGAGATCCTGATACTTGTCCTAATATGGAATCAAAAACTCACAAAGTAATTGAGTATGTTATAGAAAAATGGTCTCCATTTTTAGAAATAAAAGTTATTGATTTATCTGTAAATAAATCTAAAAAACCAAATATACAACCTTGTAAGGGTTGTGTTTCAACTGCTGGCGGATTTCATTGTATCGCAGAAGGTGAGAGAGTTGAGACTAAATATGGATATAAAAAAATTGAAGATATCTTAATAGGAGATGAATTATCAACCGGAACCGTTTATAATTTTATGAAAACCGGTGATAATTCTATTATATATGAGGTTACAACAAGCGACGGAAGAAAAATAAAATTAACTGATAATCATCCTATAAAAGTAATAAATCCTATTTACAAAAATAATAATAAAAAAAAACTAAAAGGATATACTGAAGAATGGATCGATGTTAAGAATCTAAAAACCGGTGATAGAATACCATTTAAATTTACTGGTGAATTTAAAGAAGATGAATCAAATTTAGATAAATATCTTTTATGTGGCTTATTATGGGGAGATGGAGCGGTTCATCATAAAAGACTTAAATTATGTTATGATGTAAGAGATGAAATTCTAATTGAAAAACTATCTAATAATTTTAATATCTCAATTTCTGAGAAGGGAGTTATATCAAAAAATACCGAAGTTAAATGGATAAAATTTAATGACAATGAAACCAATTTATTTATCAACAATCTTATATTTGAAGAAAAAAACAAGAATATATATGATCGAAGAATTCCAGAATCCATAATGAATTCATCAAAAAGTCAAGTTTCTAATTTTTTAAATGGTTGGTTTGCTAGTGATGGATCAATTATTAAAAGAAATAATAGAGGAAACGATTATTATGAAATAAATCTAACAAGTGTTAGTAAAGATTCTTTAAGAGATTGTCAATTGCTACTTTCTAAATTTGGTATAAAATCATCTATAACCTATTTGGATCATATAGAAACTTTTAGGTTTAATAAATTTATAAAAAGAGCATCTATGTTAGTTATAAGTGGCCTTAATGCTAATATTTTTATGGAAAAAATAGGAATATTTAATAAGGATTATAAATTTAAAAAAATTTCTTATAGAAAATCTAAAAATTATGACTATTATGGTAAAGTCGAAAAAATAGAAGAAATTGGTAGATCAAATGTTTATGATATATCTGTTTCAAAATCACATAAATTTATATGTGAAGGTATAGAAGTTCACAATTGTCACTTTCCTTGTAGTTGTTATTTCAAAGGGATGAAAGAACCTGATTTACTTTCAGAGTTAAATGTTTATGAATTACTACAAGAGGCTGATGCTTTTTTAGTATTTTCTCCAATACACTGGCACTCCTTATCATCACAAGTTAAAACTCTTTTTGATAGATTGGTCAGTGTTAATCAAACTCTTACAATTGATGATGCCAAGAAACTAATGGGTTCTGATAATATTAAAAGATCAGAAGTTACTGGTAAGTTCGCTAAGTCTGGTAAATATGACAATCTTCTAAGAAATCATTTAGAAGGTAAAGTTGGTGGATTTTACGCACATGGTGATGACGGTGCTGATGATTATGAGGGTAAAGAATTACCAGAATCATATTCCGATGTATTTGATGATGGTTTTTCAAATAATGCCAAAAATGTCGTAATGCCATTCGTAATGCAACTTAAATATTCTGGAGTTTGGGTTCCTGATAATTTAATAGAAACGTTTTATACAAATAAAAATATTAATTATTATGTAGCTAATAAGTTAAAGAATAAAGAACTTTATGATAGAGCCGATAATTTAATCAATAATCTTTTAGATTATTTAGATGAAAAAAATAAAGAAATATAATGAAAAAGTTTTTTGAGTTTTTTGATGATGAAGATTTAAAATCAAGATTTGAAATACCTTATTTAAAGGGAGAAATGGATAAAGAGATTTCTAAAAATTTTACAAAAATACCTTTAAGTTCTGGTGATGAGAATACAGATAAATTAGTTGAGAATGTTTTAATTCAATATCCAATACTAACTAAGTTTCAGTCACAGTTAGTCGATCATGATGGAGATAGATTTGTAGCTTTTTATGCAACTTCATATAAACCAGTACAAGGTATGACTTTTTATGCTCAAGCTGGATTAGCTTTTATAGAAGATACTTATGTTATTACTTTAATATTGAAAGATGTTGAAGATGACGATCAAGATAATTGGGAGATTAGAGATTATGAAGTAACAGAAATGGAAGATGTTTATTCTATAATGGACTCTTTTATGATGGCTTGTGAAAAACTTAATATAGTTAAACCAGAAGATAAATTCTCTATAATGAGAAACTAAGACTTCTTAATTAAATGCCAAGTATTTACTAATATAACACCACTATTCAAAAGAATTAGTGGTGTTCTTCCATGATAAAAGGCGTAAAATAAAAAGATGACACATCCTATATTATTTAATATTCTAAGCCACTTTACATTTTTTACAACAAAAGATATAAAAATTATAACTGACCCAACATATGCTAAAAATTCAATGTAACTATACATATTGTATATATAAATAAAAAAAACCACTGAAATTCAGTGGTTTTTTATATTAATCTTCTTCCTCTTGATAGTCTTTTTAAATTTTCAGGATCTCCCGAAATTTCCAATCTGTTGTCGCAATTATTTTCCATAATATTCAATTTTAAAAGTTACATGACATATATAAACTAAAATATAAAAGTTTAAAATAAACTTAATTTATTTTTTAAACTATAATAATTAGTTTTTGAATAGTGATTAAAAAGAGGCTTAAAGATTTATTTTTAAGACCTCTTTTTTTTGTAAATGAAAAAACATTATTTTTATAAATAAGTAATGAATATTTATAATGAACTATCACTACTACTTCCTATAACAATAAAAATACTAGTAGCAACAATATGTGGATCACTAGTTGGTTGGGAAAGAGAAAAGAAAAATAAATTTGCTGGTCTTAGAACAAACCTTCTAATTTGTGTTGGATCAGCAATTTTTACTATTGGTTCCTTTTATGCAGGAACTTTGTACAATGTTGACCCAACTCGTATCCTATCAACAATAGTTACTGGTATGGGATTTTTAGGTGGTGGTGTTATTATGAGAGATAATGATAAAATGATTGGTATAACAACCGCGGCTTTTATCTGGGTAATATCTGGAATTGGAATATTAGCTGGAATGGGTTTAGTTCTTATACCTATAATTTTAACAATAGGACTTTTAATAGTCACTAGATATTTTGAAAAAGTAGAAAGATATATAAGAAATGATAGAAATTGAAAGAAAATTCCTTTTAAAGGCAATGCCTGATATTCTTCCAAGTGAGATTATAAAAATAGACCAATTTTATTTTAAAAATAAAGAAGGTATTTGGGAAAGAGTTAGACAATACGATTCTAATGTAAATGGTAAGAAATGGATTCATACCATAAAATATAGAATTAATGATATGTCAAACGAAGAAGTAGAAAAAGAAATATCTAAAAAAGAGTTTGATAAGTTTAAAACTAAGTGTTATACAAATAAATTAAACGCTCGTCATATAAGAAAAGAAAGATGGGTTTATCCAGATGGTGACTTAAAATGGGAAGTTGATTTATTTAAAGATAATTATCACTTAATTATTGCTGAGATTGAAATACCATCAGAAGATTATGAATTAAATATTCCCGAATTTATAAATAAAAAGAGTTTATTGGAAGTCACCGGATTAAAACAATTTAGTAATCGTAGTCTTTCTATTAAACTAAAATAATTTTTCTAATATAAACTCTATGGAAAAATTAGAATTAAGGATGTATGGATTCGTGCCATATAACATTAGTGAAATACAAAAAGGAATACAATTTGGACACACCGTAGTTGAATATGGATTAGTAAATCATTTAGATAATGATTACTTAAATTGGGCTAAGTATAATAAAACATTTATTATTCTTAATGGTGGTACCTCAAACCACTCTGTTGATAGATATAGAGAAGAAGCTTTCAATAAAGGTTGGAGAGAAGATGAAACTTATGTTGGATCAATGGAAACAATTAAAACCACTTTAGAAGAAAATGATGTTAAGATTGCTACTTTCTACGAACCAGATTTAAATGATATGTTATCTGGTATTTGTTTTATTGTGGATGAAAGAGTTTTTAATAAGAAATACTTAGGTCTTGGAGATTGGATTGTTGAAAACTATGGTGATATGATTATGGATAATCATGGTTTTGGATTCAATGTTTCAAGATTAGAAAAACAAATAAAGTATTCCGAGATACCAAAAGAACAAAAAATCTATCAAAAATGGGTTGAGTACATTGGTGGTGAAAAGAATGTATTTCTTAGAGACTACTTATCAAAATTTAGATTAGCATGACAACTTGGTTAAAAATAGAAGATAATATTTTCGAGATTATTAAATCTGAACATCAATTCACTATTGATAATAGTTGGACTTCTAGTTTTTTTTCAATAGATACTAAATCTAATCCAACTTATTTTGATATAATACTTAATTACTATTCGAGTAAAAAAGTTTTTGATTGGGAAGATAATAAATCAAAGGGGTTTTCAGCTAGTATAAAAACGATGGATATTTTTGATAATATTTTATCTTTTACAATAAAGAGTAAAGAGTGGGGTATCAAGGATAAAGCTTATGAAAGAAACGAAAGATTAGAACAAATACTACCAGAAGAAAAAACTTCTGATGAAAAATAAAATATAATAAATTACTTTGTAACCAAAATTTTTTAATAATATGGGAAAAACTAATAAAGACAATCAGTATTACAAAAACTTACCTGATGTGAGAATGGCTATTGAAGATGATGATGATGATGATAAGACATTCTCTTCATCTTCTAAGAAATCTGATACTAAATCTAAAACTCCAGTTTTAGATACATATAGTCGTGATTTGACTAAAATGGCTGAAGAGGGTAGATTAGACCCTATCGTAGGTCGTGAAAAAGAAATTGAAAGAGTTTCACAAATTCTTTCTCGTAGAAAGAAAAACAATCCAATTTTAATTGGTGAACCAGGTGTTGGTAAATCTTCAATTGCTGAAGGATTAGCACTTAGAATTGTTCAAAGAAAAGTATCTAGACTTCTTTTTAATAAAAGAGTTGTTATGCTTGACTTAGCATCTATGGTCGCTGGTACTAAATACCGTGGACAATTTGAGGAAAGAATTAAGGCTTTAATGGCTGAAATGGAAAAAAATCCTGATGTCATCCTTTTCATTGATGAAATTCATACTATGATTGGTGCTGGTGGAGCTTCTGGATCAATGGATGCTTCCAATATGTTTAAACCAGCTTTAGCAAGAGGTGAAATTCAAATCATTGGTGCTACTACTTTAGACGAGTATAGAAAACACATTGAAAAAGATGGAGCGTTAGAAAGACGTTTTCAAAAAGTTCAAGTTGAACCTGCTACTCCAGAAGAGACAATGATTATCATTGGTAATATTAAAGATAAATATGAGTCACATCACAATGTTACTTACACACCGGAAGCAATTAAGGCTTGTGTTGATTTAACTTCTCGTTATATGACTGATAGATTTTTACCAGATAAGGCTATTGATGCTATGGATGAAGCTGGATCAAGAGTTCATATTTCAAATATTGTTGTTCCAAAAGAAATTACAGATATTGAAAACAAAATATTGGAGATTAAGGATCAAAAACATGATGTTATCAGATCTCAAAAATACGAAGAGGCTGCTAAATTAAGAGATACTGAGAGAAAGTTGAACGATGCTTTGGAAAAGGCTAGAAAAAACTGGGAAGAAGAATCATCTAAAAATCGTCAAATTGTAACTGAGGATAATGTAGCAGAGGTTGTATCAATGATTACAGGTATTCCTTTACAAAAAGTAAGTGAAAAGGAAAACAATAGACTTGCTAAAATGGGTCAAGAAATTGCTGGTAAAGTAGTTGGTCAAGATGAAGCTGTTAAGAAAGTAGTTAGAGCTATTCAAAGAGGTAGAGTTGGTATGAAAGATGCTAACAGACCTGTATTCAGTGGTATGTTGATTGGTAACTCTGGTGTTGGTAAAACTGAGTTGGCTAAACAAATCGCTAAATATCTATTTGACTCTGAGGACTCTTTAATTAGATTGGATATGTCTGAATATATGGATAAAATTTCAATTTCTAAAATTCAAGGTTCAGCTCCAGGATATGTTGGTTATGAAGATAGTAACGTTCTTGATAGAATTAGAAGAAAACCTTATTCTGTTATTCTTTTTGATGAGATTGAAAAAGCAAATCCTGAGGTATTTAACTTATTCTTACAAATGTTAGATGATGGTCACATGACTGATTCACACGGTAGAAAAGTAAGTTTTAAAAATTGTATTATTTTAATGACTTCTAACGTAGGTACAAGACAAGTTAAAGATTTTGGTACTGGAGTTGGTTTCTCTACTAAAACAAGAGAAAGTCAAAATGAAGAACACATTAAGGCGATTTTAGATAAAGAGTTGAAAAATAAATTTGCTCCTGAGTTTATCAATAGATTAGATGACATTATCTACTTTAGAGATTTAGGTAAAAATGAAATCTTGAAAATTGTTGATTTAGAATTAAATAAAACAATTAAGAGAGCATCTGACATTGGTTTCCCAATTGAAATCACAGATGAATTAAAAGATCATCTTGTTGAAGTTGGTTATGATCCTAAATTTGGTGCTAGACCTTTAAAGAGAGCTATTCAAAGATGGGTTGATGATATAATTACTGATTATATTATTGAAAATAATCCAGAAGAAGGAACAAAATTCTTATGTGATTATAATAAAGAGGATGAACAATCTTTTATTAAACCTATCCACACACCAAGTGAAATTAAAGAGTTACAAGAACATTTACTACCAGAAGTAAAGAATGATGATGTTAAGGTTGAGAAACCAAAACGAACAAGAAAAAAGAAAGATGAATAATCTTTAAAAAGAGAGAGAGATTAAACTCTCTCTTTTTTATTTTATATAAATAAAAAATAATTAAATAATGAATAGATTTGTTTTTATAATCCCATATAGAAACGTCATTAACTATATTCAAGATTGTGCTAAGTCAATTATTGGTCAGAAATACCAAAATTGGATAGCTATTTTTTGTGATGATGCTTCAAATGATGGTACTTCTTTCAATTTACCAAAAGATGAAAGATTTACTTTAAGAAAAAATAAAGAAAGAATTACTGCCTTACCTAACATACACTATGGTATAGTTGAATCTAATTTAGATGATGAGGATATCATTTGTATTTTAGATGGTGATGATTTTTTAGTGACACCAGATGCTTTAGATATTTTAAATTCTTTATATCAAGACAATACTTTACTTACCTATGGTCAGTATGTTTGGCCAAATGGTCAAATTGGTCATTGTAAACCATATACAAGAGAAGAGTTTAAACAACTTAGAAATGGCGGATATTGGGCTTCTCACATGAGAACTTATAAATATAAGTTATATAAGGAGTTAATGAATCAAGATCCTGAATTAAATTGTTTCAAAGATAAAAATGGCGATTTTTATACTATGAGTTGTGATGTTGCTACAATGACACCACTTATGGAAATTGCTGGGTTTGATAGAATAAAATTCAATCCTAATCCTATCTATTATTACAGAATACACCAACAAAATGATCATTTTGTTGACTCTAAATTACAGAAAGACGTTGCTGATGAACTTTTTGCTAAAAATAGTTTTCAAGAAATGAAATAAAAACTTTGTTATAAAAACAAATATAAAAAATAAAAAATAATATGCTTTTAGATTTTAACGGTATTTTAAGAAAATACAACATGGAGATTAATGGTGTTCTACATATTGGAGCTCACTATGGTGAAGAACATTCATTATATAAAATGAATAATATAAATAAGATTGTTTATTTTGAACCTTTGAAAAATAACTTCCAAGTATTGGAATCAAAAGTTGGTTCAGATGCAACTTTATATAACATTGCTTTAGGAGCAGAAGAAAAAGAAATTGAAATGTTTGTTGAAACAGCAAATAATGGTCAATCTTCTTCTATATTAGAACCAGCTTTACACTTAGTACAATATCCTGGTATTGTTTTTCACGATAGGGAAATGGTACAGATGAAAAGATTAGATGATGTTATTGATAACTCAAATAAAGAATACAACTTTATTAATATTGATGTTCAAGGATATGAGTTAGAAGTTTTTAAAGGAGCTACCGAAACATTAAAAAATGTAGATTACATCATTGCTGAAATTAACAGAGATGAGGTTTATAAAAACTGTGCTAAAATAGATGAGTTGTGTCAATTCTTGGGTCAATTTGGTTTTGTATTTGTAGAACAAAACTGGGTAGGTGGTACTTGGGGAGATGGTCTTTTTGTTAAAAAAAATAAATTATAATGAGAAAAATTTCAATTGCTATACCTTATTACAATAATAGCAAATTTATGAAAGAAACTCTATCTTATCCAATTACGGATGATAGAGTTTCTGAAATAATAATTTGTGATGATAACTCATCTGATTTAGATGAGTTAAAAGTTATTATATCTGAATTAAACTCAGATAAAGTTAAACTTATTGAAAATAGTGAGAACTTAGGTGTTTATCTTAACAAGATAAGAGCTATAAAAAATTGTAGTAATGATTGGGTTATTTTATTTGATTCTGATAATGTTATTGGTGAAAATTATATCAATCACCTATATGAAATAGATGATTGGAATAGTGATACGATATACGCACCAGCTTTCATCGAGAAAATAAACGAGAATGGTCATCACGATAGTTATTTTGATTATAGAATTTATTCAGGATTAATAACTAAAGAGAACTTCAGAAATTTAGATCACTTTAATAGTTTATTTCAAACTATGATGAATACTTGTAACTATTTTGTCAACAAAGAAAATTATATAAAATGTTCCGAAAAAAACAGTCCAAACTATGACACTAGGTTAATATCTTCTTTAGATTCAATTACATTGTTATCTGATTGGCTAACATCCGATAATAAACTGTTTTTAATAAAAGATATGGGATATAAACATAGAATACATAGTAACTCTTCCTATTTAAAACATATGAATAAGATTAATGAAGGTGAGTGGACTAGACAGTTATATCAAAAAATTATGAGCTAAAATGAATATATCTTTATGTATACCAAATTATGAAAGAATTGAAATATTAATTGATTCTTTTATCAAAGTTTTAAATGATGATAGAATATCAGAAATTGTTATAATGGATGATAACTCATCAAATTATGCTAATATAAAATTAGCATTAGATGGATTATCTAATAACAAAATCAAACTATATAAACAAGATATAAATTTAGGAACATTTTTTAATAAACTTGAGTGTGTTAAAAAAGCGGAGAATGAATATATAATTTTATTAGACTCTGATAATATTATTGATGTAACATACATTGATAAAATATATCAAACTGATTGGTCTAAGAATAAACTAATATCACCAGAAAGATTAATTCATCATGAACATAACATGTGGAATGAAAAAGGTATTTTTATAAAATATACTAAATTTAATGGGGTTAGGATTGATAAGGCATTTTGTAAAAAACACTTTTTAGATGGTGGTGACTTATTAGATGTCTTATTAAATACTGGTAATTTTTTTGTTAATAAAGAATCATATATAAAATCATTTGATATAAACACATTTAATAGAGATGTTGATATTTGTGATGTTGGATTTTTTAATTATTTATTTTTAAGTTCAAATGAAACCAATTATATAGAAGTTTGTCCTGATTTAGAATATACACATAGAGTACACCAAGGTAGTTACTATATGAATAATTCTTCTAAAAGTGGTAATCAAATTAATATACTAAAAAATATTTTTACACAATGATGATACAAACACCTGACTCATTAAGAGTTGTTATAAATGTTCACTATCCACCTTTTAACTCACAAATATTTGAAGAGTTTTTTTATAGTAAATATTTACAAAACCAGATAGAAACTGAGAGAATATACCTTCCAATTTTTTGGACAAGTTTGTATGTTAATAGAAACTATGGTAATGGAGATTTATCCGATATTCAAAATTTTATTGATAATCTAGATAAAGATAAAAAATATTATACAATTGTTCAATACGATGATAATATTTTAAATAACTTTGGTGATTTAGATATTAAAATATTTGCTATGGGTGGTCATGGTAAATATTCCGATAAATGTTATCCAATTCCGTTGAATTGTTTACCACCACCAAATATTTTTATAAATCCTGATAAAGATATATTTGCTTCTTTTATTGGTAGTGATACACACCCAGTTAGAGTCGCAATGAGAAATTCATTAGGAGGTGATTCTAAGTACTTTATTTCACAACCAATTGGTTATGAACAATTTAGAGATGTTATGTCGAGAAGTATTTTTTCTCTTTGTCCAAGAGGATATGGTGAAACATCCTTTAGAATATGTGAAGCTCTTCAAAACGAATCTATACCAGTCTATATTTATGATAACCCACTAGTTCCTTTTAATACTGAATTTAATTTTGATGAGATTGGAGTACAAATTCATGTTAATGATATTTCAAAATTAGATGAAATATTATCTTCTAAAACACCTGAGGATATAAATAGATATGTTGAGAGAGGTAGAGAGATTTATAAAAAATATTTTGACTATGATGGATGTTTTAACTCTATTATAGAAATATTACAAAAAAATAATTAAAAGATGATTTCAGTTTATTTTAATGGTAGATTAGGTAATCAAATATTTCAATATTTAGCTACTAGATTAGCATCATATAACAGTGGTATTAAATTTTTTGTACCAAAAAGTAAAGAAGAAGGTAATAATTTAGCAAATTATTGTAGAAAGTTTGGATACTATGAGATGTCAAATCCATCAAATCCACATTATTGGATTGGTGATAAACTATTTGATATAGACTTTGGTGAAATCGATGGTGATTTACTACACAAACAAGAAGAAGGATCTCTTGATAATGTATCAGATAATACTTTTTTAAATGGTTTTTTTCAATCCGAAAACTATTTTATAGATAAAAAAGATTTAGTAAAATCTTGGATTCCTATTAGAAAAGAAAATATAGATAAAACAATTGATTTGATTCAAAAATATCCAATTGATGAATATTGTTATATACACTTCAGAGGAGCTGATTATAAAGATATTCATCATTGGTACTTACCTATTACTTACTATCAAGATGCTATTGATAAAGTTAGAGAAGTAAAAAATGATTTAAAGTTTTTAGTAATAACGGATGATGTTGAGGAGGCTAAGAAATTTTTCCCAGATTTTGATGTTATTAGTAATGAGATGGAAATTGATTTTTGCTTACTTTATCAATCTAAATATACGGTTATACCAAATTCTTCTTTTTCTTGGTGGGCTAGTTGGTTAAATGATGATAATATAATTACTGTTGCTCCTGAAAGATGGTTTAATTATAATGTTGGTGGTGAATTTGATCCTCCTAAAATTAAAAGTGATAAATTCACATACATTGATAAAAAATAAAAAGATTATGATTATAAGTAAAATACAAGGTGGTTTAGGAAATCAAATGTTTCAATGGGCTTATGGTAGATATTTATCTCATAAACATGATACCGAGTTGAGATTAGATACTAATTTCTATAATTATAGATTACCCGGTACAACTCAAAGAGAGTTTTTATTAAATAGATTTACAAACATTTCAACAAATACAGATTTAAGAGTATCATTAGTTGGTCCTATCTATAAAATAGAAGATAATTTTATTTTTAAAGAGGTGCCAAAGCCAGTGAATGTAAATTATTATCTAGATGGATATTGGCAAAGTGAAAAATATTTTAAAGAAATAGAATCTTTGATTAGAGAAGATTTTAAACCAAGTGATGAGATGTTGAGTAAACTATTAAAAACTCCATTGATTGATAAAAATAATATTTCACTTCATATAAGAAGAACTGATTATGTTACCTCAAATGGTTATCATCCAGTACAATCTATTGAGTATTATAATAAAGCAGTTGAGACAATTGGTGAATATGATTACATCTTTGTTTTTTCTGATGATATAAAATGGTGTAAAGAAAATTTACATTTTGATAATATGATATTTATGGAAGGTTTTACTGACATTCAAGATTTATATTTGATGTCTTTTTGTAAGAATAATATTATTGCTAATAGTTCATTCAGTTGGTGGGGGGCTTGGTTAAATAATAATATGAATAAAAAAGTAGTTGCTCCTGAGAAATGGTTTGGTGATATGGCTAATATTAACACAACTGATATTATACCAGAAAGTTGGATAAAGATATGAAGTATGATTATTTAATAGTTGGATCGGGATTATTTGGCTCAGTTTTTGCTAGAGAAATGAAAAACTCTGGTAAAAGTTGTTTAATTATTGAAAAGAGAAAACATATTGCCGGTAACCTTTATACTGAGAATATACATGGTATCAATGTTCATAAATATGGACCTCATATATTTCATACTTCGGATGATAAAGTTTGGGAATATGTTAATAAGTATGCTAAGTTTAATCATTTTAGATATGAACCTTTAGCAAACTATAATGGTGAGATTTATAATCTACCATTCAACATGAATACATTTGGTAAAATGTGGAATATTTTTACACCTGAAGAGGTTAAATCTAAAATAGATTCTCAGAGAATAAATATTGATAATCCAAGAAATTTAGAAGAGTTTGCTCTTTCTATGGTTGGTAAAGATATTTATGAAAAACTAATCAAAGAATATACAAAAAAACAATGGGGTAAAGATCCTTCTGAATTACCAACTTCTATAATTAAAAGAATACCAATTCGATTTAAATATGATAATAACTATTATAGAGATAAATATCAAGGTATACCAATTGGTGGATATACTAAGATGATAGAAAATATAGTTGGTGATATAGAAGTAATTTATGGTGAAGATTTTTTATCTAAACGTGAATATTATGAATCTATATCAAATAAAATTGTTTACACTGGAAAGATTGATGAGTTTTTTGATTATGAATTTGGTAAATTAGAATATAGAAGTTTAAGATTTGATGAAGAAATATTACCTATCTCAAATTATCAAGGTGTTGCTGGTGTTAATTACACTAGCGAGAATGTATCATATACCCGTATAATAGAACATAAACACTTTGACTTATTAGATGATACTAAATACACTATAATAACCAAGGAGTATCCACAAAAGTATAATGGTGAAAATGAAGCTTACTACCCTGTTAATGATTATTTAAACAATTCTATATATAATCTCTATAAAGAAAGAAGTAAAGCTTTAGATAAATATATCTTTGGTGGTAGATTAGCAAATTATAAATATTATGACATGCACCAAGTAATAGCAGAAGCTTTAAAAAAATCAAAAGATGAGATATGGTCGAAGTTGTAATAGCTAAATATAAAGAAGATATAAGTTGGACAAAACTATTTAAGAGATCTAAACTTTTTATTTATGACAAAAGTGGTGATGATAATGGTTATATAAATTTACCAAATTTTGGTAGAGAAGCTCATACCTATCTATATCATATAGTTAATAATTATGATAATTTATCTGATTATGTTTGTTTCCTACAAGGTAATCCATATGATGGAGTAAAGGGTAATTTAAGTCAAAATATTGAGACTATTGACTCTTATAACGGATCAGACTTTCTTTGTTTATCACATCTTTTAAAATGTAACTTGGATGGCGGACCTGTACACCCTGGTTTGAATATAAAAGAAATTATATTTGATAAATATTTTGAAAATAGTCCAAATGAATTATATTTTATAGTAGGAGCTCAATTTTTAGTTAGTAGAAATTTTATAAAAATGAGACCTAAGCAATTTTATATTAACCTACTAAGTGAGTTTGATAGAGATGATATAAATGATACAGTGATTCCACCACATAAAGGTGGTGGTGTTAATAAAATGCCGTGGATAATGGAGAGAATTTGGTTCTATGTATTTAACGAAAAATATAAATTAAAATTATGATTAACGAAAAAGATATTTGTTTTGTAACAACAACACTATATACTAAATTTTTGAATTATCAATCAAAAATTTTAAAGAGTAATTTTCCTGAAAGTCAACATATAGTAGTTGATGGTAGAAAGGAATGGCCCAATTCTTGGTTTTATTGGATTGAAGAAGTTAAAAAAACTGATTGTAAATACTTTGTTCATATTGATGAAGATTTCTTTTTAACATCAAAGGATGAGTTTTTAAAAGCTGTTCAGAAACTTGAAAGTGTTGATATACTTGGTGTATCAGATGGATATTCTCAATTTAGAGGTGCTAATCCAGTGGCTATTAATGCTTTTTTACTTATGGGTAAAATTGAATTTTTGAGAAAAGTTAATTTCTCAAATATACAATTTGGGTTTCATCCTGTTAATGGTTGGCTTAATAACTATGGAATTAAGTTTGAAGAAGATTATAAAAAAGATTTTAAATATCAACACGAAATTCAAGGTGGTTCTAATTTTAATTATGAACAAGAGCCTTACTACGCATTTTTATGGACTATGAAAAAGTTAGGTTGTAAATTTGATTATTTATATCCACACTTTGATGAGAGATTTAAATCGACAAATCCTAGATTAGATAAAGATTCACCAGATATAGGAATTCATATGTGGTATACAAGAAACTGGTCTAGTAATGAAGATGTACATGGTATGACTAATATTGATAGATACAATTCTGTTGAAAGTTATATACTTGAAAATTTAATATTAGAAAATGAATAGAGTTTATATAAATGTTGCTGTGATGGGTTCTGTTAATGAAGTTTTGACAAACCTATTAAATAGAATTAAAGATAGTAGTTTATACGAAAATTGTGATGTAATCAATTTAGTCATTAATGGTGATATAAACTTATTAAAGGTGAATTTAGATGATCCTAAATATAAAATTTGGAATAAATATAAAGATACTTCATATAATGAGTTTCCAACTTTAGATCTAATTTGGAAACATTCACAAGACGAAGATTTCAATGTTCTTTATTTACACACAAAAGGAGTAAGTAGAAATCATCCTTTTATAACGGATTGGACTAATTACTTATCTTATTTTAGTATAAATAAATGGGAAGATAGATTAGAAGAGTTAAAAGAGAATGATTGTACTGGTGTTAATTTAAGAGGTAATCCAGAAGATATCAAATTTCATCCTATGTATTGGGGATATGGTAAAGCCCCTAAACATTATTCTGGTAATTTTTGGTGGAGTAAATCTTCACATATTAAAAATTTATGTAATCCAATCACTTGGATGCCTAATAATGATTATCTGAAATGGAGAATGATGTGTGAAATGTGGGTTTGTCAATTACCAGAATCAAAATACTATAATGCTCATACATCAGATGTTGATCATTACCAAAATCCATATCCAGGAGAATTATATGAAACAGTTTAATCCCAGTGATGAGTTATCGAAGTTACTTTCTCAAGAATTAGCTAAGTCTATTGATAAAGAAATTATGAATGAACTATTTAGACTTTTTCCAAAAGTAACAATGAGTAGAAGAAATAAAATTAATAAAATATACAAAAAAGGTGATTAAATTAATCACCTTTTTTTTCTCCAATGAGCAACTAAGTAGTTATCACCTATTAAATTATTATCAATAATAACTGGTGTATCAAAGTCTTCAAGTATTTTTGCTTTATTATAAAGAAACTCAATATCATAGAAGTTAAAATGAAATGTCATTGTAAATTCTTTAGATGTTACTTTTTGTTGTGAGTAATTAAATGTATTATCACTTAAAGCTTTTAATATTATTTCATAAAATCGAATTATATAGATAGCATCTCTGTGTATATCAACACAAGTAATAGTAAATGGATAAAGAAATTGATTATCTAAATCTAAATAGTGTTTTGTTACAATATCAAATAAAAGCCAATAATTTAAATCAGAGTCAACAGATCTAAAAGTTATTGTTAACTCGTGAGTTGTTGATATATCCTGAACATTTTTAGCAGGTTTGAATTGTCTTTCTTTACCTCTTGGTAGAACTTGTTTTGGTAAATCAATAGAAATACCTGGAAAGTTAACAGATTTAATAGTAGAGTTAATATAATCTATTATATTTTCGTATTGAACCCAATTCTTTTCAAGAATAGGCTTATATGTCTCAACTAACTCTGGCTTTAAAAAGTTACTCGGTAAATTAAATATAAACTGACTGGACTGTGAACTTAACCTCATTTATTTATTATTAATTTTTATGGTTTTTTATTAGGTGTTGTTTGACCTGAAATTAACTTTCTAGTAACGATAGCAGTTTCTTTTGGCATCTTAGGATCTTTAATGATATCTGGTGCCTTAGGAGCTTCATTATTAAGAATTTGAATATTATCAAGACTGTCGTAAATTTTAAATAATCCAGTATAAATAACTGTACTATTAGCACCTGTTGTACCAACAATATAAAAAATATTTACTTTAGCATCATAAATCTTTTTAACATTTAAAAATTTAGATTCAGGTATTTTAAATACAACTTGTCCTAACTTTAAGTTTACTTCTTTTGATTCAGTCATCAATTTAAAATCATGTGATGATGTATCATTTTTTATAACCATTTTAACTTCTGTAAAAGATGTTAAATCTAAATAGTCTGGTTGTGTACTAACACCACTTGCAATAACAAACTTCATTATGTTATCAAATGGATATATTAATACTTGTAATTTTCCAATACCATAGAAAGTTGTGCTATTAACTATTGAGTTTTCTGATTTTGCTATAATATTAAATCTATCAACAAAAACTGGAAAAGGTACTTTTACTTCTTGGACTTGTACATTTCCAGCACCACCGCCTCCACCAAGACCCGCTCCGTTTCCGCCACCAGCACCACCAGCGCCTGTGTTTACATTAGGATAACCACCATTTGGATTACCAGAACCACCCGCTCCGGTTCCTGTACCAGCACCTGTACCAACACCTGTACCAGCACCTGTACCAGCACCTGTACCAGTGCCTGTTCCGTTTCCAGTACCGGTTCCTAAACCATTTGTATTATTAATATTGTTTCCTTGATTTTGTAAAGCTAATAGATCTTTAAATGTTCCATTTGATCCAGAAAATAGTGCTTTTCCTATAGCTATTCCATTTTTATATCCAACACCTATTTGTTTTCCAAAATTTCTACCAGATACAGAATTTGATTTACCTAAAGAGTTAGTATTCCCTAATAAAGCAGCATCTATATTATTTTTAATATTATAAACTTTTGGTTTTAATGCGTTATCTAAATTTATTTTAGATAAACGTATGCTATATTTGGTTATTTCATCTTGTAACATACCATAAGAAGCTCTTCTTAATATAAACGAATCATCAACTGAATCTATAAGTCTCATTTCAACATCTATAATTGCGGTTGTTGTTGAGAATTTAATAATTGGTCTATAATCAACTGTTTCGTTAAAACCATCATTTATAGTAACTGTTGTCTTTTTACCTCTTATATTTTGCTCATAAGTAATAATATCATACTGAACATAGTATCTACGTCCTTCTCTTACAGAATCATCAATAAACTTTTTAAACTCAGCAATATTATTATTATATGTTCCAAATATTTCAAAATAATCACCATCGGATGAGTGTTGAATTTTTAATCCTAATCTTTCAAATTCTGGTGTTTGTGGTAAAGTTGTCGTAACTTTAGTTCCTAAAATATAATTTGTTCTACCATTAATCGTCTCAATACCATCAACAAAGTAAAAATCTATGAAAATTGGAGATGTTGAGCTTAAACCAATACCATCCGTTAAATTAAAATTAATACTATTTTCTTTTGGATATTCTCCAGTTAGTTGAGCTGCAACTTCACTAACAGCTGGTATATCAATTGATATATTTTTACCCCATAGTTTTTCTTGAAAATAAAGTGGTGGTGCTGAATAATTTAGTAAATTTGATTGACTAGTATTAGTCATGTCAAAAAAGAAATTTGATAAATCAAAACTTATTGTATTTGTTCTATCAAATGTATAAACTTTAATATAAAAACCTAAATGCTCACCGAAAGTCCAGTTTACTGGAATATGAATTTTAACTGTATCATGTCTGACTGGTATACCAACTGAATAGTCTTTATATTGTAAATATGAATAGTAAGTCGTATCAACTACTGAAAACTTACCTGATATTGCATCTAATCTAAAAAGTTGATTTGATGGTATATTACCAGAAACACCATCTGGATCACCAACGTATGATCTTCTTCTATCTCTTGAGTCAATTAATATTTGATATTTCTCAGCTATAAGATTACCATCATTATAAATATATTCTAATAATATATCTTTATCTAATTTTAAATATTTTGAAATCTTAGCCATTTAAGTCTATAATGTTTTAGATATATATTAAAAAAGAAAACCTCTCATTTATACAATCAGAGGTTTTCTTTTAATAGTCTTTCTTTAACACATTCAACTATTTGTTCTTCGGTTAAATCTGGATGATTTAAACAAATTTGTTTATATAATTCTTGTTCTTCTAAAGCTAATTTTTCAATTTCTTTATTGATTGGATTAGTAAAGTTTTCTAACTTTTTCCCTTCAGTTTCTATTTCATCAATTATTTTTAGTAACTCATTTAAAGAAGAATAACTTTCGTTGTTTTTATTTTCCTCTTTTTTCATGTCCTTTTCTAAATTATCAAGTTTTTTATAAGCATCATTCAACATTTGTAACGTTTCTTTTGCTTTTTCTTGATACTTATTTAAATCACTTAACATATTGATATAAGTTTTTCTAATATTAACAGCTGCTAATAAGAATCTTTCGTCTATCATTGTTGCTCAGTCTCTTTTTTGGCTCTTGGTTTTCGAGTGACTTTTTTTACTTCAGAAACTTTAATTTCTTCTTTTTCTTGTTTTAAATTTCTTTTTGTTGAAGCTATTGGTTTTTTTCTAGTTGTTGTTTTTTTAACTGATTTGTTATAAACCATTTCTTTTATCTTTTCAGAAATTTGAAATTTTAAATTTTCTGGATTTTTTAATAAATCATTAGCTATTTCAGATGCTAAGAAATCTATAATACTTTTTTCATATGAATCCTCCATCATTTCAATAAAGTCTAATCTAGGAATTTTATTATTTAGAGTTAAATCTAAACTAAACTCAACTACTTTTTTGGCATTTCTGAACATTATGTGAATTGGATCTTCTGGTTTAGCAAGAGGTCTTTGAACAACATCACCTTCTTCATTTCTTTGAACCTCTACTCTTTGCACATTATTATCAACAACTGGAGGTATATAAGTTTGTTGTGGTGGTGTTGGTAATTCTTCATCATCGATTAATCTAGATAAAGCTTCCTGTTGTCTAACAGTTGCTTCTCTATTATCAATCACACCATACTTTCTAGCCAATTCCTCTCTTTCATCTTCAATTGATGAATAAACAACCGCACTATCATCACTAGTTGGTCTAACTTGACCACTATAATTAGACATATTTACAGTTCCATCATCAACCATATTATCGGTTGGTATGTTTTTAATTGTTTCAGTTAATGATTCAAAAGCTGATCTATTATTAAGAAATGAACGAGGATCAATTTCTTCTACAAAGTAATTTGTATCACCTAATCTTCGAACATCAATTTTTTGTTTGTTTTCTAGAATTGCGATATTTTCAAATGAATCAATTACCTTAACAACCTCTCCAGTTCTAATATCTCTAAATTTTTTACCTTTCATAAAAATATATATATTTTTTAACTTCTGATTATATATATCTAAACCTTATTTGTTTAAATCAAAATCTATTTTATCCCTTTTAATAAACCTATTAGTATAAGAATCCAATGGTTGAAGATTTGTATAATGATTCAACTTTATAACATCGTCCTCGTTGATCGCACTGGATAACGGAATTATATGATCTATATCCCAAATTACTCCATAATTATCCCAAGACATATCACCAACAAATCTTTCCTCTAAATAATTTTTAAAAAACTCAATATCACAACCCAAAATATCTATCGACTTTTTATTCTTAGATAAACCTTTACATTTAATGGAGTTTCTTATTATCCTAGATATAACAGATTTTAACTTAAAAATGGGATCATTTTTTCTCCTCTCTCGCTGATAATTTGTTTTATACGATCTTATTTTTTCTCTATTTATCCTTGAATATTCTGACTTATATTTCTTTATTTTTTCTCTATTTTCTTCAGAATATTCTTTTTGATAAGTTAACTTTCGTTCCCTGTCTAAATTATATCTTTCTTTCTCTCTTTCTTTTATAGAGTCTTTATTTTTAGAATAGTATTCTTTTGATTTCTCTTTTAATTTCTCTTTATTTCTAAGAGCATATTCCTTTTTATATAAACTCTCACATTCTTTACAAGAATTTTTTGTTTTTACGAATAAGATCAATTCTTTTTCAATTCCACATTTTATACAAATTTTAGTCATAAGTTATATATAAAAAAAGTGTCCTCTTTTTTGAGGACACTTTTTTTATTGATTTTTCAAATCTTACAAATCTGAAAAGAAATCGTCTTCCGATTCTACTTGTGTAGTAGTAGTCTTTTGAGTAAACGTTTCTTCGAACTCAAAATCATCTGAAGATGGTTTTGTTTCAGTTTTAGTCGCTGAGAATGAAGAAGAAGCTTTTCCAGTTAAGAAGTTAACGATTTCGTTAATCTTACCATTTTGCTCATCAGTCAATCTTTTTGGTGCGTATTCCTCTAAATCATGCTCTCTATCTGTTAAGAAATCTTTAACAATAGATTGAGCTTCTGGTTTAACTCTTACTTTACCATCAATTTCGATAGTTGGTACATTTTTGAATACACCGTTTTTGAATACTGGTAAAGAAGTTGTCTCACTTTTAAAAGTTGACATTTTATAATCTGGGTAAGTTTCATCACCTGTTTGAATTTCTTTAACAATAAGTACGAAATCTTTTCCTTCTGCTAAATCAAATACATTACAAGGTACTCCAGAAATTTCACCATTTTTCTCTTGAGAGATTTTATCTTTAATAGTTTTACCGTATTGGAAAATCATAATTTTACCAACTAATTCTGGTTGTTGTTCATCTTCAACTACAAGAACATAAGAGTAATACTTTTTAGAATATTTTAATTGTCTTGCTTTTTCAATTAAAACTGCGTTTTTAGAGTTTGTCATTGTGTAATACAAATCTGTTAAAGCACATTTCTCATTGAAGTTTTTTGGACTATCAAACCATCCAGCTAATTCTCTAGGGTTTTTGATATCTACGAAGTGTGTGATTTTCTCGATAGCCATTTGACCTACTTTACCTTCTTTTGTTAAGTTAGGTAAAAGTCTAACTACTGATCTCCATCCTCTTTTTTTGTCTTTCACTTTTGAAAGATCTACTCGGTAAATACCGTCGTTGTTTGTTGTTGTCTTTTGCTCATTTAAGAAGTCCATTTTGCTGTCTAAGCCTCCATTAAATAGATCATCAATGTTTTCATTTGCCATAATTGCTTTTTATTTATTTTTAATACTGACTTTGTTGTCAGTTAATATTTATATTAGAAATAATTTGGAAAGTTTAATTTTTTTTCATATATTCCTCAATTAATTTCTCTATAACTTTTGATTTATCTAAAAGATTATCATCTATATGCTTTTCAAAAACTTCATATAAATTTGGATCCATAGAAAAATATATTTTTAATTTTCTTTTAGTTTTAATTTTCATATTTTATTTTATATTTTAATCAGACCATTTGTTTCCTTTAGATAGATTATCCTTAGCCCATAGTGGTTGAAAATTAGTGTAATGGTTTAACTCGTATATCTCATCTTCTGTATTAGCCCAACTTATCGGCGTTTTGTGGTCTAAGTGCCATTTACCATGATTTTCCCAAGTCATTCCTTCATTGAATTGACTTTCTATGTGAATTTTGAATTCTTCAAATGAACAGCCTAGTATATTATTCACTTTTGATTTTTTTGAAAATCCTCTTTTCTTAATCGATGTGTAAATCAACTTTCTTATAGATATCGATAGTTTAAATAGATTATCATATTTTTTTCTTTCATTTATATAAATATTTCTATTTTCTCTATTCTCTTCTTGATATTTTTTATTTCTCTCTATTATATAATCTTTATTTTTAGAGTAATTTTCTCTAGATCTCTGTATAAGAATATCTCTATTATCAATATAATATTCTTTCATTTTTTCTTTTCTAGAATCATTATATTTTTTATTTAAAATTTTATTACATTCTATACAAACTGACCATCTTTTAAATTGAGATAAATCTTTTTCTAATTCACATTTACTGCATTTTTTCATAAGTTATATATTAATATATAACTTCTACCTTTTCTACCTTTTCTACCTTTTCTACTTAATTTTGTTGGTTAATTCCCATAATCTTTTCAGATAAATATTCTGTATAAGCAATACTACCCAAACTCTCTTTTGTGTATTGAGAATAATCTGGCTTATACCATCTACTATCAAAATAATTATTATGTGAATTATCAATTACTTCACCCCTAAAAATTTTTAAGATTTTTTGAGCTCTTAAAAAAGAATTATATCCAACATCATTTCTATATGGATCAACACTTATATAATATGGGTTCATTTTCTAATTGTTTTAATACGTTCAACTTGATATTTCATTATATCGACATTTTTATATTGGTTTAAGAAATCAACTATTTTTTTATACATCTCAATAGGTGTTTCTAATAAAATACATCCATATGGATAAACCCCCTCATTTATAAACTCAATATATTTTTTTATCATATTCTATATATTTATATCGCCATTCCAAAAAAGTTATTATATTTGTAAAACAAAATAAGACGAGTTATGGAAAGATATTCAATGAAAGAGGTTTTAAAACAAAAGTATGGAGAAGTAGAAAAATCTAAAGGTGGTAAAGTTGCTACCAAAAGAGCTACTAAAAATGCTGAGAAAAAAGAAACTGGTAAATATGTTACCAAAATCGTAGATGGTGTTAAATATATGGTTTTGAAATAATGACTAGTGAAGAAATAATAGAAGGCAATAAAATCATAGCTGAGTTTATGGTTCCTAACTGGGAACTTCTTAAATCAGATACTTATGAGGGTGGAATTGAAACTAAAGACTTATGGGTAGCCGCGAGTCTTTGTAGTGAAGAATATGGAACACTAAGATATCATATTTCATATGACTCACTCTTTAGAGTGATTGATAAATTAGAAGAAGATATTTATAATTGGGTTACTTTATCTGGTCATAGATGTTTAATAGAAGAAAAATGTCCATATAGTGGTAAAGTCTATAAAAAAGTAGAGTATAACGGACTAAACTCAAAAGGTAGTAAAATAGAAAACTACTGGAGAACAGTAGTTGATTTTATAAAATATCTCAATGAAGAAAAAAAGAGTGATTTATAATCACTCTTTTTTTTTATTAGTTTAAACTATAATAACCTGGGCCAGGATAACCTTCAAATCCTGGAGGTGGTCCATCTTGATCATCGTCTTCATCTTCATCATAATAATCTTCATCATCGTCATCCGAATCAAAATCAAAACCCATATTTACCAATTCAGACATAACTTCATCGGTTAGTTTCATATCACCTTTTCTTTCTTCCATGTAATTATCAAACATACCTACTGTGAACTTACCTTTTTCCTTTTTAATTTCTTCTAGTTTTGGTAGAATATCTTCAGCAATTTCTTCAGCTAAACTCTTATCATTATAACCTTCAAACGTTTTTAAATATTTCATATCTATTTTTATTTTTTAAATTCTCTTGAAATTATTTATCTCAACACACATATCAATATCTTCATAAGATTCACCATCAGAAACATCACTACCTTGTTCAACTAGAAACTTATTTAACTCTTCTCTTGTAGGCATTTGTGGGTGCTCAATAAAATAGATGTAGTGATCAGAACTTTCACTTGTAGTCGTTAAAACAAATTGTTTCATCTGACTATTATTTTCATTATATTTATTTAAGTATTTCATATTGTATTTTTTATTTTTTAATGTATTCATATACATATTTTTTAAATCTCTTTTGAGTTTCTAAATCCATAGAAGAATAAACATTTTGAATCCAAGATACTTTTTTACCACCTCTCAAAACATCTAAAATATCATCATCACTCATTCCCACTTTTCTACATTGAACAATAAATGAGTCAGCATAAGCCATAACTTCATCGGTTGAACTAAAATATTTCTTATGATCCACTGGTGATCTTTCTAAGTTTCTTATAGTTACATCTGGTCTTCTTTGAGCTTGTTGTTTATGTACAGATTCGTGTCTTAATACTTCTTCCAAAAAGTCTAATAACCTATTCTTTAATGGACTATTAATAGACTTTATAAACTCATTCTCATCTATACAGATATACATTTTATTAGTATAAACATTATGAGCTCCCCATCGAATACCACCCATTAATGGAGGCATATCAACCGGAACCAACTCGATTTCCTTTTTTGTTTGTAGTTTAGATTTAAAGTATTCAACATCAACAAACTCAACATTCATATCATTGAATATCTCTTTTAAGTTATCTAATGTTATGTTACTCATTGATCTAACTTTTTCAAGAGCTTCCGTGAAATCATATGGTTGAATTACAGCCTCATTAAATCTTTTCAAATATTTCATAATGTATATATTAATTTTAATTATTAATTTCTTCTTATATATGATATGTGTAAATTATAATTGATATAATCAATTGAGAATGTCGCTGGATTTCTAATTGATTTAGAATCAACTTCTCCTCTTCTATACAATCTGAATCCAAATCCTTTAAGATAATTATCCAAATGGTTAAATACATCTGATATTTCATCTAAAGTAAATTTATTCTTTGATGAGATATCGATTGTAACTTGATCAACTGGTTTATCAAAATAACTAATAGTATATTTAAAATAACTTGGTAGTTCCATCAAAACATCTTCAATATATTCCTTATCAGGTAATTCTAAAACAGATTCAAACAACTTAAAGCTTTTTATCCTTTTCATATTTTATTTACTTTTTTATTTTCTTCAAGATTGTCCATCAATTTATTCATATAACCTCTCAAATCAATTGTGTACGCAACACGAACTCTATTACTAGACATTCCTATTCTATTACCAATACACACATAATCTAAATGTTCTTTTAATAAACGAAGAAACCTTTCTAATAAATCTTTATTTTTATCTTGTTCAACTTCATCCATAGTAACCATAAGCATTAAACCATTTCCATCATCATCACCATGAAAGGTTGAACTAAAATCATCACAAGAACGACCAAATCTATCCTCATTTTTTAAATAAATAGATTGAATATTTACTTTACAATCAACTAAATGATCTTCTAACTCATAAAGTATACCTTCTATATCCTCTCTAACCTCAGATAGAACAACAACTCTATCTTTTGCCGTCATTTTACTACCTGTTGATTCAAACAACTTAAAACTTTTTATCCTTTTCACAATTTATTTATTTTGTTTATTATCTTCACCTTTAAACGGACCTAACATACCTTTTAAGTTCCAAGAAGAGACAAACTTCTTGTTGTGTTTTTCATAGTCTTCATATGACTCAATACCACTATCAATAGGATTTTCAATATATTGAATGTTAGCACCTTGTTTATTCATATCAGAAATACGATTACCAATATCAGTTTTAGCTGACATCTTCATAACTTTTTTTAACTGATCTACTGTTTGTTGACGAGGTAAAGCCTCATTTATACTAAACTCTTCAAATTTCAATATCTTCATATTCTATATATTAATTTTTACGACTATAAATACCAACCGACAGTGCATAATTATATGAGTTATCCGGTAAATCATAGAACTTAACATCTTCTAATTCATATCCTTCAAACCTAATTTTATATTGTGGTAATCTTGGAATATCTTTTAATCTCTTTTCACCAAGTTCTTTAGCCATTTGTACCATTTCATCTCTATCATAAACATCATAGTTTGAAAAACATCTATCACACCAACCTTCGGTATAAATAATTTTATCTCCAATTTTAGTTATGATATTTGTTTGAGATGGAATATCAGAATCGGGTATAGAGTTTACTAAGTCCGATAATTCGGATTCAAAGTTAAAACTCTCAAATAATTTAAGTTTTTTCATTATTTATATATTTAATTTTTAATATATAAAAATAAAACGACAAGATGAAAAATATCAAAACTTGGGATATGTTCAACGAAGGTAAAACAATGAAAGCATCTAAATCATCTGATTCTGATGTTAAAGTTGAAAAATTCAGAGAAACTATTGAGAACTTCTTGAAAAATATGAAAGACGCTAAAGTTAAAACTGTTGGTACAGATTTAGAAGTTAACTTAGAAGATGTTAAAGTTCAAGTAATGTTCCGTAAAGATTATGTTGGTGTTAAGAAAGTAGGTGAGAAAGCCGAAGAATTCAAATACGACCAATTAGGAAAAATTAAAAGTGAAATCAAAAAACACTTAAAATAAAAAAAAACCACTCAATTGAGTGGTTTTATTATTTCTTCTATTATTTCATTTCTCGATTCAGACTTAATCATATTAAGTAAATCCCCATATGTAATTTCTTCACTTAATAATTCATCTTTGTAATAAATATCAAACTCAGCAAAACTAGCAGTGTCTCCATCCATTCTTGGTAATTCACCATCATATCCTCTATACGAAACCATTGTAAGTCCTCTGAAAAATCCCCAACCACTTGAAACTAATAGATTTTGATTCCATTCAGTGTAATCAGATTCTATTGTAACTTCGGTTCCACCAACATAATATTCATCTGGTTTTGCAATGAATTTAAAGTCCTTTAAAAAATCAATCTTAGAAATCATCATCTAAACTATCAAAGTCAATATTCTTATCAGAAGCTTTTTGATATTCAGAAACTCTTTTCTCGAAGAAGTTAGATTTGTTTTGTAAAGAAAGCATATCCATAAAATCAAAAGGATTTTCAGAGTTATAAACTTTCTTACAACCTAATTCAGTTAACCAGAAGTCAGCAACGAACTCTATGTATTGTTGCATCATCTTAGCGTTCATACCAATTAAAGAAACTGGTAAAGAATCAGTAACGAATTCTTTTTCAATCTCAACTGCTTCAGTAATAATCTCAGTAATTCTTTCAGCACTAACTTTATTCGTGATGTATTTGTTATGTAACAAACAAGCGAACTCACAGTGTAAACCTTCATCTCTTGAAATTAACTCATTAGAGAATGCTAAACCTGGCATTAAACCTCTTTTCTTTAACCAGAAAATAGAACAGAATGATCCAGAGAAAAAGATACCTTCAACAGCAGCAAAGGCAATTAATCTTTCAGCAAATGAATCAGATTCAATCCATTTAAGTGCCCACTCAGCTTTCTTTTTAACAGATGGTACTGTTTCAATAGCATTGAATAAATGATCTCTTTCTTTAGAATCTTTGATATAAGTATCAATCAATAAAGAGTAAGTTTCAGAGTGAACATTCTCCATTGCTATTTGAAAACCATAAAAACTTTTAGCCTCTGGATACTGAACTTCTTTTAAGAAATTCTCAGCTAAGTTTTCATTTACGATACCATCAGATGCAGCGAAGAATGCTAAAACATTTTTAATATAATGTTTTTCATCATCATTTAATTTTTCATTCCAGTCAGTTAAATCTTGTGCTAAATCAATCTCTTCGCTCGTCCAAAATGACATTTCAGCAGTTTTATACTTTTCCCAAATGTCATGATATTTCAACGGAAACATCACAAAACGACTTTTGTTTTCTTTTAAAATATGTTCTTCCATAATAATTTATTTTGTTTTTTTTATATATTCAATTTGAAATTTGTTTAGTTTTTAAAAAAAGAAAACCACCGAGGAGCGAATTCAGTGGTTTTCAAAAATATAGTCCACCCAGAGGGGCTTTAACTATAACGGGTCCTAAGCCGTTTCTTTAAATTTATTACCTTTTGACAAATTATCTTTTGCCCAAAGTGGTTGTAAGTTTGATAGAGAATTTACTGTACTCAATTTTGTATTTTTATTAAATTTACTTATTGGTTTTTTATGATCAATATGCCATTCACCATAATTATCCCAAGACATTCCGTCTTTAAATTGACATTCTATTCTTTGTTTCAATTTAAGACTATTATACCCTAAAATCTCAAATGTTTTTTTATTCTTTTTTACTCCAAAATATTTTAAACATCTTCTTAGAATATCCCTAGCTGAATTTCCGATTCTAATATTTAGATTATTTTTTCTAAGTTCCTTTCTTCTCTCCGAATAACTACTCTCATAATTCTTTGATTTTATTTTATAATCACCGGTATTCCTATATAATCGTTTTCTTTCTAAAACTCTATTAGTATTTGATTTGTAATGTTTTTTAACCATATCTTTTGAGCAATCTTTACAATAAATTTGATATCCAGTTTTAGAATTTTTCTTCTTGTGAAAATCACTCAACTCTTTATCAATGGAACATTTTTTACAAATCATATTTTATATATTAAAAAATTATCCGTATGTTTGCTATTATGAAAAGGTTATTTTTAGACGATTGGCGAATTCCTAGAGACTGTGCTACTTATATGTGGCAAAGAAAGGTGAATTGTACCGTATTCCACGAAGAATGGGATATAGTAAGATCGTATGGTCAATTTAAATCTTGGATAATTGAAAATGGTATACCAGATTTAGTAGCATTTGATTATGATTTAGCTGATGTTGAAGAATTAAAAGAAGAACTTCCATTTGAATATTGGTTTAATCTAGATGAAAATAGAGTTTATACTGGATTGGATTGTGTTATTTTTTTACTTAACTATTGTAAAGAAAGAAACTTAAACTTTCCTGAATATATTATTCATTCAGCAAATCCGGATGGAAGTGATGAAATAAAAAAACTTTTAGCTGTGTAAGATATACAATGTTTATATGAGAGCTTTTTTGATTATAGACACAGAAGATTTAAGAAAAGAAATTGAGGTAACACATACTCAAGTAAACTCCTTAATACCTATTATTAAGAAGATAAATAAAAATCATAGTGATTATCAATCACATGATTCATGGGAATTATTTGTGGAAATTTTAAACACAGAACCCGTAATAAGTGTTGATGATATAACATCAATAAATATCTCATATCATATTTAGTAATTAATTATAAAACAACATAAAATGTTAAAACACGAAGTTAAAATTGAGTTTCAAAACTCAGAAGTTTTAAAATCTATTATTGAAAAATCCTACTTTGAGGAAGGAACTAATGGTAAATTATTTGGTAAAAGTAATTACTTAGTTATGTCTAGTGACATAGAACCAGAAGCATTTGAAATCTTAAAAGAAGTTAAAAACTCAACAGTTAAAATCTGTAATCAAGAAATTATCGATGGTTCAATGAGATTTATCGTTGAGGAAACTGAAGGTGAGTTGAGAATGTATCCAGCATCTATTTATTGTGTAAAAGAAGAAGATAAGTATAGCTTTTATTAATATTCAAAATTATATTTATTACTTTTAAGTAAATTTATTCTTCTTTTTGTTATACAACAATTATCTATACCACCTATGATATAAGGTGGTATAGACTCTTTAAAACCTTGATAAATTGATATTTTATGGTCTATCGTCGGATATGACATATCATTGGAGTTTAATTTCATATTTTCCAAAATGTTCTCTTTATCATAAAAATCAAGACCATCCCAAATCTCAAATAAATAAGGTTTATTTCTATTGGTTATTCTATTAACTAATTTTCTATATTTTTTAAAATCAATAGAAGATTCAAATGGTATATAAATACCCTTTTCCTCTTTAGTTTTTATCATCTTATTCGAATTATTATATTTTGAGTCACCATATATTCTTTCTTTTGTAATAGAAGTCTTTTTATTTTTACAACCTTTACATGAATAATAATTATATCTACTTTTATTCCTCAAATAGGCTCTATATTGTAGCTTTTTATGAGATCCACATATTTCACAACAACAATCTATTATAATTGGACTTTTATGAGATAAATGATTTATGTCAATTTCTATAATATCATACATCTTAACATCATAAAATTCACTTAGTCTGTTATAGTTTAGAGGAACTATTGTCGTTTTTATCTTTTTTGTTAATAACATAAGATTCGTAATTTAATATATATATTAAATTACGAATGTCTGCTAATGGACATATGATAAAAAAATAAATTTTCCTTATGATAAAACTTGATTGGAATGATATTAGTATAGTACCAGCGATGATCTCTTCAATTTCTTCAAGAAGTGAGATAAATCCATATTTAAATGATAAGTTACCACTATTTACAGCTCCTATGGATACAGTAATAGATGAGAAAAACATAAATGAATTTGAAAAAAACTATATAAACATTTGCTTACCAAGAAATGTTAAGTATGATACTTTAAAAAATGATAACTATTTTTACTCTTATGGATTAGACGAAATCTACAATTTATACAATTCAGATTCTAAATTACCAAAGAAGGTTCTTATTGACGTAGCAAACGGAAATATGCTTAGACTTTGGGAGGTTTCTAAACTATTAAAGGAAAAATTTGGAGACAACATTGAACTTATGGTTGGTAATATCGCTAATCCAAAAACTTATAGAGAATTTTGTGAAATTGGTGTTGATTGGATCAGAGTTGGTATTGGTGGTGGTTCTGCTTGTACAACTTCAGCTAACGTCGCTATTCACTATCCAATGGCTTCTTTAATAAGAGAATGTAAAGATCTTTCTTATGGTGTTGATAAACCAACAAAGATTATCGCTGATGGTGGATTTAAAAACTTTTCAGATATAATTAAAGCTTTAGCGATGGGTGCTGATGCTGTTATGTTGGGTGGTGTTTTCAACAAATGTTTAGAAAGTTGTAGTGATAGTTTTTCTAAAAACGAATTAGGAGACTTTACACAACTATCTAAAGAAGAAGCTGAGAAATACTTTGATGAAGGTGCTACTATCTATAAGTATTATAGAGGTATGTCAACAAAAGAAGTTCAAAAGTCTTGGAATAGAAAAGTAATTAAAACTGGAGAAGGCATTAGTAAATATAATAATGTAGAATATAAATTATCTGGTTGGTGTGAAAACTTTACAGATTATTTAAAGTCTGCTATGTCTTATACCGGGTGTAGAACTTTAGAAGAATACTGTGGAGAAGTTGAGTGGATTCAAATTAGTGATAACGCTTTTAATAGATTTAATAAGTAAACAAAAAACCAGTCAATGACTGGTTTTTTTTATTCATTATCTATTGATATAATATAATCTATTAGAGATTTGATACTATCAAACTTTTTAGTTCTATATTGAACGAGATATAATTCATTCTCACTAACATAATTAACCTTATGATCATAATCTTCTAAATGTTCATATTGAACACCAAACTGAACAATATCTTTATGTTCACCATTTATTGTATAATTAACTCTTTTTAAGTTATCACCTAAAAATTTCATACTTTTTATGATTAAATCTAAATCAGTATTATCGAAATAGAATTTACTTAATTTAAAAGCAAATTGGTTTGTATCTGGATTAAATCCAGATGTAAAAAAACCTTTAAGTTGTTCAAAATACTTATTTGAGATATTATATTTTTTACTCGTTGTTCCATGACCGTGTTCAAATATCCAATCACATTGTTCTTTATTAAAATCAAATATACTAACCGGTAATGACTTAGAATGAGATTCTTCACCCTCTTCTTTTCTTTTTGTTAGAACAGCATTTATATCTCTAATTTTATCACCCAATTCGTTATATTCAATTCTTGACCAATGTAATAACTCTTCAAGATCCTCTGTATCCATTGAATCATAAGAATGAACTTTATTTTCGTTATAACTCTTTATGTATTTCATTACTTTATATTTTTATTTTCATAATTGTGGTTTAATGTAATTCTCATAAATGTTCTACGTTTACCTTTACTAATCAAAAGAGTTTCATGTGGTGTATTACTTGACATAAAATACAATTGATTCTTTTCAAATACAACTTTTCTATCATCGGTCAATTGTTCTTGCATTTTTTCAAATGAACCTTCTCCTAAAATCTCACCATAGAACTCACCACTCCAAGCCTGACACCCAACTTCAGTTGATACAGTTAGAATACCTCCTTTACTTTCAGACACATAATCAGCAATTGGAATAATAACATCTTTATACGGTAATACCCAATCCATTTTAACATGAGAGTTATCAGACTTAGCTTCATATTGATACTCTTTTATACGAGCACCTCCCCAACTTGGTTGTGGTTCAGCACCACCCCAAGAAGCTTTAAAATCATCATCGTACCTAGCACCACCCCAACTTGGCTTTGGTTCAGCACCACCCCAACTTGGCTTTGGTTCAGCACCACCCCAAGAAGCTTTAAATTCATCCTCGTAATCTTCAACATCATCGAAGAAATCATCACTTAAAACATCATCAACTTTTGTCTCGTTTAATTTTTTGAAGTTAGGATCAACACAAAAATTACCATCAATATGAACTCCTTCTCTTCTAAGAAACTCATCAGTTGTGAAGAATTTAGTATCAATTGTAACATAGTGTGTATTCGCGCCTTCTTGTAGAGGTATATTTTTAATTACTTCATTAAAAGCTTCCTCCCATATTTTAAATCCTTCGGGTAAAGAAACCCAACCTCCTGTATTTTCAAATGGCATAACACTTAATTTAAAATCTCCAAACTCTGGATCTGGTAAAATAACTTCACCTAGATTTTTAACATTAGTTCTGTGATAGTTAACATTTTCTATCAATCTAACATTATTTCTTAAACTCTCTTTAAAATTTTCAATATTTTTCAAATACTTCATACTTCATATTATTTTTTTATTACTTTATATATTAAATATCAGATTTATATTTCCATATATAACCACCACTAGATTTTGATTTACCAGTACAAACACTTCTTATACCCTGTGTCAATATACCCAAATCAACAGAGGCTGCTTTATATTCTCATACTCTTTTATGAAATTTCCATTTAAATCATATTGATATATCGGTTTGAATTTATCACCTCCTTTATTAAAACTAACCGGTGTTAGATCACCTTCAAATCTCCACACATATCCACCAACCATTTTAACTTTATTCTTACAACATTTTGATATATTGCCATGTGATAGGTTATTTATTTTAGAAGCGTTATTTATTGAGGGGTAAATATTTATTAAATTCATATCAATATCATACTGATAAACCGATTTACAGTCTTGTATTAAGATATCATTTAACTTTTGTTCTTCTGTTTTAGAATCCTCATATCTTTTATTAGATATTCTTAATTTATCACGTTCTTCTTCTTTACTAAAACGTTCTTTAGCTTTAATACTCAATTCTTTCTTAGTTTCCTCTGATAGAATAAGTTTATAGTTTTTATACCTTTCAATCTGTGATTCAGACATTTTTTTCTTTGTTTCATCGGACATTTTTTTATTCTTATTTCCACCTGAGTCCGTATTTGTCAGAGGATGTCCCTCACTTTTAAATTTATCAATCCAATATATTTCTCTTTCGCATACCTCATTATATGATAATATATTCTCCTCAATTGACTCAATTATAGGTTTTAAACCATTTAATTTTAAACTTTTAACCCAATTTGATTTATGAGATTTTGAGTTTTCCGAATAATGAGATTTAAGTCTTTGTTTTAAATCATTAAATGTTAATCCAATATATCTAATTTCATTAGATATTGGGTCTATGAGCTTGTATATAGTATATTTTATTTCTTCCATATACTATATATAATTTATTTTAACCTCCCCCCGTTAAAATTGTGTCGTTTTGGTTATTTCTTCACCATAAAAAAGAAACTGGAATTTGATTGACCCTTGATTTCATCCTCCACTTCTTTAACTTCTTCTTTACCTTGAGATATTAAATCTGCGCTATTTATTTTTATCGAACCGGGAAGTTGAAAATCATAACGACCAACCATATTACCCAACATAACTTTAGACCAACCAACACAATACTTATAAAAAAGATCATCTTTAAATAAATTTTCTCTTGGTATGTTAGCATAAGCCTCCATAACAACATCATATTTAACATCAGTTAATATGTGTATTCTGTGATTTAAGTGATTGAAGTGGTGTTTAAGTGTATATTTATTTAACTGATTTAACATATCACTCATGTTATCTAATACAGTTTTATATAAACCTAATTCACCAATAGTTGTTACATAAGATGATAGATATGGTTGATTTGTAACACCTAAGTTAACTGATAAATTTGGTGTATTAATACCTAATTGAAATAAACTATCTCCTCGTACTTCATAAAGATAAGCAACTGACTGAATTTCACATGGAACTTCAACATATCTATAACTCGTAAATTCTTCGGTGAAGAAAGCTTCTTTTCTTATTAAGAAGTACATTTTCTGTACAGCGTATTGGTACCATCTGTAAAAATAAGGAAGAGCTCTATTTTCTATTATTTGTCTAACACTAGCATCTGGTAAAGTTTTAGGTAAAGCACACGCAATTGTTAACTCGGTTTGAACCAAATCAACCATTTCTTCAATTGTGTAGCCACCTTGGTAAGGAACATATTCATCACCATAACCGTTTAAATCAGCCATAAAAATTATTTTATTTTAGTGTATATATTAAAATAATTTTACTATATTTGTAAGACAAAATCGGAGAGTTATGAAAGGGAAAATTAAAATCGGAAAAATTACACAAGAGCAAATCTTAACAGTTTATAAGAAAGCGTCTAGAGAGATGGAATTAGAGAACTCTACTGGTTGGGTTGCTAAACATAAAGTTCATAAATCAGCTAAGAACTATACAAGAAAAGATAAACACAAAGTTAGCTTTGTATAATAAAAAAAGAGAGAATTTAATTCTCTCTTTTATTTTGAATATATTTTTCTAATTTTAGATTGTCTATTTGAAATTATCCATCGTCTCAATTCTTCAATGAACAAATTATCTGGGTATATTCTACCATTATTCCTATTCATTCGATCAAATTTTTGTAAAACTCCGTGTAAAATATATTTACCATCAACTATTTCTACTTTCATACTTTAAATGTATTTGAGTTTTTAAACTTCTCTAAAATCATTCTTTCATCAAGTGGAATATCTTTTGGTATTTTCAAATTAAATTTTATATAAAGATCTCCTAAACCATAATTTAAGTCTGGAATACCTTTACCTGAAATTCTAATTGTTTTCCCGTGTTCTGTTCCAGCTTCAACTAAAACCGGTATATCACCATGTGGTGTTGATACAGTTATATTATTACCACAAAGAGCATCTATAACAGATATTGTTTTTTCTACAACTATATTATTACCTTCTCTTTTGAATGAGAAGTCTTGAGCTTCTTCTATAATAATAAAAAGATCACCTGGTATTCCATTTCTAACATCATTTCCATTACCATTCATTTTCAACTGCATTCCATTTGAAACACCTGCTGGTACTTGAATATCAACTACTTGTTCTTGTAAAGTAGTACCATCTCCATGGCAATGATTACACTTATTGTGAATTTGTTCACCAGAACCTCCACAATCTGGACAATGTGTTTGAGTTCTTACTTGTCCAAATGGTGTATTTTGAACAACAACTCTTTGTCCTGTTCCATTACAAACTAAACATTCTCTTACATCAGAACCTCCTTTTCCATCACAAGGATTACATTTTACTTGTCTTCTGTATTTTAATTTTTTAGTTGTTCCTTTAAGTATCTCATCAATATTAACAACAACTTTAATTCTTAAATCACCACCTTTTTTAGTTCTTTGTCTTTGTTGTTGTCTTCCACCAAAAGGATTACCACCAAAGATATCACCAAACTGTGAAAATATATCATCCATTGAAAATCCGTGACCACCACCAAATGGATTACCTCCTCCAAATGGATTACCACCAGTTGAACCAAATCTATCATAACTCTGGCGTTTAGAAGGATCGCTAAGAGTTTCATAAGCTTCAGCCGCCTCTTTAAATTTAGCCTCTGCTTCTGGATTATTAGGATTTTTATCTGGATGAAACTGCATAGCCATCTTACGATAAGCTTTTTTAATTTCATCATCAGTTGCTCCTTTATTAACTCCTAAAATAGTATAATAGTCTTTATTCATTTTTTAGATTTTTTATTTTAATATATTATTTAGTAATATGTCTCTTTTAATAGATTTAAGAGGTTCATTAAATCTTATTTTTGTATTTGAATTATAATCAAACCAAAATGAATCATTTTCATAAGTAGTCCAATTATAATCTTTTTTTGTATGAAATCTTAAAATTGGTAGTTTATTCATAATATCTCTACATAGTTCAATGATTTTATCTTCATCAAACTCTTCCTCATCTATTTTATTAACCTCATCACAAAAGTAGTCCATTACTTCACCAACAGTCTCATTAACTACTCTTAAATAGTTTTTATCTGTTCTAGTACTTTCGATATACCAATTCATTTTAATGTCTTTTTAAGTTTCAAATCTCTTATCTCTAATTTAATTTCATCATATGTTTTATTTCTACAATTAGAAATCATTTTGTTTATATAGTTTTGACAAACTAAGTTTAAAGTTTCTATACCCATATCTAAATACTTAAACTCTATTAAACAATTTTTAATTTTTGGTAGAAAGTCAACTAAATAGTTGATAAAATCATCAACATCCCAATATAGTTGAAATAATTCTAGCTTTTTATCACCATATTCCGAGAAATTAAATAAAGTTGGTTTGTTTATAAAAACCATAGACCAAGTTTTTCTAATGGCTGGTATGATAAGTACTTCTAGTTCATCCTCATCATCACCAATTTTACCAGATAATAAACTAAAAACCTCAATTCTATTATCTAAAACATATTCTAAATCAGATTTAAGATTTGATTTTAATTCATCATCAACACCAGTAAGCATAGAATCAACAAGACTTTGTTTATATAAGTCTTGTTGTAATAATTCTATAAAGCTTTTTTTGTTTACTGGTAAGTTCATTATTCACCTAATATGATTTTAGGATATCTAAATGGTTTACCATCTAATGTATATCCCTTACTAACAACATCAACAATTTTCTTTTCACCAATTGGTAAAATTGATATAACTTCGTGTAAATCAGTATCATACTCTTCAGTTTGAATAGTTTCAATTCCTTGACCTTTTAAAAACTTTTCAATTTTAGAAGCGATTAACTCAACACCTTCTCGAGCTGAATCATCTTTAATATTTTTGATTGCTAAAGAAATATCAGAGTCCATATCCAAAATAGAAGTAATCATAGAAACTTTTGTATTATTTCTTAATTCTTCTTTTTCTTTGATAACTCTTTTTTTATAGTTATCAAATTCAGCAGCTAATCTTAAATAATTATTATTTGATTCTTTTAATTGTTCTTCTAAATGAGAAACGTGTAGTCTTGGATTATCTTCTAATACAATTTCTTCATTCTTACCAGTTAAGTCAAGACCAACTTTTTGATCATCAATTTTCATACTCTCTACTTCAATCTTTTTATCTTCCATTTTATTAATAATTAAATTTTAACATTTTCTTTATTGTTGCGGAGTTGTAAAACTCATAAGTAACATTCTTATCAACTACTTTGTGTATTTCTAATTTTTCAACTTCTAATTTAAAGTTATCAACATATTCAACTAATTCTCTAAGAGATTTAGCATAAGATGCTGATGGTACCCAATAATCCGGAAACTTATCTAAAAATTTATCAACAGCTGTATCGAATGTTTTCTTTCTAATAAGTAAATATTCATTCACTTTAGAAGATTTGTTTGTTAAGATTTCAATGATGTAATTATTAAATTTGAAAATTAAGTTATCAGTTTCAATAACTTTTAAAAGTCCAATAACAAGAGCATCTTGTTCAGAGATAGAAACTTCAGTATTTTCCCTTAAAATTCTCTCAGCTTCTTTATCGGAACCACCTAAAATGTAATAAACGTAAGTGTCCCATAAACATCTTTTAACTATATCTTCTGGATATATATTTATAGTCATAATATTATAATATTTTTCTTTATTATAGAAACATACATATATAAAGTTTATAATGTAATATATAACACAAAAAAATTAAAGAATGAAGCATAAAATCAAAACACCAAACGGAGTAGGAACTCTAGAGAAAATATACGCTAGTGAATTGGGGTTTTTAATGGTTAGAGTTTACTTTCCTGATACAAAATCATTTATAACATATAATGTTGATAAGTTAGAAAATTTTTTAGAAAATACACAATTAAAATTAGAAAAGTAGTATATTTGTGGAAAATTTAAAAAGTAATGGAACAGACAAAATACAATCGGACATATCATCTACCTTGGTCACCAGGATCAACAAATGATGATAATTTATTTAAAACTAAAGAAGTTAAATCTTTAGTTTTTTTTATTTCACTTTCCCATATGTATATCACAAAATAACCTATTTCTTCCGCTTTTATCCTTTTATCTCTATCTTTATCCCATATATCAGATACTTTCTTATAACCACCTGGGAATTTAATACTTTCATCTATATTATAGATCTCTGGATTACAATGCCAATAATCACCATTTACTTCAATTAAAATGTTAGTATTCACTAACCTAAAATCAAATAATTTACCCTTTAGTGGGAATTGAGTTGTATATGATATTGATAGATTGTTAAGAACTTCTGATATTTTGGTTTCTAAATTAGATTTGCCATTATAATTAAATATTTTATTTTTTTGTTCATCATTTAAATTGTTCCAATATTTTTTAATTGATTCTTTTTGTTTACACTTTCTTATTTCATTTTCATCATCAGTTAAATTGTTCCAAGCAAAATTATTATCTATTATCCATTTTTTAAATTCATTATTTTTGAATATGTTATCAACACCATAATTTTTCATAAATGTGTCTGATTTTTTATTTTTAATATCCAATACCTTTGACACATTATCAACTCCATACTTCTCCATACAAGTTTTTTTATACTTAATAGATGATATTAATTTTGAACTTTCTGAAATACTCCTCTTAGGTATTGAATAATACTCCAAAAGAAATATAAAAGATTTAAAATCGATATTAAAATCATTTTTAATATCAACTAGACTTTTTAAATTCTCAACATAATTTAATGTAATAACCTCTCTTTTTGAAATATGTGGAAAATTTTTTTGAATAAACATAAATTTTATTTCTCTTTTATCATTTGTAGTTTTTAATTTACAATGATATATGTGTGGGTTATTAAAAACCACAACATCACAAAAGGGACACTTTCTAATCATACATTATATATTAAAGTGAAAAAGTTGTTTTTTACCATTTTTTCAGTTATATTTGTAACATAAACAATATTTTTGAATATCTTATCATGAGTAAATACCCAAGAACATATCATTTACCTTTCTCACCCGGTACTACCAATGATGATAGAATATCTGAGAGTGTTAAATCTATTTTGGGTATTGATATTATCATAACCGAAAAGTTAGATGGATCTAACTCATCGATGATAAATGAGGGTGTCTTTGCTAGATCACATATAGATTTTTCTAAAAATCCATGGGATAATGAAGTTAGACAACTACACGAAATAAAAGTAAAAGGTAATTTAGAAGATGATGTTTTTTTATTCGGTGAGAATATGGAAGGCATTCATTCAATAGAATATACAAATTTAAAATCATACTTTTATTTATTTGGTGTTAGAGATAATAACATCTGGACACCTTGGAGTGTGGTTGAAGAATATTCTTACTTATTGGATTTACCACTTGTACCAGTTTTATTTAAAGGTATTGTAAATACCGAAAAAGAATTAAAAGACTTAGTTATGGGTTTTGTAACAGAACAATCTGAATTAGGTGGATCAAGAGAAGGTATTGTCGTAAGAAATGCTGGTGTGTTTCATAATGATAATTTCTCGGATAATGTAATGAAATGGGTTAGAAAAGGTCATGTTCAGACAGATGAACATTGGACCAAGAATTGGAAAAAATCAAATATAAATTATTAATATGACAATAGAAGAAAAAATTAAACTTAACAAAGAAATTAGATCTTATAAAGGTGATAATCAATTTATCATTTCTTTACAGAAAGCTCTGAAAGGTAATTATGTTCAAAAAGTAGAACATAATGGTAAGAATGTTAAAATTCTTTCTGATAAACAATACGAAGCAGCTAAGATAAATTTCTAAACATTATATTCTACTCAGTATATAATCAATATGGAAAATTATATTGAAGATATGAAATTATTAGGAACCGTACACTCTCACGGTTCAATAGATGAATATTACCATGTAAGAATTAAAGATGGTAAACAAACAACATTTGAATTTAGAGTTGTTAAACATACAAAACAGAGAGTGAGTAGTTATAAAATAGATCAATCAGATCTACCAAAATCAATAGAACTTCAATGAGAGTAGGATTTACATGTTCTTGCTTTGACCTTTTTCATGCTGGTCATATTATGATGTTGAAAGAAGCTAAATCAATTTGCGATTATTTAATTGTTGGATTACAAACAGATCCTACAATAGATAGACCAGAAAAGAATAAACCAATACAAAGTGTTGTTGAAAGATTTATTCAATTAGAGGCTTGTAAATATGTAGATGAAGTTGTTGTTTACGCAACTGAAAAAGACTTACTAGATATTCTTTATTCTTATCCGATTAATGTTAGAATAGTTGGAGAAGAATATAAAGATAAAGACTTCACAGGTAAAGATCTATCACACATAGAAATGTATTACAACTCTAGAAAACATTCATTCTCAACAACCGAACTAAGAGGTAGAGTTATCGAAAGATATAAAAGTGATAAAAAATAATATTATTTTATTAATTTTTCCGTATTTTTGTAAAATGAAATTTGAACGTGTTAAAAAAATCATACAAAAAATAGATTGGATTTGGGTATTCTTTCCCATTTACTATTATTGGAAAGATATAGATGATTTAACTTAACTTAAAATTTTAATAAGATGTACAATATACCAACATATAACGAAGCTGTCAAACTAACTCAAGGTAAAAGATATGTACCTGAGATAGATCAATATTTAGACGCTGCTTTCTACGAGGCTAAACTTGTAGTTGATGGGTATAATGTATCTATATTCAACTATCGTTTAGCAACTTACAATGACTTTAAATACAACGATGCTTTTGAATTAAGAGGTTTAGTTTACGTCTTTAATGAAGATGGTTCTGTGTATAAATCATATAGATTGTTACATAAATTTTTCAACTTAAACCAAGTTGAAGAAACTCAATACTCTTTAGTAAAAGATCGAGTTGTTAAATCTGTTTTCAATAAAGAAGATGGTTCTATTGGTTCTTTCATAAAATTACCAAACGGAAATGTTGTTGCTAAATCTAAAATGTCTTTTGAATCAGACCAAGCTTATGGTATGAACAAAATATACAACTCTAACGCAGATATAAAAAGATTTGTTGATTGGTCATTAGATAACGATTTAGTTGCTGTATTTGAGTATGTGGCTCCACACAACCGTATAGTTTTAAAATATGATAAAGAAGAATTAATCTTATTAAGATTAAGAAGAAACTCTACTGGTGAATACTTAAACCTCCACGATTATTCAGATGTTATAGGTGATTTAAAAACTGCTGAGTCTTTTGATCTATCATTAGATGAATTGGTTGAATTGGCTAAAACTGTTGAAGGTGTTGAAGGTTGGGTAGTTGACTTAGATGGTTTATTTGTTAAAATAAAAACTGTTTGGTATTGTGAAAGACATGGTCTTTTAACAGAAGACTTGTATCGTGAAAACATACTAGTTAAATACATATTAGATGATAAAATAGATGATGTCTTAGGTCAAATCCCAGAAGATGAAAAAGAAGCACACGCTCGTATAGAAAAAATAATAGCGGCTGTCTCTAAGGCAGTTAAAATGAAAGTTGATTCTATATTAGAAGATTGGAAAGTGTTTCAAACTATGGCTGATGGTAAAGATTGGACTGGTGATTTAAAAGATCAACTAATGAGAAAGTCTTATGCTATGAAGTATAAGAAAACTAAAAATTTTGGAGCTGTGATGTCTATGGCGAAAGGTAACGATGTCTATGATATAGTTACTGAACAAATAGCTAAGGAAACTTTTAGATTACAAAATGCGAGAGCGTTTTTATTTCAAATAGATCCAACTCTAAACTTTAAAGATGGTGAAATAGAAGATTAAGGGAGGTGAAATATCCTCTCTTAAAAACTTCTAAAATCTTTTACACCACCTATATTCTGTAAAATTGGTGAGCTATTTTTAATTGATGGTTTGGAACTAACTGTAATCACATCATCTAAACCTAAACTAGACTTCATCAAGTCTGGATACTTTGTAAAGTAATCCGTTAAGAATTTAATATTCTCTTCCTCTGATTTATCATTATCCCAAAGATGTCCAAGATTTTGTTTATTTGTTTCAATATAATCAACAACTTCTTTATTAATAACTGGATTCCAATTAGACCACTCAACTATATACTTCATATTTTATATATTAAACTTTCAATATTGAAATTCTATAAATGATATGAACACATTATATGGGATGGTTACACTTAAAGTAACCAATGAATATGCGGATAAAGCGGTTGATTCATTTTTGAGAAATACTTATTTAGAACCAGGTGACAGATTTATAATGATTGATAATGATGGTGATTTTAAATCAAATTGGAATAATGGTAGAATAAAAGAAGAAGATATTATAGTAAATAGTAAAATTGAAAATTTTTCTCATAACATGAATATTCTTATGAGAATTGCGGTTGAAGAAGAAAAAAACCTTATCTTCATGAGTAATGATGTTATCTTTACTCCAAATTGGTCAAAGTTATTGGGGAATAGTGATTATATACTAACTGTTCCATCTTGTAATCAAACACATACCGATTTGGGAATACCTGGATTTTTATCACTAAATGACTTTAATGAAAGATATGATATACTAAATCAGATATCAGAACACGTTAATAAACAACCATCTTACTTTCAAAGAATGCTAATGGCTTTTTATGTTTGTAGAATACCACTAAAGATAATAAAAGAAGTTGGTGAGTATGATGAAATGTTTACCGTTGGTGGTGAAGATGTTGATTATAGACTAAGATGTTTAATGAAAGGTTTTGGTGTCACTTATACACCATCATTCCTATTACATTTTAATGGAAAATCTTCTTGGAATGGAGTTGAAAATACACAACAAATAAAAGAAAGAGAATATAAGTACACAATGCAATTTATATCTAAATGGGGATTAGATTTAAAAGATCTTTGTTTAGTTAATACTGATGTTATGAGAGTTGTAAATAAATATAACCTATACAACTTTATGAACGAAGGTAACTATAATGGTTTACTATTATATGTCATAAATAAAACAAGTATGTCAAAATGACATATAAATTAAAGTGGCACACAATTTGACAATGTATAAATAAAAAACAAAAATAAAATATGGCAAAAGACGTAATTATTGGAATTGACTTAGGAACAACTAACTCGTGTGTAGCAGTAGTTGAAGGTGGTGAACCAATCGTAATCAGTAATGCTGAAGGTAAAAGAACAACTCCTTCTATTATTTCATTTACAGAAAATGATAGAAAGATTGGTGATCCAGCAAAAAGACAAGCGGTTACTAACCCTAAAAAAACTATCTACTCAATTAAAAGATTTATTGGTAAAGATTTTAATGTTTGTAAAGATGAGGTAACTAGAGTACCTTATGAAGTAGTTTCAAACGGAGCTAATGTACCTACTGTTAAAATCGATGATAGAAATTATACTCCACAGGAGTTATCAGCAATGATTCTTCAAAAGATGAAGAAAACAGCTGAAGATTATTTAGGATATGAAGTGAAAAGAGCGGTTATTACCGTACCAGCTTACTTCGGTGATGCTGAGAGAACTGCAACTATTGAGGCTGGTGAAATCGCTGGTTTAAAAGTTGAAAGAATTATCAACGAACCTACAGCAGCGGCTTTAGCGTATGGTTTAGATAAGAAAAACACAGACTCTAAAATTTTAGTATTTGACTGTGGTGGTGGTACTCATGACGTTTCTGTGTTAGAGATTGGTGATGGTGTATTTGAAGTAAAATCTACTGACGGTGATACTCACTTAGGTGGTGACGACTTTGATAATGCAATTATTACTTGGATGGTTGAAGAATTCAAATCTGAAAACTCTATGGATTTATCAAAAGATCCTATGGCTTTACAAAGATTGAAAGATGCGGCTGAAAAAGCTAAAATTGAATTATCTTCTACATCTGAAAGTGAAATTAACTTACCTTACATCACAGCTAGAGACGGAATGCCTCTTCACTTTGTTAAGAAATTAACTAAGGCTAAATTTGAACAATTAACTTCATCTTTAGTTGATAGAGCTATCAGTTGTGCTAAATCAGCTTTGAAAAACGCAGGTTTAAAACCAGCTGATATTGACGAAGTTATCTTAGTAGGTGGTTCTACAAGAATTCCAGCAATTCAAGATGCTATTGAAAGTTATATTGGTAAGAAACCAAACAAATCCGTGAACCCTGATGAAGTTGTTGCTTTAGGTGCGGCTATTCAAGGAGCTGTTTTAACCGGTGGTATTACTGACGTTTTACTTTTAGATGTTACTCCACTTTCTTTAGGTATTGAAACAATGGGTGGTGTGTTTACTAAATTAATTGAAGCAAACACTACTATTCCAACTAAGAAAAGTGAAACATTCTCAACAGCATCCGATAATCAACCTTCAGTAGAATTACACGTTTTACAAGGTGAAAGAGCGATGGCTAAAGACAACCGAACTTTAGGTCGTTTCCACTTAGATGGTATCATGCCAGCTCCAAGAGGAATTCCTCAAATCGAGGTGACTTTTGATATAGATGCTAATGGTATCTTATCTGTACACGCTAAAGATAAGGCAACTGGTAAAGAAAATAAAATCCGTATCGAAGGTGGTTCTCAATTAACTAAAGAAGAAATTGAGAAAATGAAAGCTGAGGCTGAGGCAAATGCTGAAGCAGATGCTAAAGAAAGAGAGTTAGTTGATAAAATAAACTCAGCAGACTCAATGATTTTCCAAACCGAAAAACAAATTAAAGAGTTTGATGAAAAATTAACAGCTGATGATAAGAATGCTTTGAACGCTGACCTTGACGAATTGAAGAAAGCTCATTCCGATAAAGATGTTCAAAGAATTGATGAATCAATCAGTAAGTTAAACTCGACTTGGAATACAATTTCAACTAAGTTGTATGAACAAAGTCAAACTGAACAAACAACAGAAAATACTTCCAGTGGTAATGATGGAGTAGATGATGTTGATTTTGAAGAAGTAAAATAATTTAAAAAAGTCCTTGAGAAATCAAGGACTTTTTTATTATATTTATATAAAATTATTATATGGAAACAAGAACCGCTAAATTAGCAGCAACCGCTCTTATCTTTAACGAAGATAAATCTAAACTATTAGGTGTATCAAGAAAAGATGATACAACTAAATTTGGATTACCTGGAGGTAAAGTAGATGTTGGTGAAACATTATATGACGCTTTAGTTAGAGAATTAAAAGAAGAAACAGGATTAGATGTAAACTCAGCAAAACCAATTTTCTTTAGAGAAGATGGTGATTTTGTTGCTGTTGTTTATTTAGTAACTGATTGGTCTGGTGAAGTTTCAACAACCGAAAAGGGAGTTGTTAAGTGGATTACTTTTGAGGATTTAAAACACGGTGCTTTTTCTGAATATAATACTATGTTAGAAGAACATTTAAGGTTTATCAAACTTTTATAATAAAAAATTTAATATATAATAAAAAATTATTATATTTACATGAAATACATCAAAAGATTTAAAGTCAACGAAAATATGAGCGGTAAGAAAATTGTTTACGTAGATATGGACGACACTCTTTGTGATTTTACAGGTCCTTTTAGAAGTGGTCAACAAAATACAGAGGCTTCAGAGGATGAACCAATTAGAAAGTGGCCTCAGTCAAAAGTTGGTTTTTTCTTAGGTTTACAACCACTACCAGGAGCAATCGAAGGAATGAATACCTTGATGTCTAAGTATGATGTTTGGATTTTAACTAGACCATCTATTAAAAACATTCACTGTTATACCGAAAAAGCTGAATGGATTAAGAAATATTTTGGTGAAAAAATGTTAGAGAATATGATTATTTGTCCAAATAAATCCCTTGTTAAAGGAGACTACTTAATTGATGATGATACAAGACATGGTCAAGTTGAATTTGAAGGAGAACATATTCATTTTGGTAAGGAAAAATTTCCTAATTGGGATTCAGTTATAGAATACTTAATGTAATGTTTATTTATTGTATAAATAATCGAGGTTTGGAGAAATATCTAACCATCAATAAAAAATATGAAAATATTGAAGATTTTGTAGAAATTGATGAAGATTTTAACTGGTATAGAATTATCAATGATAAAAACATATCAGGAACATATGATAAATCAAGATTTGTGACAGTTGATAAGTGGAGAGAAATTCAATTAAATAAATTATTAAAATAAAAAAACCCAACTTTTTCAAGTTGGGTTTTTTTCATTTATTACCATTCATCATCATCATCATCTCCATCGCCATAAGAATCATCTTCACCATATCCTTCCCACGTACCATCAGTATGTTGACAATATCTAATTCTATCTTCATTTAAACCTTCAATATCGCTATCGTTAGCAGCTTTATTATTTTCAACATCAATACAATACATAGTATCCATATAAGGATACATATCAAACTCAGCTCTATCTAAATCACAAACAATATCTGGTCTAGTAATCGTTCTTGATCCATTAGAAATATCTCTACCCCCGTATCCTTGATTTGTTTTATAAAAGAATCCTTCTTTTTCAGCGAATTGTTTGAATAATTCCGTATCACTTTCATAAGCTGTGTAAATTCTATCCATAAAATCTACTTTTTCACCATTGACAGTACAGTTTCTCCAAAGAATTGCTCTACCTTTAATTTTATTAGATTGATAAACACCATCAACAACTTCACCTTCATCCGAATAAAGTATAACTAATTCAACATTTTCATTATCACAATAAATTGCTAACTTTGTTCTACTAGCACTTTTCATACAAGAATTATTTAATGAACCACCACCACTTACATATCTCAAACCATTATACCAGTGATAAATTTGATCACCTTTAACAATTGAGAATTGTCTTAAAGCATCTGCTGCAAAGTCAAATGTTGCTGTAAATTGTTCAACAAATTGAGATAACTCATGATCTGTAAACTCTATTTTACCAGCAGTTAAAATAGCTCTCGCCATTCTACCAATTCTCAATGGGTTTCTAGCTGTTGTCCAAATACCATCTAATTCAGGTGCGAATAACTCTAATCCTTCTTTGTTAATAACAGATACTCTTGGATTTTCTTTATCAGAACCATCTCTGTTAGTTTCTTCAACTTTACAATAAACTTTACCTGAACTTTTTGAAGTTGTTTCGGTTACAATTTTCATAACTTCTCCAACACCAACAGACCATCTATCACCAGTACCACCCGGCCATGGCTCAGCTTTATTATATTCTAATCTCCCGAAGATTGCATCATTTGAGTCACTATGAGTTAAACATTTATTACCTTGGATACATTTCCAAACTACTGGTCTAGCAGCTAATAATTGTTGAACTCTTCTGTCTGGTGTGAAAGAGAAAGTTTCTCTATCAGTCACATCAATATAGTTTTGTGTAATACCATCAACATCAACTTTATTTAATTTCAATAACTCTTGAGCAATTCTATTACGAGTCATTCTTTTTAACAAATTAACTAATTTAGGTGAAAAAATCAACACAGATTCGTTGATTAAATCAAAAACTTGTTTCTCTGTTAAGTATTCATTATATCTTAAAATACTCATCCTTAAAAATTTCTTTTTTTTGTATATATTAATTTTTTATCATGAAAAAATAAAAATATATACATTATGAAAAGAAAAGTGGCTAAAATAATAGAAATATTGGGTATAGGTCTAACAGAAATTGTTATTGACTTAGATACTAGTTTAGGTACTTTTAATTCAATAGAGTGGTCTAAATCAGAGAATAAAGTTTGGCTTCATATGTTTCATGAAGATGATATACAAATATCATTTGATTTTGATGATCTAGACAAAATAGACAAATCTATGGTTTATACATTATTAGCTTCTATAGCTTATAATTAAATTCCTCTATTACCTCTTTCTTTTTCTAAATAAGCTTTAACATCTTCCCAAGTTACTCCACCAGGATTACTAGTTAATTTATCAGCATTACCTTTTGGTTTTTCTTCTTGTTTTTTTAGTTCGTTATTTTTAACTAACTCTTCATATTTCTCATCAATATCTTTAATAATAGATCCTAAATAAGCGTCAATTCCTTTTTGGTTAAGAATACTCTTATCAAAATCAACTACAAACTCTTCGAAAGTATCACCATAATAAATACCCATAACCGGTTCCATAATATAATGATCTGTGTAAAATCTTATATTTCCAATTCGACCTTGCGCGTAAATAGTTGTTTTATAATTACCATTATAAGATTGAGAAAATCGATCTTGATCATTAAAAACTCTTTGACCATTTTTTTCAACGGTTGGTACAAAACCTAAATTAACTTGAAAGTATTTAGATCTTTTTATCTCTTGTAAGATTGTAAAGTTTGTTACTATATTTATTTCCATGAATTATTTATTTAAAAATAAAATTTCCCTAAACAAAAAAATCACCATTTAGGTGATTTTATTTATTCTGTTTCGTATTCTAATCCTTTATTTTCTCCATACTTATCATCAAAATCTGATTTTAAGAATTCTAAAAATTCAAGTAATGACATTTTTTCACTTTCTGGTGTTTCTTCTTGAGTAGGAGCTTCTTGTTGATTTTGACCTTGAGCAGGAGCTTGAGCGGCAGGCTTTTTATTTAGACTTAATTTAAACTCACCATCTTCCTTTTCTATATTAACATTATGTGTTGTTTGACCAATTAAATCAATTTCATCTACACCATATTTCTTAAACTTAACATACATTTTTGTTATATCATCACTTGAAAAATCAGCATTTGGATCTTTTGGTATACCATCTTTTATATTAATAGAAATATAAAGATTATAAACACCATCACCATCAGAGTATTTAACTGTTAATGAATCGTCTGTTTGTGAATAAACTGATATTTCAGAACTATGTAGTTTAACTCCTTGTTCTGAAAGGCTAACAACACGTTTCTTACTTTTTTTATTTGAATTTTCTTTAGCTTGATTAATTGATATATTCTCTTCTTCTGTTTCATCAACATTATCTTCATTAAATAAATCATCAACAGCTTTTTTTAACTCCATTAATTTACCTTTGATGTAAGTTTCAGGTGTATCGTTTGCTTCATTAATTTTGTTTTCATTAACAAAATCAGAATATCTTAATATTTTACTTTTCATACTTTATATATTAATTTTTTATTCCCAAAAATAGATAGAAAGACAATTAATTCAATATATATGGTATATACTAAACTTAGACTGTAAGTTATTGTATAATAAAAAAAGACAAAAATAAATCTTAAATATATGAGTTTATTAAGCACGATAAAAAAAGACTTTACCCAAGGTGATAAAGATATTTCTTTACAGGAATTTTTAGAACTTTGTAAAAAGGATAAAGTTTATTCTTCACCAGCTGAGAGAATGTTACAAGCTATTGGTGAACCAGAAGTAGTTGATACTAAGCTAGATGAAAGACTTAGTAGAATTTACTCTAACAAATTAATTAAAAGATATCCAGCATTCTCGGAATTCTTTGGAATGGAAGATACTATTGAACAAATTGTTTCTTTCTTTAGACACGCAGCTCAAGGATTAGAAGAAAAGAAACAAATTCTTTACCTTTTAGGACCAGTTGGTGGTGGTAAATCTTCTTTAGCAGAAAGATTAAAACAACTAATGGAAAAAAGTCATATTTATGTGCTTGTTGCTGACGGTGAAGTTTCACCGGTATTTGAGAACCCACTTGGATTATTTTCTTCTTATAGAGAAGAATTAGAAAAGGAATATGGTATTCCAAAAAGATATATTCCTTCTTGTGCTTCTCCATGGGCTACTAAAAGATTAGCTGAGTTTGATGGTGATGTAACTAAGTTCTCAGTTAGAAAATTAAAAATGTCTATCGCATCTCAAGTAGGTATCGCTAAAACTGAACCAGGTGATGAAAACAACCAAGATATCTCAGCTTTAGTTGGTAAAGTAGATATCCGTAAATTGGCTGAGTTTCCACAAAATGATGCTGATGCTTATAACTACTCTGGTGCTCTTTGTAGAGCTAATCAAGGTATGATGGAATTCGTAGAGATGTTTAAAGCTCCTATCAAAGTTTTACACCCACTATTAACTGCTACTCAAGAAGGTAACTTTAATGGTACTGAAAACTTACCAGCTATTCCGTTCCAAGGGATTATTTTAGCTCACTCAAATGAGTCTGAATGGGAAACATTCTCAAACGATAAAAAGAACGAAGCTTTCTTAGACCGTGTTTACATTGTAAGAGTTCCTTATTGTTTAAGAGTTGATGAAGAAGTTGAAATCTATGAAAAACTTTTAAAACATTCTTCTTTATCTGAAGCACCTTGTGCACCACAAACTTTAGACTTGTTGGCTAAGTTTTGTGTTATGACAAGATTAAAACACCCTGAGAACTCAAATTTATACTCTAAAATGAGAGTTTATAATGGTGAATCTTTAAAAGAATCTGATCCTAAAGCAAAATCTTTACAAGAATATAAAGATGACGCGGGTATCACAGAAGGTATGAATGGTATTTCTACTCGTTTCGCTTTTAAAGTTCTTTCTAAAGTATTTAATCACGACACTGAAGAAGTTGCTGCTAACCCAGTACACCTTTTCTATGTGTTAGAAAATGAAATTGTTAAATTACAATTACCAAAAGAAACTGAAGAATACTACTTAAATATCTTAAAGTCTAAAATCAGTACAAAATATGCTGAGTTTATTGGTGATGAAATTCAAAAAGCTTATGTAGATTCTTATCAAGAATATGGACAAAACTTATTTGAAAGATATATCACTTATGCTGACCACTGGTGTCAAGATAATGACTTTAGAGATCCAGAAACAGGACAACAATTTGATAGAGCTGCTCTTAACGAAGAGTTAGAGAAAATTGAAAAACCAGCTGGTATCGCTAATCCAAAAGATTTCAGAAATGATGTTGTACAATTCTATTTAAGACATAGAGCTAAGAATGGTGAATCACCAACTTGGGATTCTTATGAGAAAATTAGAAGTGTGATTGAAAAGAGAATTTTTTCTAAAACTGAAGATATCATTCCAGTTATTTCTTTCACTTCTAAAGCTTCTAAAGACGAAGAAAAGAAACATTCAGAATTCATCAATAGAATGAAGGATAGAGGATACACTAACAAACAGATTAAGTTATTAACTGACTGGTATCTAAGAGTTAGAAAATCAAATTAATAAAAAGGGAGTTTATCTCCCTTTTTTAAAATATAATAATATGATATGCCACTTCCTCATTATGCTTATAACTATAATAGATATTTAGTTATGAATCGTAGAAGAAAAATTAAAAAAATTTATAAAGATGTCAATAAATATAGTAGATCGAAGAAAGAGTCCTAAGGGAAAATCTTCGGAAAATAGACAAAGATTATTAAAAAGAATTGAAGGTCAAATTAAAAAGGCTCTTCCTGACATCGTTAAGAATACCAATGTTAAAGATTTGACATCTTCAAAAGAAAGAGTTAATATCCCAGTCAAAGGCATTAATGAACCACAATTCACTTATGATAAAGATACTGGTGATAAAAAACATGTACATCCTGGTAACAAAGAATATTCAGAAGGTGATTTAATAAAAAAACCAAAAAGTGGTCAAGGTAAAGGTAGTGGTCAAGGTAAAGGATCAAATGATCCAAATGCTACAGAAGATGACTTTACTGTATCAATAAGTCGAGAAGAATTCTTAGATTACTTTTTCAATGATCTAGAATTACCAGATATGGTTAAAAAACATTTAAACTCTATTGTTGATTTTAAACAAAAAAGAGCTGGTTATTCTAACTATGGTAATCCAAGTAGATTAAATATAACTCGTTCATATAAAAACTCAATGGCTCGTAGGATGGCTGTTGGTATGTTTTTCGATAAAAAGATTAAAGAAATTGAAGAAAAATTAAAGTCTGATTTATTAGATGATGAGAGAAATGAATTACTTAAAGAATTAGATAAGCTAAAAAAGATGAAGTTATCAGTTTCTTTTATGGAGGAAGTTGATTTACAATATAATAACTTTGAGAAAGTTGCTATACCAGTTACTTCAGCTGTTATGTTTTGTGTAATGGACGTTTCTGGTTCAATGGGTGAGAAAGAGAAAGATATAGCTAAAAGATTTTTTATGTTATTATATATGTTTCTTACAAAACAATATGAGAAAATTGAGATTGTCTTTATAAGACACCATACTTCAGCAAAAGAAGTTACTGAGGATGAATTCTTTAACTCTAAAGAAAGTGGTGGTACCGTTGTGGTAACTGCTTTAGAATTGATGGCAAAAATCATTAGAGAAAGATATAATGAAAACTGGAACATATACGCCGCTCAAGCCTCTGATGGTGATGTTTGGGATAAGGCAGATGCTAGTGATTGTTATAAAATATTAGACGTTGATATATTAAACAAAGTTCAGTATATGACATATATCGAAATATGTAGAAGTGTAGATGGTGATCTTTGGAACAACTATAAGGTTTTATCTGATAAAAGAAAGAACTTTGAGATAGGTAAGATTAATGAAGTAAGTGAAATTTGGAAAGTATTCCAAGATTTCTTTAAAAAGAAAACAGCATGATGACTAAAGAAGAATTAAAAAAATTATTTTCAAAACCTGATTGGACTGATGAAACTATTATAGAAGCTGATAAAGTTGTTAGTAGAATCGCTAGTGAATATTTAGGTATTGAAACATATCCAAATCAATTTGAAATAATAACATCTGAACAAATGTTGGATGCTTATTCATTAATTGGTTTACCAATTTCTTATAATCACTGGAAATTTGGTAAAGACTTTGTTATTAACTCAAATCAATATAAGAAAGGTAGAATGGGATTGGCTTATGAGTTAGTTATTAATTCAAATCCTTGTATATCTTACAATATGGAAGATAACACAACTTGTCTTATGATCTTAGTATTAGCTCACGCCGCATACGGTCATAACACATTCTTTAAAAATAATTATCTTTTCAAACAATGGACTCAGGCAGATTCAATCATTGATTATATGGTCTTTGCTAAAGAGTTTGTTGCTAAATGCGAAGAGAAATACGGATTTGAAGAGGTAGAAATGGTTTTAGATGCTTGCCACGCCTTAATGAACTATGGTGTTGATAAATATAAAAAACCTAGAAAATTAAGTCCAACTGAAGAAGGAGAAAGACTTAAAAAGAAATTAGAAGATGATAGAATTCTTTTAAATGATTTATGGAGAACTATTCCTAAAGATGAGAAAGAAAAACTTAAAGAAAAAAGATTTCCTGAATCACCGGAAGAAAATATTCTTTACTTCATTGAGAAAAACTCTCCTAAGTTGAGAGGGTGGCAAAGAGAAATTGTTAGAATTGTTAGAAAAACTGCTCAATACTTTTACCCACAAGGTCAAACAAAAGTTATTAATGAAGGATGTGCTACTTTTACACACTATGAAATTATTAATAAAATGTTCGATGAAGGTTATTTATCAGACGGTTTTATGCAAGAGTTTTATCATAATCATTCTAATGTTATTTTTCAACCAGGATTTGACTCTAAGTTTTACTCTGGATTGAATCCATATACATTAGGGTTCAATATCTTTCAAGATTTAAAAAGAATGTCTTTAAACCCAACTAAAGAAGATTTGGAATGGTTTCCTAAGATTGCTGGAAAAGGTAATTGGGCTGAAAACTTCAAATATATCGTTGAAAACTTTAAAGATGAAACATTTGTTTTACAATATCTTTCACCTAAGGTTATTAGAGATATGAAATTATTTGAAATTGATGATAAAATGGATAATAACTATTATGAAGTTAGTTCTATACATAATGAGAATGGTTATAAAAAAGTAAGAGAATCTTTATCACAATCTTATAATAGAAGTAGATACGTACCAGATATTCAAGTATATGATGTTGATATATTCGGAGATAGAACACTTACTTTAGAATATACACCTATTAATAATAAAGGTCTAGATTATAATGATATTAAAAAAGTTTTACCTCACGTTGAATATCTATGGGGATTCCCAGTTAGAATGACTGAAAATGGTAAAGAATTAGCAACTACAAAGAAATAAAAAGAAACCCACTCATTTGAGTGGGTTTTTTAATATATCATCTAATTTTTCATCTCTTACTTTTGAAACAGATTTAAAATCCGATAAATAAGCTTGAATTGTTTTATATCCTACTGATGTAGTCTTATCAGGTATTTTAACCCAAACACATTTAGGGTGTTCGTGTTCAAATATTTCATAGGTTTTTCCTATTTCTATCTCACTTCTATTTGAAGTATTACTAATACAAATATACATATCACCAATTTATAAAAACAAATATAATAAAAATTATGTTATTTAACTTTTATTTTATATGCTTTTTCAACTTTAGCTCCTCTTAAATCATATTTAGATAAATCAACATTTTCAATTTTACCTAAAGTTTTTAATTTACCTATTTTATTTTCAATTGGTTTTAAAGAACAAAAAGCAATAGTTCCACCTACTTCAGATACTTTTGACTCCATTCTAGATGAAGCATTTACAGCATTTCCGAAAAAGTCTCTTAACTCAACCTTTTGAATACTATATGTTTTTTCATCCATATGACCTTCACAAATACCAACTCTTAAACTATAAGCTTTTTCATTAAGTATAAGTTCTTTTGAGAATTTAATAGCATTGAATAATGAGTTCTCATTTGGTTCAAAATAAACCATGAAAGCATCACCAATTGTTTTAACAATCCATCCATTATTTTTAGAAGCTAAACTATCCACTAATTTATGATGAGCTTCTAATTGACCAATCATAGTAACTGGATCATCAGACCACATTTTTGATGAACCTACAACATCAGTAAAAACCATTGTTGGAACTGGTCCCGATTTTTTCTGTAATTCTGGACTTTCTTTATATTCTTTTTGAGCTTGTGTTAAAACTCTTTCGGATCTTACATTTGATTTATTATCAGTTGGTTCTTGCTCATCAGCTTCAAATAAACGAAAATTATTGATGTGTTTCATTTGTTAGTTTATTTTTTATAAGAGCACACTTTTCATACTCTTCTTTTTCTTCTAATTCAGGAAGTAATTTTTTCAATTCATATACATCATTTAGTTCTAAACAAACCCAGAACTTTATATCAGATAAATCACTATAATCTTCGATATAATGATCGATTATATCATTTACTTCATTACTATGTTCAGCTTTCATAAAGATATCTTCCCACTTATCTATACAGTTTCTTTTTAGATAATCTAATATCTCATCAACTATAACTTCAATATGTAATTCTTTTTCTGTTGAAAAATTCTCATTAAATCTTTTTAAGTATTTCATAATATAAAAAAAAATAGTTTTATATATATATATATTAAATCAACATTATTGATTTTTCTGCCAATAGTTTTTACCAGGCATTTCTAATTTATTTTTTTTAATACACCAAGTTACTTGCCTTGCTGTCACATTTAGTTCCTTAGCTATTTTTGGGACTGACATTTTCCAGATTAGTGGTTTTATTAGTTCTAATAATTCACTATCATCTTTGAAATAACCATCTTTTCTTTTCTCTTTTGTTTTAAGAAAAACATTTTTGTAAAAATCCTCCAAATCAGACTTCAAATATTCTTCTCTCTTCTCATCAAAGTTTATAAAACAATATTTACCAAGTAAATATAGAGAAACTTTATCATACATCTCAGCTGCTTCAATTTCACTATTTGTGAATTTAACTTTTGATATTTGATTATTATCAAATCTACACATCCAAGATTTTTTACTTTCCTTCCAATAAACACCTTTATACTTTGATGATTTTTTATTATTTGGTTTATAACTAGTTCCTAATCTAAAGGTAGATAGATGTTTTTTCAACTCATCATCAACAAATTTATTATCACCACAACCTCTTATATTATAACCATTTGGTCTGTATGTATTATACTTTTCTGCATATTTAACTTCTAATTTGTTTAACTCATCAATATCTTTAACATTATCTTCTAATATTTCAAAATCAAAATTTTCTAACCCGTATTTATCAACCGAGTTTTTAAGAATTATGTTGTGTGTATATTTTAACCAATCACCACCTTTGTATCTTTTATTGAAACTATGAACAGATTGTCCTATATAAGATTTGCAATTTATTTTATTAAAAATTCTATATATTATCATAATATATATATTAAAAAAGCTTATTTTTGTAAAAAATATCTATATGAATCGAGTAGGTTATTGTTGTATAAACATTTCTATAAATAATGGTAAGAAGAAAAAAGACTTCATAACCGTAAATAGAGGAATGACTAAGAAAACCTTTGAAACAAAAGGTTTAGAATATGTCACTGAGTTAGCACTCTTGAATATAGATGATATGTTCAAGATTATAAAATGGAATAAGGAAAATGATATATTAGTTTACAGAATGTCTAGTGATATTCTACCTTGTATCGGATTCTATAAAATAGAAAATCTACCAAAATTTGATATAATATCAAAAAAGTTAAAAGAAATTGGTGACTATGCTAAAAGTGTAGATATGAGATTATCATTCCATCCAACCCACTTTTGTATACCTGCTAGTGAAAATCCAGTTGTAGTTAAAAACGCAATTGATGAATTAGATAAACATGCTCAAATTATGGATTTAATGGGTTTAGATCAAACTCACTATTATCCAATTAATATACACGTAAACACAACAAAACCAACCAGAGAAGAGGCAGCTGAAAGATTTTGTACTCAATTTTATAATTTAAGCGAGTCTTGTAGAAAGAGATTAGTTGTTGAGAATGATGATGGACCTAACCAATACTCAACCAAAATGTTATATGATCTAATATATACTAAAATTGGTATTCCAATAACTCATGACTTTCACCATCATAATTACGGACCACAAGATATTTCTCAAGAAGAGGCGATAAAACTTGCTTGTTCCACATGGGGTGATGTAAAACCAATGACTCACATTAGTTCACCTAAAATATTAGAAGATGCAGCAGGCAGAGAAACAGCACACGCTGACTATATTTATGAAGAGATTCAAACGTTTGGTCTTGAATTTGATACAGAGATTGAAGCAAAAGCCAAAGATTTGGCGGTTATCAAGTATAGAAGTCAGTTTCAAGTACTCAAAGGCTAAGTTTAAAGTAGGTGATGAAGTTTTAATCAAAACACGTATAAATACCTTTGATGGGTTTTTTAAACATGGAATTATATTAGAAGTTGTTTTATCACCTAAACTACGTGGTGATAGTCTTGACGAATGGTATTATAGAGTTGAATATGATCCACTTGAAGGTAGAAGTTCGGAAAATCATAAATACACTGATTACTTTAATGAAACCGAATTAGATTACACATTACAAACGAAAAGAGATAATAAACTAAAGGAACTTGGATTATGAAAAATTATATACTCATAAAGTTACCTAATACTATTAATTGGTATTCAAAAGGAAAGACTATAACAGATTTAATGTATAGCTCAAAACCTCTTATAACTAATCACACAATTGATAGTTTAATCAGATGTGGCTTACAAAAAAGTTACCAAGATGATTATAGAAAATATGAAGGTCCGTTCAGTGTTATAGTAGATACTCTTAGACTTGATGGTATAAGAATGGATTATTGGTATGACGACCTAAAAGATAAAGGATTTGGAGTTATATCCAGAAATGAATTGGTTATAGATAAAAGGAAATTCGAATCAATTCCTAATATATTTAAAGATTGGTTAAACCCCATTATTGTAATGGAGACAAGAGATAATAAACTAAGAGAATTGGGAATATGATTTGGACTATATGGATATTAATAAAATCACTCTTTAAAAAGAAGGAAATAAATAAATCTCCTAAGTTTAAAGTTGGTGATGAATTGAAAATTAATAGCGAATTCTATAAAAATAGAGAAGGTGTTGTTTTGGAAGTTTCTGAACATTTTGTTGATATATGGATTTATCAAGTTGAAATTAAAATGGATGATGGTTATAATCATATTCAATACTTTAATGAAAACGAATTAGATTATCCATTATGGAAGAAAAGAGATGATAGATTAAAAGAGTTAGGAATATGAAAGAAAATACGTTAAGAGAAAATATAAAACCTGGTTTAAGAGTTTTAATAGTTTTAAAGAAGGATCAGAAAAGTGGAATACTAACAGAAGGTATTGTTAAAGATTTACTAACTAAAGTGCCTAAGCATCACAGAGGTATAAAAGTTAGATTAGAAGATGGCCAAATAGGAAGAGTGCAAGAAATTTTAGATATATAAGTCTATGAGAAAAAGTAAATTAGAAAAAATTGTATGGTTCATAGTTATGAACTTTTTAATCATGTCAAGTGTTTTATCACAAAATGTGGTTAGTAAAAATGGTTTAGTGATTGACCACGGCGACGTTAAACTTTATTTAGATGATGATACAACATCAATGGTATCAATACACAAACTAAAATATGAAAACTTTTTAAAACTAGGTAGTGTTGCTAGAGGAAACAACTGGTATGATGATACTTACAAAGGTAAATACTTACCAGTTAAATATAAGAAAAGTGGATTTGATAAAGGACACTTAACACCTTCACACATAACTACATATGATAGTATTACAAATAGAAATACTTTCAGTATGTTTAACGCAGCTCCTCAATATCCGTATTTTAATGAACATCCTTGGCAAGAATTAGAAGCTGATGTAGAAGATAGTATTAAGAAATATAAATCAGATGTTATTATAATTACTGGTGTTATTTATAATGAGAATAAGAAAAATTATATACCAAAATCACGAATTAAAATACCAACACATTATTTTAAAATAGTTACAATTGGATCAAAGACTTGGGTTTGGTTAGGAGTTAATGCTGATGGTAAGAAAGATTGTATAGTTACAGTAACAACACTTGAAGATTTAAACAACCGATTTAAAGTCAATGGTATGAAAGTTAGAATTAAATAAAAAAATCCTGTTTTTATAACAGGATTTTTTTATCTTTGTACTATGAAAGAAAAAATATTTAAACTGGCTAAAATAGAAGCCGAATGGATGAGGTACTACGGTCATATCGACTCTAGAATTAGTGAAACTTTTGAAGATATAAACTTTTATGAGAGAATGTTACCAATTGGTTATTCTAAAGTTTATACACCATTAGTTAATAAATGTCCGATGGGTTATGTCAATAGCTTAGATCTTGAAAAGGTTGAAGTTGTTTATGGTCCGAGAAATCATGAGAAAGGAGTTTACACACCACTAGAATATGTTATCTACAACAAAGTTGATGGGTATTTAGATTTAATCAAACTGATAAAAGGCTAGTTTGAAATTACTTCAATACCCAATTTTAATTTACTCAAATATTCCATATTATAATCTTCTATATAATAATTTGGATACTCATCTTTAATATTATCTGATGCACCTATTATAGTATTTACCAAACTCTTTAATTCATCACACCAATTGGAAATTTCACTATTGGAATCTGGGATACTTTCAATGTATTTTTCTATTTTTATACCTATTATTTCTTTTTCGTAATCACCATTTTCTGATCTAAAATATTTTTCTATTTCGGAATGCAATAGAAAATCACTCTCAAGCCATCTATCATATTTTTTATATTGATATTTATAATAAACTTTAGAATTATCAATTTCTATTAAGTCAATTAGACAATTCGTAACATATTCCAAGTCAAGTTCTTCTTTCTTCTTACCACCAATAGAGATAGCTTC
>Ga0315907_10000280_pt1 | contig 76797 bp, 64 predicted proteins | sample LakEriMetagenome_3_FD_203525 | JGI IMG/M metagenome (GOLD analysis project Ga0315907, IMG submission 203525) | Freshwater fungal communities from buoy surface, Lake Erie, Ohio, United States - Buoy 12 MA123 | ecosystem: Environmental > Aquatic > Freshwater > Lake > Lake biofilm | place: USA...
TGCCGTTTTGGCAGTGGGAGATGACGACCAAAGTATTTACGCATTCCGAGGTGCGCGAGTGGGCAACATGGCCGACTTTGTGCGCGAGTTTGGCGTGCAGCACCAAATCAAGTTAGAGCAAAACTACAGAAGCTACAGCAACATTTTGGACTCAGCCAACGCCCTGATTGGCAACAACAAAAACAGGCTTGGTAAAAACCTTCGAACTGACCAGGGCGCTGGCGAGCCAGTGCGAGTTTATGAGTCGACCAGTGACTTTGCGGAAGCGCAATGGCTGGTTGATGAGGTTCGTCAATTGGTCAAAGGCGATGGCTTGACACGCAAGGAGGTGGCCGTGCTGTATCGCAGCAATGCGCAGAGTCGTGTGATGGAGACGGCCTTGTTCAATGCCGGAGTGCCCTACAAAGTGTATGGTGGCCTGCGATTTTTTGAGCGAGCTGAAATCAAACACGCACTGGCCTATTTGCGCATTTTAGAAAATGCCAACGACGACACCAGTTTTTTGCGCATAGTGAATTTCCCGCCGCGCGGCATTGGTTCTCGAAGCGTGGAGCAACTGCAAGACGCTGCCAAAGGTTTAGGCTGCTCTTTGCATGATGCCGTCAGCACCACAGCCGGCAAAGCAGGCGCCAAGCTGGCAGGTTTTGTGGCCATGATCGATGTCATGCGCGAGCAAACGCCAGGCATGACTCTGCGCGAGATCATTGAATTGGTGCTCGATCAAACGGGGTTGGTCGAGCATTACAAAACTGAAAAAGAAGGTGCCGATCGCGTTGAAAACTTGGAAGAGTTGGTCAACGCTGCAGAAAGCTTTGTCACGCAAGAAGGTTTTGGTCGTGATGCTGAGGCCACGGCTTCAGAGATGGCACCCAATGCAGAAGATGGTGAAGTGATGTCGCCATTGGCGGCCTTCTTAACGCATGCGGCCTTAGAGGCCGGGGACAATCAAGCGCAAGCGGGTGAGGATGCCATTCAACTCATGACGGTGCATGCCAGCAAAGGCTTGGAGTTTGACGCGGTGTTTATCTCGGGCTTGGAGGAGGGTTTGTTTCCTCACGAAAATTCCATGAACGACTTTGACGGTTTGGAAGAAGAGCGACGGCTCATGTATGTGGCCATCACGCGTGCGCGCAAACGTTTGTACCTCAGCCATTCTCAAACGCGCATGCTGCATGGTCAAACTCGCTATAACTTGAAGAGCCGTTTTTTGGATGAGTTGCCTGAAGAATGCTTGAAATGGATAACGCCTAAAAACCCAGGCTTTGCCACGGGGCTTGGCGGCGGCTGGACTTCACCCGCTCAAGCATTTCAAGCCAAGCCTGCGTGGGGGCAAAGCAGTTTGAGCTCGGCAGAAACCTACAAAAGCCCGCCTGTGCCTGTGCAAAAAGCAGAGCCTTCGCATGGCATCAAGGTGGCCATGAAAGTGTTTCACACCAAGTTTGGTGAGGGTCAAGTTTTGGCCGTGGAGGGCGCTGGCGCAGATGCGCGGGCGCAAGTGAATTTCCCAAGGCATGGTGTGAAGTGGCTGGCCTTGTCGGTTGCCAAGTTAACACCTGTGGAATAATTTAGGACCGAAGGAAGAGAACTTTATGAAAATTGAAAAAGACACCGTGGTGACCTTGAAATACAAAGTGTCCGATGCGCAAGGTAAATTGTTAGAAGCTGCACAAGAGCCCATGGCTTATTTGCATGGCGGTTATGAAAACACCTTGCCCAAAATTGAAGAGGCCCTAGATGGCCAAGACAAGGGCTACCAAACCACATTGGTGCTGAGTGCTGTCGATGCCTTTGGTGAGCGCGATGAAAGTCTGCTGCAAACCATGCCCAAGAAAGATTTCCCACCTGGCGTGAAGGTAGGTGGGCAATTGCGAGGCCGCACACCAGATGGCCGCGAAGCCATTTTCAATGTGCTCAAAATCAAAGGCGACACCGTGATGTTGGATGGCAACCATCCTTGGGCGGGTCAAGTTTTGCAATTCCAATTGAATGTGCTGGACGTGCGCGCGGCCATTCCAGAGGAAATTGAACATCGCCATGTGCATGGTGCACATGGCCATCACCATTGATTTTTATGCTTGGTGTTCGCTGCCTGGCTCGGGCAATTCAAAACAGTCTTTCACGCTAAAGTAAACCGATGTGAAAAACATGGCCGCCATGAGCAAGGCGCCCGGCATAAGAACAGCAGCAGACAAATCGTTGCCACCTAAGGCGCTGCTGATGAGAAGAATGAGCATGGCACCCGCTACAAACACGCCTGCCCACGCTAGCAAATACACGGCAAATGCGCCTAAATTGCGCCAGCAAGCGATGGCGCTGAAAAACAGGCTTTTGACGGGTGGAACGCCGTGCCAATGAACCAAAGCCGGCGCGTGCCAAAAGAGCATTGACAAAGGCACGTACATGATGGTGGTCAACCACATGGCTGTCTGAAAGTCTGTATCGTTGACGACTTCAGGGGTGATGGGCGCATTGGCCAGATAGACCATGGCAAACCCGCCGCCATCGACGAGGGCTGAAATGGCCATGACTGCCAAAAAACTCAGGGCATAAAGGACACCCAGTAGCAGCATGGCCTTGAGTCGCTGTTGACCTGCACGAAAGGCCACCAACATCACAGTCGGCATGGGAAACTTTCCGCCAGCTGCCTGTTCAGTGGCAACCATAAGCCCCAAAGTGGCGGCTGGCAAAACGAGCAAGGCCAAGGCCGCGCCAATAAAGGGAACCATGGACAAGAGAGAAACCCATGCCATGAACAAAAAGAACAAACCAGTGAAAGCAAGTGGCTGGCGCCAGAAAGTGCGAATACCTTGTTTGACCCACAGCAGACCCTGCTTGGCAGGAACGATTTGAAGCTTCATATTCAGAGCTTAAAGGGCGAAGTTAAACGAGCACGCAATACCCGTTCAAAGTGGGTGGGATCGTGTGGTTTTAGCATGGATGCTTCTCTGGGTAAATGGAAATCCCAAAGCCGGGAAATCCAAAAGCGCAACGCTCCGGCGCGCAGCATGGCTGGTAGCAACTGTCTCTCGGCGGAACGAAGTGGGCGTACTTCTTGGTACGCGTTCAGCATGGCCAAGGCCCTTTCAGGAGCGTGCTCTCCTGAGTTTAAGTCGATGCACCAATCGTTCACGCACACCGACAAGTCAAACAACCAAGTGTCATTGCCTGCAAAATAAAAGTCGAAGAAGCCGGTCAGCTTTTCACCTTCGAACATCACGTTGTCGCGAAAAAGGTCGGCGTGGACAGGGCCCTTTGGAAGGGCTTGATAAGCGGCACCCTGTGCAATGTGATTTTGGAAGGCCAATTCGCTTTGCAAGAGCCTCGCTTGGTCTTCCTCCAAGTAGGGCAGCACCACGGGCACAGTGTCGTTCCACCAAGCCAAGCCTCTTAAATTGGGTTGGCTGCGGTTGTAGTCTTCACCCGCTAAGTGCATGCGAGCCATCATGGCACCGACCGCGGCGCAGTGAACAGCATCGGGGGTCAGTTGGCTTTTTCCAAGCAGTCGGTTGACCACGGCTGCTGGTTTCTCGCAAAGGGTGTGCAGAATGTCACCATCTGAATTGGCAGCAGGGTTGGGCACTGGAATGCCTTTTTCTGCCAAGTGCTTCATCAGGTACAAATAAAAGGGCAATTGTTCGTGATTGAGACGCTCGAACAAGGTCAGAACGTAATCGCCCAAATCGGTGGTGGCGAAATAGTTGGTGTTTTCGATGCCGCCCTCAATCCCCCTTAACTCGGTCAGTTCACCTAAGCCTAATTGGGACATCAGCAGGGCTGCTTGCTCTTCGGTAACGGGCGTAAATACTGCCATGGCTTAGCGGGGGCTCGAAAGGGTGGAATAGGTGCCCGAAGGCATGGCGAAATGCATGCAAGGATTGTAGAGGGTGTTGGCGCCAAATTTGACAGACTTTGACTCGGCAAACCCGCTTCAGGACAGGCACAATTGGGGTATGAGCGATAAGAAAACCCTTTTGCTGGTGGATGGTTCCAGTTACCTCTACCGAGCCTTTCATGCCATGCCTGATTTGCGGGCCGTACCTGGCGACCCTAGCAGTCCTGCCACCGGTGCCATCCGAGGCATGATCAACATGATGGAGCGCCTTCGGAAAGACATTCCCGCAGACTTTGCAGTGTGTGTGTTTGACGCCAAAGGCCCTACATTCCGCGATGAAATTTACCCAGAATACAAACAAAACAGAAGTCCCATGCCCGACGATTTGCGTTCGCAAATTCAGCCGATTCATGAGTTGGTTCGTTTGATGGGATGGAAAGTCTTGGACGTGCCAGGCGTTGAGGCCGATGATGTGATCGGCACACTGTCTGCTGTGGGCTCATCTCAAGGCATAGAGGTGGTGGTTTCAAGTGGCGACAAAGACTTGGCCCAATTGGTGAATGAACACATCACCATCATTGACACCATGAATGGAAAACGCCGTGACTTGGTGGGCGTTCAAGAAGAATTTGGTGTGCCTGCCAGCCTCATGTTGGACTACCAAATTTTGGTGGGTGACACGGTCGACAATGTGCCAGGCGTGCAAAAAGTAGGCCCTAAAACGGCGGTTAAACTTTTGCTTGAATATGGCTCGCTCGATAACTTGATGGCCAACGCCGATCAAGTCAAAGGAGTGGTGGGTGAGAATCTTCGAAAGGCGGTCGATTGGTTGCCCACTGGCCGTCAGCTCTTGAAAATTCGCACCGATTGTGATTTGAACGAGTACGTGCCCGAACTCCCCTCACTGGAATCCATTCGCTTGGCACCGCCCAACGAGGCCGACTTGTTGGCCTTTTACGAAAAGTATGGCTTCAAAGGTTTAGTCAGAAGCCGTGGTGCAGGCGCCCCTGAGTCTTCAGCCAGCAAGTCCTCTGCCAAAGCGGCGTTCGTACCCAATGACGATTTGTTTGCAGAGCCAGAACCAGTCGTCACTGTCACTGGCGACAAGCACTACGAAACCATTTTGACTTGGACGCAATTCGACACATGGCTGCCGAGGTTAGAGGCCGCCGAGTGTGTGGCCATTGACACCGAGACCACATCGCTCGATGCCATGCGCGCCGATTTGGTGGGCATCAGTTGGAGTGTCAAACCGGGTGAAGCCGCTTATTTGCCCTTGAGACATGAAGGCCCCGATGCACCTGTGCAGTTGCCCTTGTTGGAAGTTCTGGCCAGGCTCAAAGCTTGGCTTGAAAACCCGCTCAAACTCAAAGTAGGCCAGCACGTTAAATACGACCGGCATGTGTTCGCCAATCAAGGCATTGAGGTGCGCGGTTATGCGCACGACACCATGCTGCAGAGTTATGTGCTGGAAGTTCACAAGCCGCACAGCCTGACCAGTTTGGCACTGCGGCATGTGGGCCGTACGGGCTTGACCTACGAAGACATGTGCGGCAAAGGTGCGCATCAAATTTCCTTTGCCCAAGTGGATGTCGATAAGGCCTCTGAATATTCTTGTGAAGATGCCGACCAATGTTTGGACGTGCATGGCGTGCTGTGGCCGCGCATTCAAGCAGATGCCAAACTGCGTGCTATATATGACATCGAAATTGCCACCAGCGAAGCATTGTTTCGCATTGAGCGCAATGGCGTGCTAATTGATGGCCCTACACTGGCCGCACAAAGCCAAGCCTTGGGGCAACGCATTTTGCAGCTAGAAACTGAAGCTTATGAAATTGCAGGTCAGCCCTTCAACTTGAGCAGCCCCAAACAACTCGGTGAAATCTTTTTTGACAAGCTGGGTTTGCCAGTTATCAAAAAAACCGCGACGGGTGCGCGCAGTACCGATGAAGAAGTGTTGGAAAAACTGGCAGAAGACTACCCCTTGCCTGCGCGCATTTTGGAGCATCGCAGTTTGTCCAAACTGAAGGGTACTTATACCGACAAACTGGCGCAAATGGCATTGCCTAGAACGGGCCGAGTCCATACCCATTACGCACAGGCCGTGGCTGTGACGGGGCGCTTGTCTAGCAACGACCCTAATTTGCAAAACATTCCCATTCGCACTGCTGAAGGACGCAAAGTGCGCGAAGCTTTTGTCGCACCTTCAGGCAGTCTGATTGCCAGTGCTGATTATTCACAAATTGAACTGCGCATCATGGCGCATTTGAGTGGCGATGAAGCCTTGCTTCGTGCATTTCATCAAGGGCTTGATGTGCACAAGGCGACGGCCGCTGAAGTGTTTGGTTTAACACCCGATCAAGTTTCCAGTGAGCAACGCCGCTATGCCAAAACCATCAACTTTGGTTTGATTTACGGCATGAGTGCATTCGGATTGGCCAAGGCTTTAGGCATTGACAACGGCGCTGCCAAAAACTACATCGAGCGTTACTTCCAACGCTTTGCAGGTGTAAAGCGCTACATGGATGAAACGCGCGAGCAAGCCAAATCGCAAGGCTATGTTGAAACCGTGTTTGGCCGGAGGTTGTATTTGCCAGAAATCAATTCTCCCAACGGCCCTCGTCGTGCGGGCGCTGAGCGAGCGGCCATCAATGCGCCCATGCAGGGCACCGCGGCCGATTTGATCAAACTGTCCATGATTGCAGTGCAAGCAGGCATTGACCGCGAGCAACGCAAAACCAAGGTCATCATGCAGGTGCACGATGAACTGGTGTTTGAAGTGCCAGAAGATGAAGTTGAATGGCTCAAAGTTGCAGTCCCAAAATGGATGGCAGAGGTTGCATCTCTCAAGGTGTCTTTGTTGGCCGAGGTAGGAGTGGGATTGAATTGGGATCAGGCACACTGAAATGGCATTCATCACCCACTTCAATTTGCAGAAAGCATGAGCCCCATTGAAAAGTTCAAGGCCGCCCTCAGCGGTTCAGAAATCCAAGTATTGCATCAATGCTTGGAGCAGGCCATGCAGCCTTTGCCGAAAGAATCAGTTCCTTGGTATTTGGGGGGCTCGCATACAGCCACAGGGCACCTCAAACCGCTGCATGCCAAAGCACTTCAACAACTGAGTGCGCAATGGGTGCAGTTGCCTCTGGGCTTGAGGTGGGATACTCAAGAAGGGACACCAAGCTCACGCAGTCTGGCGTTGGCGGAGTGGGCAAAACAACTGCATGATCAGGGTCATGTCACGGGTTGGCGCAATGAAAAATTCAGCTTTTGGGAAGATCAAGTCATTGGACTCGGGAAGCACAGTTTAGAACCTACAAGCCACTTGCCAGTGGCTTTTGAAATGGAACGATCGGCCTTCAGGTTTTTTGGTTTGCGCAGTCATGCTGTGCATGTGAATGGCTTCACGCTTGAAGGTCATGTGTGGTGTGGTCGCCGTGCTCAAACTAAAGCTACCGATCCAGGCATGTTGGACAACATAGCGGCAGGTGGGTTGCCTGCGGGTGAGTTGCTTCAAACTTGCGGCGTCAGAGAAATGGCGGAGGAAGCTGGCATTTCTGAAGCCTTGGCCATGACGGCGGTTGCGCACGGCAAAGTGAGTACCTGCAGATCGGTTGCCACTGGCTGGCACCATGAAACACTTTGGGTTTACAACTTGCTTGTGCCGCCTGAAGTAACGCCCATCAACCAAGATGGCGAAGTGAGCGAGTTTGCTTGCATGTCTCCTAAGCAAGTTGTTGAGGCCATTGCGAATCATGCTTTCACTGTGGACGCAGCGTGCGTCATAGCACAAGGTGTTTTGAACTAGATGGAAGCAGGCCTGTTTCAATTTGCAGTCGTGTTTGTAGGCTATTTTGTGTTGGGAATTGCAGGGTTCGGTTCTGCCCTGATCATTGTTCCCTTGTTGGCATGGGATTGGCCGCTAGCTGTAGTGGTGCCCTTGGTGCTGCTGATTGATGTGCCTGCGGCCATCTTGCATACGGGCTTGAATTTTAGGCAAGTCATGTGGAAAGAATTGCCGCCCTTGCTACCCTCTGTCATTGTTGGCGCACTTGCTGGCATCGTGCTCATTCGCATAACCCAAGGTGATGGCCTGCTTTTTTGCTTGGGGCTCTATGTCATCTTCATTGGGTGGCGTGGGCTCAAGGGGGCGTCAGTGGTAGTTCAGCTCAGGCCTTCAATGCGACACTTCGCAGGATTCGCCATGGGCTTGGTTGAAACGATGTTTGGCACAGCAGGCCCAGTCGTCATGTCTTGGTTGGCGCAGCGTTTGTCGGATCCATTTTCAATCAGGGCGACCATGCCCATGACCATCATTGGTCTGTCTTCTATAGCGCTTTGTATGGTGGGTGTTTCAGGTGGCTTGAACGATGTAGCGCTTTGGACATGCTTGATGCTGCTTCTGCCTTTTGCCATGGCCGGGGTGTGGCTGGGACACCAATTGGCAGTCCGAATTCAAGCGGCTTTTCTCAAGCCCTTTATTCACAGTTTTTTATGTCTCAGTGGGCTTGTGTTGTGTGCCAGAGCCTTGCGAGGCACTGTTTTTTAAACAGGCGATTCAAGCTTTTCAACCAAGACTGCTAAATTTTGCCCTGCACGAACATGTCCTATCAATCCATGCGCGTAGAGCGTGCCGCTTGATTGAAAGTACACAGGCTCGGGTTTGAGGCTGGGTCGATCGAGGTGGTGCATTAAACCGGCCAATTGCCCTTTTTGAATGTCATCGCCTAATGCGAAGTGTCTTTCAAAATAGCCATCCATGGGTGCAAAGACATAGGCTGAAGTGCCGTGAATGCGTGTCCATTGTGTTTTTTCACCGGGACAGGTTTCAATGTTTGGCAAGACCCCCGTGTGCTTGAGCACTCGGTGTGTGGCCTCGCGTGTTGCCCGAACAGAGTCTGCTGTAGCCCAGCCGCCCATGCCCATCTCGGCAGCCAACATGGGAATGCCTTTGAAGGTGACATAACCAGCTGATGTTCTGTAGTCGCCCATGTTGCTGGTCTGAACCGTCATGGCCACGCCAAATGCTTCCGCTAAGCGCGCATTCGCTTGTATGAGTTCTGCAGCCATGCCATCGGCCATGACCACATGAGCGCTTGGCTGGATAAACAAAGACCGACCTCCCGCATGCAGGTCGATGTAGAAATTTGCCTTGCTAAAGAGGTGGTCGGTGACATAGCGCGCTATTTGCTGCGTCGGTAAGCCGTAGTCATCACCGGGAAAGACACGGTTCAGGTTCAATTGATCGATGGGGGATGTGCGTCGCCCAGCTTTCAATGCTGGCGCATTGAAGGTAGGGAGCAGAATCAATTGCCCGTTGACTTCGTGGGCTTCGATGTTGCGCATTAACTCCGAAATAACGATGGGGCCCTCGTACTCGTCGCCATGTACTGCGCCGGTAACAACCACCACTGGGCCGTTGCCATTTTTAATGGAGGCGGCGGGAAACGGAATCACGCCCCATGCATCGTCGTCGGGAGAGTGGGGCAAGTTGAGGGTGCCAATTTGCTTGCCGTCTTTGTCCCAGTCAATGTCGGTGAATACAGTGCTCGTCATGTGAATCCTGCTTTGGCTACAAAGTTAAAACCACTCAATTTGGGGCCAGCCGTGCTTGGCGGCTTCTGTTCTCAACTTTACATCGCCCTGTGTCACGGTGGCGTGCGTGACGGCTTCTAGCAAGGGCAGGTCGTTGATGGAATCGCTGTAGCCCCATGTTTCAAGCTGAGGCCAGTCCAATTGCTGTTCATGGCACCACATCTTAAGGCGCGTAACTTTGCCTTCGCGCATGTTTAACACGCCTGCGGTTTTTCCGGTGAACAAACCCTTTTGCAATTCGGCCTCTGTGGCAATGAGGTCCTGCACGCCTAAGTGTTTGGCCGTCAATTCTGTGATGAACCGATTGGTGGCGGTGGTCATGACCACTCGATCGCCTTTGGCTTGGTGCGCTTTGATTTGTGCTTTGCCACCAGCGCACAATTTGGGCGCCACCCACTCGCTTAAAAATTCTTGACGCAGGGGTTCCCATTCAGAAGGCGAGTGAAGTGTGAGGGTGCCAATGTAAAACTCACAAAACGCTTGCACATTGACTGCGCCAGATTTGTAATCGCGCGCCATGGCTTCGTTTTTGGCCGAGAAGATGGCCTTGTCGAGCAAGCCTTTGTCGATGAGGAAATCACACCACAACTGATCGCTGTCGCCATTGAGCAGCGTATGGTCTAAGTCAAACAAAGCCAAGCGCATGTCAGTTGCTGCGCAAGTGCCAAGCTTTGGGGCGTGTGAAAGTGGCTAGACCTTCGCGAGACAAAGTCAGGCCAATGCCTGAGTGACCATAGCCACTCCAAGGCAAGCGTGGGCTGACGCGGTCGCAGCAGTTCCAATAAACAGAGCCAGCACGAACTTGAGAAAGCACTTCACGCGCATGTTGTTCGTTGGGTGTGTAAACGCCAGCGGTGAGGCCATAGGCAGTGTCGTTCATGAGGCGAATGGCCTCAGCATCGTCATTGACTTTTTGAATGCCAATGATGGGTCCAAAACTTTCGTCGCGCATGAGGGACATGCTGTGGTTCACGTTGTCAAACACCGTGGCTTCAAACCAATTGCCTTTGCCGCCCATGGGGCCTTTACTGCGTTGCCCACCCAGCAAACAACGAGCGCCTTTGGCTTTGGCATCGGCAATTTGAGCTTCCAAAACTTTCAGTTGAGGTGCGCGTGTAAGCGGGCCCAAGTAGGTGTCCGCGGCCAACGGATCGCCCATTTTGAAACTCCGAACCGTGTCGACCAGTGCTTCCACGAATTTGTCATGAATGCTGGCATGCACATAAATACGCTCGACCGAGCAGCAGCTTTGACCGGCGTTGTACATGGCACCATCTGCCAAGGATTGTGCGGCCGCCACAGGGTCGGCATCGGCACACACATAGGTGGGATCTTTGCCGCCCAATTCCAATTGGAGCTTGGTCATACGCGGCCCCATGACGTTGGCAATGTGCTGTCCCGTGGCCAATGAGCCTGTGAAAAACATACCATCGAGTTGTTGTGCAAGCAAAGCATTGCCAGTGTCAGCGGCACCAATGAGCGTGGCAAACACATCTTGGGGAATGCCAGCCTCGTGCAGCAAACGGGCCATGGCCATGCCGCTCATGGCTGCGAATTCTGACGGTTTGTACAAAATGGCGTTGCCCATGAGCAGGCCAGGTACAAACACATTGCCACCCACAAACCACGGGTAGTTCCATGCAGAAATGTTGCCAATCAAGCCAAGGGGAATGTGCTGAATTTGCTCGCACATGCCGTCTTGTTTGTAAACCGTTTCAGTTTTTAGGACTGCTTCGGCTTCTGACAAGAAGAAGTCGACGCGACCTAAGAAGCCGTTCAACTCATTGCGCGAGTGGGCCAGCGGCTTGCCGGTTTCTTGGGTCATGGTTTTAGACAAGTCTTCAAGTTGCGCTACAACCAAAGCTCGAAAGCGCTGAATGCATGCCATGCGGTCTGCCAAAGGCGTAGCGGCCCATGCGGCTTGTGCGTTGCGTGCTTTTTGGGCCTTGATGGCCACGGCTGCGCCATCGTCGATGCGCAGTTGAGTGATCAGTTCATCGGTGGCAGGGTTGACGACGTCAAGTAGTTTCATACAAGTCCAATGTGGTTCGGTGTTTTTTTGAAGAGAGGAAGCCTAAGCCGGTTGCTTCTTGCGTGCTGCATTTAAAAAATCAGTCAGGATGGGTGAGTCATCCAAGGTGCCTAAGGTCGATTTATGGAATTCAGGATGCCACTGAACGGCGGCCACATAAGCGTCGCCTTGTAATCGAATGGCTTCTGGAATGTGGTCGTGAGGGCAGAAAGCTTCCACTACAAAGTTGGCGGCCAAATCTTTCACACCTTGATGGTGAATGCTGTTGACTTTGGCTTTGGTGGCGCCGCCCAATAGCTTAGACAGTTTGCTATTGGGTTCGAATTGCACCTCATGCAAATTGAGGTCGTACTTCACGCCGTCGCGGTGCATCAGGGCTTCAGGTCTTTGCGTGGCAATGTCTTGGTACAAAGTGCCACCAAACGCCACATTGATCATTTGCATGCCGCGGCATACGCCCAGCACTGGTTTGCCAGCTGCTACAAAAGATTCAATCAGCTTCTTTTCGTAAGCATCTCGCACACGGTCGCCTGCCCATCTTGGGTCCATCACTTCTTCGCCGTAGCTGCCTGGCCACACATCGCTGCCGCCCATGAGCACCACGCCATCCAGCCATTGGGCATAGTCAGCAATTTGCGCATCACCCACTTGGGTTTCGCCTTCGGGGGAAGGAATCATGACCGCCAAGTCGCCTTGCGACATGACCCAATGCATCACCGACTGCTCAACGTATTGAAGCGTCTTGCCCTTGAAGATCACGCGTTCGTGGTCAGGGTGAAAGAAGCAAGCAGAGACGCCAATTTTCAGACGTTTGGAATTAGAAGACATGATGACCTCATCCAAAATTACATGGCAGCCTTGAACAGCTTCTCGAAATCGGCTGATGTGCAAGGGCGCGGGTTGGTTTGATGGCAAATATCGGCAGTGGCAATTTCAACCAAACGCGCCATGTGTTCTGGTTTAACACCGTGCGAAGACAAAGTACCCGTGATGCCAATCGACGCTTTCAATTCTTTGAGCCAAGCCACAAAGGCACTGCCGCCGCCTTTGACATTGCAAACGTGCGCAAGTTCGTTGAATTTTTCAGGCACGGCTTCGTAGTTCCAAGCCATCACCACATCGATCATGAGCGCGTTGGCCAAGCCATGGTGCATGTCGACCACTGCACCCAGTGCGTGGGCGCAGGAGTGCACAGCACCCAAATCTTTTTGGAAGGCAATGGCGCCCATCATGGACGACATCATCATGTCGCTGCGGGCCTTGAGGTTGCTGGGTTCATGCACAGCTGTGTGCAATGCTGCAGCCCCAATGCGAGTGCCTTCCAAGGCAATGCCATCGCACAAGGGATGGTAGGCCGGTGACAAATAGCTTTCGATGTTGTGAGTCAGGGCGTCCATGCCAGTGGCTGCAGTGATCTTGCCAGGCAAGCCCACTGTGAGTTCTGGATCGGCAAACACGGTTTGGGCCAATAACTTGGGGTGAAAGATGACGCGCTTTTGGTGTGTGTCATCTTCGCTGACCACACTAGAGCGGCCCACTTCAGAGCCAGTGCCAGAGGTGGTGGGCAATGCCACAAAATAGGGCAGGGTGCCTGTAATGCTTCGCACCTTGGGGTGATCCCATGCATATTCCAAAATGGGGCCATCGTGGGTGGCAGCCAAGCCCACCACTTTGGCCACGTCAAGCGATGCGCCACCACCTAAGCCAATGACGCAATCGGCATTGTGCGCTTTGAAAGCTGCGCCACCCGCTGTGACTTGTGAGGCGGTGGGGTTGCCATGCACGCCGGCATAAACAGACACCTCAAGGCCATCCAAGTGACGGATGAACTCAGCCATGAGAGGCAAATCGGCCATGGCTTTGTCGGTGACGATGAGGGGACGCTTGAAGCCTAAATTTTTCAAATGCGAGCCGACTAACTTGCGTGAACCAACGCCAAAGTGGATGGGTGTTGGGAAGGAAAATTTTTCAATGCTCATATCAATGTCCAGTTTGATCTGTAGGGTTCAATTAAATAATTTCAAAATAACGTTTGAGTTCCCAGTCGGTTACGCCATCTAACCATTGGCGCCATTCCCATTCGCGGGTGGCGGCAAAGTGATCCACAAATGTATCGCCTAACCAATCGCGCGCCACTTTGGACTGCTGGAAATTGCGCGTGGTTTCAATCAGTGTGCGGGGTGCACGGGGAATGTTCTCAGCACCGCCGTTGGTACCGTGAATGGGGGGAGCGCTTAGCTTCATGCCTTTTTCAACGCCATCTAAGCCTGCAGCAATGACTGCAGCCATGGCCAAGTAGGGGTTGACGTCGGCGCCAGGGCAACGGGTTTCTAGGCGGGTTGATTTGGGTGAGCCGGCAATCACGCGGAAGCTGGCGGTGCGATTGTCCACACCCCATGTAGGTTTGACCGGTGCCCAAAAGCCATCGACCAAGCGCTTGTAGCTGTTAATGGTGGGCCAGAACATGGGAGCAAATTCCATGAGGTGAGCCACTTGGCCAGCCAAATAGCTTTCAAACATTTTGCTCATGCCATGACGGCCTTTGGCGTCAGCGAACAAATTCTTTTTGCCGTCACTCAAGCTTTGGTGAATGTGGCCACTGCATCCTGGATAAGCGGCATTCCACTTGGCCATGAAACTGGGCATGATGCCAAAACGCGCACCAATTTCTTTGGTGCCTGTTTTGAACAAAATGGCGCGGTCGGCTTGTGTCAGCGCATCGCTGAAAGCAATGGCAGCTTCGTAAACACCAGGGCCTGTTTCTGTGTGCAGGCCTTCAATGGGCACGCCAAACTGCAGCATTTCGTCTTGAATGGCATTGAAGAATTCGCGATTTTGGTTCATGCGCAGCAATGAATAACCAAACATGCCGGGTGTGAGTGGTGTGGGCCCTACACCTTTTTTACTTTCCCAGGAGTGAGAGTTCTCTAAAAAGTTGAACCATTCAAACTCCATGCCGCACATGGGGTTGACGCCCATTTTTTCGGCACGCTTTAAAACCTTTTTCAAAGTTTGCCGCGGACAAAGTGGATGGGGTGTGCCATCGGCGTTAATAAATTCGCCAATGAAAAATGGTACGTTGTTGTCCCACGGCACATTGCGCGCGGTGTCTAAATCCAAACGCGCCAAGGCATCTGGAAAGCCATGTTGCCAGCCCGTGACGGAGGTGTTGTCATAGCACTGATCTGACGAGTCCCAGCCAAACACCACATCACAAAAGCCAAAACCGCCTGCAGGGTAAGGCTCTGCCGCACCTTTGAATTTGTCAATGTGCAAGTACTTGCCGCGCAAAATGCCGTCGATGTCGCTCACGGCTACTTTGACTTTTTGAGCACCGCTTTTTTCAACTGCTTTAAGTGCAGGGTGTACTTTGGAGGTGGCCATGCTCTGTCCTTTAAAAATTTTAAAAAATCAATGCACTACAAGATTCAAGCAGGAGCGCCGCTTGCGATGCCCAACTCTTTCAATGTAAGCGCCACCGCATGCACGGCCTGTTGCATCTCAATGGGGCCAATGGCACCAATGCAGCCCACACGAAATGTTTCAATTTCAGTCAGCTTGCCTGGGTACAAAATAAAGCCATGCTTCTTGGCAGCTTCATAAAATTTTCTGAATTCGTAGTTGGCATCAGCCGGTGCATGGAAGGTCACAATGATCGGCGCTTGAACTGCAGGGTCTAAATAGGGTTTGAAGCCTAATGCGGACATGCCTTCAATCAAAGTTTTGCAATTGCTTTGGTAACGCTTCAAACGGGCGGGCTGTCCACCTTCTTCTTCAAACTGTTGAATGGCTTCTGCCAAGGCCACCATCACATGGGTCGGTGGTGTAAAGCGCCATTGACCGGTTTTTTCCATGTACACGTATTGGTCGTGTAAGTCCATGGCCAAGGAAGAATTGTTGCCAGCGCAGTTGTCCAAAATGGCTTTGCGAATAAACACAAAGCCCATACCGGGTACACCTTCTAGGCATTTGCCACTGGCGGCAATGAGGGCGTCAAAGCGTGTGGTGCGTGCGTCAATTTCCAGCGCGGCAAATGAACTCATGGCGTCCACAATCAAACCTTTGCTGTGCTTCTCGCAAACTTTGGCAATGTCGTGGAGAGGGTTTAAAACCCCCGCCCCTGTTTCGCAGTGAATCAGCACCACATGCGTAATGCTGGCGTCTTTTTGGAGCAGGGCCTCTAGTGCACTGGGCGAGACGCATTGATCTTCTGGTGTTGGCACAACGGTGGTTTTGCGCCCCATCATGGTGGACAGTTTGGCTGCACGTTTGCAATATGCGCCGTTGTCTAGAACCAAAATGTGACCGCTTGGGGGTACCACTGTGGCAACGGCTGCTTCTACGCTAAAGGTACCGCTGCCTTGAAGTGGCACCACCACATGGGTTTCGTGTCCGTGAACAATGTTCAGCAAGCTTTTGCGAACCCGTGCAGTCATGGCAATGAACTCACTGTCCCAAGAGCCCCAGTCTCGCAGCATGGCCAGCTTGGTGCGCAGGGTGGTGGTTAAGGGGCCGGGTGTGAGAAGAATGGCTTCGCGTTGCATGGTGAATGTGTCTCTTGTCTCAAAGGGATTTAAAAAATGTATCAGATCAGAATCAAAAATTATCGGCGACGCCAAGCTTGCGTTCGTTTGTCTACTAGCCAGCTGAGCCAAGCAAAAAATACAGTGGCACAAGCTGAAATAAGTGCAATTAAAACAGCCATGGCCGCAGCCGCGCCTATGTCACCGGCTTCATCCAAATTCAAAATAGCAATGGCAGCCACTTTATTCTCTGGAGAATACAAAAACACCACCGCTGAGATAGTGGTCATGGCATTGATGAAAAAATACCGTGCGATGTCCACCATGGCAGGTGTACAAATGGGCAGAGTCACGCGCCAGAAGGTTTTGTAAAAAGGCACTTTGAGTGAAGCGCTGACCGATTCAAATTCGGCATCCAAAGATTTCAGTGCCGTGGTGGCCGTTAAATGCCCTGTGGTGTAAAAGTGAACAATGGTGCAAAGGGTTAGCAGGGTCATGCTTTGGTACATGCCGTGCAATGGGTTGCTAGGCATGTTGAAGAAAAAGATATAACCCAGTCCTAAGACCAATCCTGGCACTGCCATAGGAATCACGGCCAACATATGAAGTGGTGCGCGAACCAAGTTCATGCCTTTGGTTTTTTCAAGCAAATAGGCTGTGACAAACACCAGCAAGGTACCAAAGACGGCGGTACCCGATGCCATTTTCAAGCTGTTGATAAATCCTTGGCCTACATCGCCATCGATCAAACCCAGCTTGTAATGAATCAGGCTAGGTGTTAGGTTGTATGGCCAAAAACTGGCGAAAGATGCAAAAACAGCCATGCCCAACATGGCCAGCATAAGGCATGCAATGAAGGTGCAGAAAGACATCATGAGCAGGTCATGACGCGCGTCGGGTTTGGGTAAAAAGGCCACGGCTCTTGCGCTTAGCATGGCCGTTTGGCGAGCACTTACATAGCGGTCTACACCAAAGCTTAAGACGGCTGGCGACAAAAGCAGCAATGCCACCACCGAACCTCTGGAAAAATCTTGTTGACCAATGACCAACTTGAAAATATCAGTGGCCATCATGTTGAAGTTGCCACCGATGACTTTAGGAATGCCAAAATCAGTCATGACCAAAGTAAAGCTGACCAAGGAAGCCGAGATTAAACCGTACTTGGCGCCTGGCAATGTGATGGTGAAAAACTTTCTCTGAGCGCTGGTGCCCAGGGCATCGGCCGCCTCGTAAAGGCGTGCATCGGCCAGCGTGAGGGCGGTGACCAAAATCATGAGCACATGCGGAAAAACGGCGAAACATTCTGCGATCACCACGCCTGGTGCGCCATAAATTTGATCAATCCCGATAGCTTGCATGGCGTCTTTCAAGACCCCTTGGTTGCCAAACCAATAGATGAGTGAAATGGCCGAAAGCAAGGAGGGTGCTAAAAGTGGAATGAGGCTGATGGCTCGGAAAATGGTTTTGCCAGGCATGCAGCTTCTGGTCAGGGCGTATGCAAAGACAAAAGCCAATGGCACCACAATGAACGTGACCAAAGAAGAAACCCAAATGCTGTTCCAAAGACTCTGCAACAAAGAGGGTGTTTGCAGGTAACTAGAAAAGTTGCGCAGGCCAACAAATTGGCCCTGATCATCTTGGGCCGCTTGCAGAAGAATGGCCAGCAGAGGTGCTGCTAAAAACGCCAACAACATGAAGAGAACCAAGGCCAAACCCGCGAATCCAATCCAATCGCTCCAATGCTTGCGCTGTGTCACTTGGGATAAAACGTACGTCATGCGAGGGTCAAGTCTGTTTCAAAACAATTTGAGACGCTCTGGCATCAGTTTGAGTAGAAGGTTAGAGCCAGCTTGAAGCCCTTGCTCTGCCAAATAATTGAGCGACAAATAAACAGTCAGTGGTTCTTTGGAGAGTGTGGGTGCCAAGACATGGACATGGCAGAAAGCCCCCATGAACTCTATCTCGTGAATGGTAGATTGAAAGACATAAGCTTCGCCCGTCAAAACGGGCATGGCCAATACATCTTCAGGCCGCAAATACACTTTGACATCACCCTCACTGCGTGACTGGGTGGGGATGTCCGTTAAAGGAATTTGCATCTCGCTCAATTGCAATGCGTTGTTCGAAACATGGCCATTTAAAACGTTCACTTGGCCCACAAAATCTGCCACAAATGCGCTGGCAGGTTCTCTGTAGATTTCAGTCGGTGTGCCCACTTGTTCGATGCAGCCATGGTTCATGACCACAATGCGATCGGCCATGCTTAAAGCTTCTTCTTGGTCGTGCGTGACCATGATGGTGGTGACGCCCAAGCTTTGTTGCAATGACCTGATTTCTCCACGTAATCGAACACGCTCAAGGGCATCTAACGCAGACAAGGGCTCGTCCAGCAACAGCAGACCTGGCGATGTGGCCAAGGCTCGCGCCAAAGCAATGCGTTGTTGCTGCCCGCCAGAAAGTTGGCTGGGATATTTGTGGTCACTGCCAGGCAATCCCACCAGCTTCAAAAGTTCTTGCACCCTTTGTTGAGCTAAATCTCTCGACACTTTGCGATTGACCAAGCCATAAGCCACGTTGTCTGCAACGCTGAGATTAGGAAACAGGGCATAGCTCTGGAACACAATGCCGTAGTCGCGTTCTGCCGGGTGGGCTTTTGAGATGTCGCGCCCTGCTTGATGAATGACGCCGCGAGTTTGGACTTCAAGCCCCGCAATGATGCGCAGCAAAGTTGTTTTGCCACAGCCCGAGGGGCCTAAGAAACACACCAACTCACCAGGAAATATGTCTAAGTTTATGTCTTGAAGCGCAACAAACTGACCAAAAGCTTTGTGGAGATTTGAAAGAGAAATGAAGGGGCTTGCAGACATGAGTGACCAACAAAAAAGGCCGCCTTGGCGATGCCAGGCGGCCGTTTAAATGAATTTAGCGCTTTTCAGATTTGCCGTTGTAGCGAGTGTTCCATTCGGCCAAGATACGCTCGCGTTGCTCAGCAGCATATTCAAAGTCCAATTTGACCAAGCGTGACTCATAGTCTTTGGGTACGTTGGCCAATGGTTCTGCCACGCCAGGGTGAGCGGTGATCGCAAAGTTTTTGCCATAAAGTTTCATGGCGTCTTTGCTTGAAGCCCAGTTGGCCAGTTTCTTGGCAGCATCCAATTTCTTGGTGCCTTTGTGAATGGCGAACGACTCAAGGTCCCAACCTAAACCTTCTTTAGGGAACACCAAGTCGATAGGAGCGCCCTTGGCTTTGTTGGCATTGGCGCGGTACTCAAATGAAATTCCTACAACATATTCTCCGCTGGCGGCCATGTTGCAAGGTTTCGATCCGGAGTGCGTGTATTGCGCAATGTTTTCATGCAGGCCGTCCATGTACTTCCAACCGCCGCCTTTGCCGTTTTGGTCACCAAACAAAGTGAGCCATGCGATGACATCAAAATAACCTGTACCACTGGAAGCGGGGTTGGGCATGACCACTTGGCCTTTGTATTCAGGCTTGGTGAGGTCTTTCCAAGTTTCTGGTTTTGGAATATTGCGTTTTTTGGCTTCGACTGTGTTGAAGCAAATGGTCGCGCCCCAGACATCCATGCCCCACCAAGCAGGTGGATTGGCTTTGTCGCGGTACTGGGGCATGATGGCGTCCAAATTCAGGGGCGCAAATGGCTCGAGCATGCCGTTTTTCTTCATCAAGGCCAAGCTGGTGGCAGCTACGCCCATCACAGCGTCTGCCTGTGGGTTGGCTTTTTCCGCCAAAAGTTTGGCAGTGATGACGCCGGTTGAATCGCGAACCCATTTGAGTTCAATCTCGGGGTGGACTTTGTTGAAACCCTCTTGATAAGCCTTCAGTTGATCCACTTCCAAAGCTGTGTAGACCAACAGCTGCGTTTTTTGAGCCAAAGCCATTGAGCCTAGCAGTAGACCGCCTATCAAGAGTGCAGATTTGTAAAGTGCGCGCATTCGTCATCCTTATCAAGTTAAAAACGATAACTCTCCACCAGAGCTGTGACAGCGATGTGACAAGCCCATGAAAATCATTGGAATCGAAGAATAACTGAATGTCAATTGTTTTTTGTAAATTGTTGACAATTTACTGAGTTGTGATCAAATTCTTTGCATGACGACTGAAATCGCACAAGCCCGAACACAACTGTCGATTGCGCTAGACGCCAATGCCACGATCGCGATGTTGCAAAAACACTCCCTGACGGGTGCGGTGCAGCAGGAGATTGAGCGCTTGATTAATTCGGGAGAGTTGGGGCCCGGTGACAAGCTGACTGAGGCGTCGATTGCAGAAAAACTTGGTGTATCGAGAGGCCCCGTTAGAGAGGCTTTTCGAGTTTTGGAAGAAGCTGGTTTGGTTCAGTTGGAGAAAAATCGGGGCGTTTATGTGCGTCAAATTCCACTAGAAGAAGCGCTCGAAATTTTTGATCTGCGCGCCATGATGGAGGCGCATGTGGGCAGCACTTTGGCGACCAATGCCACCGAACAACAATTAAGTTATTTGAAAAGCTTGGTGCTTCAAATGGAGTCTGCAGTCAAGACTGAAGATGAAGCAACTTACTACCGATTGAATATTGAGTTCCATGAAGCCATGGTGTCTTATGCAGGCAATCAAAAATTAATCAGTTTGTACCGCAAGCTGACTCGAGAATTGAGTTTGTTTAGGCGGCGCAATTTTTCTGACCATGCCTTGCTGGTGACATCTGTCAATGAGCACAGAGATATATTGGAAGCTATTGGCTCACGCAATGGCGTCAAAGCTGCAGAGGCTTTGCGACAGCATGTGCTCATGAGTCGCGAAAGAACCATTCGAAATTACGTCAAATATTCAGAGCGCGCGGCGCCATAAAAAAGGAAATGTCATGCTAGTCAATCAAAGAACATATCAAATGCCAAAGCAGCCAGTGGTGGTGGTCTGTGTGGATGGCTGCGAACCCGATTACTTGGGTCAGGCAGTGGCGGGTGGTCATATGCCTTGGATGAAAAAAGTGCTAGCCACGGGCACAGGTTTACAAGCCGATTGCGTAGTCCCGAGTTTCACCAATCCCAATAACTTATCAATTGTGACTGGCGCGCCACCCAGTGTGCATGGTATTTGTGGCAACTATTTGTACGACAGCGCCAACAATGTGGAGGTCATGATGAACGACCCTAAGTGGTTGAGGGCACCTTCATTGTTGGCTGCACTATCAGATGCAGGTTGCAAGATGGCCGTGATCACTGCCAAGGACAAGCTGCGTCAGTTGCTAGGTCATCAAATGAAGGGTATTTGTTTTTCAGCTGAGAAGGCCGACAAGGCCAGCGTGGCAGAGCATGGCATAGACGATGTGCTCCAAAAAGTTGGCAAGCCTTTACCCAGTGTTTACAGCGCAGATTTGTCTGAATTTGTTTTTGCAGCAGGGGTATGGCTCATGAAAAACGAGCGACCCGATGTCATGTATCTTTCCACCACCGATTACATTCAACACAAATTTGCACCTGGCACGGCTGGAGCCAATGAGTTCTACGCCATGATGGACCGCTACATGGCAGAACTTGATGCCATGGGATGTGTGGTGGTGTTAACTGCTGATCACGGTATGAATGCCAAGGTGGGCATGGATGGCCAGCCTAAAGTCATTTATTTGCAAGACTGGTTTGATGCCTGGTTGGGTGTGGGTTCGGTGCGAGTGATCTTGCCGATTACAGATCCTTATGTGGTGCACCATGGCGCCCTAGGATCATTTGCTACGATCTATTTGCCAGCAGGCACAGATCCTGTGGCGGCCTGTCAAAAACTTCAAGCAGAGCACGGCATCGAAGTGGTGTTAACGCGCGAGCAAGCAGCCGCTCAATTTGAACTGCCTGCAGACAGATTGGGTGACTTGGTGGTGGTTTCTGAGCGCGATACAGTTCTGGGTACCTCCAAATCTAAACATGATTTGTCGGGACTTGATGTGCCTTTGCGCTCGCATGGCGGCATCAGTGAGCAGCGCGTTCCTTTGGTTATGAACCGTGCAGTGCCCAATTTAGACAGGCAACGCCGCTGGCGCAATTTTGACGCGTTTGATTTGGCTTTGAATTTTGGCCAATCTGCTTGAAGTTTGAGAAGGTGATTGTCATGAGTCAAGTTGCCCAATTTATCCGAGATCATCAACTCGATGCCATGCGCATTGGCGGCCAAAAAGTAGGTGCTGGCAGAGATCGTGCCATTGAGGTGTTCAATCCTTATTCGGCAGAGCGCATTGGTACTGTGCCCAAGGCTACGTTGGAAGAGGTGCGACAGGCTTATGCTTTGGCCCATGCCTACAAACCGCAATTGACCAGGTTCGACAGAGCAGCCATTTTGAACAAGGCAGCAGCCTTGGTGCGAGATCACTTGAATGACATTGCCAATCTCATTTCAGCAGAAGCTGGCTTGTGCATCAAGGATGCCGTTTATGAGGCTGGTCGCGTCAGTGATGTGTTGTTGTTTGGTGCGCAAGAAGTGCTAAAAGACGATGGGCAAATTTTCAGTTGCGACTTAACGCACCATGGCAAACAGCGACGGGTTTATACACAGCGCGCGCCCTTGCTGGGCGTGATCACAGCCATCACACCATTCAATCACCCCATGAATCAGGTGGCACACAAAGTGATTCCCAGCGTGGCTACCAACAACCGCATGGTTTTGAAGCCTTCGGAGAAGGTGCCATTCTCGGCCATTTATTTTGCCGACCTCTTGTACGAAGCTGGCTTGCCGCCAGAGATGCTGAGTGTGATTACAGGCGATCCAAGAGAAATTGCCGATGAGATGTTGACGCACCCCTGTGTTGATCTCATTACATTTACCGGTGGTGTTGCTATTGGCAAGTACATTGCAAACAAAGCTGGCTATCGCCGCATTATCTTGGAGTTGGGTGGCAACGACCCCCTCATCGTGATGGAAGACGCTGATTTAGAAGAGGCTTCTAACTTGGCTGTTCAGGGGTCATATAAAAATTCAGGTCAGCGTTGTACTGCTGTCAAGCGCATGTTGGTGCACCAATCGGTAGCTGCTGAATTTACTGATTTGGTGGTACAAAAAACCAAGGCGTGGCCGTATGGCGATCCTGCCGATTTAGAGAACCTCATGGGCACTGTGATTGATGAAGCGGCGGCCCAATTCTTTGAGTCTCGCGTCAACGAGGCCATCGCACAGGGCGCGCGTTTGTTAGTCGGAAACCAGCGCCACGGTGCCTTGTATTCGCCTACAGTTTTGGACCAAGTAACGCCCGAAATGATGCTTGTGAAAGAGGAGACCTTTGGTCCTGTTTCACCCATCATTCAGTTCAAGAACATTGATGAGGCCATTCGTATTGCCAATGGTACAGCCTATGGTCTTTCTAGCGGTGTCTGTACCAATCGAATGGACTACATTGTGCGGTTTGTGAATGAGCTTCAAATGGGCACGGTCAATGTGCGTGAGGTGCCAGGCTACCGACTCGAACTCACGCCATTTGGCGGCATCAAGGATTCTGGCTTGGGCTACAAAGAAGGAGTGCAAGAAGCCATTAAGAGCTTTACGAATATCAAAACCTATTCAATCCCTTGGGTTTGAAAGAATGTACAACTTATTGAACTTGCTGGCAGCCATTGCACTTTTGGTGTGGGGCACGCACACCGTGCGTACAGGCATCTTGCGAGTTTTAGGCGGTTCTCTGCGAGATTTGTTGGCCAGCAGCATGAATAAGCCTGCTTTGGCTTTTGTATCAGGTTTGGGGGTTAGTAGCCTGTTGCAATCTAGTACCGCAACTTGTTTGATTGTGAGCTCTTTTGTTGGGCAGGGTATATTTCTCACGTCAACGGCACTCATCATGATGCTTGGTGCTGATGTCGGCACCAGCTTGATGGCCTTAATGTTCTCATTTGATTTAAGTTGGTTGTCTCCCTTGTTGATTGTGCTGGGCGTAGTGGTGTTTGTTGCCAATCAAAACAATACGTGGGGCCGTTGGGGTCGCGTATCGATTGGTTTGGGTTTGATGACCCTGGCATTGCACTTGATTGTTGAAGCAACAACGCCTATTACTCAGTCGCATGGCATGCATGTGTTGCTCAGCGTTTTGCCCAACGACCCAGTTATTTTGATTTTGATTGGTGCACTTTTAACGGTCGTCTCGTATTCTAGTTTGGCCATGGTCCTATTGACAGCAACGCTGTGCCATACACAAGTAGTGTCCATGTCCATGGCCTTGAGTTTGGTCTTGGGTGCCAATTTGGGCAGTGGCTTACTGGCTTTTTTAACCATGTCCAAATCATCTGCTGATGTACGGCGTGTGCCCTTGGGGAATTTAATCTTTAAAGCGCTTGGTTGTACGCTGGCTATTCCTTTTTTAAGTATGTACATACCTTTTGCAGACGATATTCAAGCCCTAGGGTTTGATGCTGTGGTGAGTTTTCATTTCTTGTTCAATATGCTACTTGCAATGTCAATGATCATGTTTACGGGAAAAGTTGGTAAGTTGTTGACCCAATACTTGCCTTCCGTTGAGGTCGATAACAACAAAGTTCAGCCCAAATATCTTGACCCTACAGCTTTATCAACGCCTTCCTTGGCCATTTCCTGTGCGGCGCGTGAAGCTTTGCACCAAGCTGATGTGGTGGAGACAATGTTGCGCGGTATCGTGCCAGTGATTCAAAACAACGATGCTTTACTGGCTGCTAAATTGCGTGAAATGGACGATGGTGTGGATGATTTGTATTCCGCTATCAAATTTTATTTGACGCAAATTTCACGTGAGGCTTTGTCGCAAAGAGAGGGACAGCGTTGGGCCGATATCATGTCATTTGCCATCAATATGGAACAAGTGGGCGACATCATTGAGCGAGTGCTTCAAGACATTGAAGACAAAAAAATAGCCAAAGGTCGAAATTTCTCAGAAGCTGGTTTTGCAGAAATCGACGATTTGCACCAACGCTTGGTGGCCAATTTGCAGTTGGGTATGAGTGTTTTCTTAGAGGGTGGAGTTCGTAATGCAGAAGCACTGTTGGAGCAAAAAGTGCAATTTAGAAATCTAGAGCATGAATACGCCAATCGTCATTTGGCGCGCTTGCAGGAAAACACACCTGAAAGTATTGGCACCAGCTCTTTGCACATTGATTTAATCAGCGATTTGAAACGCATCAATTCGCACATTTGTTCCATTGCATATCCTATTTTGGAACAAGCAGGTGCACTGACAAGCACTCGGCTTAAACAGCCTGATCTTTTAACCGATTAATTCATTAATGAGAGCATATTGGTACCATGGCCTTGACACTTAACGACATCGAAGCGTTGTTTCAACAACGCGGGCATGAGCAGTACAGCGGTGAGCCTGTGACACAACTTCAGCATGCTTTACAGTCAGCTCACTTGGGTGAGCAAGAGGAAGCTAGCGACGAATTGGTCACGGCGGCTTTTCTGCACGACTTGGGGCATTTGCTGCATGACTTGGGAGAAACGCCCAGCATGCAGGGTGTCGATGACGTGCATCAATACCGCGTTGTTCCCTTTTTGCGCGGACTTTTCTCTGAAGCTGTAATTGATGTTGTTCAGCGTCATGTGGACGCCAAACGATATTTGTGCGCCACGCGTCCTGAATACTATGGTGCTTTGTCTGAAGACTCCAAGCGAAGCTTGAAACTGCAAGGTGGAATTTTTACTGCAGAAGAAGCTGCACAATTCATAGAAGAGCCCGGAGCTTCAGATGCAGTTCGTTTGAGACTCTGGGATGACTTGGCCAAACAGCCAGAGACTCAGACGCCAGAACTTTCCCATTACATGCAAATTGCAAGACGCTGTGCGTTGAAAGACTGAGATGGCCATGACTTGGCCCGTTTTGTTATTGGTCCTTTTTGGGGCACTGCTTCACGCCAGCTGGAACGCGCTTGTGAAGTCTAGCTCCGACAAAACCCTAGACACGGCCCTGATCCATGTCCTGTGCTCGCTGTTGGCCCTTCCTGTCTGTTTGTATGTTGGCCCACCGCCTGCAGAATCTTGGCCTTATATCTTGGGCTCCTTGGTGGTTCACGTCGGTTATTACTTTGCGTTAGCCGGAGCCTATCGTCATGGTGAACTGGGGCTCACATATCCTTTGATGCGGGGTACTGCGCCCATGTTGGTGGCACTTACATCCTTTGCATTCATCGGTGAAGACTTGACACCGTTGGCTTGGTTGGGTGTAGCTTGTATCAGCGGCGGTGTTTTGTTGTTGGGCATTACGCGCGAGTGGTGGACTCACCGCAAAGCCATCGTGTTTGCTTTGATCAATGCTGTGCTGATTGCCATTTACACCGTCATCGATGCCAAAGGCGCGCGCATTTCAGGCCACGTAGTGCAATACATCTGCATGTTGTTTGTATTGGATGGCTGGCCGTTTGCCATTTTGGTTTTCATGCAGCGCAAAGGGCAAGTCTGGCCCTATGTGCGCAAGCGTTGGCCTGTCGCATCAGGTGGCGCATTTGCCTCCATTGGGTCTTACGCCATTGCACTGTGGGCCATGACCGTCGCGCCTGTGGCCATGGTGGCTGCGCTACGAGAAACATCGGTTTTTTTTGCAGCGCTGATTGGCGCTTGGTTTTTGAAAGAAGTTTGGACTCGACAAAGAATTGCAGGGACTGTGGCCATTCTTTCTGGCGTTGCAGCACTTCGTTTGGGTTAGTGGTTGAGGACACGCATTAGGAGATCTCATTCATGGCAACACAAAGCTTTCCAACTCAGGCCAAAATTGTCATCGTAGGCGGTGGCATTGCGGGCTGTTCTGTGGCTTATCACTTGGCCAAATTGGGTCAGACCGATGTGGTCTTGTTAGAGCAGGGCAAGTTAACCAGTGGCACCACTTGGCATGCGGCTGGCTTGGTGGGTCAAATGCGTCCTAATCGAAACATGACGCGCATGAGCAAGTACGGCATTGAACTTTATTCAACGCTAGAAGCAGAAACGGGCTTAGCCACAGGTTGGAAACAATGCGGCAGCGTGAATGTGGCGCGCACGCCAGAGCGCATGAAAGTTTTGCGAAAACAAATTGCTTTGGCCAGAAGCTTTGGTGTGGAGGTTCATGAAATCACGCCACAAGAGGTGGGTGAGCGTGCACCCTTGCTTCGAACCGATGACTTAGCAGGCGGCATTTGGATTCCTGGAGACGGCAAGGCCAATCCTGCTGATTTGTGCATGTCCTTGGCCAAAGGGGCAAGGCTGCATGGCATCAAAATTTTTGAGGACATTGAAGTCACAGGTGTTGACTTGAATGAAGGTCGCGTGCAGGGTGTGAAAACCAAACAAGGCGACATTCAGTGCGATATCTTGGTGAACTGTGCGGGCCAATGGGCGCGTCAATTTGGTCAGTTGGCCGGTGTCAACGTGCCGCTTTATTCTGCCGAGCATTTCTACATTGTGACCGACAAGATAGAGGGCATCCATCCCATGTGGCCCGTTGTGCGAGACCCAGATGGCTACATTTACTACAAAGAAGAAGTGGGTGGTCTGGTGATGGGCGGCTTTGAGCCTGTGGCCAAACCTTGGAATGTGCACCCTATTCCTTCAACTTTTCAATTTGAGTTGCTGGGCGAGGATTGGGATCAGTTTGAAATTTTGATGCAAAACGCCATTCACCGCACGCCTTGTTTGGAAACAGCCAAAGTCAAAATGTTGCTCAATGGACCTGAGAGTTTCACGCCCGATGGCAATTTTATTTTGGGTGAGGCACCTGAAGTTCGAAACTATTTTGTGTGTGCTGGTTTCAATTCAGCAGGCATTGCCAACTCTGGTGGTGCAGGGCGCTTGATGGCGGAGTGGATTGTGGGTGGTGAACCCAGTGTTGATTTGTGGGATGTCGATGTGCGCAGGTTTGGCGCATTTACAGGCAATCGAAAGGCACTCTCTGAACGCACCGCCGAGACCCTGGGCCTGCACTATGCCATGCGTTGGCCTAGACAAGAGTTGCAGACGGTTCGGCCATTGCGTTGCTCGCCTTTGTATGACGTTTTGGCAGCGAAGGGCGCAGAGTTTGGCAGTAAAAATGGCTGGGAGCGCGCGAACTATTTCCGACCTGCGGGTGCGCCGCCTGCGCGAGATACCTTGGACACACCCGATTGGTTACCTTGGGTGCAAGCTGAACAAAAAGCCACTCGTGAGGCTGTGGCTTTGTACGATCAAAGTTCGTTTTCAAAAATCTCGGTCAGAGGTGCAGATGCATTGGCGTTTTTGCAAAGCATGTGCGCCAACGAAATGAATGTGGCCATTGGAAAAATGGTTTACACCCCGCTGCTCAACGACAGAGGCGGCTTTGAAAGTGATCTCACTGTTATTCGACTCAGTGCTGATCGGTTCATGGTCATTACAGGATCGGGTCAAACAACGCGCGATTTAGATTGGCTGCAGCGCCATGTCACGCCAGAAATGCGGGTCTACATCGATGATGTTTCTACTCAGCTGTGTGTCTTGTCATTGATGGGCCCCAATTCTCTGGCTTTGATGTCAAAGCTTTGCCATGATGACTTGTCGCCGCAAGCTTTGCCATTTGCACACACGCGTGAAATAGATGTGGGCTATGCCAAAGTGCGTGCAGCACGCATGAGCTACGTGGGCGGCCCAGGCTACGAGTTGTATGTGCCTGTTGAAATGACACGTCATGTTTACCTGGCTCTGCAAAGTGCAGGCGCAGACCTAGGCTTGCGAGATGCTGGCTACTACGCGTTGGATGCACTGCGGATCGAGCGTCAAAGGAGAGCATGGGGTGCTGAAATAGGACCCGATGAAACACCTTTTGAAGCGGGTTTGTGGGCGGGTGTGAAACTCGATAAGACAAGCGACTTTAAAGGCAAGAAAGCCTTGCTGGCCAAAAAAGCACAAGCAGAATTTAAACCTGAGAAAAAGCTTGTCAAAGTTGTTGTGAAAGATGCGCGCCATTATTTGTGGGGTGGTGAACCATTGAGTGTGGCAGGTCAATTTGTGGGTGAGGTCACCTCGGCTGGTTGGGGTTATGAGGCCGGCACTGTGGTGGCTTTGGGCTACATCCGAGGCCATTGGGCACAACAAGAGATCCAAAACCTGCAAGCGCATGCTGAGTTATGGGGGGTGCCTGTCGACGTTGTGATTCAAGAAGCAGCTTGATTCAACGGCTTCAAGCAAGCAGGCATGCATAATTCAGCCTTTGCTCAGCATCTTTCTGAGCTTCACTTGGAACTTGAATGACCTTATTGGCTATTTTGCTAGGTACCCTGGCCGCTGGTATTGGAAGTGTTTGGTTGGCAGCCTGGCTTAGTTTTGGCATTGTGAGTCGCTATACCCAACACATGCTGAGCTTGGCTGCAGGTGCATTGCTTGCAACAGCTTTTTTGCACCTGTTGCCTGAGGCTTTTGACGCAGGTGTAGAACCCCACAACTTGTTCATGACCTTGTTGTTCGGTTTGTTGTTTTTCTTTTTGCTCGATAAGGCAGAGCTCTGGCACCACGGCCACGAGCATCACCACGGCGATGCACACCATGGCCATGATCACCATGAGGCTCACGACCACCACCACGATCATGATCATGATCATGCGCATTCAACTGCTTCGGATGCATCACACGTTGAAGGCGCACACGCAAAGCCGCTGGCCGGTGGCTGGGCCATCTTAGCTGGCGACAGCGTTCACTGTTTTGGAGATGGTGTCCTGATTGCCTCTGCCTTCATGGTCGATTTGAAGTTAGGCGTGGTGGCGGCTTTGGCTGTTTTGGCCCACGAAGTGCCTCATCACATGGGCGATTTGGTGGTGCTGCGCCAGGGCTCCCAAAGCCGGCAAACAGCCGTCTTGAAAGTCTCTCTGGCGGGTGCCATTACGGCCTTGGGGGGATTGGCTGGCTACGCGTTGCTAGACCAACTGCATGGCGTTTTGCCCTACATGTTGGCCATTGCTAGCAGCAGTTTTATTTATGTGGCACTGGCCGATTTAATTCCGCAATTGCAAAAACGTTTAAGTTCACGTGAGACGGCCGCGCAAATTGTTTGGCTGATAAGTGGCATTGCGTTGGTAAGCGCGGTCAGTGTGTTGGCGCATTCTTTCACCGCGCATTGAGACAGCACTCTTAACCCTTTGCGCAGGGCAGTCCGGGTGTGTTGCACCACTCGCTCCAACTACCAGGATACAAGCGCGTGATACCTAAACCCGCAATTTCCATGGCCAAAATATTGGGCACTGTACTGACGCCACTGCCGCAGTGGTGAACCACAGTGGCAGGGTCTCTGCCTGCTAAAAGCTTTTCAAATTCAGCTCTCAATACTTCTGGCGATTTGAAGAAGCCATCTGCGCCAAGGTTTTCGGCAAAGGGTCTGTTTAATGCGCCAGGTATGTGGCCAGCCACAGGATCGAGGGGCTCCATTTCGCCGCGATAGCGCGCACCAGCGCGGGCATCGATCAAGGTTAAATTGGGGTGCCCCACTTGCGGTGCTAATTGATCAGTACTGATCCATTCGCGCAAAGCTGATTTCAATTCAAACTTGCTGGCGATAGGCTTGAGCGCTGCAGGTGCACCTTTTTCAACGGCCCCGCCCGATGCTTCCCAGGCCTGAAGACCGCCATCTAAAACGGCCACTGCATCGTGACCCAACCATTTCATCATCCACCACATGCGGCCGCAGTAGTTGGCGCCATTGCGGTCGTACACCACAGCCTGCATATGGTTTTCAAAACCTAAGCTGCCTAACCATGTGGCAACTTCTTCACGCGAGGGCAGCGGATGCCTGCCGCCATTGACGGCCGAAGAACCGTGCGTGCTGAGGTTGCGATCTAAATGGGCTTGCTGTGCACCCTGAATGCGAACCGTGGCAAACAAGGTGTCCGCCATTTCGGGTTTCATGAGGTCGCCGGTGCAATCAAACACCATGAAAGCTTTGCCAGAAGTTTGCAAGTCTTTGAGTTGTTGAACAGAAATGAGAGTGGTGTGCATGTTGATTCCTTCGGTCGTTGTCAGTTTGCAATTAAGAGGGTGTGCTTGCCTTGTTTTTGCCGCTTAAGGCGGTGGCTGCAATGCCACTTAAAACAATGATCACAATACCACCCCAACCGATCCATGGTATTTGATCGCCAAATAAAAACAAGCCAAACAAGGCTGAAAATACAATGCCAGAGTATTGCAAGTTAGCGGCCACCATGGTGGCCCCATCGTTGTAGGCGCGGGTCATGCACCATTGGCCCAATGCGGCCAAGATGCCAATGGGCAATAACAGCCAAGCTTCTGTCCAGACCCATTCGCTGATGCCTGTGAACAGCATCACAAGTGCGCCAGATGCGGCGGCTGCCAAGGAAAAATAAAAGACTGTGCGCTCAACAGGCTCGCCTTCTCTGCCAAGTTCAGCGACTTGAATGTAGGCCATTGCGGCAATCATGCCGGAGGCTAAGCCTACCAATCCTGCAATCACTTGGTTTTGTTCGATGGTGGGTCTGAGAATCATGACCACACCCAAAAAGCTGATCACAATACTGAGCACCACAGGCAACTGGCGCTTCACATCCAGAAGATGGCCTTTCCAAAGCGTGGCGCCCACCAAAAAAGCAGCCACCCAAATGCCACTCATGTAGTTCAAAGTCATGGCTGTGGCCAAGGGCAGATAAGCAATGGCATAAAACCATGCAGCCAAAGACACCACCCCTGTGAACGCTCGCCAAGTGTGCATTTTGGGCACTCGTGTTAGAAGTGAAATGCCTTTGCGCTGACAGACATAGGCCATGAGCAAGGTGCCAATGGCGCCGCGATAGAAAACCAATTCAAAGGTGCTGAAATGCACTGCTGCAAATTTCACACACACACTCATGATTGAAAAAATCAGAGAGGCTAAAACCATCCAAAGTGCTTGCATGCAACTTAGTCGCTTGAAGCTTCGTTCATCGATGTGCTCATCTTGTTGCGATACCACTCGTGAAAATGTTGCATGCCGTCTTCCATGGGACTCTGGTAAGGCCCCACTTCGTTGTCGCCCCGCTGCATCAGAGCTTTGCGGCCCGCATCCATGCGTTCTGCAATTTCATCGTCTTCTAAACATGTTTCCATGTAGGCCGCTTTTTGGGCTTCTACAAAATCGCGCTCGAAGGCCACGATTTCTTCGGGGTAATAAAACTCCACCATGTTCAGCGTTTTCTCGGGGCTGATGGGGTGGAGTGTGGACACCGTGAGCACATGCGGATACCACTCCACCATGATGTGGGGATAGTAGGTGAGCCAAATAGCGCCATATTCAGGAACGGTACCTTGACGGTATTGCATGAGTTGTTTTTGCCAGCGTTCGTACACAGGGCTTCCGGCCTTGCCCAAACGATTGGCGACGCCGACCGTTTGAACTGAGAATTCTTTTTTGAATTGCCAGCTGAGGTCGTCGCAAGTCACGAAATTGCCAAGGCCTGGGTGGAACGGCTCAACATGGTAGTCCTCGAGGTAAACCTCGATGAAGGTTTTCCAGTTGTAATTGCACTGATGCATCTCAACATGATCGAGTTTGAAGCCGGTGAAATCTAATGCGGCGCGCGGCCCCATTTCGGCCAAGTCGGCCTCGATGTCGCGCCCATTGTCTTCAAACAACAAACCATTCCACTCGCGAAGCGGATAATTTTGGAGGTTAAGACAAGGGTCTTGTGCGAAATGAGGCGCACCTAAAAGCTGACCTTCGGGGGCATAAGTCCAGCGGTGCAAGGGGCACACTATGTTGCCACCGGCACTGCCTTTTTGCTGGGTGTTGAGTGAGCCTCGACCTTGCAACATCACGGCTTGGCGGTGCCTGCAAATGTTGGAGATCAGTTCAATGCCTTGCTCGGAGCGAACCAGCGCGCGCCCACCCGATTCTTGGGGCAACACGTGGTAGTCCCCGATTTCGGGAACCGACAGTTGGTGGCCCACATATTTGGGGCCTTGCTGAAAAATGGTTTTCAGCTCGCGCTGGAACAGCGCTTCATTGAAATAGCTTGAAACTGGTAGTTGGCTTGAGGCCTGCTGCAGTTGAAGACTTAAATCAGACATTGGTGACCTGACCTAGAGACTCCCCCTATGAAGGGGCAGGAACATGCGGGTAACCCAGGGCTCTCCCGCGAAAAAAGCGGCCCGAAGACCGCCGATGAAGGGGCATTGTAGCCTCAGGTCAGCAATTTGGGGCCGAAGTCGACCTAAAATGACTTTCTTTAGATCTAAATCCGTCATGCCAAAAGCCCCTTCTACTTCAGCCAAAGCTCAGACCGACCAGGAACTGCCCGCCAACTATGAAGAGGCGGTTCAAGAGTTGGAGCAATTGTTGGCCAAATTGGAATCAGGTCAGTTGCCCCTTGATCAATTGCTGACCCATTACCAACGCGGCGCTGGCCTGCTGGCTTTTTGTCGCGAACGGTTGACGGCCATCGAAAACCAAATCAGCGTGTTGGACGAAGGGACCTTGAAACCTTGGGACGGTGCATGAACTCTCCGTTTTCAAACAACTTCAATTTCAAAGCTTGGTCCGAAGAACGCTTGGCGCAAGTTGAACAAGTTTTGAAACAAGGCATCGATGCCCACGCCCCCGCTGGTTTGGGTGAAGCAATGCGCTATTCGGTCTTGGATGGTGGTAAACGCCTCAGACCTCTATTGGTATTGGCCGCGGCTGAAGCTGTGGGTGTCGATTTGGAAGCCGCTACTGTCTCTGATCAGCCCAGCGCTTTGGCGGCACTGCGCGCTGCTTGTGCAGTTGAATTGATTCACGCTTATTCTTTGGTTCACGATGACATGCCCTGCATGGACAACGATGTATTGCGCCGAGGCAAACCTACTGTGCATGTGAAGTATGGCGAAGCGCAGGCTTTGTTGGCAGGCGATGCCCTACAAGCCTTGGCTTTTGAATTTTTAACGCCACAAGATGGCAGCACAGACGTCGCGGTGCAAGCTTCTCAAGTTGCCTTGTTGGCCAGAGCTTCTGGCTATCAAGGCATGGCGGGCGGCCAAGCCATCGATTTGGCCAGTGTGGGTGTGCCCTTGAATGAGGCCCAATTGCGACAAATGCACCGTCTCAAAACAGGTGCGCTGCTGCTCTGCAGTGTGCAACTGGGTGCCGTCAGTGCTGGCAAGCCTTCTGCTCTGATTTTCGATGCCTTCATGCAATATGCGCAATCACTGGGCTTGGCTTTTCAGGTGGTGGACGACATCTTGGATGTCACTTCTGACTCGGCCACTTTGGGCAAAACAGCGGGCAAAGATGCTGCGGCCGACAAGCCCACCTATGTCTCCCTCATGGGTTTAGAGCAGGCCCAACTATTGGCCGCCAAACTCTACACAGAATCTTTGGCAGCACTTGATGCCAGCGGCTTGAACACCACGGCCACTGCCGCACTGCGCGCACTGGCCACCCAAGTGGTGCAAAGAAAAAACTAATATGCTTGAATCAATTCACTCTCCCCTCGACCTTCGAAAACTGAAACGTGGCGACTTGCCCCGCTTGGCTGCTGACGTGCGCCAGTGCGTTTTAGACAACGTGTCGCAAACTGGCGGACACCTAAGTTCAAACTTGGGCACCGTAGAACTCACCGTGGCCTTGCACTATGTTTTCAACACCCCAGAAGATCGCATTGTGTGGGATGTGGGGCATCAAACTTACCCGCACAAAATTCTGACGGGCAGGCGCGAGCGCATGCCCACCTTGCGTCAATTGGGTGGTCTGTCTGGTTTTCCGCGCCGTGATGAAAGTGAGTACGACACATTCGGTACAGCTCACTCCTCCACCAGTATTTCTGCAGCGCTTGGCATGGCCATTGCGGCGCGTCAAAAGGGCGAATCACGCCACGCCATTGCCGTGATTGGCGATGGCGCCATGACCGCTGGCATGGCCTTTGAAGCCATGAACAACGCGGGCATTGAAGACTGCAAATTGTTGGTCATCTTGAACGACAACGACATGTCGATCAGCCCGCCTGTGGGGGCCTTGAACCGTTATTTGGCGCAACTTATGAGCGGCCGTTTTTATTCAACCGCAAAGAACATGGGTAAAAATGTTTTGAAAAGTGCGCCACCGCTGTTTGAGTTGGCCAAGCGCTTTGAACAGCATGCCAAGGGCATGGTGGTGCCTGCCACCATGTTTGAACAATTTGGCTTTAACTACATCGGCCCCATTGATGGCCATGATTTAGATTCCCTGATTCCCACTTTGGAAAACATCAAAAATCTGCAAGGACCTCAGTTTTTGCATGTCATCACCAAAAAAGGGCAGGGCTACAGGCTGGCCGAAGAAGATCCTGTGAATTACCACGGCCCTGGCAAGTTCGATCCCAAAGTAGGCTTGGTGCCTGCTGTCAAGCCTGCTAAGCCTTCCTTCATGCACATCTTTGGCCAATGGCTTTGTGACATGGCTGCGGCCGACAAGCGCTTGGTGGGCATCACACCCGCCATGCGCGAGGGCTCTGGCATGGTGGAGTTTCACAAGCGCTTTCCAGATCGTTATTACGATGTGGGCATTGCTGAGCAACATGCGGTGACGTTTGCTGCGGGCCTGGCTTGTGAAGGCCTCAAGCCTGTGGTGGCCATTTACTCCACCTTCTTGCAGCGCGGCTATGACCAGCTAATCCACGACGTGGCCTTGCAAAACTTACCGGTGGTATTTGCCTTGGACCGTGCGGGCCTAGTGGGTGCCGATGGTGCCACTCATGCTGGCGCCTACGACATTGCTTATTTGCGTTGTATTCCCAATATGTCGATTGCTTGCCCAAGCGACGAGCGCGAGTGCCGTTTGCTGCTTAGCACAGCCTTTGCGCAAAACCATCCGGTGGCAGTGCGTTATCCCCGGGGTGCGGGGGTCGGTGTTGGGGCAGGTACAGATTTAGACACGGTACCCTTGGGCAAAGCAGAGCTTCGCCGCGAAGGCACTGGTCTGTGCATCTTGGCATTTGGCACCTTGCTTTATCCTGCGCTTGAAGTGGCAGAAAAATTGAACGCCACTGTGGTTAATATGCGCTGGGCAAAGCCTTTGGATGAGGCCATGATTTTACAAATGGCTGCCAAACACACCTGTTTTGTGACCTTGGAAGATGCCTGCGTGATGGGTGGCGCGGGCAGTGCCGTGGGGGAGTTCCTGCAAAAATCAAACCTGCTGAAGCCCTTGTTATCATTGGGCCTTCCGGACCAGTTCATCGAACACGGTGACCCGGCTAAGCTCATGGCGATGCAGGGGCTTGATGCTTCAGGCATTGAAAAAGCCATTTTGGATCAGTGGCCCGACTTCAAGTCTTGATCTGCGACAAGCCCTGAAGGGTAAACCCCTTCTGCAGGGCTTTTCAATTTTTCTACAATCGGTGGTTATTGTTTTTTTCGGAGTCAATATGGATTCTTTGTTATCTCTGTCCAAAAGGATAGACCAATTCAGCGAGTGGGTTGGCAAGTGGGTGGCCTGGCTGGTCCTATTCTCAGTGCTGATCAGTGCGGGTAATGCCATTTCACGCAAGGCTTTCAACCTCAGTTCCAACGCTTTTCTGGAAGTTCAGTGGTACATGTTTGCAGCGGTTTTCATGCTGGCTGCTGGTTACACCCTGTTGCGCCAAGAGCACGTCAAAATCGACGTTGTATCGGGCCGTTTCTCCAAGCGAACTCAAATTTGGATTGACATTGCGGGCATTTGCTTTTTCTTGATTCCCTTTGTGACTTACATCATCATTTTGGCCATGCCCTTGGTGATCAATGCTTTCATCACGAAGGAAATGTCTTCCAATGCAGGTGGCTTGATGCGCTGGCCCGTGTTTGCCATGTTGCCTTTGGGCTTGTTGCTGTTGGGCATTCAAGGTGTGTCTGAAGTCATTAAGCGGTTTGCCTTCTTGCAAGGCATGATTCCAGATCCTTCCAAAAAGCCAGGGGTCAAAACACCCGAGGAAGAATTTGCAGAATTCTTATTGCAAAAAGAAGTTGCTGCCCGTGAAGCAGTTCAAATGGGAGCTCAAAAATGACTGAATTTCTGATCGCCAACATGGCGCCCATCATGTTCGTGTCGCTGATCATCTTTTTGATGTTCGGTTATGCGGTCTCATTCTCCTTGGCTGCTTGCGGCTTGTTCTTTGGTTTTGTGGGTATTGAATTGGGTGTGATTCAAGCCAGTTTCTTGCAAAGTTTGCCGCTCCGCATGTTTGGCATCATGCAAAACGACACCTTGCTTGCCATTCCATTCTTCACCTTCATGGGCTTGATTTTGGAACGCTCTGGCATGGCGGAAGATTTGCTGGACACCATTGGCCAGCTCTTTGGTCCTATTCGAGGTGGCTTAGCTTTTGCCGTTATTTTTGTGGGTGCCATGTTGGCCGCCACAACCGGTGTGGTGGCAGCTTCCGTCATTTCAATGGGCCTTATTTCGTTGCCTATCATGCTGCGATATGGCTACGACCGCCGCATTGCGGGGGGTGTGATTGCTGCCTCGGGCACCTTGGCTCAAATCATTCCGCCTTCTTTGGTGTTGATTGTGTTGGCTGACCAATTGGGCAAGAGCGTTGGCGACCTCTACAAAGGCGCCTTCATTCCAGGCTTTGTACTCACAGGCTTGTATGTGGGCTACATCGTCCTGATCAGCTTCATCAAACCTCAATGGGTACCTGCACTGCCTCCAGAAGCTCGAACCATCAAGGAAGATGATGGCACTTCAGGTCTTCGGTCCTTGACCATCTTGACTGGTGTTTCATTGGCCATCGCGATCGCCTTTGCCAAATTTTTGCCTGACACAACCCCACTTGATGAAACCATCGTGGTGTCCATGTGTGTGGGTGTGGGTGTTGCCTTCTTTGCAGCCATCATCAACAAAGTGACCAAGATGGGCTTATTGTCCAATATGGCAGAGCGAGTGACTTTTGTGCTCATTCCTCCGTTGGCACTCATTTTCTTGGTGCTTGGTACCATTTTCTTGGGCATTGCAACCCCCACAGAAGGCGGTGCTATGGGGGCCGTAGGTGCCTTGGTCATGGCCATGGCCCGCAATCGCATTGACATGAAACTCATGCGACAGGCCATGGACTCCACCATGAAACTGTCTTGCTTTGTGTTGTTCATTTTGATTGGTGCCACTGTTTTCAGCTTGGCATTCCAAGGTGTGGATGGTCACATTTGGGTTGAGCATTTGCTGACGGGCTTGCCAGGCGGTCAATTGGGCTTCTTGATTGTGGTGAATATCTTGGTGTTCATCTTGGCCTTTTTCTTAGACTTCTTTGAGTTGGCATTCATCATTGTTCCGCTCATTGGTCCAGTCGCAGAAAAGATTGGCATTGACTTGGTCTGGTTCGGCGTATTGTTGGCTGTGAACATGCAGACATCTTTCATGCACCCACCCTTTGGTTTCGCATTGTTCTATTTGCGCAGTGTGGCACCCACTGAAGACTACGTCGACAGGGTCACCAAGAAGACCATTAAGAAAGTCACCATTGAACAGATCTATTGGGGCGCAGTGCCCTTCGTGATCATTCAATTGATCATGGTGGCATTGATCATTGCGTTCCCAGGCATCGTCTCTACGGGCGGTAGCAAAGAGCCGACCGTGGATGCCGAAGCCGTCATGATGCAAATGCGCCAAGAATCGGACGATCAAGTAACGGAGGCTGAAAAAACAGAGAATCAAGGCGATCAGGTTGATCCTGTGAAGGCTCTGATGGAGTCGATGAAGGATGACCCAGCCAAGAAGCCTTGATCGGCTGAGATCAGACAACAAAAAACCCGCCTAGGCGGGTTTTTTGTTGGACTGGTTAAAAGCTGCTTTTGAGGGCAGCCCAGTTTGATTACAGCTTCTGGCGTTCCATGAAGTTGTTCATGCTGGACTCAGCCAAGCTGAACCACTGATTGGCTTCACGGCGGTAGTTAGAGTAATCTGCGTAGATCTTTTTCCACTCTGGGTTGGTGTTGCTCAAGTTTGAGTAGACTTCTTGTGAAGACTTGAACGCAGCTTCCAAGACATCACGGGGGAATGCCCGCAATTTGGCGCCTTGACCAATGAGGGTCTTCAATGCCGCTGGGTTTTTGTAGTCATACTTTGCAATCATGTCAGTGCCTGCATAAGTAGAGGCGCATTCAATGATGGCTTTGTACTCGCTTGACAAGCCGTCATAAGCCTTTTGGTTGACATACAAAGCCAACTGTGGGCCCACTTCCCAAAAACCAGGGAAGTAGTAGTTAGGCGCCACTTTGTTCAGACCCAATTTCTGGTCGTCATAAGGGCCAACCCACTCAGCTGCGTCAATGGTGCCTTTTTCCAGGGCTTGGTAAATCTCGCCACCAGGAATGTTTTGGGGCACTACACCCAAGGGCTCCAACACTTTGCCGCCGAAACCGCCGACGCGGAATTTCAGGCCCTTCATGTCGGCCAAAGATTTGATCTCTTTGCGATACCAGCCGCCCATTTGAACGCCTGTGTTGCCCATTGGGAAGTTGACGATGCCCACTTTGGCGTAGAACTCACGGAGCAGCTTCAAGCCGTTGCCTTCGTACATCCAAGCGTTCATTTGACGGGCGTTCAAACCAAATGGAATGGCGCAATCCAAAGCGTATGTAGGATCTTTACCGAAGAAGTAGTAAGGCGCAGTGTTGGCCATTTCGACGGTGCCGTTGGACACGCCGTCGAGCACGCCGAATGCAGGCATCAATTCGCCAGCAGCGTGTGTGGTGATGGTGAACTTGCCGCCAGACAATTCGCTAACTTTCTTAGCAAACACGTCGCAAACACCAAACAATGTGTCAAGCGATTTAGGGAAGCTCGACGCACAGCGCCAGCGCAATGTGGCTTGAGCGTGAATAATAGCTGGGGCTGCGCCTGCGGCCAACACGCCAGCAATACCGGCATTTTTAATAAGGGAACGACGATCCATGGGGTTCACTCCGGAAGTCTAAGTTGATGAATTCAGGACGCCAAAGCGAATCTGATGACTGGAGACAGTCATGAGCCGATTGTAGGAAATTTGCAAGCCCCTTTTGGCAAGGGTTTTCCCTTCGATCAAGCAATGTTTGATCTAGGTGGTTTTTCTGGGTTTCAAAGCCCACCAGGGCAGTTCTTTGCTAAGGGAGTGAACGTTGCCAGATTGGTTTGCTTTGTAGCCCAACATGTCTTGCAGCGCCATTTGCCATTCTGGACTTGCCAGGTGCTTTCTGAGCGCCTGGACGGGTGGGGAGTCTAGGGCGCTTTTGAGGCAGACCAGCCAGTAGTTTTCAATGGCCAAGGGCACAAAATCGAGCCCGGAGGACAAGGCGGCACTTTCGATGGCCAATCCGGCATCTGCTTGACCCGATGCAATGCAGTTGGCCACAGCGCTGTGAGACAGTTCTTGGTGATCGTAGCCCAAGAGTTGATCTGAAGCCAGCCCCTGATTGGTCAGCAATTCATCGAGTAGCAGGCGAGTACCCGTGCCTAGACCTCGATTGACGTACCGAAGTCGCTTGGACATGACATCTTGCAAAGAATTTATGTTCAAAGGGTTGCCAGGTTTGACCAGCAGCCCTTGTGTGCGTTGGGCGAAACCAATGAGTTTGTGTTGGCCTGGCTTTAGGAGGGGTTTATAGGTTTGCGCTGAAAGACTGTTGAGTTTGGGCTGGCTGAGCGTGTGAAAACCAGCCAATTCACACCTGCCTTCATTGAGTGCCCTGACGGCATCTACGCTGCCGCAAAACCGAATGTCCAAATGCAGCGACTGACCTGCTGTGAATTCGCGCAGCCTTACTAGCGCATCGTCATGACTCGCATAAAGGGTGAGCAAGTGAGCATCGGGGTCAAAGGCAACAGCAAAGGTGCGCTCTAGCTCTGCCATCAGGGCTTCAATGGGTGCCGCCAAGCGAGCTTGCGCTTGTCGTTCTGCCCAGAGTAGCTTGCTGGCAAATTCAGACAACTCAGCCGGCATGCCCTTTTCCCAAACGATGAGGTTTTGATTGAGCTTGGTTTCCCATTTTTTTAATTCACCCCAAACGTGCCGATACGACATGCCCAAAGATTTGGCGGCAGCGGCAATCGAGCCTTGCACGCGCACGGCTTGCAGTAAGTCCATCAGGGCATTGCGCAGCAAAGCTTGCTGACGCTGCTTGCTTAAATCAGCTGTAGAGGGGACTGAATTTTCAGATCCCAAGTGGTATGAAAGTTCAATTTTTGACACAGCTTAAGTGTGCCTCATTTATGCCTTGTTTCTGAATCAAAGACCGGCATCCTATGCACGCCATTTCATAGCTGAACACCCGCGTAGTTCAGGGCATTTAAAAGGTTTAGCATCGGCGCACTCACTTACATGTATGAATACTTTTTTAGACAGCGCCGCCACAGCTTTTCAGCTCATCAGTGACTTTGATCCTGGCCTCTGGGCCATTGCTGGCCGCTCCTTAGGGGTGAGTGCCACGGCGTGCTTCGTGGGTTGCCTGATAGGTATTGCTTTAGGCGGTTTTTTGGGCGTCTCAAAGTTCAGAGGCCGCGGCATGGTGCTCACCTTGCTCAACACATTTTTAGCGCTGCCTTCCGTGGTGGTGGGCTTGGTGATTTACTTACTCTTGTCGCGCACAGGTCCTTTGGGATTTTTAGGCTGGCTGTTCAGTTTCAAAGCCATGGTCTTGGCGCAGGTGGTGCTGGTGGTGCCCGTTGCAGCGGCATTAAGCCGCCAAGTTGTGGAAGACGCAGAGAGTGCCTATGGCGAGCAATGGCGTTCATTGGGTGCAGGCAATGCGTTCAGATGTCTGTTGCTTTCCTGGAACGAAAGATTTGCCTTGCTCACCATTGTGGTGGCTTGCTTTGGCCGCGCTATTTCTGAGGTGGGCGCCGTCATGATTGTGGGCGGCAATATTGAGGGCTTTACCCGCGTGATGACCACCGCCATTGCACTTGAAACCAGCAAAGGTGATTTGCCCTTGGCGTTGGCGTTGGGAATTATTTTGTTGGGCATTGTGGGTTGCCTGAATGCACTGCTGTCACTCTTCAGATATTGGCAAGATCAGTCACAGCTCAAAGGACAAAACAGTTTGCGCGGGTGGGTGGCATGAGTGCGTTGTTGTCACTTCGTCATGTCAGCCTGAACTTGGGAGGGGTGCAAGCGCTACAAGACATCAGCCTCGAAATTTTTACGGGTGAGCAGGTGGCCTTCATTGGTGCCAACGGCTCTGGTAAAAGCACAATGCTGCGCCTATTGAACGGGCTGCACCAGCCTTCTCACGGTACCTTGGAGTTGCCCCACTGCCGACAAGCCATGTTGTTCCAAAGACCCCACATGCTTCGCACCAGCAGCTTGAACAATGTGGCCATTGGCTTGTGGTTGGACCGAAGTCTTCAGTTGGGCTGGGCTGCTTGCAAACAGCGTGCGCTCGAGGCACTTTCTGTGGTTGGCTTATCGGGCGTCACTCAGCAAAATGCAGCCACTTTATCGGGCGGGCAGCAACAGCGTTTGGCCTTGGCCCGCGCTTGGGCCCGGGAACCTCAACTTTTATTTTTAGACGAACCTACCGCCAGTTTGGACCCCCCCGCCAAACGCGAAGTAGAGGCGCTGGTGCACCAACTCATCAAGCCGCATGGGCAGCAATTGGCAACCACCTTGGTGTTTGCCAGCCACAACTTGGGGCAAGTCAAGCGATGGGCCAGTCGCGTCATTTACCTAGAGCAAGGCAAGATTTTGGCCGACTTGCCTACTGCTGATTTTTTCGACGCTGATTGTCTGAGACAACACAGCCAACAAGCTTTTTTATTTCTGCAAGGAGAAACTTAATGCGCTCAATTTCTAAATTTTCAACGGTGTCATGCAAGCTGTGGCAACTGACTTTAGGTTTGGTCATGACATGCATGTCAGTACATGCCATGGCCCAATCCATTGTGATGTCGTCCACCACTTCGACTGAGCAATCGGGTTTGTTTGGTTTCTTGTTGCCAGAGTTTAAAAAGGCCACAGGCATTGACACCAAAGTCGTGGCACTGGGTACAGGTCAAGCGCTTGACATGGCTCGCCGAGGTGATGCCGACGTGGTGTTTGTTCACGACCAGCCTGCCGAAGAAAAGTTTGTGGCCGAAGGTTTTGGCATCAAGCGTTTTCCTGTGATGTACAACGACTTTGTGGTGGTAGGGCCACAAGCAGATCCTGCCAACGCAAAAGGCAATGACATTGTGGCTGCTTTGAAAAAAATCGCAGCCAGCAATGCGGCTTTCATTTCTAGGGGCGATAAGAGTGGCACGCATGCTGCAGAAATTCGCTTTTGGAATCAAGCGGCTGTGGCTGCACAAAAAGGCAGTGGCTACAAAGAGTGTGGTTGTGGCATGGGCCCTGCGCTGAACATTGGTGCCTCCACAGGTGCCTATGTGTTAACCGACCGCGGCACCTGGCTGAACTTTAAGAACCGTGCCGATTTGAAAGTCTTGGTAGAAGGCGATGCCAAACTGTTCAATCAATACGGTGTGATGGTGGTCAACCCTGCCAAGCATGCCCATGTGAAGCAAGCCGATGCTCAAAAGTTTGTAGACTGGATTGTTTCTGCCAATGGGCAAGCTGCCATTGCAGCTTACAAAATTGGCGGCGAGTCGGTGTTCTTTCCCAACGCAGGCAAGTGATGGTTTAGCTTGAACGGCCTGTAAAGCAAACAGGCGCCGAAGGATCAATGGCAGGTCCTTCGTGTGAATTTTTGGCGTGCGCCACATCCATGTCTCTCGGCAAAGGAACGCCATTTTTCACAGCCAACACTTCGGCCATGATGCTGACCGCAATTTCTGCGGGTGTTTTGCTGCCAATGTAAATACCGATGGGGCCACGCAGCCTGGCCAGTGAGGTTTCGGTTTGATCGAAGTGCTCGATCATGCGCTGCTGGCGCAAAACATTGTTGCGCCTAGAGCCAATGGCACCGATGTAAAAGGCTTCTGTGTCCAGTGCTGCCAAAAGTGCCAAGTCGTCTAGCTTGGGATCGTGCGTGAGCGCAATGACGCAGCTGCGTCTGTCGGGTTTGAAGCTCAGCACCAAATCGTCGGGCATGTCGTGTTTGACAGAGACGCCTGCCACAGACCACGCACCTCTGTACTCTTCGCGAGGGTCGCACACTGTGACGGCAAAGCCATTGAACAGCGCCATGGTGGCCAAGTATTCTGTCATTTGGCCTGCGCCAATGAGCAGCATGCGGTACTCTGGGCCAAAGGTGTTGGTGAGTTGCGTTTCATCAATTTGCAATTCACTGGGCGCGTTGGTGGCGGCAAGGGTGACAAGGCCTGTTTTCAGATGGGTTGACCTTTGCGTGAGTTGCCCTTTTTCGAGGAACTCAATCAATTGGCTCAGACTTTCGGCGTTTGGGTTGAATTCGAGCAGCAGCTCTAAGGTGCCGCCGCAAGGCAGGCCAAAGCGGTGTGCTTCGTCTGCGCTGATGCCATATTTCAATTGAACTGGCGCACTGTCAATGATGGCATTGGCCTTGCTGTATTGCGCTATCAGGTCGTCTTCAATGCAGCCACCCGACACGGAGCCTACAACGGCACCCGTTTCGCACAATGCCATGATGGAGCCAACGGGGCGGGGCGATGAACCCCAAGTCCGAACCACAGTGGTTAACAAGGCCCGCTGCCCAGCTTCACGCCAAGTTTTAAGAGTTCTTAAAACAACGATGTCTAGGTTTTCCATGATGCTGATCAATGCCTAGAATTTTTGATTTAACGCACCAATGACCATACGGCTGCAGCACCTACCAGCAGTGCCAACCAAACCCATGAGGGAACAGAACCAGAGGAGGGTGTGGCTTCGGCAATTGGCGGTGTGCTGGATGCGTCAGTGCCAGGGTATTTGGCTTGCAGCGATTCGTCAAACCGTTTGAAGAAATCTTCGGCCAATGATTTGGCCGCGCCATCAATAAGGCGCTGACCCAGTTGGGCCAATTTGCCACCCACTGTGGAGTGCACCGTGTATTTCAATTCGCAGCCTTCAGCATGGGGATGCAGCGAGACTTGTGACTCGCCTTTGCCAAATCCTGCCACGCCGCCCTGAGCTTCAAAATTCAGCGCATATGAATTGGGCGCTTGAATGTCAGAGAGACTGACCTTGCCCGAGAACTTGGCAGACACGGGACCAATTTTGATGGCCACACCAACACTGTAAACGTTGGCTTCTGTCAGCTCAAACTTGTCGCAGCCTGGAATGCAGGATTTCAAAATTTCGGGATCGTTGAGGGCGTCCCATGCTTGCGCTTGGGTGACGTGTAGTACGCGTTGACCTTGCATGTCCATGTGCAGTTCTCCTATTTTATTTTTAACAACTTGTTCAAGGCACTTGCCAGTTCTTCCAAACGCGACAAATTGTGAATAGCCAACATGCCGTTCACATGCCGATTTAAAACACTGGCTCCCGTTGCGATGGGAGCATAGCCTTCAAATCTGAGCAGAGGGTTGAGCCAAAGCAAAGAGCGTGTGTGTCGCTTAAGCCAAACAAGCTCCGAGTCTAGCGTCTCTGCGGTGCCCGTATCAAGTCCATCACTGATTAACAACACCACGGTACGCCTGCCTGTGAGTTTTTTTGCAAAATTGACTCGCAGATGTGCCAGCGATTTCCCCAACTGCGTGCCACCTGCAAAGTCTTTAATTTGATGGCTGGCCTCGGTCAGCATGTCATCGGTATCGCGCAGTTTAAAAGCGTGATTGATATCGGTGAGGTCGGTGCCAAATGCAAAAATCTGACGGGGTGTGCCGCGAGTGGCTTGGTGTAAAAATGCCAGCAGCAAGCGAGCATATCGCTCCATGGAGCCAGAGATGTCAACCAAGATCAAAAGCGGCAGAGCCTGCGGTTTTCTCTGCATGTGTGGCAGAGACAAAATATCGCCATCTTGCCTTGCCGCCATGTGCATGGTTTTGGCCCAATGAATGCGATCGCCTCTGCCGCCTGTGCGTGTTCTTCGTCCTTGAATTTTAGGCAGTGGCAGCTTAACTTGTCGGGCTAGTTTTTCGACCAATTTGAACTCGCTGGCACTCAAGCTTTGAAAGTCGGCTTGCTGCAGTCTTTCGCGGTCGCTGGCGCTCATGGCTGCGTCAAACTTCAGCTCGTCTTCTTTGGGTTTGACGGGGTCGTTTTGTTTGTTTTTGGCTGCCAAAGCTTCTTGTACTCTGGATTTGCGCGGCACACCTGGTGATGGCGTGGTGGCTTTGGGCAAGAGCTGAGACAAAAGTTGTCGGGTGAGCTCAGGATCTCTGAAAAGTGCTGAAAACAGTTGGTCAAAGACCACCAGGTCTTCTTGTCGGCTGACCAAGCAGGCCTTCAAGGCCGCTGACAAATCGTCTTTTCTTTCGATGCCAACGTGTTCCGTCGATTCGATGGCCAAGCTGATGCGCGATGCATCAATGGGCAAGCCTGCGCGCCTGAGTGCGCGCGCAAAACCCGTGATGTTGTCACTGAGTTTGCCACTGCGTGCGTCGCCTAAAAGCATGATGGCCCAAGCTTTAAGTTAAAGGCTTGTGATGGGCGCAGGCGCCAGCAAATCATTGAGCAGTGGCGTGATGGCCGCAATGTCTTCGCGCTGCTTGAACAAAATGCCCACAGTGTCTTGCACCACTTCGGGGTCAAGGGTGAGTGTGTCCAAGGCCACCAAGGCTTTGGCCCATTCCACGCTTTCAGCAATGCCGGGTGCGCGCTGAAAAGCGCTAGAGAAGGGCTGACTTCTAAGGCGACCCACAAACTCTGCCACCTGTTCAGTGAGCTGAGCGCTGGCTTGCGGAACTTGCGACCTGACCACGGCCAGTTCGCGCTCTCGATCGGGATAGTCCATCCATTGATAGAGGCATCGGCGCTTCACGGCATCGTTCAAATCACGGGTGCGATTGCTGGTCAGAATGGTCACTGGCGCCACTTCGGCTTTGATGGTGCCCAGCTCTGGAATACTGACTTGGTATTCGCCCAAATATTCCAGTAAAAATGCTTCAAAGGGTTCGTCAGCGCGGTCAACTTCATCAATCAAGAGCAGTGCGCCAGGTGCGGGGGTTTGCAAGGCTTCTAGCAAGGGGCGCTTGACCAAGAATCGTTTTTGATAGACCTCGCGCTCAATGTCTTGGGGTGTGGCGTTTGAACCAGTTTGGGATGCGGCAGCGCGCATGTGCAATAACTGCGCAGCATGGTTCCACTCGTACAAAGCTTCGCGTTGCTCCATGCCGTCATAGCATTGCAAACGAATGAGCGGGCGCCCCAAAATTTTGGCCAGTGCTTTGGCCAGCTCGGTTTTACCAACACCAGGTTCACCCTCTAAAAGAAGGGGACGCTCTAATTTGAGGCTTAAAAAAACGGCGGTGATAAGCCGCCGTTCCGCGAAATAGCCCACGCCTTGAAGGGCCTGGGCAAGTTCGTCAATGGTTTTGAAAGTGTCTTTTGCGGTCATCCGTTCGCCTGTTTCACCGCCCTTTGAGTTTGCACGGTGATCAGGTGAGCGCGATAGGCTTTTGAAGCGTGCAGGTCGGCATTGAGATCTGTAGAGTCTACCGCGACACCGGCCACTGCTTCTGGGGTAAAGCTTTTTGTCAAGGCGGCTTCCATGCCAGCATGGCGGAACACGCCATTGCCAGCACCTGTAATGGCCACACGGGCACCACCAGCGGTTTGCGCCACAAACACGCCCACCAACGCAAAGCGCGAGGCAGGTTGGTTGAATTTGGCATAGGCGGACTTGCTGGGAATGGGGAAGCTGACGGACGTGATGATTTCACCTGCGTTTAACGCGGTGGCATACATGCCTAGGAAGAAGTCATCTGCCTTGATGGTGCGCTTGTCTGTCTGGATGGTGGCGCCCAAAGCCAACAAGGCGCTGGGGTAGCAAGCGGCAGGATCGTTGTTGGCCACTGAGCCGCCGATAGTGCCCATGGCACGGACTTGCTTGTCACCAATGTTGTTGGCCAATAAAGCCAGCCCTGGAATGTTCTTTTGAACATCGGCATTGTCGGCCACATCTTGGTGGCGTGTCATGGCGCCAATGACGATGTTGTTGCCGTCTTTTTTGATGCCAGCCAAACCACTGATGGCGGCCAAGTCAACCAAGGTTTCTGGCTGTTGCAAGCGCTGCTTCATGGCAGCGATCATGGTTTGACCACCGGCCAAAACTTGACCACCTGCTTGCGCTGCTTTTTGCGCATCTGCCAATGCGGTGGGGCGTTCGTATTTGAATGCGTACATGTTGAGTTCTCCGAATTTCTAATTAATGCTTGGCGGCTTGAATGGCTTCCCACACGCGGTGGGGTGTGGCAGGCATGTCAAAGTCTTTAACACCCAAAGGTGCCAAAGCGTCTAGCACGGCATTGATGACAGAAGGGGGTGAGCCAATGGCGCCCGCTTCACCGCAACCCTTGGTGCCCAATGGGTTGGTGGTGCAAGGTGTGCACTCGTGGCCAATGGCAAACACTGGGAAGTCGTCTGCACGGGGCATGGTGTAGTCCATGAAAGAACCCGTCAAAAGTTGACCGGTTTCTTTGTCGTATACGCAGTTTTCCATGAGCGCTTGGCCAATGCCTTGGACCAAACCGCCATGCACTTGGCCTTCCACAATCATGGGGTTGATGATGGTGCCAAAGTCGTCGACTGCGGTGAACTTGTCAATTTTGGTGACGCCCGTTTGTGGATCAATTTCCACTTCGCAGATGTAAGTGCCTGCTGGGAACGTGAAGTTGGTGGGGTCGTAGAACGCAGTTTCGTTCAGGCCGGGTTCCAACTTGTCCAAGGGATAGTTGTGCGGCACATAAGCGGTGAGCGCAACGCTGCCAAATGGAATTTTCTTGTCAGTGCCTTTGACACTGAATTCGCCATTGGCAAACTCAATGTCGGCATCGCCTGCTTCCATGAGGTGAGCGGCAATTTTCTTGGCCTTGGCTTCAATTTTGTCGAGGGCGCGCATGAGTGCAGCGCCGCCCACAGAAATAGAGCGTGAGCCATAGGTGCCCATGCCGAAAGGCACGCGGCCGGTGTCGCCGTGAACGATGTCGACATTTTCAACGGGAATGCCCAAGCGCGCAGCCACCACCTGTGCAAAGGTGGTTTCGTGGCCTTGACCGTGGCTGTGTGAACCGGTGAACACAGTGACGCTGCCTGTGGGGTGCACTCGAACTTCGCCGCACTCAAACAAACCTGCGCGAGCGCCCAATGCGCCTGCCACATTGCTTGGGGCCAAGCCGCAAGCTTCGATGTAGCTGGAGTAACCAATGCCTCGCAGCAAACCTTTGGCTGCACTGGCAGCTTTGCGTGCGGGAAAGCCTGCCACATCGCCCAGTTTGTTGGCGTGGTTCATGAGAGCGTGGAAATCGCCGGTGTCGTATTGCAAAGCCACTGGCGTTTGATACGGGAACTGCGTGATGAAGTTCTTGCTGCGAATGGCGTCTTGGGTCATGCCCAATTCCCAAGCAGCACGAGACACAATGCGCTCGAGCAAGTAAGTGGCTTCTGGACGACCCGCACCGCGGTAGGCATCGACAGGCGCAGTGTTGGTGAACCATGCATCTACTTCGACATAAACCTGCGGTGTGGCGTACTGGCCGGCCAACAAAGTGGCGTAAAGAATAGTCGGAACCGCTGTTGAGAACGTAGACAGGTAGGCGCCCAGGTTGGCGTCCGTGTGAACACGCAAAGCCAAGAATTTGCCGTCTTTGTCAATGGCCAACTCTGCGTGGCTAGAGTGGTCACGGCCGTGTGCATCGCTTAAGAAAGCTTCTGAACGGTCGCAATTCCATTTGATGTTGCGATTGAGCTTTTTAGAAGCCCATGTCAGGCAAACATCCTCGGCGTACAAATAAATCTTGGCGCCAAAACCGCCGCCCACATCGGGGGCAATGACGCGCACTTTGTGTTCGGGCAAGCCCAGCACAAACGCTGTCATGAGCAAGCGCTCAACGTGCGGATTTTGATTTGACACGTACAGTGTGTACTCGTCGCTGGCGCGGTTGTAACTGCCAATGGCGGCGCGTGGCTCCATGGGGTTGGGCGCCAAGCGGTTGTTAATGAGGTCTAGCTTGGTGACGTGAGCAGCGCCGGCAAACGCGGCATCAACTGCAGCTTTGTCGCCAATGGCCCAGTTGTAGCAATGGTTGTTGGGAGCTTCTGCGTGAAGGGCCGTGGCCTTTTTGGCATGGCGCACATCGACCACTGCAGGCAGTACGTCGTATTCAACTTCCACCAACTCGGCAGCGTTCTTGGCTTGTTCCAAAGTTTCGGCTACCACCATGGCCACGTGGTCGCCCACATAGCGCACCTTGCCATTGGCAAGAATGGGGTGAGGCGGCTCGTTCATGGGCTTGCCACTGGTGTCGGTAATGAGCCAGCCGCAAGGCAGGCCATTGATTTTGGCATCGACGACATCGGGGCCGTCTAGCACAGCCACCACACCAGGCGCTGCCAAGGCTTTGGCCTTGTTGATGCTTTTGATGTTGGCGTGAGCGTGAGGAGAGCGCACGAACACAGCGTGCGTCATGTTGTCTAAGCGAATGTCGTCGGTGTAGTTGCCGGCGCCTGTGAGGAAGCGGTAGTCTTCCTTGCGACGCAAGGACTCACCAATGTGAGGAAGTTTGGAGAAATCTGATGCACCCATGGCGAGCTCCTTAAGCGTTCATGGCAGCAGAACCCTGCTGCACGGCTTTGACAATGTTTTGGTAACCGGTGCAACGGCACAGATTGCCTTCGAGCAATTCGCGAATTTCTAATTCGCTGGCCTTGGGGTGGCGTTTGGCAATGTCAACAGCGCTCATGACCATGCCGGTGGTGCAAAAACCGCATTGCAAACCGTGGCATTCTTTGAAGGCCGCTTGCATGGGGTGCATGGTGCCGTCGGCATGCGCCAAGCCTTCAATGGTGGTCACTTCAGCACCTTGGGCTTGTGCGGTGAGCATGTTGCATGACTTGACGGCACGGCCGTTGACATGAACGGTACAAGCACCACATTGGGCTGTGTCACAGCCAACGTGAGTGCCAGTGAGTTTGAGGTGCTCGCGAAGTGCGTTGACGAGCAATGTATTGGGGGCTGCGTCAACGGAAACTGATTTGCCGTTGACCTTCATTTGAACCTGCATGCGTAACTCCTGAGGGTGAATTTATCCTCCAGTAGATCACGCAGCAGGCACCTTGCTTTTAAGTACTTTCCCTTATGGTTTGAGTTTCATTTATTTTGCTTCTGCGCCATTGGTTGATGAACATGGGAATAACCATGGCAACGCCAACCAAACTGGCTGTGAGACTAGGCGCAATCATGAGCAATGCTGCAAATAAGCAAGAAAGTTGCTCCCAGCGTTTCATTTCCACAAACATGAACTTGCTTAAGGAGGCGGCCATGAGCGTGATGCCAAAAATACAGCCTGTGAAAGTGATGATGAAACTCTCCCAGGTGAAACCTTTGGCCACCAGCAGCAAAGAGGGTGAGAACACAAAGACGAAGGGTACCAAAGCTTTGGCCAGCCCTAAGCGGAAGGCCGTGTTACCGGTTTTAAAGGGGTCACTGCCGGCCATACCAGCCGCCGCATAAGCCGCCAACGCCACAGGGGGTGTGATATCGGCCAATACGCCGTAATAAAAAACAAAGAAGTGGGCCACCAAAGGCTCAACACCCAGACCCACCAAAGTGGGAGCTGCCACTGTGACCATGATGATGTAAGTGGCCGTGGTGGGTACACCGCAGCCCATCAAGACGCATACCAAGCCCGTCATGATGAGCGCAGCCAGCAAGGTGAGAGTGTTCAATGACATCCAGTCAGAGGGAATCACGCCGCCCATGACCGCTGAAATACTTTGCGCAGCTTGCGTGATGATGTAGCTGATTTTGAAACCCACACCGGTGAGTGTCACCACGCCAATCACGATGCCCACGGTAGCTGCTGCTGCACCTACTGCCAACGCATATTTGGCGCCAGTTTCGAGGGCTTCAACCAAGACATGTGGTTCGATACGACCCCGAACACCGCCCCCAATGTAGGCTACGGCACCCGTTAGGACAGCCACTACGAAGAGAACCATTTTGATGGTACTGTTCTCGTTGCCAAAATCAGAAAAGGCGATGGTCATCAAGATGACGTGCATGCCAAGCAAAAGCGCCCAGTTTTTCAACTGATTGCCACTGACGCGTGTGGACATGCCCACAATGGCGCAAGAGCTGATGCCTACAAAGGCTGCTAAGTAAGGCGTACGCCCCGACACCAAGATGCTGATGAGTAAGGCCAAAGGAATGAGGGTGGGCCAACGCATTTGCAGGGATTCACGCAGACGTGGCATCTCTTCTTCTGTGAGTCCTCGAAGGCCATATCGCTTGGCTTCAAAGTGAACCTGCATGAAGACGCCAAAGAAGTGCATGAACGCAGGCACCACAGAGGCCGCGATGATGGTTTGATAAGGTACGTTCAAGAATTCAATCATCAAGAACGCAGCAGCGCCTAAAACGGGGGGCGTAATTTGGCCGCCCGTAGAGGAAGCCGCTTCAACGGCCGCTGCAAAATGTTTTTTGTAGCCCACCCGAATCATGGCGGGAATGGTCAGTGAGCCTACCGTGACGGCATTGGCCACGGAAGAGCCGCTGAGCATGCCAAACAAGGCGGATCCAAAGACGCTGACCTTGGCGGGTCCACCAGCGTAGCGGCCGGCAACGGAAGAGGCAACATCAAGAAATAATTGACCTAAACCAATGCGTGTGGCCATGACGCCGAACAGCACAAAGTGAAACACGTAAGTGGCCACAACACCTACTGCCACACCATAAATGCCTTGGCTGGTGAGGTATTGGTGGTTGATCATCATCGACCAATTGGCACCTGCGTGTTTGAGTAACCCAGGAAAGTAGGGGCCAAGCAATGCATAGACGGTGAAGCCAATCGCAATGATCGGCAAAGGCCAACCCATGGAGCGCCTAGTGGCTTCAAGCAAAGAAATGAACAAGATGCTGCCCATGATGACGTCCATGTTGCTGGGGTTGCCCACGCGGAACATCAGGTCATCAAAGACATAAGGAATGTACAGAACACTCAAAGCACATGCGCCTGCTAAGAGCCAATCGACCAGCGGCACACCGCCTGGATTTAACAAAGAACTTTTGATGCTTCTCTCAGCAGAGGACGGGCTGAATGCAAAGACCAAAAAAATCATGCCCAGCACAAAAGCCAAGTGCACACCACGGTGCGTGATTTCTTGCAATAAACCAAAACCTGCCGTGTAGTAATGGAAGGCAGAAAGGGCAATCAAAAGCCATTTGACGATTTGGGTGGCCGGCGGCATGGTGGGCCGAAAGCGCATCTCGGGATCAAACTTTTCTTCGAGCTCTTGTAGCTTTTGATCTTCGGGTAGCAGGGTGGCAGCGGTCATGAAAATACTCTGGAAACTTCAAGTTAAAACGGGCGAGTTAACCATCGGTTAACCCGCCCGTAGGCATTTAACAAAGCGTTAAATTACTTCAACACACCGGCTTCGCGGTAGTATTTTTCCGCACCAGGGTGGAAAGGAATGCCAGCGCCTTGCACAGCATTTTTCAAAGTAATGAGTTTGCCTTTGGCGTGGCCAGCAGCCAGTGCTTTTTGGGTGGACTCGCTGTACAAAGCTTTGGTGATTTGATAGATGGTTTCAGTGTCAGCTTTGGCGCTGGTGACCCATTGAGCGCCGACTGACAATGTGTTGACAGCGTCAACATCTTTGTAAGTGGCAGCAGGAACGTTATCGACAGCAAAGAAACTGCTGGTGTTGCGCAAGGCTTGAGCTTGTGCACCTTCAATGGGCAACAAAGCAATGCCACCGCCACTTGAAGCCAACTCGGCAATGGCGCCTGCAGGTGCACCACCCACAAAGAAGAAGGCATCCAAAGCGCCGTCTTTCATTTTGTCAGCGGCTTGGTTGGGCTTGATGTACTCAGGCCTGATTTCAGATTCTTTGATGTTGTAGGCCGCCAAGATGAGGCGGGCATTGACCAAAGTGCCAGAGCCTGGCTCGTCTAAAGCAACGCGCTTGCCTTTGAGTTCAGAAATACTTTTGATGCCAGAAGATTTTTTGACCACCACGTGAATGGTTTCGGGGTAGAGGTTGGCAATCAGGCGCAAGTCTGGAATATTGGGCTTGCCTTCATAAATGCCAGTGCCTTTTTGGGCCCATGTGGCCACATCAGACTGAGAGAAACCTGATTCCATGGCGCCACTGGCCACGCCATTGACGTTGGCCACAGAGCCATTGGTAGCTTGCGCAGTGGCAATCAATTTGCCAGGAATAGAAACTGCATTGGCAATCATGCCACCCACTGGGTAATAAGTACCTGCGGTGCCGCCCGTGCCAATGCGGAAAAATGATTGCGCTTGAGCGCTGGTGCTGAGCGTGAGGGCCATGGGCAATGCCACGGCCATGCCGATGGCCAAACGACGTGCAACTCGATTCAGGTTCATAAATACTCCAGTTAAATTCGGTTGAAAGAATGTTTTAGTAGGCCTTATTCCCAAGCTTTAGGGAATAGGACAAATACTGATCAACTTGACAGTGTAAAGCCCAAAATAGGTCAGAACCAGCGATCCGATTAAATGCACGCCGGCTGTGCTGAACGCTAGCAGCAAGCGTCCCTGTTGAAGCATGCCCACCACTTCTGCTGAAAAAGTTGAAAAAGTGGTGAGTGCACCTAAAAAGCCAGTGATGCAGAAAAGTCGCCATTCAGGATCGATTTGAGGCATATTTTGAAAAATGCCCACGCCAACGCCTACCAAATATCCCCCAATGAGATTGGCGGCCAAAGTACCCCAAGGAAAAATGCCCTCTTCAGATGAAGTGGGGTTGAGCCATAAGCCCAATTGCCAGCGCGCCAGAGCACCCAAGCACGCACCTGTACAAATGGCAATCACAGAGAGCATGTCAATTACCTTTGCTTAAAAGGGAGGCCCCTCCGCATCGCTTGCGGCCTCTGCAAACACATTTTCGCCGCCCAGTGCTTCAATCACATCTTTCAGCATAGGCCCCAGCATGCCGGTGCTCAGCACCACATCGGCATCAAACTTGTCTTCACCCTCTGCGCTGATGGCCTCAGGTTCAGTGCCATCTAGAAAAGTCACTTTTTTGAGTTGCAAACTTTCGGTTAGAACGAAGCTGGCTTTGCCTTCCCAACTGAGCGCCAATTGGGTGGGCAGTTTGCCCTCTCGCACATGTTTGCGCACTTCTTCGGTGCTGAGAATGTGTCTTGTGTACTTCACCATGGGCTGATCTTCTGCGCCAGACTTCAAGACACATTCTTTTTCAACGCTCAAAGAACGTGGAACTTCGTCTGGGTCTGTAGCTAAAAGCCATGCAGCCATACCTGTTTGGGGAGATGTGGCGGTTTGCAACAAGTTCAAGTCGAGGCCTGGCAATGCACGCACCAATTGCGTGATCACCTCATCTGCCTTGCCTGTGCTGCCTGCGTCGATGGCCAACAAGCGATCTTTGGCGTTGATCCAGACCATGACCGCACCTTGTTTGGCGAAGGCTTGGGGCAGCAAGCTGTGCAAAATGTCTTCGCGCATTTCACGCGTTTCTTTTTTGCCAGGTTTACGGCCTGTTTGGGCTTCTATTTCTTGTGCTTGAAGTTCAGCTTTGCGTTTGACCACGGAAGAGGGGACAGCTTTGGTTTCTATCAGAAGTTTGGCAATCCACTGACCGCCGATGGACTCTAGCAAAGGCCCGTTGGCAACATTGCGAGGCTCTGTCCAGCCAACTGATTTGTCTTGTCCGGGGGTGCACTCTGTAAATCGGTTGGCAGAGAGCGCTGCTTCAATTTCTGGTACGGTAGCGTTCCAGTTGGGCCCAATTCGGTAGGCCATGACATTTTTAAACACGAAATTCCTTTGGATATCCTTTGACATTGCGTCAAATCACTCGACATCATAGAGGATGTATTTGGGTAAAAACTGCAGGTGAGAACAGAACTTCACATGAGCTCAGCAACGATTGTTCAAACAGGTTCTAAACCCTGGGGTGTTCTGATGCTGGATACTCAGTTTCCGCGTTGGATGGGCGATATTGGCTGCCCTGTTGGATGGCCTGTTGATTTGCGCTATCAAAAAGTTAAGGGCATGTTTCCAAAGGAAATTGTCAGAAGTTCGGAAACACTGCAGCAGCACGATGTACTGCCTTTGTTTGTAAAAGCCGCAGAAGACTTAATGACACAAGGTGTTGGTGGCATCACAACAAGTTGTGGTTTTTTAGTTTTGCTTCAAAATGAATTGCAATCTCGTTTGCCAGTGCCTGTGTTCACATCAAGTTTGTTGTTGCTGCCACAATTGTTGGCAGACAATGCAACAGTCGGTGTATTGACAATGGATGAGCTTGCGCTGGGAGATGCGCATTTTCTTGCTGCTGGCGTTTTACACAAAGACCTGTCCAGACTCAGAATACAAGGTGTTTCGGGCGAGGAAGAATTTGCAAGTGCCATTATGGAAAATCGCTTGCAGATGAATTTTGAAGCGGCGCAGAGAAGCGTGGTTTCTGCCGCAGTAGCACTGCAGAAAAAGTCGCCAGAGTTGCGTCATGTGGTGCTGGAATGCACCAACATGCCGCCCTACGCCAAGGCCATCGAGGTTGCTACAGGCTGGCAGTTGCACAGCCTGCATCAACTGCTCAAAGCTTCATCTGCTGAGGCATCCAAGTGACAATGGCAGGGAAGAAATAAATCAACAACACAGCCACCACCATGAGGAAGAACATGGGCAAGGTGGCTTTTGCAATCCAGAGCAAATCTCTGCCAGTCATGCCCTGCAAGACGAACAGGTTGAACCCGACAGGCGGCGTGATTTGCGCCATCTCAACCACCAGCACAATGAAAATACCAAACCACAAAGGATCGATACCCGCCTTTTGAACGGTGGGCATGATGACGCCCATGGTGAGGACCACCATGGAGATACCGTCTAGAAAACAACCGAGTACGATATAAAAAACAGTAAGTGCCAAAATGAGTTCGAATTGGCTAAGCCCTAGGGTAGCAATCCATTCTGCCAAGTGCCTTGGGAGGCCAATGTAGCCCATCGACAAAGTTAAGAAGGATGCGCCAGCCAAAATCAGGGCAATCATGCAGTAGAGCCGAGTTGCGCCCATCAAGGATTCTTTGAAACTAGACCAGTTGAGCGAACCTTGAGCCGCAGACAAAACCATGGCGCCAACAACGCCGACAGCGGCTGCTTCAGTGGCAGTGGCAATGCCAGCATAAATGGAGCCGAGTACCGCAGCGATGAGGCCGACTACAGGAATTAAGCTGCCAGATTCGCGAACTTTCTCCATGAAGGTGTATTGGCGATCGTTGGCGGGAACTTGTTCGGGATGGCGCAAAGCCCAGTAAATGATGTAGCCAGAAAACAAGCCAGCCAACATCAGGCCAGGCAAAACGCCAGCAATAAAAAGTTTGGCAATAGAAACATCGGCCGTGACGCCATACACGATCATGATGATGGAGGGCGGAATGAGCAAACCAAGTGTGCCGGCACCGGCCAAGGTGCCTATGACCATGTTGTCTGGATAACCTCTTTGGGACAGCTCAGGCAAGGTCATTTTGCCAATGGTGGCGCAAGTCGCTGCCGACGATCCCGATACGGCCGCAAAGATGGTGCACCCAGCGACGTTGGTGTGAAGCAAGCGCCCAGGTAGTGCTTGCAGCCAAGGTGCTAAGCCTTTGAACATGTCTTGACTCAGGCGTGTTCTAAAAAGAATTTCACCCATCCATATAAACAAGGGCAAGGCTGTGAGTGTCCAGCTCGACGAAGAGCCCCAGATGGTGACTGACATGGCATCGCCTGCAGGACGGCTGCTGAACAATTGCATGCCCACCCAAGCCACACCTGACAAAGACAGACCGATCCAAACACCGCTGCCTAAAATTAAAAACAGCGTGACAACCAGCAAGGCTGTGATGAAAAGGTCATTCATGTTTATTCGTTGTGAAGTGCTGCATCTGACTGCGCAGATTCTCGTTTGCCTAAGCATTCCAGAATGAACTCATCTACAAATGCGACTGCCAAAATGAGCGTGCCTAGGGCCATGGCAATTTGTGGAATCCACAAAGGGGTTGCGTCGTTACCGGTAGAGATGTCGTGAAATGTGAAGGACTGCCATGACAGCCTGATGCTGTAGTAGGCCAACAAACAAGCAAGAAGGGAGGCCATACCAAGTGCCCACAACTCAATGCCTTTGAGCCAACCGCCTTTAAAGCGACTGATTAAAACTGTGACTCGAATATGTTCACCGCGCTTCAAGGTGTGAGCGAGTGCTAAAAATCCGCTGGCCGCCATGCAATAGCCAGCATAGGCATCGGTGCCTCTGATGTGAAAGTTAAACTCTCGGCCAATGATAGACAACAAAACCATCAGCAGCATGGCGCACATGAAAAGCGCCGCCAAAGAGGCGGCGCTGTCATAGATGCGGTTTAAAAAAACACGCATCGTGAATCAAGGCTTCTTGTACGCATCTACCAAGGCTTTGCCTTCAGGCCCTGCCTTATCTAGCCATTCTTTCAACATCACATCGCCGACTTTTTTCATGTCTGCTTTGAGTTGAGCAGATGGCGCCACAATGTTCATGCCGTTTTTCTTGAGCAAGTCAATGTACTCGCCGTTTTTAGCTTGTGACACTTTCCAGCCGCGGGTATCTGCATCTGCGCCGGCTTTCAAGACAGCTTGTTTGGTGGCGGCATCGAGGGCGTCAAAGGCAGCTTTGTTCATGATGACTGCGTTTTTTGGAAGCCAAGCTTGCGTGTCGTACCAGTACTTGATGTGCTCGTAAGTTTTAGAGTCGTAGCCTGTTGAGCCAGATGACATGTAGCTTTCAACCACGCCAGTGGCCATGGCTTGGGACAATTCGGCGGCTTGAACCGTGACGGGTTGAGCGCCCACCAACTCTGCAATTCGAGCTGTTGAAGGGCTGTAAGCGCGCCACTTCACGCCTTTTAAATCGGCTGCTGAGTTGATCGGCTTTTTCACATAGATGCCTTGCGGAGGCCATGCCACTGAATACAGCAACATCATGCCTTGTTCGCCTAACTTCTTCTCGAGGAAAGGACGTTGAACTTTGTAGAGCTTGAATGATTCTTCATAGCTATCGGCCAAGAATGGCAGGCCGTCAGCGCCAAACAATTGCCATTCGTTTTGGAAATTGGCCAGCAAAATTTCACCAATTTGAGCCTGGCCGCCTTGAACCGCGCGCTTGATCTCTGGGGCTTTAAACAGGGAGGCATTGGCGTGCACTGTAATTTTCAGCTTGCCGCCAGTTGCTTTGTCGACGTCATTGGCAAATTGAACCAAGTTCTCTGTGTGGAAATTGCTGGCGGGGTAAGCCGCTGGCAAGTCCCATTTGGTTTGGGCTTGGGCAGATGTCAAGCCAGAAAAGGCAATGACAGTGGTGGCCAGTGCCAGGGAAAGATGACGTCTTTTCATGTGAACTCCGTTGAGTAAAAAAGTTGAACTGCTTTGCAAGATTATCATTGTCTGCGAAGCAAAATACAGGCCCAATTGACCACTGTGCAATGCAGAACTCAAAGTGTAGTCTGAAAGGATTAACATCTTGCTTCATTCAACGCCAATGCGATTAGGGAAAACGCTGAAGCTAGGGCGGGACTTAAAGGAAATACCAATGGCGAGCTTACCGTCTAGAAACATGTGGCAATTCTGGATTGATCGAGGGGGCACTTTTACTGACATTGTTGGCAAGCGGCCGGATGGCAGTTTGGTCACGCACAAGTTGTTGTCTGACAATCCAGATCAGTACAAAGATGCGGCGGTGGCTGGTATGCGGCACTTGCTTGGCCTGAAAGCCCATGAGACGGTCAGCCCCAAAATGGTGAGTTCCGTCAAGATGGGCACCACGGTGGCCACCAATGCACTTTTAGAGCGAAAAGGTGAGCGCACCTTATTGGTCACCACACGCGGCTTTCGCGATGCACTGCGAATTGCCTACCAAAATCGCCCTCGCTTGTTCGATCGGCACATTGTGTTGCCCGAATTGCTATACAGCGCAGTGGTGGAGGCTCAAGAGCGCATGTCGGCGCAAGGTGATGTGCTTGAGCCTTTGAATGTCGATGAGCTGCGCCCTCAATTGCAAGCGCAGTTTGACGCTGGCATTCGCAGCGTGGCCATTGTGTTCATGCATGCCTACCGCTATCAACAACATGAAGCCTTGGCTTCAGACTTGGCCCGTCAAATTGGCTTTACCCAAATTAGCACCTCGCACCAAACCAGTCCCTTGATGAAGTTTGTGAGTCGCGGCGACACCACCGTGGTCGATGCCTATTTGTCACCCATCTTGCGTCGCTATGTCGATCAAGTGGCCAGCGAAATGCCGGGCGTTAAATTGATGTTCATGCAGTCCTCTGGTGGCCTCACTGATGCGCATGCCTTTGCTGGTAAAGATGCTATTTTGAGTGGGCCCGCTGGCGGCATTGTGGGCATGGCACGCACTGCCGAAGGCGCTGGGCACAGCAAGGTGATTGGCTTTGACATGGGCGGCACCTCCACCGATGTGTCGCATTACGCAGGGCAATTTGAGCGAGAGTTTGAAACGCAAGTGGCGGGCATTCGAATGCGTGCTCCCATGATGAGCATTCACACGGTGGCGGCTGGTGGCGGATCCCTGCTGCAGTTTGATGGTGCCAGATTGAGAGTGGGACCACAAAGTGCTGGCGCCAACCCAGGGCCGGCCAGTTACAGACGTGGCGGTCCATTGGCCGTGACCGATGCCAATGTGTTGGTCGGAAAAGTTCAGCCTGATTTTTTCCCGGCGGTCTTTGGACCTGAAGGCGATCAAAGACTGGATGCCAATGCCGTTGCGGCTAAATTTTCGGCGATGTCTTTGCAAATGAATCGTTCCGCTGAATCAGTTGCCGATGGCTTTTTGCGAATTGCAGTTCAGCAAATGGCCAATGCCATTAAGAAAATTTCTGTGGCCCGTGGTTACGACGTCACGCGCTACACCTTGCAATGCTTTGGCGGCGCCGGTGGCCAGCACGCATGCTTGGTGGCCGATGCCTTGGGCATGAAACAAGTTTATGTGCATCCATTGGCCGGCGTGTTGTCAGCCTATGGCATGGGCTTGGCCGATCAAAGTTTGATTCGTGAGCAGGCTGTGGAGTTGCGCTTAACGCCAGAGAACATGCCAGCCTTATTGTCCCCCTTGAAGGCTTTGAGTGAAGCTGCGCGCATGGCTTTGTCTCAGCAAGCCTTGGGCGACACCATTGAGTTGCATCAGCGAGTTCACGTTCGTTACGAAGGCAGTGACTCGGCGCTCATGGTGCCCATGGGTTCCTTGCCTGAAATCACGCAAGGGTTTGAAGCGGCTTACCGCCAACGCTTTGCTTTTTTGATGACGGGCAAGGCCTTGATGGTGGAAGCGGTTTCTGTAGAGGCCGTCATCAAGGGCGATACACCTGTTGAATTGCCTCAACCCGTCAATGCAGTTCGCGATGTACCCAAGCGTGCCACCGTTCGGATGTTCACTGCGGGATCGGATGGCGAATCTCGCTGGTGGGATGCGGGCTTGTTTGTGCGCGAAGATTTACGCATCGGTGATCAGCTCACAGGACCCGCCATCATTGCAGAAAAAAATGCCACCACCGTGGTAGAGCCGGGTTGGCAAGCCCACGTGACAGCGCTTGATCATCTGCTGTTAAGCCGCATGGAAGCGCGGCAAACCAAGTACGCTGCGGGCACCACCGTCGACCCCGTGTTGCTGGAGGTTTTCAATAATTTGTTCATGAACATTGCGGAGCAAATGGGCTTGCAACTTCAGAATACAGCCTACTCCGTCAACATCAAAGAGCGTTTGGATTTCTCTTGCGCTTTGTTCAGCGCCGAAGGACATCTGATTGCCAATGCGCCGCACATGCCTGTCCATTTGGGCAGCATGGGAGAGAGCATTAAAACGGTCATTCGCGAGAACAAAGATCACATGCAACGTGGCGATGTTTTTGTCTTGAACGACCCTTACCATGGTGGCACTCACTTGCCCGATGTGACGGTCATCACGCCTGTCTTTTTAGAAGGTGCATTAAAACCTGAGTTTTATGTCGGCTCCCGCGGTCATCATGCTGACATTGGCGGCACCACACCCGGCTCGATGCCACCGTTCTCCACCACCATTCAAGAAGAAGGCGTGCAGATCAACAACGTAAAGTTGGTGGCCCAAGGTGTGTTGCAAGAGCAGACCATGCTGAACCTGCTGTCTAGCGGTCAATACCCCAGTCGCAATCCGCAGCAAAACATGGCGGACTTGCGTGCACAGTTGGCGGCCAACGAAAAAGGTGTGCAAGAACTGCGCAAGATGGTCGATGAATTTGGTTTGGAAGTGGTGCAGGCCTACATGCGCCATGTGCAAGACAATGCCGAAGAATCTGTGCGCCGTGTCATCACACGTTTGAAAGATGGCGAATTCACATTGCCTTTGGACAACGGTGCGCAAATCAAAGTGGCGGTTCGCGTGAATGCACAAAGTCGAAGTGCAGAGATTGATTTCACGGGTACCAGTGCGCAGCAAACTAACAACTTCAATGCGCCTACCGCTGTTTGCATGGCCGCCGTTTTGTACGTGTTCAGAAGCTTGGTGAACGACGACATTCCTTTGAATGCGGGTTGTTTGAAACCTTTGAAGGTGATCATTCCAACAGGCTGCATGCTCAACCCGAATTTCCCAGCCTCTGTGGTGGCAGGCAATGTAGAAACATCGAGCTGCATTACCAATGCCTTGTTTGGCGCTTTGGGTGTGATGGCGGGCAGTCAGCCCACCATGAACAACTTCACCTTTGGCAATGCCAAGTACCAGTACTACGAAACCATTTCGGGTGGCAGTGGCGCCGGCGTGTTGTTGGACGATGCAGGCCACATCACTTCAGGCTTCAATGGCACATCGGTGGTGCAAACGCACATGACCAATTCGCGATTAACCGATCCTGAAATTTTAGAATTTAGATTTCCTGTTCGTTTGGACAGTTATGCCTTGCGCGAAGGTTCGGGTGGACACGGTAAGTGGTCGGGTGGCATGGGCGGTGTACGGCGTATTCGTTTCTTAGAGCCCATGACGGCCAGCATCTTGTCCAATGGCCGCATTCACCCCGCATTTGGTGTGGCAGGCGGTCAGCCGGGTGCGCCAGGAATTAACCAAGTGAGACGTAAGGACGGCAGTGTCGAAGTTTTAAAACACATTGGCCAGGTAGAAATGGCGCCTGGCGATGTGTTTGAAATTCACACGCCAGGCGGTGGTGCTTATGGCACCCCAGATGCCTAAAAAAACCAACTTCTGAGGCAGGTGGCCAACTTAAGACTTGCCTGATTTTGGCTTTTCGGATTGTGCCGCCTTGGCGGGTTCAGGGTTGCTGCCGCCTTGGTAGCCCGAGCCATTCACTGTCAGCCCTTGCGATGAAAACTTGGCTGAACTTTTCTCGCCCATGCCGCTGACGCGGTGCATGAGATCGGGCCAGTCTTTGAAACTGCCTTTGTTGCGTTCTTTCAAAATTTTGCCAGACAGGGAAGGCCCAATGCCTTTGATGCCGTCTAGTTCGGCCGCACTGGCTTTGTTGACATCGACAGCGGCAAAGCTGGACAAAGAAAACAGCAGGGCTGCGAGGGCTAAGATTTTTTTCAACATGTTCAATTCCTAAAGATCGCACCACCACTGCGGTGATGCAGCCTCTATTCAACTGCTGAATTCTTGTGAGCAGTGAAGTTTGCAAGCCAAGGACAGGGTCTGCAATTCACTGAAAGTAAGCCCTTAACAAGTGCTTACTTTTTGAGCCTTAAAGCTCTTCAACTCTGCGCGGGGGGTAGCTGTCCCAAGCCTGGCAACCCGGGCAATGCCAGAAATGTTCTTTGGCTTCAAAACCACAAGCCGCACAACGGTATCGCGACAAGGGCCGAGAAGCTTGCTCTAGCGCTTTTTGCACAGGTCCGCGGGTTTCATCGCCACCTAAATCAGCGCCCGCCAACCAACGCGATGCCGCCAAAAGGGAGGGTTGTTTTTGGAGATGCTCGATGTAGCGTTGGCGTGTGTGTGCTTCGCTGTCGGCACTTGTTTTTTCAAGGCTCACAATGGCGTCCATCACATCGATGCAGGGACTTTGTTCGTAGTGCGACTTGAGCAATGCCAAGGTTTGAGGCACACGCTGAGAGGTTTGAGCGGCCATGACCAAGCTGGGTGCCGCCAAGGGCGCTGCAACCGAAGACGATTCAAACAGCTGGCTTAAGGTGTCGCATGCCAGAGTGGCTTGGTTCATGTTCAATTGAAGTTGCCCCAGCAGCAAGCGGGGACGAGGTGCTTCTGGCGCTTCTTGGATGGCATTGAGCAGCAATTGAGAAGCGCCGGCGCTATCGCCTTGTGCATTGAGTTCGCGGGCCTGTTCGCAAAGGTAATGGGCTTTGCGAACAGAGAAACTCACTTCGCCAGAGCCCTCTAATTGCTCTGCCACTTGACGGGCTTGCGGCCACTCGCGAGAACGTTCGTAAATGGCCAGGCGTGCCAACCTGGCTTGTCCTTCAAACGCGGTGCCCTCTAGCTTTCGCAGAGCGTCTTCTGCGCGGTCTAGCAAGCCAGCTTTGACAAAATCTTTGGCCAATGCATTTTGGGCGCGTTGTCGGTCGGCGGTACTGAGATCGCCGCGAGACAGCAAATGTTCATGAACTCGAACTGCGCGCTCGTACTCGCCGCGCCGGCGAAATAAATTGCCCAATGCGAAATGCAACTCGGAAGTGTCTGGATCGTTTTGAACCGCTTCAATGAAGGCATCAATGGCCTTGTCTTGTTGCTCGTTCAATAAAAAATTCAGTCCTTTGAAGTAGGCGCGAGGTGCTTGGCGGTTGTCGATGCGCAATTGGCGTAAATCGAGTCTGGAAGCCAACCAGCCCAAACCAAATGCGGCGGGCAGCCCCACCAAAATCCAAATCAGATCAAGTTCCATGAGAGGCTTCCGGCTGTTCTGGGTTGGTTGTCGTTGCTGTGTTGGCCTGCACAGACTTGGCTGCTTGTTTTTGACGCCACCAACGGGGCACCATGCCTAGAACGCCCACCACCAAGCCTAGCGCAAAGGCCGTTAAAACAATGAGCACCATGGGCGAGCGCCATTGGGTTCCAAAGAAAAAGTAAACCTTGGCCTCGTGCTGGTTGTTCAGCGCAAAGGCAAATAAAGTAAAAAAGACAGCGGCGTTCAGTGTCCACTGAAGCAGCTTGAGAAATTGTTTCATGAATGGCCTCAGACAGCCTTGTCATTCTAAGGCGATGGCATGCCAAGGCAACAAAAAAGGCCCTTCTAGGGGCCTATTTATTAAGTGCTGGTTTGCTTCAGCTCAGTCTGACTTGCCGTGCAGTACGTCCAAAGAGCCTTGGTCTACGGCTTCTCGCAATGCTTTGCCAGGTTTAAAGTGGGGCACGCGCTTTTCAGGAATTTGCACGCTTTCGCCAGATCGGGGGTTGCGACCCACGCGGGGAGGGCGGCGGTTGATGGTGAAACTGCCAAAGCCACGGATCTCGATTCGATGGCCTTTGACCAAAGCTTCGCTCATGGCGTCCAGCACCGTTTTGACGGCAAATTCAGCGTCACGGTGGGTTAACTGCTCAAAGCGAGCAGCCAAAGCTTCAACGAGGTCGGAGCGGGTCATTTCGAAAAGCGATTTTGCAAGAGGCAAAGAAAAAGCCTCTGGCTCAGCCCCGAAAGGGCCAAGCTAGAGGCTTTGATCTTCAGCCGATCATTCTGCTGAATCGTTGTTGTCCAACTTGGCACGCAACAAAGCGCCCAAGCTGGTGGTGCCAGCGTTTTCGCGTGAAGACTGTTGGCTGAGTGAGGCCATGGCTTCACTTTGATCAGCAGCATCTTTGGCCTTGATGGACAACTGGATGTTGCGTGTCTTGCGATCGACGTTGACGACCACAGCCGTGACTTCGTCACCTTCTTTGAGCAAGCTGCGAGCGTCTTCCACGCGATCGCGTGAAATTTCGCTGGCGCGCAAATAGCCGATGATGTCTTCGCCCAAGTCGATTTCAGCGCCACGTGCGTCCACAGTTTTGACTTTACCGGTCACTGTTTGACCTTTGTCGTTCAATGTGACGAAAGTGGTGAATGGATCGCCGTCGAGTTGTTTGATGCCCAAGCTGATGCGCTCGCGCTCCACGTCGACTGCCAACACGATGGCTTCAACGTCTTGACCCTTCTTGTAGTTGCGAACAGCGGCTTCGCCGGTTTCGTTCCATGACAAGTCGGACAAGTGAACCAAACCGTCGATGCCAGCGGCCAAGCCCACGAACACACCGAAGTCGGTGATGGACTTGATCGGGCCTTTAACGCGGTCGCCACGCTTGGTGTTTTGAGCGAAGTCTTGCCAAGGGTTGGCGCGGCACTGCTTCATGCCCAAGCTGATGCGGCGCTTGTCTTCGTCGATTTCCAAAACCATGACTTCGACTTCGTCGCCCAATGACACGATCTTGGAAGGTGCCACGTTCTTGTTGGTCCAGTCCATTTCAGAAACGTGCACCAAGCCTTCGATGCCGGGTTCGAGTTCGACAAACGCGCCGTAGTCGGCGATGTTGGTGATCTTGCCGAACATGCGGGTGCTTTGTGGGTAGCGGCGGTTGACGCCCATCCAAGGATCGTCGCCCATTTGCTTGAGGCCCAAGGACACGCGGTTTTTCTCGGTGTCGAACTTGAGGATCTTGGCGGTAATTTCTTGACCGGCTTGCACCACTTCGGAAGGGTGACGAACACGGCGCCATGCCATGTCGGTGATGTGCAGCAAACCATCGATGCCGCCCAAGTCGACGAATGCACCGTATTCGGTGATGTTCTTGACCACACCATGAACCACGGAACCTTCGCGGAGGTTTTCCATCAGTTTGGCGCGCTCTTCGCCCATGGAGGCTTCGACCACAGCACGGCGTGACAATACGACGTTGTTGCGCTTGCGGTCCAACTTGATGACCTTGAATTCCATGGTCTTGTTTTCGTACGGTGACAGGTCTTTGGTAGGACGTGTGTCAACCAATGAACCTGGCAAGAAAGCACGAATGCCATTGACCAACACAGTGAGGCCGCCTTTGACTTTGCCGCTGGTGGTGCCAGTGACGAATTCGCCGGATTCCAAAGCTTTTTCCAATGACAACCATGAGGCCAAACGCTTGGCAGTGTCACGGCTCAAAATGGTGTCGCCGTAGCCGTTCTCGATGGAACCGATAGCCACAGAAACGAAATCGCCAACTTGGACTTCGATTTCGCCCAAATCAGATTTGAATTCTTCTAGGGGGACGTAGGCTTCAGATTTGAGGCCGGCGTTCACAACCACGAAGTTGTGTTCGATGCGAACAACTTCAGCGGTGATCACTTCGCCTGTGCGCATTTCCGTGCGCTTCAGTGATTCTTCAAATAGGTCTGCAAAAGATTCTGACATTCAAGTTCCTAATCCACAAAAAGGTCTGACGACTGCACCATTGCGTCGTTAACAAGGCTCATTGCGGCGGTTGTGTGCGTTTTCACGCGGGTTAAGTTGTTGAACCACAAGGCCAGTGCGCATGCAGCGCGGATGGAGCCTTGTGGGCCGGTTCAAGTCTTCTGTTTAAGTTCTTTTTGAATTTGAAATTAAACAGGGAAGGCTTGTTTGCTTTGCCACCAGTCAAGGACCTGAACCACCGATTGCTCGATGCCCAACTCTGAGTTGTCTAGCAGCATTGCGTCTTGTGCTGGCTTTAAGGGCGCCACGCTGCGAGATGTGTCTCTTGCGTCGCGAGCCTCTAAGTCAGCCCGAAGATCGGCGATTTTAGCCTGAAAACCTTTAGAAATCAATTGCTTATAGCGTCTGTCGGCTCTTTTTGCGGCACTGGCGGTCAAAAACACCTTCAAAGGCGCGCCAGGAAAGATGACCGTGCCCATGTCTCGGCCGTCTGCCAAAAGGCCTGGCAGGCGCTGAAAGCTGTGTTGAAGCGCCACCAAAGCCACCCGAACGGCTGGCAACGTGGAGACCTTGGAGGCGTTCATGCCGCCTTCTTCGCTGCGAATGGCATCTGTCACATCGTGGTTGTTCAACAAAACTTTGTCGCCGTCAAAACGCACCGGTAACTTTTCGGCCATGGTGGCAATGGCTGTTTCGTTGTTGCTTTCCAAACTCAGGCCTGCCTGCAATGCGGCATAGGCCGTCACGCGGTAAAGGGCACCTGAGTCAAGGTAGTGATAGCCCAAGCGCTGCGCAACAAGGCTGGAAAGAGTCCCTTTGCCAGACGCGGTAGGGCCATCGATGCAAATCACGGGGATGCGGTTTGCAGGTGTTTGCGTGAGCGAGAACAGTGCCTCGAAGTAATCTGGAAAAGTTTTGGCCACGCACTTGGGGTCTTCAATGCGAACCGCTTGTTGGTCTGGATTAAAAGCTGCCAATGAGAAGCACATGGCCACGCGGTGGTCGTCATAGGTGTGAATGCTGGCTGCGCGCCACTGACCTGCTGGCAGGGGGTGAATGCGCAACCAATCGGGTCCTTCTTCGACGTGCGCACCCAATTTGCGCGATTCTTTGGCCATGGCCGCAATGCGATCGGTTTCTTTCACACGCCAACTGGCAATGTTGCGCAAAGTGCTGGGGCCATCTGCATACAAAGCCATCACAGCCAGGGTCATGGCGGCATCAGGAATGTGATTGCAATCTAGGTCGATGGCCTTGAGAGGCCATGCGCCGCGTTTGATTTCTAAGTTGTTGGGACCACTTTCAATGTGCGCGCCCATTTGAGCGGCAGCTTCCATGAAGCGAATGTCGCCTTGAATAGACGAAGCGCCGACGCCTTCAATTCTCACAGCTTGCTGGGTAGCGGCAATGGCACCCAAGGCAATAAAGTAGCTGGCTGAAGAAGCATCTGCTTCCACATGAATTTCGCCAGGCGATTTGTAATGACTGCCCGCAGGAATGGTGAATCTCTGCCAACCGTCACGTTTCACATCAATGCCATAGCGCGACAACAAATTCAAAGTGATTTCAATGTAGGGCTTGGAGATGAGTTCGCCGATCACTTCAATCACGATGTCTTTTTGCGCGGCCAAGGGCAATGACATTAGGAGTGCAGTCAGAAATTGGCTGGACACATCGCCGCGAACTTGAATGGGCTTGTCGAGTTGCAAATGGGGCGTCAAAACGCGCAATGGCGGATAGCCGTCATTGCCTAAATAATCAATCTGACAACCCAGCAAACGCAGCGCATCGACCAAGTCACCAATGGGGCGTTCGTGCATGCGCGGCACGCCCTTGAGCGTGAAGTCGCCGCCCATGACAGCCAATGCGGCGGTCAGTGGGCGCATGGCGGTGCCAGCATTGCCCATGAAAAATTCAATGGGTGTTGTGGGTTTTTTCATGGCAGGAGATGTGCCATTTAAAGTGGGCTGCCCCAAGCCTGTGATGCAAACACTGTTGGTGCCAAGCTTGGGTTCAACCCCGCAACCCAATTGGCGCAGTGCAGTCAACATGACACGCGTGTCGTCTGAATCTAGAAGGTCATGCACCCAAGTGCTGCCTTCGCACAATGCAGACAACAGCAGCACCCGATTTGAAATGCTTTTAGAGCCAGGCAGGGTGACTGTGCCGCCTGCTTGCTGCAAAGAGGGAATGTCTAGAAACGCGGTGGCAAACATATGAGAAAAATTATGCCTTAGGCGCCTGATTGGCGCCGATTCGCCACTTAAAGCGCAAATCACTGGCTTGTCGAATCATGTCCTCAAGTGCTTTGGGGTGCTTGGCTTCAATGGCTTTTTCAAATTCTTCTAAGGCATCTTTGAAGTGCGCAATTTGAAGCAAGACTTGTTCACGGTTGGTGGTCAGAATGTCGCGCCAAACAACGGGATCACTGGCCGCAATGCGGGAGAAATCTCTAAAACCAGGGCCACCCAGTGCAATTAAGTCGGCGCCATTTTTTTGCTGAAAGATGCCACGAATCAAAGCATAGGCCAACACATGTGGCATGTGGCTCACTGCTGCAAAGGCTGCGTCATGTGCAGCAGGGCTAAGCTCAGTGATGAAGCTGCCCAAACTCTGCCAGATTTGTTTGGCAAGTTGAACCTGCGATGCGCCCGAGCTTGCCATGGGGGTCATGATCAGTGCGCGATCTTTGTACAGATCGGCATCGGCGTGTTCAACGCCAGCAACTTCTTTGCCTGCTATTGGATGTACCGGAACAAAGCAATGAAGTTTGTCGCCCAATGTGTTGAGAGCCGCGGCCACAATGTCTGATTTTGTGGAGCCAACTTCCATCAGCAAGGCATCTGATCGCAAGGCGGGTGCTATGGCTTCAAAGCAAGCGTTTGTGGCTGTGACAGGTACCGCTAGCAAAACCAAGTCAGCACCTTGCACAGCTTGCGCAATACTGTCTTCAGCGGCGTCAATCACGCCCATGCTGAGTGCCTTTTGCCGAGACGATGCCGAGGCACTGTAGCCCACAATGTGTTGGGCCCAGCCGGCTTCCCGAGCGGCCAGTGCAAACGAGCCGCCCATCAAGCCGCAGCCAATGAGAGCGACTTTTTCAAATTTCATTCTGGGATGGGGTAAGAACCCAAAACCTTGTAGAACGCGCACAGACCTTGGAGCTCTTGCAAGGCTGCCGCCACATGCGGCTCAGAAATATGACCTTGAATGTCGATGTAGAAATAGTATTCCCACTGACCAGATTTGGCAGGACGAGATTCAAAGCGCGTCATGGACACGCCATTGTTCTTTAAAGGCATGAGCAAGTCATGAACGGCGCCTGGCTTGTTGGGCACAGAGACCACCAAGCTGGTGCAATCTTTGCCAGAAACAGGTGGCGTTGCCAAAGTTTGCGGCAAACAAATCACGGCAAAACGTGTGCGGTTGGTGGCTTCGTCTTGAATGGCATGCGCCACGATGTGCAAACCAAATTGAGAGGCTGCACGCTCACTGGCCAAGGCGGCCCAAGAGGGGTTGGTAGCCGCCAAACGTGCGCCTTCGGCATTGCTTGAAACGGCGCGCCTTTCAGCGTGTGGCAAGTGTTGTGTGAGCCAGGCTTGGCACTGCGCCAAGGCTTGGGGATGTGCCAAAACCGCTTCAATGTCTTTGAGGTTGTCGGATTGGCGCAATAAATTATGACGAACCAGCATGCTCACTTCACCGATTACATGCACAGGGGAGCGCAAGAACAAATCGAGCGACCTGGCCACCACACCTTCGGTTGAGTTTTCCATGCCCACCACACCATATTGAGCGGTACCAGCGGCCGTGGCATGAAACACTTCGTCAAAGTTGTTGCAGTAAATGAAGCTGGCGGCGCTGCCAAAAAACTCAATCCCGGCTTGCTCGCAAAAAGTACCCTGAGGACCAAGAACGGCAACACGCTGTGGGGCTTCCAATGCCAAACAGGCTGACATGATTTCTCGCCAAATGGAAACCACATGTGCGTTCAGCAAAGGCCCCGGATTCAATTTTTCAATTTTGGCAATGACTTGTGCCACGCGGTCGGGCCGAAAAAAGGGCGAACCCTCGGCGCGCTTAAGTTCACCCACTTTTTCAGCCACCTTGGCGCGTTGGTTCAGTAAACTCAAGAGTTGCTGATCGAGCGAGTCAATTTGTATTCGCAAGTCGGCCAAAGCGTCTGTTTGAATGGGTTGAGTCATATGTGTTTAAGCCTGAGTGGCTTCAAAGTCTTTGAGGTAAGACACCAAAGCCATAACCCCTTCTAGGGGAATGGCGTTGTAAATGCTGGCGCGCATGCCGCCAACAGATTTGTGACCTTTGAGTTGCAACAAACCACGCGCCTTGGCGCCAGCCAAGAATGCATCGTTTCGCGATTCATCTTTCAGGTAAAAAGGAACGTTCATTCTCGAGCGGAAAGATTTTTCAACTCGATTTTCATAAAGCTGAGATTGGTCTAAGAAGTCGTACAACAACTTCGCTTTGGCAATGTTGCGCTGTTCCATGGCAGCTACGCCTGTGACGCCGTTTTCAGTTTGTGCTTTGAGCCATTTGAAAACCAAGCCCGCCATGTAAATGGAATAGGTGGGGGGCGTGTTGTACATGGAGCCGTTGTCGGCCACCATTTTGTAATTGAAGGCACTTGGGCAATGCTTCATGGCTTTGCCAAGCAAATCTTCTCTGACCACCACCAAGGTAAGACCCGCAGGACCTAGATTCTTTTGTGCACCACCAAAGGCCACGCCAATCTTGGACCAATCGAAACTGCGCGATGCAACGTGCGAAGAAAAATCAATGACCAAGGGTGCCTGGCTTCCAAGCGCCTTGAGATCGGGCAGGTTGTGATACTCCACGCCATCGATGGTTTCGTTGGTGCAAACATGCACATAGCTTGCATCAGTACTCAACTGCCACTGCGCGGGTGATGGAATGTTGGAAAAGTTGGAGGCTTGAGCACTGGCCGCCAAATGGGGTTTGCAAAATTGCGCAGCTTCTTTGTAGGATTTTTGGCTCCAGCTGCCAGTGACTACAAAATCGACCACGCCTTCTTGCGAAAGATTCAATGGCACGATGGCATTTTCGGCAATGCCGCCACCTTGCATGAACAAGATTTTGAAGTTGGCAGGAATGGCCAGCAGCTCACGAAGGTCGGCTTCTGCTTCTTCGTAAATGGACATGAACTCTTTGCCGCGATGGCTCATTTCCATCACACCCATGCCGCTGCCATGCCAGTCCAGCATTTCGCTGGCAGCTTGAATTAGGACTGCATCGGGAATGGCGGCCGGGCCGGCAGAAAAATTGTAGGGTCTGGTCATTCAGTCGAGCCGCTTTCCGCTGCGCCGCCTTGATCATCGGCAAGGTTCTCGTCTGTTTCATCTTGCACGATGGCATCGTTCTCCACAATGCGTTGCAAGCCAGACAATTTGGCGCCATCGTCCAAACCGATCAAGATCACGCCTTGGGTGGCGCGACCCAGTTCACGGATTTCAGAAACACGCGTGCGAACCAGCACACCGGTGTCGGTGATCAACATGATTTCGTCTTCGGCGTGAACCAAAGTGGCGGCCACCACTTTGCCATTGCGCTCAGATTGCTGGATAGCAATCATGCCTTTGGTACCACGACCATGGCGCGTGTATTCCGTGATGGAGGTGCGCTTGCCGTAGCCGTTGGTTGTGGCTGTTAGAACACTTTGCTGTTCGTCTTCGGCCACCAACATGGCAATCACGCTTTGCGTTTCGTCCAGCATCATGCCGCGCACGCCTCGCGCATTGCGACCCATGGGGCGCACATCGTTTTCATCAAATCGAACGGCTTTGCCGCCATCGCTGAACAGCATCACATCGTGCTTGCCATCTGTGAGAGCAGCGCCAATGAGGAAGTCGCCTTCGTCAAGGTCGACCGCAATGATGCCGGCTTTGCGGGGGTTGCTGAATTCATCCAGCGATGTTTTCTTCACGGTGCCCATAGAGGTGCCCATGAACACGTAATGGTCGGCAGGGAAGCTGCGCATGTCACCCGTTAAAGGCAAAACCACATTGATCTTTTCGCCTTCTTGCAAGGGGAACATGTTGACAATAGGTCTGCCGCGCGAGCCGCGTGAACCAGCAGGCACTTCCCACACTTTGAGCCAGTACAAACGGCCGCGGTTGGAGAAGCACAAGATGTAATCGTGGGTGTTGGCAATGAAGAGCTGATCGATCCAATCGTCTTCTTTGGTGGCCGTGGCTTGCTTGCCGCGACCGCCGCGTTTTTGGGCGCGGTATTCAGACAAAGGTTGGCTCTTGATGTAGCCGCTGTGCGACAGTGTGACCACCATGTCAGTGGGCGTGATCAAGTCTTCGGTGGCCAAATCTTGCGCATTGTTTTCAATGAAGCTGCGTCGGGCACCCAATTTGGTTTGACCAAATTCTTGGCGCAATTCGCCCAGCTCGGTGCCAATGATGGTGGACACGCGCTCGGGCTTGGCCAAGATGTCGAGCAAGTCTTCAATTTCAGACATCACTTCTTTGTACTCGACCACAATCTTGTCTTGCTCCAGACCGGTCAAGCGTTGCAAACGCATTTGCAAAATCTCTTGCGCTTGGGTTTCGCTTAAGCGGTACAAGCCGTCGTTGCCCATCCCAAATTCTTTTTCCAAGCCATCGGGGCGATAGTCGTCAGCGTTCACAGCGCCACCATCGGCGCGTGTGCGTGTCAGCATTTCGCGAACCAATTTGGAATCCCAGCTGCGCGTCATCAACTCGGCCTTGGCGACTGGCGGGGTAGGCGCATTGCGGATGATGGCAATGAACTCGTCGATATTGGCCATGGCCACTGCCAAGCCTTCCAACACGTGGCCACGTTCGCGCGCTTTGCGCAAGGTGAAAACGGTGCGGCGAGTGACCACTTCACGGCGGTGTTGCAAGAACACGCTGATTAAATCTTTCAGGTTACACAACTTGGGTTGGCCGTCAATGAGGGCCACCATGTTGATGCCGAAGGTGTCTTGCAACTGGGTCTGTTTGTACAGGTTGTTGAGCACCACCTCAGGTACTTCACCACGCTTGAGTTCAATGACCAAGCGCATGCCTGATTTATCAGACTCATCTTGAATGTGGCTGATACCTTCGATCTTTTTCTCGTGCACCAACTCGGCCATGCGCTCTTGCAAGGTCTTTTTGTTCACTTGGTAGGGCAACTCGTCCACCACGATGCATTGGCGCTGGCCTTTGTCAATGTCTTCAAAGTGGCACTTGGCCCGCATGATCACACGGCCGCGGCCTGTGCGGTAGCCATCTTTCACGCCATTGATGCCATAAATAATGCCGGCAGTCGGGAAGTCGGGTGCGGGAATGATTTCCATCAATTCGTCGATGGTGGCACCCGGGTTGCGCAGCATGTGCAAGCAAGCGTCAACCACTTCGTTTAAATTATGAGGTGGAATATTGGTCGCCATGCCGACCGCAATGCCGCCAGAGCCGTTTACCAATAGATTGGGAATGCGGCTTGGAAGCACCAAAGGCTCTTTTTCAGAGCCATCGTAGTTGGGGCCAAAGTCGACAGTTTCTTTGTCGATGTCGGCCAACATTTCGTGGGCAATTTTGGCCAAGCGAATTTCGGTGTACCGCATGGCCGCTGCGTTGTCGCCGTCGACCGATCCAAAGTTGCCCTGACCGTCCACCAGCATGTGACGCATCGAAAAATCTTGCGCCATCCGAACGATGGTGTCATACACAGATTGGTCGCCGTGCGGGTGGTATTTACCAATCACGTCACCCACAATACGCGCAGACTTTTTATAAGCGCGGTTCCAGTCGTTGTTTAGCTCGTGCATGGCAAACAAGACACGACGGTGCACTGGTTTGAGGCCGTCTCGGGCATCGGGCAGGGCGCGTCCCACAATCACGCTCATGGCGTAGTCGAGGTAGCTGCGGCGCATTTCCTCTTCTAGACTGATGGGAAGGGTTTCTTTGGCAAACTGGGTCATGAGGGGTCAGGCGCACTGGGTGAAAGAATGACATTTTAGGTCCAAAGAGTGTCGTTGATTTGCAACACATGCTGAGCTTTGAGTTGACCCTTATCACGCTGATTTCACCAAATTGGGTAATTGGCCTTTAGCTATGGCACAATGATTTCAACGTTTTGGGTGATGGTCATTCAATTCGTATCTTTTTTCGCAGGATGTCTGCGGTATTTATCCCCATGAGGAGAACCATGAAAAAATTCAACAAAGTGGCAATGGTGTTGGCTTCAGCTGCCTTGGCAACTGCTGCAGGCGCTCAATCCGTAGACAACTGGCGCAATGGCACAGGCGAACACGCCTGGAAAAATGGCACCAACGAACTCTGCTGGCGTGATGCCACTTGGACACCCGCTACAGCAGCTGCTGGTTGCGATGGCGCTATTGCTGCTCCAAGAGCTGCTGCACCTGCACCTGCTCCCGCACCAAGAGCCGCCGCACCTGCTCCTGCCGCCGCTGCACCAAGAGCCGCTGCCCCAGCTGCTCGCCCAGCACCTCCACCCGCTGCTGCTACCAAAGTGACTTACGCTGCCGACACCTTCTTTGACTTTGACAAATCAGTCTTGAAAGCTGACGGCAAAGCCAAATTGGACGACCTGGCAGGCAAAGTGAAAGCCATCAACTTGGAAGTGATCATTGCTGTGGGTCACACTGACGCCACTGGCTCTGATGCCTACAACCAAAAGTTGTCTGTTAAGCGTGCCGACGCTGTCAAAGCCTACTTGATCACCAAGGGCATTGAGAAAAACCGCGTTTACACTGAAGGCAAGGGCGAGAAACAACCCGTTGCTGACAACAAAACAGACGCTGGCCGTTCTAAAAACCGCCGCGTGGAAATCGAAGTTGTGGGTACACGCCCCAACTGATCAACAGCAAGCTTGAATTAAATCAAGCTTTGGTTGATTCTAAAAAGCCTCCTTCGGGAGGCTTTTTTACTTTCAGAGACAATGTCGCATATGAATTCACAAACTACCCCCTCCCAATTTTCTTCCGCCAATGTGGACCCCGCCGAATTGGCCAAATTTTCTGACTTGGCGCACCGTTGGTGGGACACCGAGAGTGAATTCAGGCCCCTGCACCAAATCAATCCTTTGCGATTGAATTGGATTCAAACGCTGGTGCAACTGTCAGGGAAGAAAGTGGTTGACATCGGTTGCGGTGGCGGCATCTTGTCCGATGCCATGGCCAGACAAGGCGCACAAGTCTTGGGCATTGACCTGGCTGTGAAGTCACTGAAGGTGGCTCAGTTGCATGCCATTGAAGCGGGTACGCAAGGTGTGCAGTACCAAGAAATCAGCGCAGAAAACTTGGCAGCACAACAAGCGGGGCAGTTTGATGTGGTCACTTGCATGGAAATGTTGGAGCATGTGCCCGACCCCGCTGCTGTAGTGAAGGCTTGCTCGCAATTGGTGAAACCAGGTGGCTGGGTGTTTTTCTCGACCTTGAATCGCAGTCCAAAATCGTTCTTGTTTGCAATTGTTGGCGCTGAGTACGTGCTTAATTTGTTGCCGAAGGGTACGCATGAGTACGCAAGATTGATCAAACCGAGTGAGTTGGCCGATTGGGTGCGGGCAGGGGAA
>Ga0315907_10000283_pt1 | contig 75937 bp, 62 predicted proteins | sample LakEriMetagenome_3_FD_203525 | JGI IMG/M metagenome (GOLD analysis project Ga0315907, IMG submission 203525) | Freshwater fungal communities from buoy surface, Lake Erie, Ohio, United States - Buoy 12 MA123 | ecosystem: Environmental > Aquatic > Freshwater > Lake > Lake biofilm | place: USA...
CTGTTTTGCGCGCATTTATCTATGGCCAAATAGACTGCTCGGCGGCACTATTCGGGTATGCGTGCAGCTGACGCCCCCTCTCTTCAGGATTTTGCACCCAAAATCCTGCCGACCATGCTCGACCAGCTCCACCGGTCGATCACACTCGTGATCCCGCCCTCGTCCTTCCTGTTGGACGAGCGCGTGTTCGTGAGCCTGGGCGTGCTCAAGGTGGCGGCAGCACTCGAGCGCAAGGGCATCCATGTGAATCTGCTCGATCTCTCGGGCATCGCCAATTATCTCGACGCGCTCGAGACCTATGCGCGCAAGACGCCGGACACCGTGATCGGCATCACCGCGACCACGCCGCAATTGCCGGCCGTCGCGCTGATCGCGCGACGCTTGCGCGCCGTGCGCGACGATCTGCGTCTGGTGCTGGGCGGCCCGCACGTGACGCTGACCTATGCGGCCGTGAAGCTCGAAAATAAGTTCGGGCGCACCTCGTTCGGCCGTGCGACCAAAGCCGCCAAGCAGCTCGAAGATATTTTCGACGTGATGGTGGCGGGCGACGGCGAGCTTGCCGTGTTCAGCGCGATTACGCTCGCCCAGCCCCCCAAAGTTGTCGACGGCGACGACATGAAGGGCGGCTTCTTCATGAACGACGAGATCTACACGCGCACGCCGGAGCCGGCACGCCATCTCGTCGATTTGAAGAGCTACAAATACACGGTCGAATCCTTCCCGGCCACGAGCCTCATCGCCCAGCTCGGCTGCCCGTTCAATTGCGGCTTCTGCGGCGGGCGCAACTCCAAGAGCCTGCGCGTGATCCGCACGCGCCCGACCAAGGCGATCGTCGACGAGGTCGAGCGGCTCTATCTCGACTACGGCTACACCGGCTACATGTTCTACGACGACGAATTGAACGTGAACAAGTCGATGGTCGAGCTCATGAACGCGCTCACCGACTTGCAGATGAAGCACGGCGTGGAGTTCCGTCTGCGCGGCTTCGTGAAGTCGGAACTGTTCACCGACGCGCAGGCCGAAGCCATGTACCGTGCGGGCTTCCGCTGGCTTCTGTGCGGCTTCGAGGCCGCCAACCCGCGCATCCTCGAGAATATCGAGAAGCGCGCCTCGCTCGACGACAACACGCGCGCGGTCGAGATCGCCAAGCGTCACAATCTCAAGATCAAGGCGCTGATGTCGGTCGGCCATCCGGGCGAGTCCGCCCAGTCGATCCAGGACATCGAAGATTGGCTCATCGCGATGCAGGTCGACGATTTCGACTGCTCGGTCATAACGACTTATCCGGGCACGCCCTACTATGATCTGGCTGTGCCCCACGAAACCAAAAAGGGCGTGTGGACCTTCACGCAGAGCAAGCACGGCGACCGGCTGCATTCCTACGAGGTCGACTTCATGACGACGCCCGAATACTACAAGGGCGATCCGAACGGCGGCTACCGCGCCTTCGTGTTCACCGACCATCTGTCGTCGGAAGAAATCGTCGCCCAGCGGAACAAGCTCGAGACGCGCGTGCGCGACGTGCTGAATATCCCGTTCAATCCGGGCCGTGCGGCGATGCGCTTCGAGCATTCGATGGGTCAGGGCCTGCCCGACTTCATCCTGCGCAACACGGCCGCTCAAGGCCAAGCCGCAGAGTAGGGGCGGCCGCGTAAGCGCGGCCGCTTAGCCCTCAGAGCCGATCCGGAACCGCCAGCAGCACCTGGCCCATCGGGATTTCTTCGGTGACCGGGCGGCGCGCGCCGAACTCGACCTGGTACGTGGCGTAGCCGAGGTCCTTGAAGAAGCGCACCGCGTCCATCAGGCACAGCGACTGGCGTGCCCAGTAGGACGGCTCCCACAGGAAGAAGATTTTCGGGCGGTAGCGCTTGATCGTCTCGATGCCGCCCTGCAGCGCGTTCCATTCCTCGCCCTGCGCCAGCAGCTTGATCGCGTCGAGACGCGGGATCGGGTTGGCGGCGACGTAGTCGTCGAGCGACCAGACTTTCATGTCGATCGTCGTGGTCGAGCGGCCGACATTTGCGGCCTGCAGCGAGGCATTGGCGAAATTGCCGATCGTGTCGTCGTGCAAAAAGAGCTGGCGCGTTTCGGTGCGGCTCGAAATCGCGGCCTGGTTCAAGACCACGTTGGCAAGGCCGTTCAGATTCATGTTGGCTTTGAGCCGGCCCATCGGATGCGGATCGGGCTCGAACACATGCACTTGGCCCGTGGGCCCCACGCGGTTGGCCATGATCATCGCATGCATGCCGATATTCGAGCCGATGTCGAACGCGACCTGACCCGGGCGCAGCATGCGGTTCAAAAGCTTCGAGATCTGCGGGCGGAACGCGCCGTAAAAATAGATGTACCACTCGAGAAACGAGTGGGTGTCGATATTGATGACCATGCCCTGGTCGTAGTCGAGCACGGTGCGCACCGGTCGCGCGTTGCCTGGCGGGTGCAACGCGCGCACAAAGCGGTCCGTGCCCTTCGGATGGAATCGGCGCGTGGCCCACGCAAGCAGCGGGACCCAGGCAGGGGAGTTCGAAACGGCCGATATGGGGGCGGTTGCTGACAAAGGCGGGTGCTCTTGCGACTGGCTGTTGGCCTTAAGTAACGTCATTTCTGCCCTCAATCTACCCTTTCCAGACCCCCAGCAACGGCTTTTCTCGAGCCTCTATTCCACCGCCATAGTGGGATAGTTGCCCCGAAAATGCCCGAGCTTTTGCCCGACCGCAACAATTCGGCCTATGATGTCGCGCAAATATCACGGTCCGAAGGGTAAAATCCGGATCTTTTTGGGGAGTTGCCATGCCGATCCGCGCCGAAAGCCGCAAGACCGACATCCTCGCGCGCGTGGCAAGCCTCGCTCGCCAGCGCCTGTCGGGTGCCGCCGCCGACACGGCCGAGGCTTTTATCAATCGCTTCTACGCCAATGTTGCGGCCGACGATCTGGCCGAGCGCAGCCCCGAAGATCTCTACGGCTCGGCGCTGGCTCTTTGGTCGTTCGGGCGCGTGCGCGGGTCTGCCAAAACCAAGGTGCGCGTCTACAATCCGCGCCTTTCCGAGCACGGCTGGCACTCGAGCCACACGGTCGTCGAAATCGTCAACGACGACATGCCGTTCCTGGTCGATTCGATCGCGGCCGAAATCAACCGACGCGAACTTTCCGTCCATTTGGTAATCCACCCGGTCGTCGCGGTCGTGCGCGACGGTGGTGGCGCTGCCCTTGGTCTCGGCGACGAGGGGGCCCGCGAAAGCTTCATGCACGTGGAAATCGACGCGCAAGGCGACCAAGCCCAGCTCGACACGATCCGCGACGGCATCCAAGACGTGCTCGAGGACGTGCGCGCCTGCGTCGTCGATTGGCGCCCGATGCTGGCGCACGTGCAGAGCGTCGTGGAGGGCTTTGCCGCAGCACCCCCGCCGCGCGGTGCGGCCGAAATCGCCACCACGCGGGATTTTCTGGCGTGGCTGGCGACCGACAATTTCACCTTCTTGGGATATCGCGAATACGAATATCACGGCGAGGGAACGACCTTTCGCAGCGTCGTGAAGGCAGGCTCCGGCCTCGGTCTTGCGCGCGCCGAAAGCTTCGTGGTGTTCGACGTGCTGCGCCGCATCGCCGAATTGCCGGCCACGTTGCAGCATTTCGTGCGCGCCCCCGACCTCTTGCGCGTGGCCAAAGCCAATCGCCGCTCGAGCGTGCATAGGGCCGCCTATCTCGACGCGATCGGCATCAAGGTCTACGGCGCGGACGGCACGGTCGTTGGCGAAAAAGTGTTTTTGGGCCTGTTCACGTCGGCGGCCTACATGCAGCGCCCGCGCGAAATCCCGCTGCTGCGCGACAAGGTGGCCGCGATCGTCGCCAAGGCCGATTTTGCGTCCGACGGGCACAATGCCAAAGCGCTCCAGCACATACTCGAGACCTATCCGCGCGAGGAGCTGTTCCAGAGTTCGGTCGAGGAACTCTACGAAACCGCACTCGGCATTTTGCGGCTTCAGGAGCGCCAGCGCATCGCCCTGTTCTTGCGCCGCGATCCGTTCGACCGTTTCGTATCGGCCCTCGTCTATGCGCCGCGCGACCGCTTCAACACGGAGCTGCGCGACAATTTCCACACGATTCTCGCCAAAGCTTATGCGGGCCGCAAATCGGCGTTCTACGTGACGCTTGCCGACGACAGCGCCCTCGTGCGCTGCCATTTCATCGTCGGCACCACGCCGGGGGCGATTCCGGACATTCGCGTGGAAGATGTCGAAGCCCAACTCGTCGAGGCTGGGCGCGGTTTTGCCGATCGTCTGAAAGACGCGCTCGTGGCGGCCTCCGGCGAAGAGCGCGGCCTTGCCAAGCTGCGCCGCTTCCAATCGGCCTTTCCGGCCGCCTATCGCGAGCATTTCACGCCCGAGCAGGCGGTTGCCGACATCGCCTCGGTCGAAGCCGTATTGGCGGGCGAGACGACGCTCGCACTCAATCTCTATCGCAGCGTCGAAGCAGCCGAAAACGAATTGCGCTTGCGCATCTTCCATCGCAATTCGCCGGTCCCCTTGTCGGACGTGCTGCCGATGCTCGAGAGCATGGGCCTCAAAGTGATGACGGAAGAACCCTTCCGCATCCAGCCGCTCAACGCCGCCGCCGCACGTGCGGCGGGCGATGTGTACATGCACGATCTCACGCTCGTGGCGCATGCCGGCTCCGGCGTCGATTTGGCGCGCGTGAAGCCGCTGTTCGAAGAAGCCTTTGCTGCCGTATGGGCCGGCAATGCGGCGTCCGACGGTTTCAACCGGCTTGTGCTGTCGGCCGCCATGTCGACGCGCGAGGTGACGGTGCTGCGCGCGTTGGCAGCCTATCTGCGCCAAGCGGGCATTCCGTTCAGCCAGCCTTATATGGAAGACACGCTCGCCCGCCATCCGAAGATCGCGCGCCGCTTGGTCGATTTCTTCATGGCCTGCCACGATCCGGCTTTTGCGGGCGACCGCGAAACGGCCGCGCGCGGCATCGCGGTCGAAATCGCCCATCTGCTCGACGACGTCGCCAATCTCGACGAAGACCGCATTCTGCGCCGCTTCCTCAATCTGCTGCAGGCGGCCTTGCGCACCAACTATTTCCAACCCGGGGCCGAAGGCGCGCCCAAAACCTATCTCTCGATCAAATTCGACAGCCACAAGATCGACGAGCTGCCGCTGCCGCGCCCGCTCGTGGAAGTGTGGGTCTATTCGACGCGCGTGGAAGCCGTGCATCTGCGCGGCGGCAAGGTCGCGCGCGGCGGCATTCGCTGGTCCGACCGGCGCGAGGATTTCCGCACCGAAATCCTCGGCCTCATCAAGGCGCAGATGGTCAAAAACGCCGTGATCGTGCCGGTGGGCTCGAAGGGCGGCTTTTTCGTGAAGCGGCCGCCGCCGGCCGAAGCGGGCCGCGAGGCCTACATGGCCGAGGGCATTGCCTGCTACCAAACCCTCATGCGCGGCCTGCTCGACATCACCGACAACATTGCAGCGGGCAAGATCGTGCCGCCCAAAAACGTGGTGCGGCGCGACGGCGACGATCCTTATCTTGTAGTCGCGGCCGACAAGGGAACGGCGACGTTCTCCGACATCGCCAACGCGATCTCTATCGAATACGGCCACTGGCTCGGCGATGCGTTTGCCTCGGGCGGGTCGGCGGGCTACGACCACAAGGGCATGGGTATTACGGCGCGCGGGGCCTGGGAAGCGGTCAAGCGCCATTTCCGCGAAACGGGTCTCGACACGCAGACCCAAGCACATACATGCGTCGGCGTCGGCGACATGTCGGGCGACGTGTTCGGCAACGGTTTGCTGCGCTCGCGCTTCACGAGGCTTGTCGGCGCTTTCGACCATCGCCACATTTTCATCGATCCCAATCCCGATGCCGAAGCGGCTTTTGCCGAGCGTGCGCGCATGTTCAAGCTGCCGCGCTCGTCCTGGGCCGATTACGACACGAAGCTGATCTCTGAAGGCGGGGGCGTGTTCGACCGCAAGGCGAAGTCGATCAAGCTTAGCCGCGAGATCAAGCAGCTCTTCGGCATTACGGCCGAAAGCGTGACGCCGTTCGAACTGATGAAGGCGATGCTGCTGGCCGAGGTCGATCTCCTTTGGTTCGGCGGGATCGGCAACTACATCAAAGCCACGAGCGAAACCAATGCCGATGCAGGCGACCGCGCCAACGACGCGATCCGCGTCAACGGGGCCGACATCCGCGCGCGCGTGATTGGCGAGGGCGCGAATTTGGGGGCCACGCAGCGCGGGCGCATCGAATACGCGGCCAAGGGCGGGCGCATCAACACCGACGCCATCGACAATTCGGCCGGTGTCGCCACGTCCGACCACGAGGTCAATATCAAGATCCTGCTGGGTGCCGTGATGGCGCAGGGCGACATGACGCTCAAACAGCGCGACGTGCTGCTCGCCGAAATGACCGACGAGCTTGGCCTGCAGGTCTTGCGCGACAATTATCTGCAGACCCAGGCGATAAGCTTGGCCGAGGCCGAAGGCCCGGCGGGCGTCGAACGCATCGCGCGGCTGATGCGCCATCAAGAGAAAACCGGCCGCCTCAACCGGGCGATCGAGTTTCTGCCCGACGACGAAGCGATGGCCGCACGCGTGGCCGCTTCCAAGGGCCTCGCGCGGCCCGAGCTTGCCGTGATGCTCGCCTACGCCAAGATGGGGCTCTACGATGATTTGCTGGCGGGCAACCTGCCGGAAGATTCGTATCTCGCGGGCGATCTCGTCAAATATTTCCCGCATGCGCTGCGTCGCTGCCACAAGGACGCGATCCTCAAACATCCGCTGCGCCGCGAAATTGTGGCGACGATCGTCACCAACTCGCTCGTCAATCGCTGCGGCATCGGCTTTGCGCTCGAGCAGGGCGAGCGCAGCGGGCGCGGCCCCGGCGACGTGGCGCGTGCGTATCTGCTTGCGCGCGATGCGTTCGGGTTGCGCGGAATTTGGGCGCAGATCGACGCGCTCGACAACAAGACCGAGGCAGCACTGCAGCTCGACATGCTGCGCGCGACGATGGCGATTCTCGACAAGGCCACCACGTGGCTGTTGCGCAATCTCGAACCTGCATTCGACATTGCGGCGGCTTTGGGCATCTACGGGGCGGGCATCGCCGATCTCAAACGCGAAATCGGTTCGGTCCTCGATCTCGAGCGCCAAGCCGCTTTTACCGCAAGGTGCGACAAGCTCGTTGCGGGCGGCGTGCCGGAAGCGCTGGCGCGCGAAGTGGCAGCCCTTGGCGACCTTGTCGCAGCGCTCGATCTCGTGCGCATCCAGCGCCAGACGAAAGCCGATATGCGCCATGTGGCGCAGATCTATTTTGCCCTCGGCGCACGGCTCGGCTTCGACTGGCTGCGCGAAACGGCCGCGCGCATCCCGGCGCGCAGTGCTTGGGCCACGCGCGCGATCGCGGCCACGGTCGACGATCTCGACGCGCAGCAGACCGATCTTGCCGTGCGCGCTTTGGCGGCCAATCCCGAGGGTGCGGCGGCCGGCATCGACGCATTCTTGGCCCAGCACAAAACCGGCGTGGCGCGCTACGAAGCGGTCCTCGCCGAATTGCGCGCAGCCGGAGCGGCCGATCTTGCGGCCCTCACCGTCGCGGGCCGCGAATTGCGTGCACTCGTCGCCGGGGCCGGCAGTTGAACCGAAAAACGGTCTTCAGCTGGTGCCTCTACGATTGGGCGTCGTCGGCCTTTCCGGCGGTGATTACGACGTTCATCTTCGCGACGTATTTTACGCAGAACGTCGCCCCCGATCCGGTGACGGGTACCGCCATGTGGGGCCATGCGGCGGCAATTGCCGGGCTCTGCATCGCATTTCTGGGGCCGATATTGGGTACCGTCGCCGACCATGGCGGGCGACAGAAACCCTATCTTGCAGCATTCACGCTGCTGGCGGCTGCGGCGTGCGCCGGGCTTTGGTGGGCGAAGCCCGATCCTTCGTCGGCGATGCTGGCCCTCGTGCTGTTCGCAGCCGCCACGGTCGCGTTCGAGCTTGCGACGATTTTCTACAACGCGCTGTTGCCGAAAGTCGCAAATCCCGACCAGATCGGCCGCGTGTCGGGCTGGGGTTGGGGGCTTGGCTATGTCGGCGGCATCGTGTGCTTGGCCGTACTCTTGTTCGGCTTCGTGCAGACCGCAACGCCGCCCTTCGGGCTCGACCGTTCGGCAGCCGAGCATGTGCGCATCGTCGGGCCGTTTACTGCTGTGTGGTGGCTCGTGTTTGCGTTGCCGCTGCTGCTCGTGTTGCGCGAAGGGCCGCCGCAAATGGCGCCGCTTGCGGCCATCAAGAAGGGCTTGGCCGACATGGCGGCCTTGCGCGGCTTCGTGCGCGACAACCCCGCCATCGGCTGGTTCCTGCTTGCCAACATGATCTATACCGACGGCCTCACGACCTTGTTTGCGTTCGGTGCCATCTATGCGGCCGGCACGTTCGGCATGAAGCTCGAAGAGGTCATCGTCTTCGGCATCGCGCTGAATTTGAGTGCCGGGATCGGCGCGTTTGCGTTTGCATGGCTCGACGACCGGTTGGGATCGCGCAAGACGATCATGATCGGGCTCGTGTGCCTGACCGCGATCGGGGCGGCGCTGCTCGTCGTCGAATCGAAAACGGCGTTCTGGATTTTAGGCGTTGCGATCGGCCCGTTCTTCGGGCCCGTCCAGGCCGCAAGCCGTTCGCTTGCCGCACGATTGGCGCCTGAGGCCCAGCGCGGCCAAGTCTTCGGGCTGTTCGCGCTCTCGGGCCGCATCACGGCCTTCCTGGGCCCGGCGATTTTGGGAACGGTCACGCTGGCCTTCGAGAGCCAGCGTGCGGGCATGGCGACCATCTTGCCGTTTTTTGCGCTCGGCCTGTTCGTGCTGTGGCGCAAAGTGCCGGACGTGCGCTAAACATCGCGCCATGAATTTCGTCTGCCATATCTGCAATGCTGCCGCCAAATGCCATCATCTCGCGCGCGAGATGATGTACGGCACCAGGGCGACCTTCGACTATTTCGAATGCGGCGATTGCGGGGCGCTGCAAATCGCGGAGATCCCGGCCGATCTCGCGCAATTCTATCCGGCCGCTTATTACTCGCTCGACGGCGCTTTGCCCAAACGTCCGAGCCTCAAGCGGCGCTTAGGGGCCGCTTGGGCATACGAGCGCAGCGGCGGTCTGCTCGGCTGGTTCTTCGATGCCCGAAAACCCAATCGCGAATTGCGGCTGCTGGGCGAGCTTGGCATCGCGCGCAGCGACGCGATCCTCGATGTGGGCTGCGGCAAGGGGGCGCGCGTGGCACGTTTGCGTCAGTTCGGCTTTGCGGCCGAGGGGATCGATGCGCATCTCGACAGCGACGTTTTGCTCGACGGTGCGCGGATCGCGCGGCGCGCCACGCTCGACGACGTTTCCGGCACCTATCGGCTCGTGATGTTCCACCACAGTTTCGAACATCTGCCCGATCAGCACGCCGCAATGGCGGCCGCCCGGCGCCTTGTTGCCGCCGATGGCTATGCGTTGATGCGCATCCCGACCTGTTCGTCGGCGGCGTTCGACATCTACGGCGTGGATTGGGTTCAGCTTGATGCGCCCCGGCATCTTTATCTGCACAGCCGCGAGAGTTTCACGCGGCTTGCCAAGCAGCACGGTTTCCGCGTGCTGCGGCTCGACGACGATTCCGACGGGTTCCAGTTCTGGGGGTCGGAACAGTACAAGCGCGACATTCCGCTCGCCGACGCCCGCGCGCAATCGAAGAAGCAGCCGCTATTTTCGAAAGCCGAGCTTGCCGCGTTCGATGCGCGTGCGGATAAGCTCAACGCCGAGCATCGCGGCGACCAATTTTGCGCGGTGCTCGTCCCGGCCTAGTGCCGGAAATGCCGCATGCCGGTTGTGACCATGGCGAGGCCCTTCTCGTCGGCGGCGGCGATCACTTCGCCGTCGCGCACCGAGCCGCCGGGTTGGATCACGGCGGTGGCACCGGCATTGGCCGCTGCCAGCAGCCCGTCGGCGAACGGAAAAAACGCATCCGACGCCACGACCGAGCCAATGCAACGGCTCTGCGCTTCGCCAGCGTCGCGTGCCGCGTCGGCTGCCTTGTGGGCGGCGATGCGCGCGGAATCCACACGGCTCATCTGCCCTGCCCCGATGCCGACGGTCGCACCGTCTTTGGCGTAGACGATCGCGTTCGATTTGACGTGCTTGGCCACCCGGAACGCAAACAGCAGATCGGCGAGTTCGGCTTGCGTGGGCGCGCGCTTCGTCACAATCTTGAGATCGCTTTCGCGGATGCGACCGGCATCGCGCGTCTGCACGAGATAGCCGCCCGACACCGACTTCACCGTGAGGCCCGCCGATTGCGGATCGTGTATTGCGCCCGTCAGCAGCAGGCGCAGGTTTTTCTTGGCCGCGAGCACGGCAAGGGCCGCTTCGTCGGCGGCCGGGGCCACGATCACCTCGACGAAGAGCTTGGCAAGCTCGGTCGCGGTGGCGCCGTCGAGGCTGCGGTTGAACGCAACGATGCCGCCGAACGCCGATACGGGATCGCAGGCGAGCGCCTTGAGATACGCGCTGTGGATATCGGCCCCGCGCGCCACGCCGCACGGGTTCGCGTGTTTGACGATGACGCAGGCCGCGTCTTCGAATTCAGCGACCGCTTCGAACGCGGCGTCGGTGTCGTTGAGATTGTTGTAGGAGAGTTCCTTGCCTTGGATCTGGCGCGCGGTTGCAAGGCCGGGGCGCTTCGAGCCGTCGATATAGAAAGCCGCTTGCTGGTGCGGGTTCTCGCCGTAGCGCAAGACTTGCGCGCGCGTTGCCGTGAGGTTGAGCCGCTCGGGGAAAACTCGGCCGAGCTCGCCCGCAAACCAGCGCGAGATGGCGACATCGTAGGCACCCGTGCGCGCATAGGCACTTGCCGCAAAGTGTCTGCGCAGATTGAGCGATGTGGCACCGCCGTCTGCATCCATCGCCGCGGCAAGCTCGGCATATTGCGAAGGCTCGACCAACACGACGACGAATTCGTGGTTCTTGGCGGCTGAGCGGATCATGGCCGGGCCGCCGATATCGATGTTCTCGATGCAGTCGTCGAACGCAGCACCTTTGGCGACGGTGGCTTCGAACGGATAGAGATTGACCACGACGAGATCGATGGGCGCGATTTTGTGCGCCGCCATCGCATCCGTGTGTTCCGCAAGGTCGCGCCGGGCGAGTATGCCGCCATGCACCGTCGGGTGCAGCGTCTTCACGCGCCCGTCCATTATTTCGGGGAAGCCCGTATGCGTGCCGACATCGACGACCGCAAGCCCCGCATCGCCAAGCGCCTTGGCCGTACCGCCGGTCGATAGAATTTCCACACCGTGGCGGGCGAGCATATGGCCGAATTCGACGAGGCCGGTTTTGTCGGAAACGGACAGGAGGGCGCGGCGAATGCGGACCTGCGACATGACGACTCCGGAAAAGGCTGGAACGGGATGCAGCCGTTTCCCTATCACGAAGCCGCGCGATGCCCCAGCTTTTCCGGCCCTACGCCGACCGGTGAGACGCGACGAGACGTGCGACCGTGTCGGCGACGAAATCGAGTTCGGCTTGGGTGATCGAGGTCGAGGAGGGCAGGCTGAGCCCGTTGGCCGACACATGCGCCGACACCGGAAATTCGCGGTTGCCCGCAAAGCCCTTGTAGGGCGGCATGTCGTGCATGCAGTAGAAGATCGGGCGCGAGTCGATGCCCGCCGCCGCGAGCTTCGCCATGAACGCGTCGCGCGAAATGCCCAGTGCGGCGCAGTCGAGCACGATCGTATAGACCCAGTAGGAATTATCGAAACCTTCGAGGATGGTCGGGCACTCGATTTCCGGAATGCTGGCAAAGCGGCGGTTATAGTGCGCCGAGAGCCGCTTTTTGGATTCGAGAAAGCCCGCAAGCTGCTCGAGCTGTGCGCAGCCGATGGCGGCCTGCAGATTGGTGAGGCGGTAGTTGAAGCCCACCTCGTCGTGCCAGTAGCGGCGCTGCGGGTTCATGCCGTGGTCGCGCAAGCGCCGCGCGCGGGCCGAAATCGCGTCGTCCTTGAACACGACCATGCCGCCTTCGCCGGTCGTGACGAGCTTGTTCGAGAAGAAGCTGAACGTGCCGCAATCGCCGATGGCACCGCACGCAATGCCGTTCCATTTGGCACCCACCGCTTCCGCGGCATCTTCGACAACGACGAGGCCGCGACGCTTGGCAAGGGCCAGGATCGGCGCCATGTCGGTCGGCTGGCCGTAGAGATGGACCGGCATGATCGCCTTGGTGCGCGGCGTGATGGCGGCGGCGACCGCATCGGGGTCCATGTTCCAGGTGTCGGGCGCCACATCGACCAGCACGGGCGTGGCACCTGTATAGATCACGGCATTGAGCGTAGCCGCGAAAGTGAGATCGGGCACGATCACTTCGTCGCCGGGCCCGATGCCGTAGGCGGCAAGCGCCAGATGCAGGGCCACCGTGCCGTTCGATACGGCCAGCGCATGCGGCACGCCGAGCAGCGCGGCAAACTCGGTTTCGAAGCGGCGCACGAAGCTGCCCTGGCTCGAAATCCAGTTCGTGGTCACGCACTCGGTCACGTATTTGAGTTCGTTGCCGCCAAGCGTGGGTTCGGCGATCGGCACGCGGCGCGCATCGGCCGGGGTGGCGAGGGAAAGTGCGCGCCCGTCGCCGTCCAAAGTCAGCGAAACAGAACCGGCGTGCGCACCTTCCTGCATGGCAGCACCGGCCGTTCCGGCGGCGGCTTTGGCGCCGAGCATGGCGCTGTCCAGATGCCCGCGCACGCGGCCTGCGGCGTCCGCCACGAACAGCACGCCGAGCTTGCTTGCGCGCAGGCGGCTTGCCGCCTCGTCGCGGGAGGCCGTATCGCGGATCAGAAATTCGTCGAGAGCGGAGACAGACGACACGTGCCTGGAACCTTTTGTCGGCGGGGAGGGGCTACAACAGTACCTGCATCAACGGGCGGGCGGGCAATCTAATCCCGGCCTCGGTTTGCGTCCAGGGCGGCAAGCAGCGCCAATTGCCGCGTCACCACTTTGGCTTCGTCGTAGAGTTCGCGCGCCCGGGCAAGCCCGGCTGCCCCCAGCCGGGCACGCAACGTAGCGTCGGCTGCCAACCGGGCGAGAGCTGCACTGAGTGCGTCGACAAGCCCAAGCGGCACGAGCAGGCCGGTTTTTCCGTCCACCACCTCTTCGCGGCTGCCGCGAATGTCGGTCGCCACGACTGGCAAGCCCGACAGCATCGCCTCGATAATCGAGCGCGGCATGCCCTCGCGGTGCGAGGGGAGCGTGAAAATGTCGGCCGCCCGCATGAGGTCGGGCACGTCCGCGCGGTAGCCGAGCAGCCTTATGCGGGCCTTCAAAACCGGATCGCGCTCGGCTGCCGAAAGGGAAGCGGCAATGCCGTCGGCATGGTCGGAGGCCAAACGCTCGCCCACGATCCACAATTCGGCGTCCACCGCGTGCATCGCTGCGATGAGTTCGGGATAGCCTTTTTCGGCGACAAGCCGCCCGACCATCAAGATCACAGGCCGGTCGGAAGGCGTGCCCAGGGCCGCACGGATATCGCCGCGCGTCGTCTCGCCGGGAAAAGCCGGGCGAAAACGCGCAGGGTCGGAGCCGTTGCCGATCGCCTGGATGGGGCCGCGCGCAAGGCCCAAGCGGCGTGCCGTTGCCGCATCTTCCTCGGCTTGTGTGAACAGCAGATCGGTGGTGCGGCCCGCAAGCCATTCGAGGCCGATATGCAGGCCGCGCTTGGCCGCCGGCATGTGTTCGTGGAAGTAGAAACCGTGCGCCGTATAGACGATTCGGGGCACGCCCGCACGCCAAGCCGCAAAGCGCCCGGCAAGGGCCGCGACGGGCGTGTGCACATGCACCATGTCGAATTCTTCGGCGCCAAGGATGTGCCGGAGCGCACTATAGCTGCGCCATAGCGCCAGCGGATTGGCCGAGCGGCGGATCGGCACGTCGATCACGCGAAACCCTTCGGCTTCGATCCGGCCTGTGAGGCTGCCGCGCGCGCACGCCCCCACCACCTCGTGCCCGGCGGCGCGCAAGGCCCGCATCAAGGGAAGCAGGAAATGGTAGAGCGTGAAATCGACGGCGCAAACTTGGCAGATTTTCATAGCGATTCGAGATATACAGCCCAAACCCAATATTGGCCAGGAGGGCCACTGCTATTCGCTTGTTGATCGTCATCGGCGCCATGGATCTGGGCGGGGCGGAATCGCATTTGGCGCAAGTTCTGCCCCGCCTTGTCGAGGAAGGGTTCGAGATCGCCGTCCATACGCTGACCGGGCGCGGCGTCTTGGCGGGCGTGCTGGAAGCAGGCGGCGTGCGCGTCGTCGCACCGCCGGGCAGTGCTGCGGGCGCCAAACGCGGCGGCTTTGCCTGGCGCGCTTTTCGCGCGGCGCGTGCAGGTGTTTCGCTGGATCGCTTCATGCGCGATTGGAAGCCGGACATCGTCAATTTCTTCCTGCCCGAGGCCTATCTGGTGGGCGCGCCGATTGCGCTGGCCAGTTCGTCCGCCAAGCTTGTGATGAGCCGACGCTCGCTCAACCACTATCAGATCAAGCACCCGCTTCTGGCTCGACTCGAACGTTCGCTTCACGGTCGAATGGATGCGTTATTAGGCAACAGCGAAGCTGTCGCCGTGCAATTGATTGCAGAGGGAGCCCCGCGCGCGCGCGCGCATATGATCCGAAACGGCGTCGATCTCACGCGTTTCGAAAGCCCGAAACCGCGCGACGCGACGCGTGCGGGTATCGGAACGGCGCAAGATGCGGTCGTCGTCGTCTGCGTGGCCAACCTCATCCCCTACAAAGGGCACGCGGACCTGATCGATGCGTTGAGAGAGATGCGCGAAGCGCCGGATTGGGAACTCTGGTGTGTGGGGCGCGACGATGGAATCGGGGCAGAACTTCGCGCGCGTGCGGCCGCAGCCGGCATTGCAGGCCGCGTGCGTTTTTTGGGCGCGCGCTCGGACGTGCCCGATCTACTGGCCGCCGCCGATATCTTCGCGTTGGCAAGTCATGAGGAGGGTTCCCCCAACGCCGTACTCGAAGCGATGAGCGCACGCCTTCCCGTCGTCGCCACGAATGTCGGCGGCATCCCCGAGGCGGTGGCAGCGGACAAGACCGGCCTGCTGGTCGATGCACGCGATCCGGCGGCACTCGCAGGCGCATTGCAGCGTCTTGTTGCCGATGCGAATGCGCGCGCCGCGATGGGCCGGGCGGCGCGCGAAAGGGTCGAAGCGCATTTCTCGCTTGGCGCTTGCGTGCGTGCTTACGCGGCCCTTTACCGGCGGCTTTAACCCCAGCGCCGCTTCCACGCCTGGAACATGAGGATGGTCCAGATCGGATACTGCATGTCGCGGCTGCCGGCTTGGTGCTCCGACCAAGCGCGCGCGATGGGGGCGGGATCGAGCAAGCCGTCGGCCGCGAGTGCTGCGGGGTCCAGCAGGTCGGCCGCCCAGTCGCGCAAGGGGCCGCGCAGCCACGCGCCGACCGGCACGCCGAAGCCCATTTTTGGCCGGTTGAACAGGCTCGGCGGCACGTATTGTTCGAGGACGCGGCGAAGGATCCATTTGCCCTCGCCGTCGCGAATCTTGAAATGCGGCGGCAGCGACCACGCATGTTCGACCACGCGATGGTCGAGCAGCGGCTCGCGCCCTTCAAGCCCGACAGCCATCGTGGCGCGATCGACCTTGGCCAGAATGTCGTCCGGCAAATAGGTGAGCGTGTCGAGGAGCTGCATGCGGCCGACAGGATCGGGCATGTCGGCGGCAATGCCGGGGTCCCAAAGCGGTCCGCGCGGCTCGGTTCCGCCAGTTGCGATCGCCGCCGGATCGGGCCATTGGCTTACCAACCGGCGATAGACGGCATCGAGCGTGGGCAGCGACAGGACTTCGGCGGCCTTGGCAACTTTTTCGGCCCCGCGCACGGGCCGCAAGCTTGCGGGCATTGCCGCAAACAGCGCATTCCACACCGAAGGGCTCGGCACTTGGAGCAAGCGTGCTGCAAGTGCGCGCAACGGGGCCGGGATTGGGCCGAGGCGGCGCCACAGCGTTTCGGCCAAAACATAGCGGTTGTAGCCCGCGAAATTTTCGTCGCCGCCGTCGCCCGACAAGGCGACGGTCACGTGGCGACGCGTCATTTCCGACACAAGAAATGTGGGGATCTGCGAGGAATCGGCGAAAGGCTCGTCGTACATGTCCGCGAGCTTCGGCACGACGGCCAAAGCGTGCTCCGGGCGTACGTATAGCTCGGTATGGTCCGTGCCGAGATGGGCTGCGACGGCTTTGGCGTGTTTGGCCTCGTCGTAGCCCGCCTCGTCGAAACCGATCGTGAAGGTCTTCACGGGCCGCGTGCTCTGCGCTTGCATGAGGGCCACGACCAACGACGAATCGATCCCGCCCGACAGGAATGCGCCAAGCGGCACGTCGGCGAGCATCCGCCCCTTCACGGCATCGCGCAGCAGCGCATCCAGCCCCTCGATCGCCGACGCATCGTTCGGCGGATTGGACCAGAGGTTGCGGCCCGCGCGCGCCTTTTCGCGCGCATCCCAATAGACGCGGATTTCCGGTTCGCTGCCTTCGCGCCATTCCAGAACGGCACCGGGCGGCAGTTTGCGCGCTTCGCGGTAGATCGTGTGCGGCGCCGGAACGTAGCCGTGGCGCAGATACGCGACCATCGCGTCGCGGTCGAGTGTGGGGCGCCAATCCGGTACGGCGCGCAGTGCTTTTAGTTCGGAGCCGAAAATCAAACGCGCGCCGTCATGCGCGTAGTAGAGCGGCTTCACGCCCAAACGGTCGCGGATGAGCCACAGCGTGCGCGTGGCCCTGTCCCAAACGCCCATGGCGAACATGCCCACCATCTTGGCGAGTGTTGCCTCGATGCCCCAGGCAACGAACCCTGCCAGCATCACTTCGGTGTCCGAGCCGCCCCGGAACGTCGCCCCGATTGCGGCAAGCTCGGCCCGCAGATCGAGATAATTGTAGATTTCGCCGTTGTAGGTGAGCACGTAGCGGCCGTCGGCCGAAGGCATCGGTTGGGCGCCCAGGGGCGACAGGTCGATGATCGCAAGACGGCGATGGCCAAGGCCGATGCCGGCCGATGCGTCGGTCCAAATGTCGGCGCCGTCGGGACCGCGATGGGCGATCGCGTCGGTGGAGCCGCGCGTCAGTCTTGCGAGGGCGGGTTCCGCCAGTGCGGCGCGACGATCGAGGAAACCGGCAATGCCGCACATCGGGGAGGACGACTCTCTTCTTCAGTCGATTTGTCGCGAACGGATCGAAATCAGGTTTGGCAGCGAAGTCGCGCAGACTTCGCCTTTGCCGACGGTCGAAAACATACAGCCATTCTTTTCGGCGCGAAACCCAATTTCGATTTCGCCGTCATAGCTTCGCGCGCTCATGGGTTTGATCCTGCTGCATCCTGCGCACCGAACCGCCGGCACGATAGATTTCCTGCGTCGCTGCGATCGGCGCTTCGTGCAGCAGCAGAACACCGAGGTTCGCCAACAAATACGCCTAAGGTGTGGGGCAGAATGTGCCAACCCCAAATAGCTTTCGTACGCGTTTCCAGAAGCGATCTACTGATCCTGACCTGACCGGGGTTCTTGAACGGGCCTGATTGAGCTATTCAGCCTGGAAAGGAAGCCCGGAACATGCCCAAGGAGCGAAGCAACGCTGAACAAACCGCAATGAAGCTTCCGCAGATCGAAGTGCTCGATATACAAGGCCGAACCATCGGCTAGGTCTGCAAAGAGGCGGAGATTTCCGAGCAGAGCTACTATCGCTAGCGCATCGAATACGGCGATCTGGAAATCGAATTAGCGAATTGGTTCAAGGAACTCGAGCGTGAAAACGTCAGGCTGAAACGACTGGTCGCCGATCTGTCACTCGAGCAGTAGATTTGAAGAATGTTGCCTAGGGAGCCGGAGGCCAGCGCAGCTGTCCCCCCCCCCCCCTCAAAGCCGCGATTCCGGCCGGGTGGTGGGCCGCCTCTGGGGGGTGGCATAAGGGGTCTGCAAGCGCCGTTGTCGCCCGCCATCCTTGATGCTAAACCCCTTCTCTCCCAAGTATCTTTGCTGGAAAAAATCATGTCGAAACCCGTGGCACTCATTACCGGGATCACCGGCCAAGACGGCGCCTATCTGGCCGAACTGCTGCTTCAGAAGGGCTATGTCGTCCATGGCGTGAAGCGCCGTTCCTCGTCTTTCAACACGGCGCGCGTCGATCATCTCTATGCCGACCGGCACGAGCACGGCGTGCGGTTTTTCATGCATTACGGCGATCTCACCGACGCCACGAACCTCATTCGCTTGGTCCAGCAGACTCAGCCGACCGAGATCTACAATCTCGCCGCCCAGAGCCACGTGGCCGTGAGCTTCGAGACGCCCGAATACACCGCCAATTCCGACGGCATCGGCACGCTGCGCCTGCTCGAGGCGATCCGCATCCTGGGCATGGAAAAAACCACGCGCTTCTATCAGGCGAGCACGTCGGAGCTTTACGGCCTCGTGCAGGAGCGCCCGCAGAAGGAAACCACCCCCTTCCGCCCGCGCAGCCCCTATGCGGCCGCCAAGCTCTACGCCTACTGGATCACGGTCAATTACCGCGAAGCCTACGGCATGCACGCCTCGAACGGCATTCTGTTCAACCACGAAGGCCCGACGCGCGGCGAAACCTTCGTCACGCGCAAGATCTCGCGTGCGGTTGCCGCCATCAAGCTCGGTTTCCAGAAGAAGCTCTATCTCGGCAATATCGACAGCTACCGCGATTGGGGCCATGCGCGCGACTACGTCGAAGGCATGTGGCTGATGCTGCAGCAGGCCGAACCGGACGACTACGTGCTGGCCACCGGCGAAACCCAGACCGTTCGCGAATTCGTGAATATCGCGTTTGCGCAGATCGGGCGCCCCATCGAATGGCGCGGCAAGGGTGTGGACGAACAGGGCGTGGACGCCAAGACCGGCGAGGTCCTCGTCGAGATCGATCCGCGCTTTTTCCGCCCGACGGAGGTCGATTTCCTGTTGGGCGATCCGTCCAAGGCGCGCGCCAAGCTCGGCTGGGAGCACAAGATCGGCTTCAAGCAGCTGGTCGAGGAAATGGTCGCCTCGGACCTCAAACTCGTCGAGCGCGAGAGCCAGCGCAACGACCGCAACGCCTGAGTTCGGCCTTACGCGCCAGGACGCGGCAGCCATCGACGGCGTTTGCAAGGCGGACATGCGCAAGCTCTTGTTCGTCCGCGCGTCTTGCCGATATGCGCATGTTCTGAACGACGTTGACGTTCACCGTCTGAACGCTCTATTTTGTCGGCGATGAGCGATTCGACAGCCTCCAAAATCGAGCGTGAATCGGCGACAGTGCTGTTGGGCGTGTTGTCGGCGGTGGAGCGCGACTCGCGCATTACGCAGCGCTCGATTTCAAGCCAACTCGGCGTTGCCTTGGGCCTTGCCAACGCCGTCTTGAAGCGTTGCGTGCGCAAGGGGCTCATCAAGATTTCGGCGGCCCCCCTCAACCGCTACGCCTATTATCTGACGCCGATCGGCTTCAGCGAAAAAGCGCGCCTGACGGCGGAGTATCTGCGCGTTTCGTTCGATCTGTTCCGCGATGCGCGGCGCCAATACCACGCGATTTTCGTCGATCTTGCGGCACAGGGCTGCACGCGCATCGTGCTGGTCGGGGCGTCGGAGCTCGCCGAGGCGGCGTTGCTGTCGGCGCGCGAGGCGGCGGTCGAGATCGTCGGGCTCGTCGATCTCGCCCAAGTCGGGCAGTCGCATCTCGGGATGACGGTGGCGGGCGAGCTGCACGCCTTTGTCGGAACCTTCGATGCGGTCGTGCTGTGCGACATGCGCGAGCCGCAGGCCGCATATGTTCGCATGTTGGCAGAGGCGGCAGCCCTTGGGTTCGACGACGTACGCGTGACGGGGCCGAGCTTGCTGCGCCTGCGGCCGCCCGCTTCGCAAAACGCGGTGTATGCGGCATGAGCGCTTGGTACGCCGTCCACACCCAGCCGATGGCCGAGCAGCGTGCGGCTGCCAATCTGCGTCGTCAGGGGTTTGCCACATATCTGCCGCTCTATCGCCGTCGGCGCAGCCACGCGCGGCGCGTCGAGCTGGTCGAGCGGCCGCTGTTTGCGCGCTATCTGTTCGTGCAGCTCGACCTCAGAATCGACCGCTGGCGGACGATCCTCGGCACGTTCGGCGTGAGCGGCCTCGTTCGCATCGGCGACACGCCGCTGCCGGTGCCGACGCGCGTGGTCGAGGCTTTGCAGCGCGGCGAGGCGGCGGGCGACTTCGACGAATCGCTCGATTCGGCCCGAAAGTTCAAGATTGGAGCGGGGATCAGGGTGCTTTCGGGTCCGTTTGCCGAGCTTGTCGGCAAATTCCAAGGTTTGGCGGACGCCGAGCGCGTGGTGGTGCTGCTCGATCTCTTGGGACGCGAAGTGCCGGTGCGCGTCCCCAATCGCGCGGTGGCCGCCGCCTGAACCAACCGCCGCGATTTCGGGTCGGTGCGGCGGTCTTTTGCGCCCAGAAAATTCGAGGATAAACGCGTGCAGTTCATCGACCTCCAGGCCCAGCGTGCGCATCTCGGGCCCGCCCTCGAAGACGCGATCCTCAAAGTCGTGCGCAGCGGCCAGTATATTCTGGGCCCCGAGATCGCCACGCTCGAAGTGCAGTTGGCTTCGTTCTGCGGCGCCAAACACGCGCTGACGGTCGCCAACGGCACCGATGCGCTGGCGCTCGCGCTGATGGCGTTCGGCGTCAAGCCGCGCCACGCGGTTCTGGTGCCGTCTTTCACCTTTGCGGCCACGGGCGAGGTCGTCGTGTGGCTTGGTGCCACGCCGATATTCGTCGACTGCCTGCCCGACACGTTCAACATGGATCCGGCAAGCTTGGAAGCAGGCATTGCCACGGCAAAGCGCCTGGGCCTCGAGCCGGTCGGCGTGATCCCGGTCGATCTGTTCGGGCTGCCGGCCGACTACGATTCGATCGAGCCGATCTGTGCTGCCCATAATTTGTGGATCCTTGCCGACACCGCGCAAGGTTTCGGCGGGGTCTACAAGGGACGCAAAACGGGATCGATCGGGCGTATGGCCTCGACCTCGTTTTTCCCGGCCAAGCCCCTGGGCTGCTACGGCGACGGCGGCGCTCTCTTTTTCGAAGACGATGCGTTGCGCGACGTGCTCGTGTCGCTGCGCGTCCACGGCCAGGGGGCGGACAAATATGACAATGTCCGCATCGGCATGAACGGCCGCATGGACACGATCCAAGCCGCCGTTCTGATCGAGAAGCTCAAGATTTTTCCCGCCGAGATCGCCGCGCGCAACGAAATCGCCGCGCGCTATTCGCAGGCACTCGACGCGCACTGCATCGTGCCCAAAGTGCCCGCGGGCCTCGCAAGCGTGTGGGCGCAGTACACAATTCGTATCGAGGGTGGGCGGCGCGACGCGGTTGCGGCCAAGCTCAAAGAGGCCGGCATCCCGACCGCCATCTACTATTTGAAGCCCATGCATCGGCAGACCGCCTATGCGCGCTTCCCGATGGCCGCCAATGGCCTGCCGGTCAGCGACGCGCTGGCGGGCGAAGTGCTGAGCTTGCCGATGCATCCCTATCTCGCGCAAGCCGATCAAGCGCGCATTCTCGAGGTCCTGGTGGAAGCCTTGCGCGCGTGATCCCTGCCGCGCTTCACTTCGGACACATCGGCCTATAAGGTTGAATCGCCGCGCACCCAACGCTCTCAGCCTTCCAAGCTGTTTCGAAATTTGCCTTCGAAAGAAAGGAAAAATCGCAAATGCGCCCCGATAAATCTTTGATTTATACGGAAACAGAAACCCCATACGCAATCAACGCTGCGGAATCCGATCGCGTCTCTCGATCGTTGCGCGTCAATGGCGTTGCCGTTCTCCGCGGATTCGTTCCGACTTTCGATATCGACGACATGCGGCAGGCTGCCGACGCGGCGACTACAGAAGGTTTCAATCTCCCGAAAGCCGCTGCATGTGCCATTTCGCCGAGCGGCAACGGCAGCACGCTCGATTTTCGCCACCCATTCCTCGTGTCGGGGGCGGCTGCGCGGCTTGCGACGTCGCAGGCCCTGCTCGATATCGTCGAGGGCGGGATCGGCAGCAAGGCTGTCGTGCATCACGCGATCTTCCAGCGCTCGTTGGTCGGAAACTTCGAGGCGCTCGATTGGCACATCGATTGCGGCTCGAACAAACTGCTGAACGGACTGCGCAAATTCCCCGACAAGCGCATCCGAATGATTCTTTATCTGTCCGACGTATCGAGCGGTGGATTCAGCTATATCGTCGGCACGCCCGAGGCCGCGCTGAAAAGCTTCTACCCATTGCCGATCGGCGAGCTCTTTCCGCCCGATCAGGTGCCGTCCGACGATGCGCAAAAGATCACGTTCAACGACAAAGTCGGCACGTTGATCCTTTTCGACACGCACGGTCTCCATCGCCCGGAGATGCCGAAGTCCGAGCGGCTCGTCTTGAACATTTGGTTTGCGAGAAGCGACTTTTCGGGGAAACTGCCGCCGACTCTCGTTTCGGTCTCTCTCGTGCCGCCCGAAAATCGCGACCGCATTTATGTGTTCGACAATCAGCGCGGCTTCGATCCTTTGGAGGCTCCGGCAAGGCCGGATGCGCCCCCATCTCTGGCGCGGCGAATTGCCAAGCGCATTTTGGGGCGCTGACGAGATGGAATCGTCGCACGGCTGCGGCGAGCGTTCGAATGCGACGGGGTCTGTCGGCCTGCCTCGTTCCAAAAGGTTCGGGATATCGAATTTCGCTGCAACGTAAGAGACATTCGGAATGCGGATCAGCGTCGTAACGGCATGTCGGGACGCAAGTGCTTTTCTCGAGGCGACGCTGCGCTCGGTCGTCGGCCAAGACTATGCCGACCTCGAATACATCGTCCTCGACGGCGGCTCGCGCGACGGCTCGCAAGACATCGTCGAGCGCTACGCCCACCGCCTCGCGTATTTCGAATCGAAGCCCGATGCGGGTCAGTACGCGGCGATCGCCGAAGGCTTCGCGCGCGCGACGGGCGAGGTCTTTGCCTGGATCAATGCCGACGATCTGCATATGCCCTGGACGCTTGCAACCGTCGCGCGCATTTTCGCGGATTTGCCGGATGTCGATTGGATCGCCTCGCGCGTGCCGATGATCTTGGGCGCCGACGGCCTGCCGACATTGGCCGACGAGATCGCGGGTATCGGACCTGGCCAGTTCCGGGCCGGGGCCGCAGTGCCGGGTGCCCCTTGGCGCCAGGCGCACGGCATCCAGCAGGAATCGACATTTTTTCGCCGCCGTCTTTGGGAGACGGCCGGCGGCTTCGATCCGGCTTATGGGCTTGCGGGGGATTTTGCGCTGTGGTGCCGCTTTGCGCGGCATGCCGAGCTGCACTACGCCAACCTGCCGTTGGCGGGCTTTCGGCGGCACGGCGCCAACCGCTCCATCGACGCGGTACGCTACGCGACCGAAGCGTGCGCCGCCTATCGCGCGACGGGCTGGCAGCCCTGGTCGCGCGTGCGCGGCAATCTGGCCGTACCCGTCACGCGCGCTTTGCGGGCTGTGAACGTGCCGACTTTGCGCGCCGCCGCCGCCGCCATCGGACTTTACGAAGCCGCCCCGTTCGTGCGCTACGACGAAGCGGCCGCGCGCTGGCGGGCGACGCGTTCATGAGCCTGCGATTTTCCATCGTCACCGCATGTTTGAACCGTGCAGGTATGGTCGAGAGTGCCGTCGAGTCGGTTCGCGCCCAAGCTTGGCCGAATGTTGAGCATATCGTGGTCGACGGCGGATCGACCGACGGAACACTCGACATTCTGGCGCAGTATCCGGAATTGCGGGTTTTTTCGGGTCCCGACAGCGGTGTATTTGACGCGTGGAACAAGGGATTGGCGCGCATTACGGGCGACGTCGTATGCATTCTCAATTCCGACGATCTTCTTGCGCCCGGAACGTTAGCTCGTGTGGCCGCAGCATTCGCGGGCGCGCCTCAAACCGAGGTCGTTTCAGGTTCCGCGTTCAACTTCGTTGAGCAGCCAGATGGTGCTTGGCAGGTGGTGTACGAACATCGCGAGAGCCCGGGGTCAACCCTCGACGTCGAGCGCATGGCGATCTGGGGGCCTTGTGTCAACGCGCGGTTTTTCAGGCGTGCGACTATCGAACGGCACCTTCCGTTCAATCTCGCCTATCCGCTGGGGGCGGACAACGACTTCATGCTTCGCGTGGCCCACGCGCGGCCTGTCGCCGCATATCTCGAGGACTTCGTGTATTGTTACCGCACGCATGCCGGATCTTTGTCGATGGATCCAGACCAACGCAATCTGGCGCGCGGTACGCGAGCGACACTCGACGTCGTGGAAAAATTTCTGTCGCGCAATGACCTGTCGCCGCCCGAGCGCCGTCATGCACTCGAGCATCATGCGATTAGGGTTGCCGCGAACTCCATTTCTCTTGCGAATCGCGGCAGCTTCGGCGATGCATGCCGCATTCTGGTTCGCGGTCTTGTCTTCAATCCATGGCTGCTTTTGACGCTGTTGCGTCGCCGCCGACGGGTTTCGGGCGAAATCTCGCGAAAGGTTTCCGCGCCGGCGTATTTCAAGCCGTTGGAAAGGGCTGCAAATGTCGGCAGATGAACGTTTCGCGTTCGGTATGAATTGGCGCTCTTACCTTGCTCGAATCGACGATGCGCACGTTGGCCATGCCGAAAATTCATTGCGCAAACTCTTGCGAAGAGATCGGCTCGACGGGGTGCGATTTCTCGACATCGGTTGCGGCAGCGGAATGTCGAGCTTGGTGGCGCGGCGCCTTGGCGCTCGCGTGCAGGCATTCGACTACGATTCTCAGTCGGTTTCGGCGAGCCGAGCACTGAAAGCCCGATTTCGCCCCGATGATGACGATTGGATCATCGATCAGGGATCGGTTCTCGATCCTGTATTCATGGGCACACGAGGTCGTTTCGATATCGTTCATGCGTGGGGTGTTTTGCACCATACGGGCGACATGTGGCAGGCGTGCTCGCACGCGGCGCAAACGGTCGCTCCCGGCGGAAGCCTTGCCCTCGCGATCTACAACGATCAAGGCGGCGCTTCGCAGCGTTGGGCGCGCGTCAAACGCGCTTATGTTCGCGGCGGCCCGGCTTTGCGCGCCGCGCTGACGGTCGGTTGCGTGGCGCGCCAGTGGGGTCGCACCTTCCTGCGCGATCTTCTGAAAACCGGAAATCCTCTTTTCACATGGCGCCGATATGGGGCCGAGCGCTGCATGTCTGCTTGGCACGACGCCGTGGACTGGGTAGGCGGATGGCCGTTCGAGGTCGCGACGCCGGAAGCGATTTTCAACTTCCATCGAGATCGGGGCTTTGTTTTGGAAGGCCTGAAGACATGCGGCGGTGGACTGGGCTGCAACGAGTTTCTGTTCCGTGCCTCAAGCTGCGCGACGTGAAAGTTCGTTTCAAACCCCCGACGGTACAACGCGGCGACCTCGCGGCGGCGGCAGGGCTTCCGGTGCTGGGATTTGCCGCGAGTCCGGCGATCGCAGCGCCGCTGTGGTGCCGCTGGCGCCGTCGGTGCGCTCTCCTCCCGCCGTCCGGACGGCTGTCGCCCTATGGACCGCGCGCGCTGAACGGCGCTCAAGCCGCGTTGTGACGGCGCGCGATCCAGCGCCAGGCATCCGCAACGACCGTGTCGATGTCGCGCGAACGCGCCGGTGCGAAGCCGAGTACTGCGCGGGCGCGACTCGCATCGGCCACAAGCCGGGGCGGATCGCCGATGCGGCGTGCCGCGTTTTCGACACGCGGCTTGCTCCCCGCGACACGCGCCACCGAATCGACGATCTCGCGCACGGAATCTCCGCGCTCGGCACCCAGATTGAAGGCGTCCGACGCGCCGCCGCCTGCCAGATAGCGCAAGGCCGACACATGCGCATCGGCAAGGTCGCCGACATGGATGTAGTCGCGGATCGCGGTGCCGTCGGGCGTGTCGTAATCGGTGCCGAACACGCGCAAGGCTGCCCCGCCCGGCATCGCCGCGCGCAAGGCGAGCGGGATCAGATGCGTTTCGGGATCGTGATCTTCGCCGATTTCGCCCTCGGGATCGGCGCCGGCGGCGTTGAAATAGCGCAGCGCCGCCCAACCGAGGCCGTAGGCAGCGGCGTAGTCGGCCAGCGCAAGCTCGGCCATCAGCTTGGTCCGGCCGTAGGGATTGATGGGTGCGCGCGGGGTGGATTCCGTGATCGGCACGGCGGCGGGCGCGCCGTAAACGGCACAACTGCTGGAGAACACGATGCGGCCCACGCCCGCGTCGCGCATCGCGTCGAGCAGCGCCAAAGTGCCGGTCAGATTCGTCGCGTAGTAGCGCGCGGGCTCGGCGATCGATTCGCCGATATAGGCGCGTGCGGCAAAATGAAGCACCGTCGCGGGGCGATGCCGGCGCAGGACGGCCGTTGCGAACGCCCGATCGGCGATATCGCCGACCTCCAGCGGCCCCCACCGCACCGCGTCGCGATGCCCGGTGGAAAGGTCGTCGAGTGCCACCGGGCGAAATCCGGCACGTGCCAATGCCTTGCACGCATGCGCGCCGACATAGCCAGCGCCGCCGGTCACTACAACAACGTCGCCGAAACTCATGCCGGAACCCCCTTATGAAGACCAATCCAAAAGTCGCAATCGTCAGCACCACCGACCTCGCCGGCGGGGCAGCCCGTTCGGCGCATCGATTGTACCGGGGCTTGCGCGCGATCGGCCATCCGGTCCGTATGCGCGTGCTCGTCTGCCGCGACAGTGATCCTTGCGTGTCGGCCTATGCCGAAGACGAAGGCGCGATCGCGCGCGTTGCGCGTCGGGCGGAAGCGCATGCGCGATCTTGGTGGTTCGACCGGATCGCCGCCCCCGACCGGCCCGGCGGCTTCGAGATTTTCTCGCCCGATCCGTGGCCGCCGGGGCGCGGCGCGCTGGCGGGCTTGGAAGACGCCGAGGTGATAAATCTGCATTGGGTTGCCGGCTTTATCGACAGCCGCGCGATCGGCGCTCTGTGCGCTACGGGTCGGCCGCTCGTGCTGACGTTGCACGACATGAACATGTTCACCGGAGGTTGCCATTACGACGCGGATTGCGGCCGCTTTACCGGCGCCTGCAGCCGCTGCCCGCAACTGGCGAGTGCGGCCGAACGCGATCTTTCCACGCGCATCCAGGCGCGCAAGCGCATCGCGTTTGCGGCCGCAACGGCAAATCGCGTACGCGTGGTGGCGCCGAGCCGCTGGCTTGCCGCCGAAGCCAGCCGCAGCGCCGTGCTGGGCGGGTTTCGTACCGAGGTGATACCCTACGGTCTCGATTTGGACATTTACGCGCCCGGCGACCGGGCGCACTCGCGCGCGGTTTTGGGCGTGCCACCCGAGGCGCGCGCGGTGCTGTTCGTTGCGCACAAGGTCGACAATGCGCGCAAGGGCATGGCGCGGGCGATCGAAGCGCTGCGTCTGCTCGCCGACATTCCGGGTCTGACGCTGATAAGCGTCGGTGCGGGTGCGCCGGCCGATCTGCCGGTGCCGCACGTGGCGCTGGGCGAGATCGCCGACGAAGCGCGGCTGGCGCACGCCTATCGCGCGGCGGACGTCTTCGCGATCGCATCCGCGCAAGACAATCTGCCGAATACTGTGCTCGAGGCGCTCGGCTGCGGAACGCCGATTGTCGGCACGGATATCGGCGGCATTCCGGACATGGTCCGAAACGACGCGACGGGATTCGTGGCGCCGTTGGGCGACGCACGCGCGTTTGCCGCCGCGTTGCGCCGGATTCTCGAAGATCGCGCGCTCGCCGTCCGGCTGGGCGCGCAGGCCCGCCGCGTGGCCGAAGCCGAATACGGGCTGACCGCGCAAGCGCACGCCTATGCGCGCGTCTATGCCGAAATGGCCGAATGACAGATCAAGCACCGAGCCCATCGCCGTCCAGCAGATCGGCTGCGCGCGTCTGGGTCAGCCAGTGCACGATGCGGCGTATATCCGGGCGCGCGTGGAAATCGGCGGCGGCGTGCGCGCCCAGCGCCACGTCCATCTTCAATTCGCCGACGCCGAAGTCTCGGTTCTCGTACAGAAACGCGAAACTCTCCACGCGCAGTGGGCGCAGAAGAAAAGTCGCGTGGGCGTAGCGCCGGGCAAGGGTGATCGTGGCGGCGTCGAGCGGCGGAATTTCGTGCAGACGGGCAAGCGTGGCGGCATAGTCCAAGCGATCGACGGGATCGATCGTGAAACCGCGCCCCGAGTAGCGCCCGCTGCCCGCCGTCACCGTCGGGATGCCCAAGCAGGGCATTTCCATCCCCACCGTGCCCCGCACCGTAAGCCCATAATCGATGGCGCCGAAGAAGGCCCAGCTATTGAGTTCCGTGTCTGCGGGAACGATCCGCACATGGGCCGGCAATTCGCCGAACGCGCGACGCAAGGCCCGCGCCTCCAACTGCTCCATCGGGGCACCGTCCATGCGCGAGCGCCACACATTCACCGGATGGACCTTGATCAGCCAATCGAGATGGGGATTGGCGATCGCGTGCCGCACCGTCTCGACGAGCCAGGCCTCGTAGTCGGGATAGAGGCTGTCGCCATAGAAGAAGGTCGCGTCGTAAAGGATATGGCAGAACACGCCTGCGGCCTTGCGACCCGGCGCAATGCCCAGGATTTCGCGCGCGCGTGCGCGCTCGGCGTCGATTTTGCCGGTCTGCAATTGCTGGCGATTGAACCAAGCGCCGGAAGCGTAGTTCGCCTCCAGCGTGCCCATCAGTCGCGCCTCGTCGTCCGCATCGAAGCGAGCGCTGCGCATCGCCGCCCATGTCGCATCGTCCAAAGCCAACGGGTGGTCGTTGCGCGTTTCGCGGCGATAGCGCTTGAACAGCAGCCGGTCGGATTGGGGGGCGCCGAGCCATTGCACGGTATCGACGCCTGCCAGCACGCACGCGTCGAAGAATTCGCCTGCGGGCGTGTAGCCGCGCTCGACGAACACCGCAAGGTCGGGCGCGACTTCGGCCACGGTCGCCCGCGCCGCGCGTTGGACGGCGAAGGCGCGCGCCAAAGCCGCTTCGACCGCCGCGCGATGCGCGGGGTCGGCATCGTCGAGTTTGCCGATCCGCAATCGCCGCACGACCGAGGACAAAGCACTGCGCCCGATGCGAAAGCCGTCGCTCTCCAGGGCGAGAATGTTTTCGAAGGAACTGTCCGCCAGCACGCGGGCGGCGTCGGCTGCGCCGGCTGTGCGCGTTGGCGCATCGAGCTTGTCTTCGATCGTGTGGATCGCGACCGACCCGCACGTGGTGCGGAAGACCCGCTCGACGGCCCGGTTGCGCGTCGGCAACAGCAGATGAATTTCGTAGCCTTCGCGCGCAAGCGCCGCAGCCAAGAGCGATTCGACTTTGGCCGACGCCAGCATCCACACCGCCTCGCCGAACAGCACACGCTTGCCGCCGCGCACCGCGCGTGTCGCCAAGGGGGCCGTCTTGCGCGCCCATTCGCGCGCATCGAGTTCGAGCACGGCGCGGCGCCATAACTCGCGCAAGATGTCGCGCGGCGTCACGCGCCGCGCGCCCGCAAAATCGCCTCGGCGTGGGCGAGGTCTTCGGCCGTGTCGATGTCGAGCGAGCTTTGCGCGTCCATCGCAAAGCCGATCAAGCGCCCGCCGAACACATACTCGGCAAGCCGCGCGGTGCGCGTGACGTAGATCGCCGCCCCGTTGCGCGCGAAGACCGGCTCTTTGTCTTGGCGGCGATAAGGCTGGGCTTCGTCGAGATACGGCGCCAGATAACCCTCGGCATCGCGTTTCATGACCGAACGCGGATGGAAAACATGCGGCACTTCGACCGTGCTCACGAGACTGTCGGCGCGCGGATCGGCGTAGAACGCGGCCACCGCCGCTTCGATATGCGCCGCCGTGCGCAGCGGCGAGGTTGGCTGAAGTGTCAGCACCGCGTCGGGTGCTTCGCCCAGCGTATCGAGCGCGTGGCGCAGTACCGGCAAAGTCGGCGTATCGTCTTGCGCAAGTTCAGCCGGTCGTTCGACAATTTCGGCGCCCAACGCCCTTGCGACGGCGGCGATCTCAGCGTCGTCGGTCGAGAGCACGAGCCGGTCGACGCCGCGCGCCGCCTGTGCTGCCGCGATCGTCCAGGCGATCAGCGGCTTGCCCGCAAGATCGCGCAGATTTTTGCGCAACAGCCCCTTCGAGCCGCCGCGTGCGGGCACGATTGCGACGGTTCGACCCATGTTAGTAGGTGATCCGCTTCTGCACGTCGACCGTCTTGGTCGCCAGAATGTCGGCGATGCGCGCACCGGCCTTGCCGTCGCCGTAGATCGGCTCGGAAACGAACGGCCCGTGCGCCAAATGCGCGCGAATGGCCGTTTCGACCGCGAGGCGGTCGTGCGCTGTATCGAACACGTTGGCGCCGCGTTCACGCATCGTCTGGCGCGAGCCGACATTGACGACCGGTGTTCCGATGAAAGCGCCCTCGCGAATGCCGCTCGACGAGTTGCCAACCAAGCACGCCGTGCGCTTCATTAGCCACAAATAGGTTTCGGCCGGCAGATTCTTGAAAAAATGCATGCGCCCGCCGCGGCCCTGCTCACGCCATTTGCGCATGCCGCGCGCGATGTCTTCGGAACCAGCATCGGCGTTCGGCCACAGCACGATCGCCGGCAGCCCAGTCGCATCGACCGCTTCCAGGGTCGAAAGGATTTGGCCTTCGGCGGCCCCGTATTCGGTTGTGACCGGATGTTCGGAGACGAGCAGGAACGGCTTGTCGAGATCGAACTTGCTTCCAACGCCGTCACCGAACAAACCGTCGAGCGCCTTGCCCGGCGGCCCGGACAGAATCTCGGCGACCAGATCGATGCGCGGACAGCCGACGAGATGGATGTCCCCGGGCTTCTCGCCGAGTTTGGCGATGCGTTCGGCCGCATCGCGGCTCGCCGGAAAATGCACATGCGCGAATTTGGTGACGGCGTGGCGAATGCTTTCGTCGATGGTGCCGCTCACCTCGCCGCCCATCGTATGGGCGATCGGAATGTTCATGTAGGCGGCGGCCAAGGTCGTCGCCATGGTCTCGAAACGATCGCCGACGGTCAGCACAAAATCGGGCTTGAGACGAAGGAACACGGTCGGCAGCTCGATGAGCCCGAGCCCCGTCGATTTGGCCATGGTCGCAGGCGTCTCGCCCTCGACCAGCATGAACACTTCGGCCGCCGGCTCGAACCCGTCGGCGCGAATGAGGTCGGCCACGGCACCGTAGCGATCAAGCACGGCCGAAGCACCGACAACGAGCTGCAGCTCCAACTGCGGATGGGCCTGGATCGCGCGCATGGCGCTTTTGATCGACGCATAGTTTGCGCGACTTCCGACAACGACGCAGATTTTTCGACGGCTCACGCGAGATCCTCTTGGCGAATTTGGCGGTCGGCGGCAATGGCGCGCGCCAAACGGCGGCCGACGAGTTCGCGCCACCGCGACGCAGGCAACCCGTCGCCCGGCTTCTTGAACGCAAGATCGGCTTCGGCGAGCTCGGCACCTGCGGGCAGATCGCGCGCCGCAACCACGCTCTTTTCGAAGATGCGCTTCATCTCGCGATAGGGGCCGAGATCGTTTTTGTCGACCGGTGCCGCGCGCATCGCCCGGATATCGCGCAACGTATCGGCCAGCACGCGGAACTCGGCCGGCTCCATCGAATTGACGGCGTCCGAACCGTACATAAGCCGCGAGAAAGTGAAATGCTTTTCGACCGTTTCGGCGCCCAGTGCGACGGCCGCACACGCCGCCGCGTAGCCGAGCGTATGGTCGGAGAAGCCGACCGCAACGCCGTAGCGCGCTTTCATCTCCGCGAGCACGTTCAAGCCGACGCGCTCGGGCGGGCACGGATAGGCCGACGTGCATTGGAGCACGACGATCGGCCCGCCCGGCCGCAAGGCGGCGACGGCCGCATCGAGTTCGGCCCAGTCGCTCATGCCCGAGGAGAGCAGCACGGGCTTGCCCGTGCGCGCGATCTTGGCCAGCAACGGGATGTTGGTGACTTCGCCCGACGGAATCTTGTAAGCACCTACGCCGACGTCTTCGAGCAGATCGACCGCCTCGAGGCTGAACGGCGAAGAGAGGAACATGACGCCCGCTTCCTCGCAGGCCGCCTTCAAGGCGCGCCATTGCGCAGGCTTGAAGCCCGTGCGTTCGAAATATTCGAAGCGCGGCTCGCCTTTGAAATAAGGCGGCATCGGCGCGTCGCGCAGCGTTTCGGCCGCCGCAATATGCGTCTGGAACTTGACCGCGTCCGCACCGCATGCAGCAGCCGCTTCGATCAGCTTCAGCGCATTGCCGAACGATCCGTCGTGGACCGAGCCTATTTCCGCGATGAGAAAGGGGAGGGGCATCTCTTTTTCCTAACCGCCAAAATCACGCCGCCGGACCGGTATGTCCGCGCCGTTTGTTGCGTCGTTCCAAAGTTTGCGCGCGCGATCGGCTCGACACCGACGGCGATCGCCGTCGGACCGGCGCGCATGACAAGCGCAAGGGCTGCGGCCATTTCATTTGTTCCCGAAAACATGGAACGAAGCGACGAAAAGGCGGCGGGCGACCGCGTGCGCGCCAAGCCGCCAAAGCGCGGCGAGGACAGCCGGTTGATGGCAGTTGAAAGGCTGCGCGAAAGCGGGCAACGGCCTTTCAGCAGGCAGGCTGAGAACGCCGAGCGAGGAGACCGAGGGAACGGCATCGCGCCCGAGAAGCTGGTCGAATTTTTCGTATTCTGCGGCACGCAACTTGTTCCAAGCCGGCAGGGAATTCCAGCCGGAAACGTCTTCGTACATTCGCGCGGTCGCGCCCAGCGTCCGGAAAAACGGCAGCCAGGGTCTTCCCGCGCTCAAATTGTGAAGCGCAAGAACGCGAACATGCTCGAACCGACTTGCGGCCAGCAGGAGCGCTAGGGCCGGAAATCCCTTCGGGCCGTCGATCAACAACGCCGTGGGTTGTGCCGACTTGGCGATTTCTTCGCCGACGGCGCGATAGGCGTCGGCCTTCAGCAGTTCCAAGGGCAACCCGGCGAGGCGCGCGCGGCAAGCGTCCGCGCGCGCCTGGTCGATCTCCATGTCGATCGACACCACAGTGATCCCGGTCCGCTCGGCAAGACGCCCAAGAATGCGGGTCGAGTAACCGTCTTGACGGCCGGATTCGACGATCCTGCGGACCCCGGAGACCCGGCAAACGGCCGCGAAGTACGCCAACTCGCAAGGGTTGATCGCGCCGATGACCCATCCGGCTGCGTCGTTCGCAGCGAGCGCGATTTCGGCTTCGGCTTCCATGGCCTCGCGTAGGGCATCGAGATTCAAGACTTTTCTCCATTCGCCTGCTCGGCCGCCGCCTCGCGCGAAAACGCGGCGAAAGCGGCGTTCCGCACTTCAAGCTCGCTGTAGGTACCGACATCGACCACGCGCCCGTCCACGAAGAAGTATATCCGATCCGCCGATTTTATCGTCGCCAGCCTATGGGCGACGACAATGATCGCGCGGCGCTCGCGCAAGCGACGGATCGATTCGACGATTTCACGCTCGGTTGGAATGTCGAGCGAGGAGGTCGCCTCGTCGAACACCAGAACATCCGGCTCCGAGTAGAGCGCGCGCGCAATCCCGAGGCGTTGGCGTTGACCGCCCGAAAGCCGCGTGCCGCGTTCGCCGATCGACGTATCCGCGCCGCGCGGCAGCGAAGCGACGAACTCGTCGCAGGCAGCGTCGGTCAAGGCGCGGCGCAGGCGCGCCTGATCCACCGTATCCGAACGCCGCCCGAGCGTGACATTCGCGGCGATACTGTCGTCCATCAGAAAGGTCTCCTGCTGGACGTATCCCACGCCTTCGCGGTCGAGCTCCGCATCCGTAGCCAGAGCGACGCCATCGACGATCAATTGGCCCGTTTGCGGTGTGCGCAAACCGGTCAAAATGTCCGCCAATGTCGATTTTCCCGAACCGGACCGGCCGACCAGCGCGATCGTCTCGCCGACGGCGACCTCGACATCGACGTCGATCAACACCGGATGGGCGCTGCCCAGGTGGGAAAACGTTTCGCCGCGCAGCGCCAGTCGGCGCTTGACCCGAAGGCGCCGCTTCGCCGTCCCGGCGACGCGATCCTGTTCTTTGGCGCGTTCGATTTCGGCGCAAACGACTTCGATTTGAGGTGCTGCGAAGCGCAGCGAATGCAGCGAAGTCGCGACTCTCACCAAGGCGGGTATGATTCGATACGCGGCTGCCCCAAGAAGGGCCAGAATCGGCAGCACGGGGCCGGGATCGCCGCCGGCCCCGAACATCCAAGTGAGCGTTCCCATCAGTACCGCTACGATCAGGAACTCGAGCGCGGGCCGGAGCAACGCTTGAGCGAACATGAAGCGCCGCTGCGTCGCGGCCAAGTTCGAAAGATAGACGGACAGCCGATCGACGAAAAACATCTCGGCTCCGGCCGCTTTTACTGCCCGCACGCCGACCAAAGGTTCGACGGTCGCGCGAACCGCCATATGGCCGATTTCCTTGGCGTTGCGCCCCCATCTTGCGAAAAGCGGCTGTCCCAGCACCCCATAGACGACGACCAGCGTCAGGCCGCCGAACAAGGCAGCACCGCCGATCAGGGGCTGGACCACAATCACGGCGCCGACGATCGCAAGAAGCATCAAAACGTCGCCGACCAGTTCGGTCAGCGCGATGTAGCCGTTCTGGGTGGTTTGCGAGACGCCGCCCGTCAGCGTGTAGGTCACTTCGCCGGAGTTTTTGTTGGAATGGAATGCCAAAGGCTGGCGCAGATAGCTCGCGAAAAGCGTCCGGGTAAGATCGCCTTGGATCGACCATTGCATCTTGAGTTTCAGCCAATAGGCAAAAAGAACAAAAACCGCTTTGGCCGCAAAAAGAGCGACGAACACGCCGCAGAGAAGAGCCAAGAAGCCGTGCGACGATTCGATCGCCAGCATTTCGCGCGCGCTTGCAACCGTCCGCGACGAGAGAAATTCGTCGGGATTCTGCAGCGCGGTGACAAGGTAGAACACGAGTCCGATGCCGATCGCCTCGCAGGCTGCAGCGCCGAGAAGCAAAACGGTCAACACCGTCAGTTGCCCGAGGCGCCGCCGACCCACCGCTCGACCGAGTTGAAAAACGAGGGAAACGAGCGACATCAGCTATACGCGGGTCGGTCGGCGAACAGTATCCGACGCGACATTCGCGCGCCGACGCCCGACGGCGCGACTTCCCTCAATGCCGGCAACGTTCTTTCGGCGAACGCGTTCATACGTACTCCAAGCTCCCGCCGCGGACACTCGATGCTCTCGCGGCCTCCATCAATAGCTGTACACGCAAGCCCTCCGAAAAGTCGGGGGTCGCTTGCGATCCGGACCGCGCGGCCGCCGCAAAGCGATGCGCCAGCTTCCCGAACGGAACCAATCTTGCGTCACCCGGCGCTTTGGGCTCCGCCACGGTTGCCACAAGATCGCCGCGCGCGTCGCGCGCGATGAAGCTGAAACCGTCGAGATGGCCTGCGGCCGTCGACTCCAACGTCGCCGTGCCGCGCTCGAAAATCGCGGTCCAGCGATGCGTCGGTGCGCCGGGCGCCGCGTTCGAGATCAGTGCGGTGAGGCGCGCGCCCGATACGAAGTCGCCGGTCAGTTCCACAGTGTCGTCCGCCGGGAAAGCCCCCGGTGGAGCGCCGCTGCGGACGAAATCGTCGCCCAGCCGCGCCGTGAGCGCGTGCAGCGGCCCGAAAAGCCACTCGGCCATATGCAGCGCATGCGAACCGAAAAGATTGAGCGCGCCGCCGTCGCGCGAATCGAGCTTCCAGTTGCGGATGCCGTTGGCGAGCGCGTAGGACCACGAAAGCCAAACGACATCGATGCGCCGCAAGGAACCGAACCTTCCCGAACCGAAAAACGCTTTGAAAGCGGCGAAGGTTTCCAAATCGGGCAGTTGGAAATCGACGGCGGCGGTCCGTCCGCGTGCCAATGCGGCGAGGCGTTCGGCACCGGCGCGATCGGCGGCCAATGGCTTTTCGGTCAAAACCGCGAGCCCGCGCGCCAACGCCCGGATGATTATCGCTTCCGCAGCAATTGCGGGGACCGCGATGCTGACGGCGTCCAGATCGCGCGCGAGCAGTTCCTCGGCGCTTGCGTCCCAGTGCGGCACGCCCAGCCGCAACGCCGCCGCGCGCGCGCGCTCGGCGGCGCTGCCCGCGATCGCGACCACCTCAATGTCCGGAAGTGCGCGCCAACCGGGCACATGGACGGCCGCGCCAAAACCCAAACCGATCACGCCGACGCGCAGGGTGTTGGTGCGCGTCATGCCGATCTTGCGCCCGCCGCGATCCGCGCGGCCATCGCCGGATCGTCGATGCAAGCGTGCTTTTGCACGGCGAAGCGGATGCCGATCCGGTCGCCCACGCAAACGACCGGCAGGCGCGGCAGCTCGGCGGTTGCGCGCACTCAGCCCTCGATGATTCGCGGGACCGGCAAGGGCGAGATGAACTTGCCGTTGAAGCCCTTGCGACGCAGCAAACCGGCCAGTTCGTCCGCGATGTGCCACGACAGCAGCAACGCGTATTCGGGCTGGTCTTCGAACAGCTTCTTTTCGTCGAGCACCGGGATGCGCGTGCCGGGCATGTATTTGTCGAGCTTGTGGGACGTGGCGATCTCCAGCACGCAATCGACGATGCCGTCGTCCGCGCCGACATAGTTCAGCAAGGTCGATGCGCGGCTCGGCGCGCCGATGCCGTAGATCCGCGCGCCCGCCGCGCGCAGCGGCGCCAGCAGCGCCATCAAATCGAGCTTCGACTGCACCACGCGCTTGCGGAAATCGCGCAAGGCCGAGCCGTCGGAAAGACCGACCGCCGCCTCGTGCGCCAAGCGCTCGGCCACCGATGCGTCGATCGGCCGCGTGCCTTTGCGCGCGGCATAGACGCGGATCGAGCCGCCATGGGTGGGAATGCGCTTCACGTGGAACGGCTCCAGCCCGTGGTCGGCCAGCAGCTTGGCAAGGCTGCCGAGCGCGTAGTAGCGCAGATGCTCGTGGTAGATCGTGTCGTATTGCAGCGTCTCGACCAGATCGAGCAGGTAATGGGATTCCGAAATGAACACGCCGTCGTCGTCGAGCAGATCGACCAGCGCGTCGACCACGCCGTGGATCGCACCGATATGCGCAAATACGTTGGCCGCAGTGACAACCTTGGCGCGTCCGTGCTTTGCCTTCACCTCGGCGGCGGCGGCCTTGTTGAAATAGCCCGTCACCGTGTCGATGCCGCGCGCGCGCGCGACTTCCGAAGCGCGGCTCGGCTCGACGCCAAGCACGCGGTAGCCGAGTTCCTTGAACGGCGCCAGCAACGTGCCGTCGTTCGAGCCGATATCGACCACAAAATCGCCCTGCTTGAGCCCGGCAACCGGCCCCGCCTCGCGCGCGAGTTCGGCGAAATTGTCGCGAAGGATGCGCGTCGAACCGGAGAGATAGGGGTAGGAATACGGGAACAGCACCGTCTGATCGACCTCAAGCCCGATTTGCACGAGGCCGCAATCGCCGCAACGCAGCATTTCGAGCGGATAGGCTGGCTGCTCTTCGGCGGCCTTGCCGATCGGCGGCATGGTGTTGACCGGCGGAATATAGCCGACGAACAGCACGGATTCGAGATGCGTGCTGCCGCAAACTTGGCAAGCGGAAATCGGCTTCGAGGTGGCGGACATGCGGGGTCTCCTGGTCAATTCGGCGATAGCGACGCGTTGGCGGCGTACCAATCGACGACGGGGCCGAGTCCGTCGGCAAGCTTTGTTTTCGGCACGTAGCCAAGTGCCGCCAAGCGCGAAATATCGGGGCAGCGGCGTTGGGTCGAGCCTGCGGGCTCGGGACCGGATTCGATTTCGATCGTGCGGCCGAGCCGTTGGGCAACGAGGCGCGCAAGCTCGGCCATCGTCGTCTCTTCGGGCGTGCCGATGTGGTAAAGGCCCAAATGCGCGCCCTTCGCGAGCACGATCGACAGACCATCGATGAAATCGTCGATATGGTTGAACGCGCGTCGCTGGCTGCCGTCGCCCTGCAGCGCAAAGCGCAGCGCGCCCGACGGCTGGGCATCCGCGAGGCGCTTGGCGCGCAAGGCGAATTGCGGAACCACATGTTCCCAGCCCATGTCCGGGCCATAGACGTTGTGCGGCCGGAAAACCGCCACGCGCCCGAAGCCGCTGCGCCCGTAGTTGAACGCGACGAGTTCGGTCAGGATTTTCGAGCCGGCGTAGGAGTAGCGCGGATTGGTCGGATCCGGAATCGACATCGGCGCGCGCTCGTCGGTCGGCACGACGGGCGGAGTCTGATAGACCTCCGAACTCGACGCCACGACCAGATCGCCGATGCCGTTCGCCCGGCAGGCGTCGATCACCGCCAGCATGCCGCGCACGCCCACGTCGAGCACGCGTTCGGGCTGCGTGTAGAAAAACTCGGTACCGTTCACCGCCGCAAGATGCAGCACCGCGTCGCAGCCCCGCATGGCGCGCGCGACGGAAGACGCGTCGCGCACGTCGCCTGCGACCATTTCGAAGTCGGACGCCACATCCGCCAATCGGCGCGGATGCCCGCGCGAATTGTCGTCGAGCACGCGCACGCGATGCCCGTCGCGCAGCAAACGGCGCACGGCCGCCGCCCCGATGAAACCGGTTCCGCCGGTGACGAGATAGTGCCTGCTCATGCGAAACCAGCCGCCACGCCGAAGCCGCCCAGCGGCACGTAGGCGCGGCCGTCCGGCAGCGTCAGTCGGCGCGGGTCGAAATTGTTCCAGAAGTCGAAGACGAAGCCGGGATCGGCCATGGTCGCGAGCAGGAATTCGAGCGGCATGGCTTCGAACGCGGGATGGTTGTTGCAGATCGCCACCAGATGCGCGCCCGCGAAGGCATCGGCAAGCGAAGCGGCGGGGGTCAGGCCGAATGCGGCAATCTCGCGGCTCGGCACGACTTCGTCCCATCCGCGCACGGTCGCACCCGGAAACGCCGCAGCGACCGCATCGACGATGCCGCGCGCGGTCGTGCCGCGCAGATCGTCGGTCGCAGGGCGGCCTTTGAACGCCAGGCCCAAGAACGCGATCGTCGGGTTCGCCGGGAAGCCGGGCAGGCGTGCGGCGGCGCGGCGCATATTCGCGGCCGCCTCGGCGGCTTGGCGCTCGTTGATGCGCCGCGCCGCCACGACGATCTCGGGCGTGACCTGCATCGCTTCGAAGCTCTCGGCCAGGATGTACGGATCCTTGCTGAGACAGGGGCCGCCAACCGGCCCAGGCATCGGCAGATTGGTGCGCGGATAGCCGAGCTTGCCCGATTTGATGATTTCGGCGGCCGAGATCCCGGCGACATCGCACATGCGCGCGATTTCGTTGGCGAACGCGAAATGCACGTCGCGCTGGGCATTGTCGACCAGCTTGATCATTTCCGCCGCCTCGATGCTCGAGACGCGCACGGTCGTCGGCGTCAGAAACTGGAACAATTGCGAGGCGCGGACCGTGGCGGCAAGCGACTGGCCCGCCACGATCTGCGGCAGCACGCGCAGCTCGGCCAGCGCCAAGCCTTCGATCGTGCGCTCCGGGCAAAAGGCGATATCGTAAGGTACCCGTGCCGTGTCGAGGATCGGAATCGCGACATTGCGCGTGGTGCCGAGCTTGAGCGTGGAGCGCATCACCACCATGTCGCCCGGACGCAGAAGTTCGGCGACCTCGCGCGCGACCGATTCGACCATGTCCAACCGCGCGCGACCATTGGCGTCGAGCGGCGTGCCGACGGTGACGATGTGCACGCGCGCGGGCGCGGCTTCGGCCAAGCGGCGCACGAAGCGCAAGCGCCCCGCGCCGACCAGGCGCTCGAGCATCGCTTGCAAGCCCGGTTCGTGGAACTGGGGAATGCCGCGCTGCAATCCGGCAAGCACATCCTCGCGGATCTCGACGCCGGTCACGTCGAAACCGACATCGGCCATCGCTGCGCACAGCGTGAGGCCGACATAGCCGCAACCGACGATCGCGACGGATCGGTCGGCGTAATCGGAAGGAACCAGCATCGTTGTCCTAGAATTTGCCTTTGAGGATCGCCAAACCGACCAGCGCCACATGCAGGGCCGTCGGAAACTCGCCGTCGCGAATCATGTCCAGAAACTTTGTTTTGGGCACCAGCAGCCGCTCGAGCCCGGGTTCCGGCCGCCAGCCCTCGACGGGTTCGATGCGCGGGACGACATAGCAATGGAAACGGTTTTCGAGGCGGCCCGTATCCGGATCGAGCACGCCCAGCAATTCCGGCACGCCGAGCACGCGAAAGCCCGCTTCTTCCTCAAGCTCGGCTGCGACCGTCGCCGCCGGATCGAGAGCGCCATCGACCAGCCCGCCGGGAAGCTCCAACGTGACGCGTTCGAGCGCCGACCTGTATTGGCGGACAAGCACCACTTCGCCCGCATCGGTCAAAGCAAGGAGGGTCACGTAATCGGCCTGGCGCAGCGAATGGAACGTGCCGGTTTCGCCATCGCGCGAAACGTCGCGCGCGACCAACGTGACCCACGGCGAAAGCTTCTCCGTGCGGGTTGCGCGAATTGTGGACGTTGTGCTCAGAGGCTCAAATCCTCATCGACGAAGGTTCGGACGCACGGCATGCATTTCAGCCAAGCTACCGCACACGGGGTGCGGCACGAACGCCGCCCGCAAAAAACGAAGCCACCACAGGATACCGATCGGCACCTTTGAAAAAGGGCATATCTACTACCGCTTGGCCGTTTGAAAGTCAACCACTTTGTTCATCGAGTGAACATCGTTTTTCAATATACATCAATGCCTTGACCGAAGGCATCCGATTGCCGATCGCGATTTGGGCAGCCGTCGGCAGGCTGTATTGGTGTCGCTTCTTGGGTCATGTGCGCAACGTTCCGCCGCTCGCGCCATGCAGTTGCGCCGTTTGCGAATATGCACTGTAGGCCACAAGAAGACTCGAATGCCGCGAGTGGCTACCAGATGACTGTGCTTGACGCTTCGAGGGTGACGGACTAATTAAACCCCGTATTGGGCCAAAGAAACAGCGACCGTTAAATCGGGCGTAATCAGCGTCACCCGAACGGCGGTAGCTTGTGCACGAAAGCTCTCCGATCTCATCCGACAATAGCCAAGTTGAAGCGCGCGCAACCCGGCGCCTATCTGCCAATTCCCGCGTTTGGACATCGCGCATCGTCGCGTCAAGCACCTTTGCCGATCTTGTCGATCGCGATGTCCTTTCCGGCAAGTACGCCTTCCGAAAAAACGTCATGGCCAAAAATTCGCCCTCAAGCGTCGGATCGCCGGTTCCGATGGATTTCGAGATGCTGCGCTGGCGCCGACCTCGCCTTGATGGCCGATTTGCGGTGCCGCCGCGCGCGTTTGGTCGCTTTCTTTTCCTTTCACGCAGCCGGCCTGGCCGCAGTCGGGCAAAAACGCTTCCAAGGCAAGTTCATCCTACCTTTGCCGCATCCACGCGTGATCGAGCCGAGATCACAGGAGAACGCGAATGAACGTCGCGAATTTAGTCAATACGATCGGCCGCATTGCGAAAGCCCGGCAGGCGCTTCGCGGCCCTGCGGCCCTTGCTTCGCAAATCCTGTCGCGCATGCGCAGGGGCGGCGTTGTCTTTCGCTCCGACGAAGAATTTTTCCGCCGCCTCGTCGGCGGCCGACCGATGCGGTCGTTCGACGATTACCGCGCCGAGCTTCTCGGCAACGAGGAGATGAAGCGGCGATTCGAATTCGTGAAGGCGAAGTACGGCCTCGCGAAGTACGCGTCGTGGGAAGATCGGATCGCGCGCGTCGGCCACATGGTCGCGATCTACGGGCTCGTCCGGGAGCGGTGCCCCGAGCTTATCGTCGAGACCGGAACGGCTGCCGGAAGCTTGACGTCGTTCATGCTGGCAGCGCTCGATCGAAACAACCGTGGCGAACTTGTATCCATCGATATCCCGGCCGTCGCGGGAAAGCTCACGATGGATATCGGCGTGCCTGCGGACGAAGCGGGCTACCATATCGCTGACGCTTTTCGCGGCCGATGGAAATACGTCGTCGGCGACGCGAAGCTTGTGTTGCCCGGGCTTCTCGCGGAGCGAAGTTGCCAGATTTTCGTGCACGACAGCCTCCACACGCGCACGCACATGGCGTTCGAGTACGCGGTCGCCCGCGCTCTGCTGGCGCCCGATACGCTCATCCTGTCCGACGACATCGGTTGGAACAACGCGTTCTTCGACTTCTGCGCGATGAACCAGATCGTCGCTTTTGCGCCCTTTTCCAATCCGAACTTCGGCGGTTTCGTCAATCGATTCGACGCGTTCGAAAGTTCGACGGGTCTCGGTATCTGGCGCGGCGACAAAGACAGCGGCGGGAACGCGGCGATGGATGGCGCGACATGACGGCGCCGAGGCTTCTGGTCGTAACCGTCGATGCGCCCCACAAATCGAGAGGCGCTGGCCTCGTGCTGTTCTGGCACTATCTCGACGGGGTAAGGCGCGCGGGCTGGCACGTAAGGCACATCGCGATAGGTACCGCTGCGGCGGCGGGATCCGAGTTCGCGCTGTCGATCGCCGAGCCTGGGGTGTTCGAGGTCGAAGCTTTCGAGGCCTCCGCGCCGATACGCGAAAGCCTGCGCGGCCTGTCGATCGATCGCCGCGCCATCGCCCCTGCGCTTGCGCGCGCGCGCGCCTTCGTGCCCGATGTGATCCTGGCCTTCGACATTCATGCGGCGTGGGCGTTCGAAGAGGTCGAGTCGCCTGCGCGGGTCGTTTGGGCGGGCGATTTGATGTTCGACGTCACCCGATATCACGCGCTTTATGCGGCCAGGGAAGACTGGCGCCGCTGGCCGCATTCGATGCTGCGCTTGATCGTCGCGCGCAATTGGCTGCCGGTGTACAGGCGCGTGCTGGGTGCGGCATCCTTTGTCGTGGCGTCGTCGATTTCGTCCGTTGCCAAACTCGCTAAGCTCGGCGTGTCTTCCGAGTTTCAGCCCTATCCCTGGCCCGATCCCGGCCGCGTGTCCCGCTTGCGCCCGCCGGCAAAGCCGACATTCGTATTCTTCGGGAATCTTTCGGCGCTCGGCTCGCGGTCAGCGCTTCATTTCGCGTTGGACGAAGTCGTGCCGCGCCTGCGTCGGATCTGGGGCGCAGGCGGGTTCGAGTTGCGCTTCGCGGGAACGGGCAAGCTGCCGGGATGGGCGCAATCGGCATTCGCGCGTGCGCCGGAAGCCAAGTCCTACGGTTTCGTCGACGATTTGTCCGGTTTCGTTGCCCAATCGCATGGCGTGATCGCCCCCATCGACGTGCCCGTGGGAAACCGCACGCGAATTCTGACGGCGCTTGCCTATTGCGTTCCGGTGATCGCCCACCGCAATGCCGCGCTCGGCAATCCATCGCTGGTCGATGGCGAAACATGTTTCCTCGCGGCAAATCCCAAAGATTTTGTCGAGCGCATGGCCATATGCGTGGCGGACCCGGAACGCGCGGCGCGGATCGCAGAAGGGGGGCGGCGCGCTTACGAGCGCGACTACGCGCCCGAATCCGTCTGGCCCCTGCTCAATGCCACGCTCGAAAGGTTCAAACCCGCCGAGCCCGCAGGGCGCGCGGCATTGTCGATTGGCGCGATTTCCGGATCGGCGCCGTCGGACAAGGATCGGCGCTGAAGTCCGGCGCGATGTTTTCCATGCCGCAGTCCAAATTGCGATGGGCGGCCTCCCCGGCACGCACGTTCGCGCATTCGCCAAATTCAAAACGGATACTCAGGAGTTTCCATTGTCCAGCGCTTTATCTCTGAAACTGCCAAGCGGCCGCTCTGCGATCGACGCGTTCGTCGAGCCCATCAAACGCACGGGCGCGTTGCTGCGCGTCGTGGATGTCGGCGCGCGGAACGGAATGATGAAGCTGCCGCAATCCTATGCAAGGCACGCCGAACTCATCGGTTTTGAGCCTAACGAAGTCGAGCACCGCAAACTGGTCGAGGGCACGACCGACGCGGCAAAGGGCGGTTTCGTTTCGGCGCGCTATGCCAAGGAAACGTACTTGGATTGCGCGCTTTGGGATGCGGAGGAGGAACGGAATTTCTACGTGACGGCCGGTGCCGGCGCGAGCACGATGATGGGCGCCACGCGGCCTTCGGTCACCGAACATCTTTTTCAGGATTTCGGCCCCGGAGATCCGCGGACCGGGCACTCGTTTTATGCAGGCAACGGGCGCGTCGTTCGAACGGTGCCTGTCAAATGCAAGCGACTCGACGCCGTCGTCCCGGCGAACGAAACCGTCGATTTCCTGAAACTCGACGTCGAAGGCGCCGAGTTGCGCGTATTGCGCGGCGCCGAGAGCATGCTGTCGGCGGGACGCATCCTCTTCGTGTACAGCGAGTTCGTCGCCTTTCCCTTCTACGACGAGCATCCCGTTCTCGGCGATCAGCACGCGTATCTCCGGGACCAAGGTTACAGGATGATCGCGCTCGAACTCGGGCATCAGGGCTATACGCGCACGCCGCCGACGATCCCGGCTTCCAACGATCGTCGGCTGCTGCACGCGGGCGATGTGTGTTTTGTGTTGGATCCGGATCGTGCGTCGCTCTCGGCTCTCGATCGCCACCGCCTTGGCGTCGTTTCGTTGGCGATGGGTTTCAACAGTTTTGGAATTTCGCTGCTGCGCGAGGCCGACCTGTGCGATCGGGCGGACATCGACGCCTTCGAACGAGCGCTGTCGCACATCGGAACGCTCCGGCGCCTGAAGGAGTATTGGAACGCTGTACCCGGCCTTGTCGATACCGTCCTTCATCGCGTGGGCATGCGCGACGGTTCGTAGGTCTTCGGGCGACAGGGCCAGCGCGCCGCGTCGATCGCGGCCGTTCGACGAGACAGCTCAGCCGCCCAAAGACAAAACCAAGTTCGACGTCTTCGGAAGCTTCCTCGCTCAATCGAGCGCCAGTTCCTCAAGACGCCGATCGTCGCGAGGCAACTGCCCCGGCATGAGCCGCGGGATCGATTTGTTGTGGAAATCCGCCCGCTCGAGATCGTCGAGGGCGAGGCCGAAAGCGTCGAACCGGTCGCGCCAATAGGGGCTCGTGTCGAGCTTGCGGCGCAGGCGGTCGATCAAGCCAGGCTCGATTCGGCCCTCGAGGCAGTGCTGGAGATAGCCGGTGAAATAGAGCGCAAGACCGTGCTCCGGCGAAATCACGTCCGAAAGCGTGCGCAGGTTCATGACCTGCTGGCGCAGTTTGAATTCCCGCGTTTCGGAGAAGAGACGGTGGAAATTCAGATGGTAGTTCATGAAGAACCAGATGTCTTCGAGCTGCGGTCCGGTCGGAATCGCATCCATCGGGATCGACGCGAACGCCTCGGCGAAGCTGCGCGTCGCCAGTCGTTCGCCGGAATCGACTTCGTTCTGTTTGCCGTAGCCGCCCGAGTTGAAGCGCACGTCGCTGGCCTTCATCGCCGAGATCAAGCCTTGCGCGACCATCGAGTCGTAGATCGGCGTGTTCGGCAAAGGCTGCAGCACCGTGATGCTGCACCAATCGAGATCCATCGCGCGCGCGACGGCGATCGTGTCGGCGATCATCGCCATCGTCTCGCCGGGAAAACCGAGCATCAGGAAGACGCGCGAGTGGATCTCCGGGTACTTCTTCAGCACCCGGGCAGCTTCGACGAAGTTCCTGACGGTGCCGGGCTTCTTGACCTGCTTGAGAATCGTCGGATTGCCGGATTCCATGCCGATGTTCAGCGCGATACAGCCCGAATCGCGCATCGCTCGAACAACGTCCTCGGTGCACGAGGTGGCGATCACGCCGTTTGTCGCATCCCAGGTGAGGCCGAGATTGCGCTTCGTCATGCCGTTGAACAGGGCGATCGCGCGGCGTTCGTCCTTCAGCAGATCGTCGTCGAGCCACACGATGTGCTCGACGCCGTGGACCTCCTTCAGCATCTGCAATTCGTCGAGCACCGAATCGACCGAGCGCTGGCGCACGCCTTTGCCGTTGAAGTTTCGGACGCTGCAGAAAGTGCACTGCGCGCGGCAGCCGCGCGCGGCCAGCGACGTCGCGAAACGCGCTCCGGGCGGTTTGAACCCGTAAAAATTGCCCATCACGCCTTCTGCGGACAAGCCTTCCATTTCCATGAGTTCCAAGGCGGGGATGGTGTCCATCTCCGCCGCTTCGGGCTGGCACTCCGCATGGAAACGATGGCGGACGCCGAGGTCGGAATCATTGAGAATGACTTGGCCGAGATCGGCTATTTCGCCCGTGCCATTGACCGCGCGCACGAAACGCTTCACCGCAATGTCGCTTTCGCGCGTGAACGCGGCCGTGGCACAGGGGATGTCGTCGAGCACGCGCTCGACGTCGTTGGAAACATGCACGCCGCCGATGACGACCGGAATAGCCGACGCGGCTGCCCGCGCGCAAACGCGCTTCAAAGATTCGTGGGTCATCGTAAACATGCACGTAACCCCGATCATGTCGGGGTTGTGGCGGCCGATCGCTTCGTCGAGCGCACTCGTCCACACCGCGTCGAAATCGAACGCAGTGCCTTCGCCGTGGCGACGCGCTGCCTTGAGAACGATGTGGTTGAGGTTGACGAGTGCGACCTGCACGCCGACTTCGCGCAGATTCTGCGCGATCAGCCCCAGGCCGTATGGAGGATAATTAGCATAACGCCGACGTTTGGCCGTATCGATCCGAAAGAGCTCCGAGGTGCCGTCGGGAGGGTTGACCAAAAGCACGCGTTGGATCGGCCGTCCTGCGAAACGCCGGGTCAAAAAAGAGCGCGCCGCATTTTCGTCCCAAGGACGTTGAAAATCCAAGAATTTCTCGACTTGAGAGCGGGCCATTGGATGTCTTTTCTGGCAAAGAAATGCGGAAAATTTATCGTTAAAGGCCCCGGCCGTCATAGTCAAGTTGTATATGGTTGGACGGATTTCAAGTGTCTCGCAATACTGGCGCCGTCCAAGATACGAATATATTGATAGGCTGCTTGACTTCGACGCCGAAGGTCTGGGATACAGCACGCACGATAGCCAAAATGGATTTTGTGTTTGCGCCGTTTCGAAAAAGTTCGTCGAAAACGTGACTGCAAATCCGACCGCAACCTCGACGGCTTTCGCGCAATTCTCTTGCCCCAAGCATCGTCAACTCCCGGGACCGCCAATGGACGACACCGAACGATTTGAAAAGGAACGCGCCGAAGGCGCTGACCGAATGGCGGCCGATCCGACCTTGAAGGCTTCCGCAAGCCGACTGTTCGAGGCTTTGGTCGCGGCGCGCTACCATTACAATTTCGATTGGGCGGGCCTGCCGATCATCCAGTTTCCGGACGATATTCTGGCAGTGCAGGAGCTGGTCTGGCGGATCAAGCCCGGCGCGGTTGTGGAAACCGGCGTGGCGCGCGGCGGCTCCATTCTGCACTACGCTTCGCACTTGGCGCTGCTGGGCGGCGACCGGTTGGCGGTCGGCGTAGATATCGACATTCGCCCGCACAATCGGGCACGCATCGAAGAGCATCCGCTTGCCGGGCAGGTCCGGTTGATTCAAGGCTCGTCGATCGATCCGGCGACGGTGGCCGAAGTTGTCCGCGTGGTTGGAGACCGAGCACCGGTGATGGTCGTGCTCGACTCAAACCATACTCACGACCATGTCTTGGCCGAATTGCGCGCCTACAGCCCGTTGGTCCGTGCGGGCTCGTATTTGGTTGTCTACGATACCGTGATCGAAATGCTGCCGGCCGAGGCCAACGCGGGACGCCCTTGGGGCAAGGGCAATTCCCCGCATTCGGCCGTTCGCGCTTTCCTTGCCGAAAACAACCGCTTCGAAATCGACAAGGGGTTGGAAAACAAGCTGATGTTGACTTGTTGCCCGGACGGGTTCCTGCGCTGCGTGGCAGATTGATCGCCGGAATTGCCGTTTGACAGACCGAAAAAAGACGACGATAAACGCGGATCGCATGTCTTGTCTATTCCAGAGGCCTTTGTGGCGGAAGCTTCGAGCAACGTGACAGCGCAGCCCTACGATCCCAAATGGGACGGCAGCCGGATCGTGCCCAAGCGGGTGGTGATCGAAACGATTTTCGGTTGCAATGCGGCCTGCGACTTCTGCGTGGTAAACCAGCCGACGTCGCGCGCAAAAGGCACGATGCCGATGGACAAATTCCAAGGTTTGATCGACGCGCTCGCACCCCATCGCGACGCGATCGACATGCTTGATCTGTTCGGTCTGGGCGAACCCGTCATCGACCCATATCTTGCCGAACGCGTCCGCTATGTGAAGGCAGCGGGCTTCCGGAATACGTCGATTTCCACCAACGCCCATTTGCTTTCCGCCGAGAAAGCGCGCGCGCTGATGGCTGCGGGATTGGACACCGTGATCTTCAGCATCGACGGTGCCACGAAAGCGACCCATGAAGCTGCGCGCGTGCGGACTAACTTCGAGCGCGTCGTGGGAAATGCGGTCGATATGATCCGCATTCGCGACACGGAGGGATTCGCGACGCGTTTTGTCGTGCGCTTCGTCCGCCAGCCGTCCAACGAAGACGAGTGGGACGACTATTTGCGCTTCTGGCAACGCGTCGTGTCGCCTGCCAAGCGCGATCTGATTATTCGCTACGACGTGCACACCTGGTCGGGCGCGATCGAAGACGGCGAGATCGTCGATCAGGAATGGCGCGATCCGGTCATCGACCGCAACGCGTGCCATCATATCTACGAAAAACTGGTGATCCTGGCCGACGGCAGCGTTTCGCTCTGCTTCGAAGACATTCTCGACGCGCAATTCGGCTTCGGCAACGTCTTCGAGAACGATCCTATCGAAGTTTTCAATTCGCCGCGTTTCAACAAAATCCGCAAACTGCACGCCGATGGCAAGCGGCGCAACATGAAGATCTGCGACGGTTGCATGGTCCTCTACAACGAGCCCAAGCGTCTGCTGATCGACGGCCGATAGACCTGCGATTGGGGACAAGCGTTGGCTTCCTGCGACATCGCGATTCTCGGCGCGAGCGGCCAGATCGGGCTCGACCTCATGCGCGTATTGTCGCATGGACATCGGGCGACCGGTTACGCGCGCGATCCTGCGCGCGCGGCTGCGGCTTTCGAGCGAATCGCGCCGGGTGGAGCGCGCTTCCTGCCCTTTGACGCATTCGATGCGGCCGATCACGACGGCGTGGTCAACGCGGCCGGCGTTGGCGACCGCGAAAATCAGGTTGCGCAGGGACAGGCGTTCTTGGAAACAGCGTGGTCTATCGACACGCGGATTGCCGCTTGGCTCGAGCGGCGGCCAGACCGGTTTTGCGTTTCGATCAGTTCGGGCGCGGTCTACGGATTGGGCCGAGCCTGGCCTATTCCTGCCGACGCGCGGCTCGAATGGCCGGTGAACGCCCCCGATCCGACGGCTTTCTATGCGTTGGCCAAGGCGGCGATCGAAGCGCGCCATCGCGCGCGGCCGGATCTGCTGATCTACGACGTCCGCGTGTTCGGCTATTTCAGCCCCTTCATCCGGCTCGATTCTTCTTTCTTCCTCGCCAATGTCGCCGCCTGCGTCGTCGGGCGCACGTCGTTGCGCACGCCGCGCGCGGACATGTTGCGCGACTATATCGACGGCGCAGAGTTGGCTTCGGCTGTCGAGGTTCTCGCCGCTGTCCGCCCGCCGGGCGGCGCCTTCGACATTTGGAGCGCCGCGCCCGTGACGAAGTTCGCGTTGCTGGAAGCCTGCCAACGCGAATTCGGCCTTGCGATCGACTGGCACGCGGGCGATGCAACTCCTGCCGCCGCCGCCGCCGCCGTGCCGAGCCGCCACGACGCGCTTCTTCGACTGGGGCACGCGCCCAAGCGCGGCTCGTTGGAGATCGTTCTCGACCATCTTGGGAGTATCCGTCGATGAAGCCGTTTTTCTCGATCGTCGTGCCGACGACGCGACCGCATTATCTGCCGACGGCGCTGACAAGCGTGTTCGCACAAACCTTCGAGGATTTCGAGGTCGTCGTGTCGGACAACACGACCGAAGGATTGGCGAACCGTTTCCCGTTTCCGTCGGACGCGCGCTTGCGCGTGGTCCGTCCCGACGAACCGATGAAGGTCGCGCCGCACTGGGATTTTGCGTTTTCGCATGCGCGCGGGCGCTGGCGCCTTATGCTGTGCGACGACGACGCGCTGGTGCCCCAAGCGCTCGCCTGTCTGCGCGGCCTGATCGCGCGCCATCCGGACATCGAAGCAATTCGCTATTGCCCGATGGCTTTTACGCCCGATGCGCCCTTGACGCTGCGCTTGCCGCTGCCCAATTTCAGCGGGCGCGTGGACGTGACTCCCTCGGAACCGCTGCTGCGCAGCGCCTTCAGCTACGGCTCGATCCCCTACGCCGTCAAGAAATTCACGCCGCACGTTCCCAACACCGCCATTGCCGAGACGCTGGACGCGCGCATGCGCGATACCGCCGGCGGCGCCTTCTTCCGGCCGTTCGACCCGATGACATCGATGTCGCTGTTTGTGTTGAAACTGACCGCAAGTTTCCTGCGGATCGATTCGCCGCTTGTGCTCTTCGGCAATACGTTCGATTCCGCGGGCCGCTCGATCGCCCAAGCGGGAACGCCGTCGAGCACGTTCGAAGCGACCAACGGGACTTCGCAGGTGCTGCACGCGCCGATCAAGTCGCGCCGGCTTTTCCATGGTTTGAAGTCCGACACGATGCTCGATCTTCAGAAAAACTTCCCGGCCCTCTTCGGCGACTGCGAATTCAACTGGGCCGGCTATTTTCATTTCTGTGCGGCATCGATCGACAGCCTCGCAGCCACCGGTGTCGATGTTTCGGAGGAAAGAAGGATGTACGACGCGGCCGTGGCGGCAGCGATGCCGGGGATGCGCGAGGCGGTCCTTGCATTCATCCCGCCCTCTCTCGAGGCGCCGGCCCCGACTGGGCTCGCCCGCCTTGGCAACTCCATCGGCTACCGGGTGAAGAAACTTGCCGCGCGGCCCGTCGCCGCGCCGACAGCCGCCGATCTTGCGAGCATTGCAACGGCCGCAGCGTTCGTCGGAAGACGATACGAAAAACTGCTAAACTGAATTCGTCAATTGTCGCGCGATCGCCAACAGATCGTGCGACGACGCGACGCGATGGAAGGGCGCGTGGGCGGCGGCGGCGGCCTCGCCGTCGCGTTCGTCGTCGCCCACGAACGGCGTTCGGCTCAGATCGAGCGCGAACTCCCGCTGCGCCATAAGCAGCATTCCAGGTGCCGGTTTCCGGCAGGCGCAGCCTTCGTCCCAGCCGTGCGGGCAATGGTAGATCGCGTCGATCCGGCCGCCCGAGTCGGCAGTTTCGACGCGCAAACGCGCGTGGATCGCCGCTAGATCGGCTTCTGTCATCGCGCCGCGCGCGATCCCGGCTTGGTTGGTCGCCACAGCCACCGTGAAGCCTGCGCGTGCGAACAGTGCCAAAGCCTCGCGGGCACCTGGCAGCCATTCGAACTCGGCGGGCTTGCGGACGTACTCGCCGCGCGGCGCTTTGCGGTTAAGAGTCCCGTCGCGGTCCAGAATGACGGCGGGTTTGCGTGCGAGGAAACGCTCGGTGTCGGGCAGCCGGGCCAGCGTGCCGACGCTGTAGTAACGGTGGTCGGTTTCGAATGCGCCGAGTGCGCCTTGCGCGACCAGCTGCGGATAGACGTTGGCTTCGAACCCGACATTGCCGTCGGGCAGCAGATCGAGCGCGTCCCGGGGCATGAGCAGAAACCCGATATCCACGCCGGCGAGCCCCGGCGCTGCGCGCGTTTTGTCGTAAAGCGAAACGCGCCCGTCCGCTTCGACTTTGAGATTGTCGCGCGTGTAGCCGTCGCGGTTGCGGTACACGACGACCTGTGCTGCGCGATCGGCGGCGAGGTATCGCGCCCACATCGCGTCGAACGGCATCGGCCAGTAATTGTCACAATAGGCGAGCAGAAACAGGGGGTCGAGCCGGTCGCGCGCGCGTCGCAGACGCGTACCGGTCTCGTCCTCGATGGGCGAGACCATATACTCGATCGCCACGCCGAAGCGTGCGCCGTCGCCGAAATAATCGCGCACATTGTCGGCGAGATATCCAAGCAACAGTACGACCCGTTCGAAACCTTGGTCGCGCAGGTGCGCGATCAGGTATTCGAGGAATGGCCGACCATGGAAGGCGATCATCGGCTTCGGCGTCGTGTCCGTCAGCGGCCGCAACCGCGTGCCGAGACCGCCCGCGAGCACAACGGCCTGGCGCGGCCGTTCGGCGCGCGCATCATTGGGCATCGTCGAGTCCCCACGCGCGCGCCAATGCTGCAGCGTCGATCGGCAACGAGTCGGCGACCGGCGCCGAAAGCTCGTCGCGCCACGGATCCCGGACGATCTCGACCAGCCGTATCCCCGGCACATCGCGCCGCAGCGCCGCAGTCAGATGCAGACTGGCGCGATTGACGCTTTTGGTGTCGTCCACGATCGCCACACGGCCGGTGCGCGCGGCTGCGGCGACCGCAGGCGCAAAATCCCGGGCGCTTACATTGACCCGTTGCAGCACCCCCGCCCGCAATCCTCGGGCTTCGAGTGCGGTCGCCAACGCCATCGCTTCCGGCAACGCGAAACCGCATGCCACGATCGTCGCATCGTCGCCGTCGCGATGGCCCAGCCAATCGCCTGCGGCGTCGACAACCCTCACGGACCCTGCCGGATCGACCTGCGTGCGGAAGAGACGCTGGCTGACGGTCACAAGCTTTGCACCGGGGGCAAAAAAATGCCGGGTTGCGACAAGAGCGGCGTCGGCGGCGTTGCTCACGCAAAATCCTGAAATTCGCGCGAACGAGCAGAAGCCGTCGGGATCGATCAAAGAGGATTGCGGACCCTCCCAGCCATTGTCCACCGCGATCGACAGTACGGCGAGTGCGGCTGCGGGCGGGCGATGGCGCAGCGCGTTGAGCGTGTTGACCAGATGGTCGAGGCCAAGCAGCAGGAAATCCTGCTGCTTGAGCGCCACGACCGCGTCGACGCCGCCAAGCATCAAGCCGATGCCCGCACCGACGAGCACGTTTTCGCAATTGGGGGTGTTCAGCACTGTGCAGCTTGGCAGCTTGTCGAAGCCGCGCGTCAGACCCGACAGGTTCGACCCCGTCGATACGTTCTGTCCGATGAGCGCCGTACGCCGCCCGCGCGCTGCCAATTCGGCGCGCAGGAGGCCGTTGAAATGCTCGACCAGCGTGGTCATGCGAGCTCCGCGCGCAGCCGCGCCAGCAAGGTTGCCGCTTCCGCGCGCAGGCGGTCCTCGTCGAAGCGCGCGAGAAGAACGTGGACGGGATCGGAACTGTCCGCCGCCAGAACGGGCCAGTCCTGCGGCTCGACCTCCGGCGCCGGACCCGCGTGATAGTTGATGTATTTTCCGTCCGGAAACTCGGGCGTCTTCAACCGCCACGCGCCGAGCGAGTCGAGCCCGACCTCGACGACGATCGGGCCGCTTTGCGCGATCGCCTCGGCGCGCGCAGCCGCCAGCGCGTCGCGGTAGTCCTGCACGTCGTTGCCCTTGAGCGCGACGTAATTCGCCCCCAAGGCTCTTGCCAGCGCGCCCAAGTCGATCGGGCCGCGCCGTTCGGCAATGGTGGAAGCAAGCGACCACCCGTTGTTCTCCACGACCACCAGTGCCGGAATACGATGCCCGGCGAGGAAGACGAGCGCCTCGTGGAAAGCACCCTCCTCCATCGCCCCGTCGCCGGTGACGACGCAGACCATGCCGCCCTCGGCGCGCAGCTTGAGAGCGAGCCCAAGCCCGACCGCCACGCCGAAATTGTTGCCGAGGATGCTGGAGCTGTAGGCGATCCCGCAGGCGGGATTGGCGAGGTTCATCGAGCCGAGCGTGCCGCGCGCCAAGCCTTCCGGGCGGAGCCGGAACTCGTCGACGATCGCGCGCAACGCGTTGGCCTTGGCGAGATTGTAGTGAAGATTCCGGTGCGGCAGGACGAGCCCGTCGCCCGGTGAAAGGGCCGCCGCAACGCCCACCGCGATCGCCTCGTGCCCCATCGCGAGATGGATCGGCACCATGAACGCCTTGGCGCGGTAGAGCTCGTTTACCAGCATTTGCGACAGGCGCAGACGCAATACTTCGCGCGCAAGTTCAAAATCGACGTTGGCCGCCCACGCGTCAGACCGCACCATGTCGGGCCTTGAAATCTGAAAAACTGAGGCCGGCCGCGTGCGCCGCCGAGAGCGTCGGCGCACCGGAGGGAAGGGGCCAGTCGATCGCCAACTCGGGGTCGTTCCACAAGAGTCCGATGCCCGACGTGTCCGAATGATCGTTGTCGGCCATCAGCAAAAGGTCGGTGTCGTCGGCCAGGGCAATGCAGCCATGCGCAAATCCCGGTTCGATGAAGATGCCTTGGCCGGGCGCCAAGTCGCTACCCTCCCACATGCCGAAGGTGGGGCTTGCGCGGCGCAGATCGACCACGACCCACCACATCCGCCCGCGCAGACAGACGACCGCCTTGCCTTCCGTGTGCGGCGCGCGCTGAACATAGAGCCCGCGCAGCGTGCCGACCTTGGCGGTGTGCGACACGATGATTTGGCGCCAGACCTTGTCGGTGCCGTAAGCACTTGCGAAGCCGCGCGAATCGTACGGTTTTTGCATGTAGCCGCGCGAATCGCTCAAGCGCGGCGCCACCAAATCGTACAGTCCGTCCAGGCGACATTTACGCAATTCCATCGGCAGTCAACTCCGTCCGGCAGATACCGCAAAAGCTCTTATAGCATCCCCCAGAACTCCGCAACCGACCGCGACCCGGCCTGAATGTCCACCCGCGGCGCCCAACCGAAGGCCGCCCGGCTCGCCGAATCGTCCACCGCCCGCACGCTCGGATTGCCCGGATCGGTCTCGGTCAAGGTGGCCGGCCGGCCCACCAATGCTGCGCCGCACGCGACGACCTCGCCGAGCGTGACCAAAGCGGGGCCCTGCACGTCGAGCGTCTCGAACGCACCGGTGCGCGGCGCGGCAGCAAGGAAGGCGTCGGCAACATCGGCGACATGCACGAACCGCCGCGCGGTGGCGCGCGAGCCGATCGAAATCGCTTCCCCGCGCACGACTTTGTCGAGCAGCGATTCCACAGCCGACCAATTTGTCAGTCGCGGTCCATAGACGATGCCGAGGCGCAAGACGGTCGCGGGCGTTCCCCCTTGCGCAGCGATCTGGCGCAAATTGCACTCCGAGACGAATTTCGACAGCGCGTATTCGCCGCCGATCCGCGCGGCGTCGATGGCCGTGTTCGCGCTTCGCGGCGCGCCCGCCGGCAGGCCTTCATAGACCCACTCGCTGGAGGCGAAAACGATTCGCTTGGCCTTGCGCGCGCGCGCCGCCCGTTCGACCGCCAGCGTGCCCATCACGTTTGCGTTGAAGCATTCGTAGGATTTGCCCCGGCAATCGGGATCGCGCGACAGCGCGGCAAGATGCACGACCGCATCGACGCCGTCGGGAATCGCGTCGGCGAGCGACGGGTCGTTTACGTCCAAACGCGCGTGGCGCGAGCCTTCGGGCGGCGCAAGATCGACGCCCGACACCTCGATCCCTGCCGCTGCAGCGCGCGCCTCGAGTTCTCGGCCCACGAAGCTCGAAACGCCGGTGACGAACAAACGCATGGCGCAGATCCTAGCGCGCGGGCGACGCCGGATATTCGGCCCGCCCGATGAGCAGATCGATCGCAGCCATCAGCCAGAATTGGTGGACGGTTTCCACGATGTTGTACGCACGCGAATCGACCCAAAAATCGATTTGGCCGCGCCCGCGCAGCGGATTGTCCGGTGCGAAGCCCGAGAAGGTGGCGAGTTCGAGGCCAAGGGCGTGCGCGCGGTCGGCCAGCGCCAGTACGTTCGGCGAGCGTCCGGACGACGAAATCGCCACCACGAAGTCCCCCGGCCGGTGCCACAATCGAAGGCCTTCGGCCATCCATTTCTCGTGGCCGAAATCGTTGGCGAGGCAGGTGATCGCGCTTGCATCGAGAGTGACTGCGGGCACGCCGCCGTTCTTCGTCAGATCGGTGGCGATGTGCTGTGCGATCGCGGCCGATCCGCCGTTCCCGAACAGCATGACCTTGCAGCCCGCAGCGGCACGTGCGCGCCAAGCGTCGCGCAAGAGGGAAATCGCGTGCACCTCTTGCGGCCCGATCTTCACTGCGCGGCCGAGGCGCACTTCGTAGTCGGCAAGAAATTCGGCGTCGTTCACGCGAGAATCTCCACTTCCGGCACCGGTCGGATGAACTTGCCGCCCGCGTCGCGATAGGCGGCGAGTTGGGACACAATCTCATCGACGAAATTCCAGGCGAGCAATAGGACGTAGTCGGGCATTTCGGCAAGGACGCGTTCGGCTGCCACGATCGGGATGTGCGTGCCGGGCGTGAAGCGGCCCTGCTTGAGCGGCGAGCGGTCGGCGATCCACTCGATGCGGTCGGCGCGGATGTCGAGGTAGCTCAGCAGCGTCGTGCCTTTGGCGGGGGCGCCGTAGCCGACCACCCTCTTTCCTTCCGCCTTGAGACAATCCAACAACGCGCTCAATTCCGTGCGTATGCGCGCTGCCTTGGCGGCGAGAGCGTGGAACGGCGCGATCGTATCCATTGCGCGCCGCAATTCGTCCGCCACGAGTGCGGCGACCCGCGGCGAAGGCGTCTCGACGCCTTTGCGTTTGACCCAAGCGCGCAACTGACCGTGATGGATCGCAAGACGCTCGACATCGACCACTTCGAAGCCGTGCCGCGCAAAAAGCGCCGCCATGGGCCGCGCGGCCCAATAGGAACAATGCTCGTGATACACTGTGTCGAACGCGGCTGCGTCGAGCAAATCCTGCAGATAGTGAGCCTCCAGCACGAAGGTGCCGTCCGGCTCCAGTATCTCGTCCAGACCGGCAATGAAGTCGGCCAACGCCGGAATATGCGGAAAGACATTGGTCGCCGTCACGACCTTCGCGCGCCCGTGGGTTTCGCGCAGGCGGCGCGCGGTTTCGGCGCCGAAATAGGAATTGTCCACTGGAACGCCGCGCTTGGCGGCGAGCGGGGCGAGATTGGCTGCAGGCTCGACGCCGAGCACGCGCTGGCCGCTCGCGACAAAGCCCGACAGCAGCGTGCCGTCGTTCGCACCCACATCGATGACGAAGTCGTTGGGCTGTAGGGCCGTGCGAACGCGCACCTGCCCGGCCAGCGAAAGCAAGTGGTTTTCCAGCGTCGTCGATGCCGACGAGATGTACAAATAATGGTCGAACATGGCCGGGGGCTCGACGATTTCGGCGAGCTGCACATGCCCGCATGCGCGGCAGAAAGCCACGCGCAGGGGATAGACGGGCTCGGTCAAACCAAGCTCGTCGGGAGCCAGAAACTTGTTGGCAAGCGGCGTCTTGCCGAGATCCATAAAGACCTCGACCTCGGCGCTATTGCAGGCGATGCAAGCGGGCATGAAAAACGGCATTCCTTTCGGTATAAGCTGCAGAGCTATATGAGACGGCGGGCAATATCAAGATTTGTCCGATACCAATCGATCGTAAGGTCCAGCCCACGATCGAAGCCGAGCGAGGGCCGCCAACCCAAATCGTGGCCTATTGCGGTACCGTCCCCGGAGATTTCCCAAATTTCGTCCGGACGGGGGGCGAAAGTCCCGACCTCCAACGGCACGGGGTTGTTCAAGCGGGAGAGCACTGCGCGTGCGACCTCGCCGACCGACCGTGCGCGCCCGGAGCAAACATTGTAGATGGCGCCGGGCAACAAGGGCGATGCCGCGGCAGCGGCCAGCAATGCATCGACCACGTCCGGAACCGCGACGAAATCGCGCATCGGCCGTTCGTCGCCAATGCGCGCGGGTCGGCCTTCTAGCGCGGCGATCAGGACCGAAGGGATCAGGCGTGCAGCACGTTCCCAGGGGCCGAAGGTCGCGAATAGGCGCAATTCGACGCACGGCGTCCCGTACAATCGCGCGTGAACGCCTGCCAACGTCGCGGCCGCTGCCTTGGCGGCGCCGTAGAGTGTTGTCGGCGCCAAAGCGATCGATTCGTCGAGGTCCGGCCGTGCCGGATAGACAGCCGCAGTCCCCATATGGACGAAGTGTCGGCACGTGAACTCGCGTGCCGCGTCGAGCATGGCGGCCATCGCGGCGACGTTATCGCGCACGTGCTCGGATGTTGTAAGGGTAGGCGGATTGAAATAGGAACTGGCGAGGTGGAAGACCGTGGCGGGGCGGAACCGCTCGAAAATTTCGCGCACGGCCCCGGCGTCCGACAGGTTGGCGCGGACAGCGACTATGTCCGTCTCAAGTCCGGCGAGACGCAAGGGAGCATCCGCCCCGCGCGTCACCGCCACCGGACGCACCCCCTGGCCAATCAACCGGCGCACGAGATTGGCGCCGACATGGCCTCCGGCACCGGTCACGAGAACAGGCGAATCGGGGACTGTCATCCGGCTATCGTGTGGACGATCCGCGCGCCTTCCGGCTCGAAGGAGATCGGCACTTCGACTAGATCGTGGAGCGCGTTTGCGACCGCTTGGCGCCGCTCGGGCGCCACCACGACCAGCAGGAAACCGCCGCCGCCTGCCCCGGCAATCTTGCCGCCATAGGCGCCGGCCGCGCGCGCGCGCGCGTACCAGTCGTCGATCAGCGGGTTGCTGATGCCTTCTGCGAGGCCGCGCTTGAGTCGCCAGCCCTCGTCGAGCATACGGCCGAGCGCCGCAAGGTCGATCCGATCGCGCAGAGCACCCCTTAAAGACTCCGCCTGGGCGCGCATCGCGTCGAGTTCGACGCGCCGCGTGGCCGTATTGGCCTTTTGCTCAGCGAGTACGCTCGAGCTGTCGCGCCGCTGATCGGTCCAGAACAACTGCAATCCACCGAAGAGGAACCGCTGGTCCTCGGGGCTCAATGCCATCGGTTCGACTGCCGTGCTCCCGTCGGCCAGGAAGCGGAAGAAATTCAGCCCGCCGAAAGCGGCGGCGGCGTGATCCTGTTTGCCCATGGGCCGACCAAGAATTTCGATTTCGATGCGCGCAGCGAGCTCGTAGGCGGCGATCGTGGACACCCGCTCCCCGCGCATGGCGTGCAAGGCGAGGACCATTGCCACGGCGAAGCTCGACGAACTTCCCAGGCCCGAAAGGGCGGGAATATCGGCGACGGTGGAGACGTAGATCGGCGGCTCGATCGGGATGGCGCGTAACGATTCGCGGATGATGGCGTTGCGAATTTCGTCTAGCGAGCGGACGTTTTCGGACTCGGAATAGTTGAGCCGGTAGCGCTCGTTGAACAATGCGCCGTGGCGCTTGATGGTGACATAGACGAACTTGTCGATCGTCGTGGACAGCACGGCTCCATATCCGCCGGCATAGTATTCCTGCAAATCCGTTCCGCCGCCCGCGAAACTTACCCGCAATGGTGCGCGCGCCACCACCATCGACGGGCGGCGGGAAGTGTCAGCCATGCTTGAGCGACCAATCGTAGGGTACGTCGTTCTTGAACGGATCGATATAGATCAGTTCCTTGCGGTCGTGCGGCATGGTCGCGCAATTGGCCATCATGGCCATCTTGTCGCCATAGGCCTTGTAGCCGTTGGTGATCCCCGGCGGAATCTGCACGAGACAGTAATTGTGTTCGCCGATGAAGAGCTCCATGAGCGCGCCCTTTGTCGGCGAGTCCGCGCGGCCGTCGAAAAGCACGAGCTTTACCATGCCCATCAGGCAGCAATTGTTGAGCGTCATTTCCTTGTGGATATGCCAGGCCTTGACCACGCCAGGATAGCCGCATGTGAAATAAATTTCGCCGAACTGCTTGAAGTGATCGTCGCTGGCCTTGAGCATATGCCAGACCATGCCCCGCTCGTCGCAGATCTTCCGAAGCGGGATTACTTTAACGTCGTGGATCGTCATGTCGTTTGGCCTCGAAAATGGAATGGGGGATCCCGGCGCGCGGATTACGCCGTGCCGTCGGCCACGCGCATGCGCCAATAGTCGAGCGTTTCGCTCAAGATGTCGCGGAATGGGGTTTTCGGGGCCCAGCCGGTGGCGTCGCGGAAACGGCTCGTGTCGGCGATCAGGCGCGGCACGGATGTCGGGCGCACATAGCGCGGATCGATCTTGTGCGAGATGCCGCCGGCTTTCGACATCGCAATCAGCATCTCGAGCGCTTGGCGGAAGGTGTAGATCATGTCCTCGCTCTCGGAACCGACGAGATAGAGCTCGCCCGGAACGCACTTCTCGGACGCGATCCAATAGGCTTCGACCATGTCGCGCACATGCGTGAAATTGCGCCGGTCGTCGATTTCGCCGGTCAAGACGACCGGTTCCTGCAGCCCCGCCTCGATGCGTGCAATCTGATACGCGTACCACGGAATGCCAAAAACCTTGTCGCGTCGCGGGCCTTCGTGATTGAAGGCCCGCGTGCGGATCACGTTGAGCCCGTAGGAGCGATTGTACACGTAGCCGATCAGGTCTTGCGCGACCTTGGTGACTGCGTAGGGGTTGACAGGGCGCAGCGGCGTTTCCGGCGTTATCGGAAGCTCGCTTTCCGCAATGTCGCCGTACTCTTCGCCCGAGCCCGGGATGTGGAACGGCGCTTTCGAGCCGATTCGATGAAGCGCGTCCAGGAGGTTAACGGTCGCGCGGTAGTTCACCTCCATGTAGCGATTGGGATGCTTCCAGGAGGGGCTCACAAAGCTTTCGGCCGCGCAGTGGAACACGCGCGCGGGGCGAACGGCTTGGATCAGATCCAGCGTCGAGACCGCATCCGTCAAGTCGCAATCGTGGATTTCAATGCGGTCGATAAACGAACGAATATGGTCGAGCCGCGACAGATGCCAGCGCTTCGTTCCGACGACGCGAAAATTCGATCCAAGCTTGAGCACGAATTCGGCCAAATGAGAGCCCACAAAGCCGGTGATCCCCGTAATCAAAATCTTATCGGTCATTGAACCAGTTTCCGCGTGCGCATGGAATGGAACAGAGAGCTTCCGACTGCAAGCATTTCTGTTGAGGCGAGGACCAAATTTTCTACCGCAGATCGAAACTGCGGTTTTGGTCTTTAATCTGGAGCAAAAGAGATATCGAACCCCATTAACTCAGACACAAAAATGATAACGAATGCCCAATGGCAAATCAACCAGCATTTTCAAACAGGTGAAAACCACCGAAAAGTCGCGTTTGAATACGCGGCGCCGCGCCAATGGCCGTTGCCTGCGCGCATCGGCGCGGGTCAAATCGGCCCGCTTTGCGACATGTGCCAGCGCCACGCGCTGTCGACGATTCCGTCGAGGTCCGAGCGCCCTGCGCGCCAAGCGAGATCGCGGCCCGCCGCCGTCGGATCGGCCACAAGCCGTGCGACGTCGCCCGCGCGGCGCGGCACGATGCGGAAGGGAACGGGGCGTGCACCGATGCGCGCGACCGTTTCAATTACCTCGCTAACCGAGTGCCCTGTTCCGGAGCCGAGATTGTAAGCACCTGAGCGCCCTTCGAAACAGGCGCGTAAGGCAGCGACATGGGCATCGGCGAGGTCTTCGACATGGACATAGTCGCGAATGGCCGTACCGTCGGGCGTGTCGTAGTCGTCGCCCATGACCGACAGCATCGGTGCTTGGCCCAATGCGGCAAGGCACGCAAGCGGAATGAGGTGCGTTTCGGGCTCGTGCGCTTCGCCGATCCCGTCCGCGAAGGCCGCACCGGCTGCGTTGAAATAGCGCAGCGCCATCCACGCAGGTCCGCCAGCCGCGCGAAGGGCAGCCAGCACGCGCTCGATCGCAAGCTTGGTTTCGCCGTAGGGATTGGCCGGGCGAAGCGGATGGCTCTCCGGGATCGGCACCGAATCGGGTGCGCCATATACGGCCGCCGTCGACGAAAAGACGATGGCACCGATCGCCGTAGCACTCAGCCGTTCGATCAAAACGAGGCTCGCCGCGACATTGTTGCGCCAGAAGGCGAGCGGCTCGCGCATCGACCGGCCCACTTCGATCGAACCTGCCAGATGCACACAGCCTTTGATGTCCCACCGCGCCAATGCGGCATCGATCGCAGCGGCATCGTCGATGCGCGCTTCGACGAGCGGGCCCCATTTTGCGAATTCGCGTTTTCCCGCACTCAGATCGTCGAGTGCGACGGGCAGGAAGCCGTTGCGGGCGAGCGCGCGACAGACATGCGCGCCGACATAACCCGCCCCGCCCGCGACCAGGATCGCTGTCATTCGCCCTCGCGACGGCGGCGGACGGCCGTCTGGCGGAGCAAGTCCGCGAGTGGCCCGATGAGAGCGCACATCGCAGCCACGCCGGTCGCAAGCAGCGAGAATGCCCACCAAACCCAGCTTCCGGTCGCCGCACCGATCAGGGCGAGCGGCAAGGCGAATGCAAGTGCCACAAGGGCGATGCACAAATAGAGCTTCAGCGGATTGTGGAAGAGGATCGCCTGGACGATGAATTGCAGCGTGCGCAGCGAGTCTTTGAGCAGGCGCACTTTCGTGGCGCCGATGCGCTTGGCATAAGGAATCGGCACGTAGCGCACGAAGCGACCGGTCGACATGTAAGCGAGCGTTGCCGAGGTGGTGAAACTGAAGCCCTGCGACAAAGCCGGAAAATGCTCCATGATCGCGCTGCGGCGAAAGACCCGTAAGCCCGAATTGGGATCGGGCACTTTCTGCCCGGCCGTGAACTCGACAAGAAATTTGAGCAGCAGCCGCAGCGGATGCTTGATCGCCGATTCGCGGTAGGCGTCGCCTTCGCGCGCACCGACGGCCATGTCGAAGCCTGCTTCCACATGGCGCACGAGTTCGGGAATTCGCTCGATGGGGTACGTGCCGTCGGCGTCGGTGATGGCAATGAGGTCGTTTTGCGCCGCACGGATGCCGTCTTTGAGCGAATGGCCGTAGCCGGCATTCGCCGGATGGCGGATTACGCGCGCACCGGCTTCTTGCGCGCGTGCACCGGTCGCATCGGTCGAGCCGTCGTCCACGACGACGATTTCGCCGTGGCTCCAGCCGGCGGCATCGAGCATGGCGCGGATCTGCGCGATCGTATCGATGATCGCATCTTGTTCGTTGTAGGCGGGAACGACGACGGTCAGCATGGCAATGCCCTTTTAAACCCCGAGACGTTGGCGCCAAAGCGCAAAATTCGACAAAGCGAACAGCTTGTGGCCGTTGTCGGCGCGTTGCCCGACATGGTCGGCGATCAGTGCCGCGACCGCTTTGGGCTCGAAAACGTCGCCCGCCAGCCCGACCGGGTCGAGCGTGGCTGCCCAACCCATTGCCCAAGCACCGACGGGTGCGTTGAAACCCGCTTTGCGTCGGGCGATCGTGGCGGCCGGCAGACGCGCGCGTTGGCTGCGTTTGAGCACGCGCTTGCGCGCAAGACCCTTCATCTTTAGTTCCGGTGCAAGGCCGGCAGCGAACTCGGCCAGTCGACGGTCGAGGAAGGGTGCCCGCGCTTCAAGCCCGTGGGCCATCGTGGCGCGATCGACTTTGACGAGGATGTCGTCGGGCAGCCAGGTGCGGATATCGACATAACCCATCCGGTCGAGCCAATGCAGGTCCTTGGCTTCGGCATAGGCAGTACGTGCTTGCGCGCGCACATCGACATCGCGCACTTGTTGCCAGGCCGGGCGCAGCAAGGCGGCGATTTCGGCGTCGGCAAAAATCCGCCGCCAATCGACATGCGCGTCGATCGCACTGCTGCTTGCATATTCGAGGAAGCGCCGCCCCTTAAAATCCCACGTTACTTTGCCGCGCCTCACGGGCGCAATCGCGTCGACCAGCGCTGCTGCGCCGTTCAAGACGGCGCCCGGCAAAATCGCGAGGCCGCGGCGAAGTGCGTCGGCCGCGTAGGTCTCGTAGCCTGCAAACAATTCGTCGCCGCCGTCGCCCGAGAGCGCCACGGTCACGCGTTCGCGCGCGAAGCGGGCGAGGATCCATGTCGCAACCATGGAGGTGTCGGCAAAAGGCTCGTCCCACGCGGCTGCCCAATTCGCGCCCGCCGCGTCGCCGGCCGTGATTGTCCGGTCTTGGTGTGCCGTGCCCAAATGCGCGGCCACGCGCCGCGCTTCGTCGGTTTCGGAAAATCCGGCAACGTCGAAGCCGATGCAAAACGTGTCGAGATCGCGCGCCGGCCGTGCCCGCGCTATCGCGGCAACGATGCTCGACGAATCGATGCCGCCCGACAGAAACGCGCCGACCCGCACGTCGGACACGAGTTGGCTCTGCGAGGCACGATCGAGCGCTTCGCCGAGTGCTTCGGCCGCCGTATCGAGGTCGCGCGGCGCATCGGCGGCACCGTAGTGGTCGAGCAAGGTCCAATAGGTGCGTGGACCCGAAAATCCGTTGCGGTCGTAAGCTGCGTGGCTTGCCGGCGGCAGGCGACGCACGCCGGCGATCGCGGCCTGCGGGCCCGAGGCGTATCCCCACGCCATGAAGTTCGCGAGTGCGGTTTCGTCCAGTCGACGCGCGATCGCGTGCTCTGCCAGCAACGCGTCGAGCTGCGAGGCGAAGACGAAGCCATCCGCCGTCTCGGCATAGTAGAGCGGCTTTTCGCCGAAGCGGTCGCGCGCCAGAAAAAGACGCTCCGCCGCATTGTCCCAGATCGCAAAGGCGAACATGCCGTCGAGCCGTGCCAGCGCATCCGCCCCCCAGCGGCGATAGGCTTCAAGCACGATTTCGGTGTCGCCCTGCGTGCGCAAGACCACGCCCTCGCGCTCCAACTCCGCGCGCACGTCTTTGAAATTGTAGATCTCGCCGTTGAACACGATGGCGTATCGCCCGGCGCCGTCGAACATCGGCTGTGCCGCCGCTTGCGACAGATCGATTACCGCCAAGCGGCGATGGCCAAGCGTGGCGGCCCCCGACACGGCAATGCCTTCGCCGTCGGGCCCGCGATGGGCAAGGGCGCTTGCCATTGCCGCAACGATCGCGCGCTTGTCGCGACCCCGCCAGTCGATCGCCCCGGCTATTCCGCACATGGTTGCTGCCTTATCGTATCCAAGGGTTTTGCCAAGCGGACATAGGCTTCGCCGTGCAGGCGAAGCGGAGTTGGCTCGGCTGTGTAGCCTTGCCTTGCGTAGAATCCGAGGGCGACATTGTCGGCGCGCGCTTGGGTGAGCGCGCCCATCGCCAGCGCGCCGCGCGCGCGCGCTTCGGCCTCGGCGGCGGCGAGGGCCGCCGTCGCAACCCCGCGCCGACGGCAATCCGGGGCGGCAAACAGCAGAACGATGTCGCCGCCCCTGAAGGCGGCCGCACCGCCCATCGCTTGGCGTAGCAATGCGGGCCAAGCTTGCGGATGGCGGATGGCGGCAAGGGCGAGCTTGGTCGGCTCCGCCATGCGCCTTGCAAGACTGCTCGGCTCGTGGCTCACGAGGCAACAGCCGACGATGCGCGCGTCGTCGGCGCGCACCAGGAAAAGCGATTCGGCAGGCGAGCGCTGGACCCAGCCGTAGAATCGCGCGACGAAAGCGTCGCCCAGCCGCGTCAGCAGAGAGCCAGGCAAGCATGCGCAATGCAAGCGTGCAAGCATTGCAAGCGCGCTTTCGTCCAGCGCTGCGGCGTCGATGGTCGGCCGTTCAATCGCCAAGCGACACCTCGCGCGCAATGCGATCGGCATTGGCCATGCTCAAAACCAGCATCGTGGTTGCCGGAATGCTCGGAAACACGCTCGAATCGACGACGTGCAGCCGTGCGAATCCCAGCGGCCGACCGAGCATGTCGCTCGAAAGTCCCGCATCGCCGCCCGCCGCGCGCATCGGCAGGCTGGCGCCGATATGGTTGCCCTCGCCGGGGGCGACCAGGCGCCAACCGATCGGCGGCACATAGGTGCGCGTGGGCGCCAAAGCACGTCGAAACCCGGCGACGGCGCGCCTTGCTGCGGGCAGGCTTTCGCGCGCAGGCACGGCGCGGATGGCGAGATTGTCGCGCGTCTGTGCCGAAGGCGACAGGCGCAAGACCAGCTTGCCCGATTGCGCCGAGTGCAGACCGCCCCAACCGACCATCAGCCGTGCCAGCATCGGCGCCATCAAGCGTTTGCGCCAGCCCCCGCGCGCCGGATCGGGGCCGATGCCGAAATGGGCGAGCAGAAGCGGATTTGTTCCGGTGATCTGCAAATGGCGCCAATGCGCCGAGGTCGCGTCGGGCGGCAGATCGACGAAGAGCCCGGCCAATGTCGCCCCCGTCGCGGCAAGCGCGCCCGCAGGCGCGTGCCGGCGTAGAATGGGGATCAGGATCTTCTGGCTGTCGCGCATCTCGACGTCGCGGTCGAACAATGCGCGCGAGCGCAGGGCGATCCGGGTCGAGCCGACGGCGCCGGCCGCAAGGAAAACGCGGTCGTAGTTGTCGCTGCCCGCTTTGTCGGTTGCCGTATCGACCCAATCGAGTGCGAGCCGGTCCGCCGTTTCGCGCGCCTGCAAAACAAACAGGCCCTGGCGCAGCCGCACGCGCCCTTCATGCGCAAGGCGGCGGAACGGTGCAGCGGTGCCGAAAATGGCACCGTAGGGGCAGCCCGACAGGCACAAGCCGCAGCCATTGCATGCGCTCGGATGGTCGGGGGCTTGCGCCGTTGCGGCGACGGCAAGGGCGGCTTGGCGCACGCGCGTGTCGTCGGCGCGCCGAGCATCGCGATGCAGGGCCACCATTTGCGATCCGTAGGGAACTGAAGACGTGGAATCCGATTTGGGCAACCGCGCCCAAATCCGCGCAATGCTTGCCGCCATGTTGCGCACCGGCCAGTCGGCCAGATCTTCGGGCTTGGGGGCAAGAATGGCGCCCCCCCAGATCGTCGAATAGCCGCCAAGGGCGCGGCTGGGCAAGGGCCCGTACGAGGCAATGCCCAAACTTGCGTCCGCGTAAGGATAATCCGAACCGAAATAACCTTTGCGCGGCACATTGGGGCCGCCCTGGGGTTGCGCTTGGGCCGCGACTCGATCGGACGGCGACCAGCGTTCGGGCGGATTTGCGGCAAGGCGTGCGCGCAGCGCTTCGCTAGCAGCCGGCGCTTCGGCGCCTAGATCGAGAATGTCCGGTACGATGCCGCGCGAAATCAAGGCTTCGGCCGTCGCCAGTGCCGACGGCCCCGTGCCGACGATCGCACAGCGAATCACGGCGCTTTGCGTGCGAAATACGCGCGGATCACGCTTGTCGTCCGGTCGATCTCGGTTGCCGAAAGGCGCGGATAGCTCGGCAGATAGACGAGATCGGCCGAGATGCGCCGGGCGTTCGGGCAGTCGTTGCGGTGTGCCGCGAAGATCTCGAGATCGGCGCAGTTCCGATGGTAGTTTTCCGCAACGTCGCGGTTGTGCAATTGCAGGAAGCGCACGAAATCCGGGCGATCGGCGATCGCCGGACAGTAGTAGGTATAGACCGAAGAGCCGTCTTCGCGCAGCTCGGGCCGCACCAGCGGCAATCCTTCGAGTCCTTGGTGATAGCGCTTGGCGTTGACCATTCGCGCGGCCGCATGGGCATCGACTGTCGGCAACTGGCGCAAAATGGCGCGCGCTTGCGCCGGGCTCATCCGAATCCGGTAGTCGGCGGGCAGTTCGTATTTGGCGACGGGTGCAAAATCGACGCGCAGTTGATTGGCGATCGCTTTGACGTCGCGCAGATAGGCGAAGCGGAAAAGCCGAAAGGCGAAAATCTTGAAGAGCAGCGGCCGCGTCAGCGCATCCACGATGACCGCCTTGGCGAGCTTGGGCAGGAAGCCTGCGACCGACTGGACCGGCCAGTCGGCGATTTCCTTGGCGATGCGCGCGGCCACTTCGCGGTCGCGCGCCACCACCATGCCGCCATAGACCGCATTGATGTTTTTGTAGAGGCCGAAACTGAAAATGCCCACGTCGCCGAACGCACCGCCGCGCACGCCGCCGCGCTTCGTGCCGAGGGCTTGGGCTGCGTCCTCGACGAGCGGCACGCCGCGCGCCCGGCAGAGTTCGGCAATGGCTTCGACCTTGCACAGATCGCCGTAGAAATGCGTGACCATCACGGCACCGACATCGGGCTCGGCCGCAAGTGCAGCGGCAACCGCTTCGGGTGCGATGTTGTAGCTGTCCTTTTCGGTGTCGGCGAAGACCGGCCGGCCGCCCGCGCACAGCACCATGTTCACCACGTCGACGATCGTGTAAGGCGACAGGATCACGGCCTGGCCGGGTTTGATGAGCGCTTTCAGCGCGCAATAGATGCCGACGCGCGCCATCGGCATCGCGACCGCATGGGGCATCGCGACGAAGTCGGCGACGGCGGCTTCCAGTTGCTCGACCTCGCGCCCGCGCGCGAACCGGCCGACCAGCATGTCCCGCATCATTGCCCAAAAATTGTTGGGCGACCCGTAAAGTCGCAGCCGTGCTGCCGAGATCGAGGAAAAGGGCATCGGGAAAACTCAAAAAAGAACCATAGAGGCGGCTCTGTATAGCCCATTTTCGGCGCGTGCGAAAAGGACTCCGCAGCGGATATTCGGGCGCGAATAAGCTATTCTGCCGCCATGGGAATTTCGCAAAGAAATCGCGTATTCGGCGCACTGGGCATTGCCTTCATTGCGGCTGCAGCGGCCGCTTGGCTGGCGATCTTCCCGCCGCCGCGCTTCGGTGCGCCGCTCGAATTTCTGTTTTATATGCGCGAGGGTTTTGCGGCTGGGACGATTTTCCGGTTTTTGGCCGGCATCGCGCTGGTCGCCGGCGCATTCGGGGCGGCAAAATTCTGGGATTTCGGCGCCCTGTGGCGTGCAGGCGCGCAGCGTTTGGAGACAGGGCGTATCTATGCGCTTCTGCTGGTCGCGATCCCGGCCTTTTCGGCTTTCTGGATCGGGTGGGGCACGCAATGGACGATCTGCTTGACGCGCGACAGCCAGAGCTATCTCGATTTCGAGCCGCATCGTTCGATCGGCTACCCGGCCATGATTGCAGGCTTGCGCTGGGCTTTCGTGGATTGGGATGCAGCACTGTTCTGGGTCCAGATATCGTCGCTTCTGGCGGCGAAGGCGGTTCTCGCGCATTTCGCGGGGCGGCTGCTTGAAGACCGCTTGGCCGCCCTCGTCGCGTTGGCGTTTATGGCGGGCAATGCGTCGCTGCTGGGCTACGGAGTCTCGATGTTGGCCGAGACGCCGTTTGCGGCCCTTCTGTGCCTGCACTTGGCAGCGCTCCTTGCGGCCGTCAAAAGCTTCTCGTGGCGCGCCGTCGTTGCGGCGGGCTTGGCGCTGGGGTTGGCGATTCTGATGCGCCCGATCGGCTACGCATTTGCGGCGGCCCTCCCCGCTCTCCTGTTGACCCTGCCCAAGCGCCGCGCCGCGGGTGCGCTTGCGGCTGTGGCTGCAATGGCGATCCCCTTGCTCGGGGCGGCCACGCTCAACCAAGTGCGCCACGGATTTTTCGGTACGCAAGATATCGGCGGCTACAGCCTGCTTGGCCACACCGCCCATTTGATCGCGGCCGACATGCCCACGCGGTTCGGCGATCTGCCCGCGCGCATTGCGCACCGTACCGCACCCATGGCAGCCGAAATCGCGCGGCAGGATTTCCCGCACGGCCAGTGGCGCACGACCATGAACGTCTACAACCCGGTGCTATACAACGCGGTCCTGCCGGAGATCGCGGCGTGGCGTGCCGAACATGTCGACGCACCTGCCATGAGCGAGATGGCAGGGGCACTCGCGCGCGAGGCGATCCGCCACGATCCTTTCGGCTATGCGCGCAATGTCGCGTCGCACTATTACGGGCTCTGGCTGTTGAGCTTTCTGCCGCAGGGGCCGATCGCGTCGCGCGCGGCGGCGTGCCTTGCCGCCGACGAAGCCGCACCGATCGCACCGCTGCGCAAAGAAGCGGCCCTCGCCAGCCGCGATAAAGCAACGCCGGTCGATGGGTTTTGGGCGGTCGCCACGCTGGCGCAGTTCCCCGCCATCGGTGCGGCGTTGGTCGCGTGCTGGCTTGCCATTCCGCTGTGGTTCGGGGCGGCGGGTCGATCCGTGGCGCAGCGTGCCGCGATCCAAACGGCACTGGCGATCAACGCCTATTTCCTGCTGTTCGCGACCACGCAAGTCGCCTTGCCGCGCTATGCGACGGTCGTGGAACCCTATCTCGTCGTGCTGCTCGTGCTGTTGGCGGCACCGAAGACGAGAAGGATCTGATCGGCTTCCGTGCGCACGACGACGCGCGCGCACGTCGCCCGCATTTCGGCCAGGCACATCGGCATCGCGGCGCGTGCCGCACGCCAACGTACGATCCGCTCCGGCAATGGCCCGAAAAACCGTTCGACCGGCGCGCTGCCGGAAAGATCGGCCGCAGCATAGCCCGAGGCGCGCGGCGCCAACGCCATCACGGCCGGCCGCTCGGCCGAGCATTTGCATGTGCCGCCATCGGCGAAGACCAAAGCGGCACCCTGCGCACCCATCGTCGCCCCGGCCTCGACGGCATCATCGGGGCGTAAGACCAGAACGGGACCGCGCAGCGCACCCATTTCGCTTGTCGCCGATTTGATCGGGAAAATGAAGGGTGCGTCGTAGTATTCGGCAAAAGAGCGCGCTCCCGGCGGGCCGAGTGCGCGCGCAAAATCGACGGCGACACCCGGTGCTTGTACTGTTGCCAAGGCTGCGGCCAATGCCCACGCACCGCGGCGCTCGGCTGCGAATGCCGCCAGCCCGAACGCCATCAGCGCCAAGGCCGGCAGGAAAAAGCGCGGCGTGCCCGCATAGCCGGCCGAACCGCGTTCGAGCACAAAAAATGCGATCTGGAAGACGGCAGCGGCGGCGAACGAAAACGCGGCGATACGCTCGCGCGCCAAGGCAAATCCCAACGCGGCAAGCCCAAGCCCAACCACGGCAAAGCCGCCGCCGCCTTGCCCAAGGCGCGACAATGTCTCGCCGAGTGCGGCAAGCGTGTTTGCATCCGGCCATTCGAAGGCGATCGGGCGAACTTGGCCGATCGCGCGGTTGACTGCGACGAACGAAAGAAAAGGCAACCCGGCGGCAAAGGCGGCGAGTGTCGCGTCGCCGCTGCCGCGCCGCCAGGGTTGGGCTGAGAGCCACACAAAAGGCAATGCGAAAATCGCTGCTTCCTTGCAGGCAGCGGCAGCACCGATCAGCAAGCAAGCAAGCGCTGCGCCCGGCACGCCCTCACGCGCGCGCAACTCGACCGCGAGCAGCAGGAACACAAGCGCCCACGGCTCGAGATAGGCGGCATCCAGAAAAAGCAGTGCCGATTCCGTCCAGAACACGAAGACGGCGAGCAGGGCTGCACCCGCATCCGGCCATCTGCCCACGAGCCACGGGCGCAGGGCGAACAGCCACACAGCGACGGCCGCGAGATTGCCGAACCGGAAGCCGAGCTCCGGTGCGTCTGCGAGATAGCCAAGCGGTGCGAAGACCGCCGCCGCCAGATAGGCAAGCCCGGGATAGCGGAATTCCTGCGCGCTCTCGAATGCGCCCCACGCAAGCAACGCGGCAATCAGCACGATGTCGGCACCGCGGCGGCGGCGCAACGCGACATAGAGTGCCAATGCCGCCGCAAACAACGCGGCGCGCGAAAATGCCAGCAAATAGGGCGCTGCGCGCAACGCATCCAGCGCCGAGGCGTCGAGGATGCGGGGCGGCTGGGTGCCGGGAACTGAAAGCCACCATGCGAAGAGCCGGAATGCGACGCCGATATGGAAACTCGCGTCGCCGCCAAAACCGAATTCGCGGTCGATCGTAAGCGCGAGTTTCGCCGTCGGCGGTGCGAGGATTGCGAGCCCGATCGCGAGCGATATCCAGGTGGGCCGTGGTGCGGCAACGGTCGCAAACGCGATCGGCCCGCGATATGCCGCGGCGGCGGCAAGGGCGAACCACAGCGCCCAAAGCCACCACGCAAAAGCCGATGCGCCGAAAAGCGCATGGTTGCCCGCAAGCAGGAATACAGCGACGAGGGCCGGATTCATCGGCGGTAAGCGGTCATCGCAAGTCCCGCCAACGCTATCGCCAAAGGTTCGATCGGCAGACGATATTTCGGCGACGCGATGGGACCGTGAATGGCCAGCACGAAGCCGATCCAAAGCACCGCGAAGATGCCTGCAGCAAGCGTCGCCCGGCGACTCAAGGCAAGGAAAAGCCCGAAAACCGCCAGCAATCGAACCGGCCATTCGACGACGATCCCGGCCGCGAGCCAGCCGAGATAGGCAAAGCTCGAACTTTGCGTGAGGAAGTTCGCGACTTTTTCGAGCGGCGTATTGCCTTGAGTCGCGTAGAAGCCGGTACGCGGCAGCGCCATGACGGGCGGGATCATCAAGGTCGCGGGCGAGGCAAGATTGACGGCCGCACCCAGCGCCCAGGCTTTGGCGATGCCCGCAAAGCCGACCTCGGCCAGACCTTCGCGCGCGATTTGGCCGTAGATCGCCGATTGTTCGAAGGGCGATTGCGTATCGGCTTGCCCGCCGCGCGCGGCAAAGGTGCGGCGCACCTCTTCGAGCGTCGTATCGTAAGGCGTGCCGTCGTAGGCTTCTTTGGCCAGCGGATAGACCCACATCGCCAAATGCGCGCCGCCTTGCGAGGAAAGGGCTGCAACGCCGTAGCTTTCCCAGTTTTTTGCGAGGATCGGTGCGGCGAACAAGCCGATCATCGCAAGTGCCGTCGCGGGCACGCGCAAGGCGCGGACAGGCGTGCTTCCCATGCGCCAGCAAAGCGCAAAAAGTGCTAGCCCGAGCACGGGCAGAAAAGGCCAGATCATCGCGCGGTTCAGCAGCCCCAAGCCGAACCACGCGCCGATGGCGATCCCGGACGCCAAGCGATCCGGCGCACCGGCGCGCCACCAAGTCGCCATCGCAAGGAAGCCGCCGACGAGCAGCGCCATGAACAGCGAATCCCCGAGCAGCAAACCGGCCATTGTAATCTGCGTTGGATTGAAGGCCGCGAAGAGGCCCGCCCAAATGCCGGCCCCCGGTTTGATCGCCTCGGCGATGCGCGCGATGCCGACGCATGCTGCGGCGTCGATGGCCATTTGAGATGCAACGGCCGCAAGTGGTGCGTGCGCGCCGAAGACGAGGAAATGCGCGCGCAGAAACAAAGGATAGAGCGGCAGGCGCTCGTGGGTGCCGAAAAACGCGGCCGGGTTCTGCCCAAGTTCGACCCACATCGCGGAATCGACATGCGACAAAGACGCTTGGCCGTCATAGACCCACAGAAGATAGATTGCCCGGACGGCGAGTGCCGCCGCGAAGACCAAATACGCGCCGCGCTGGGCGTTCAATAGGCCTTCAGTTTGCGCCATGCGAACACAACCATCCTCAGCAGCAGCCAGCCATGGCGAAAGCGCGAGATATTCGTGGTACCGTAGCGGCGTGCGGCGTAGCGGATCGGGATTTCGACCACTTTCAGATTCATCTTCACGGCGCCGAAAATCAGATCGTAGTCGCCAAAAGGGTCGAAATCCCCGAAATACAGCCGGTTGGCCGCCAGACGCTCGTAGTGCGTACGGCGCAGTACCTTGGTGCCGCACAGCGTGTCGGTAAAGCGCTGGTTTAGCAGCCAGGTGAACGCGATCGAAAAACCGTGGTTGGCGATGCGGTTCAGAAACTGCATGGCGCCGTCTTCCATCGGATAGACCAGGCGCGAGCCGTTGACGAATTCGCTGCGCCCTTCGGCGATCTGGCGGAAGAATTTCGACAGCTGTTCGGGCGGCATCGTGAGGTCGGCGTCGAGGATCAGCAGCACGTCGCCCGTTGCGGCCGCGAAGCCTTTGCGCACCGCGTCGCCCTTGCCTTTGCCGTCCTGGACCAGAACCTTGATTTCGCGGTCCGGATAGGCGGCTTGCAGACGGCGCATTTCGTCGAGTGTGCCGTCGTTCGAATGGCCTTCGACGAAAACGAACTCGATGCGTTCGCAGAATTGCGGCGTGCGGCGGATCGCCGCCTCGAGATTGCCGCGCTCGTTGCGCGCCGGGATCACCACGCTCGCCGAAATGGGGGCGGGGTGGCGGATCTTGGTCGAGCGCGCGACGAGATAGTGGCGCAAGCAAAGGCCGCGAATGCCGGGCAGGGGGGCGAGCAGCCGGTTGACCAGGAACCCGAGGCCGAGCAGGCCGATCGGGCTCAGCACGCGCCATTCGCGGCGAATGGTTTCGAAACCGGCAAGCTCGAGCAGGGCGACGAGATCGTGCATGCCGAGCCAGTTCGCGGCCGGCATCGGCGCTTTGAGCCCCAGCTTCTGGGCAAGCCCGAGCAGCGGCTCCCAGGCCGGCGAGTGGTAGGAGATCACGACGCGCGTGTCGGGATGGCAGACCGCGTGCAAGCGCGACATCACCGCTTCGAGGTCTTCGATCCAGCCAACCGTGTCCGGCAGCAGCACGAAATCGAACGTCTCGCCGATCGATTCGAACGCACCTTCGGCTTCGAAGTCGAAGACGCGGAATTCCATGTCCGGGTGTGCTGCGCGCGCCGCTTCGATCGTGGCAGCGCTGGGGTCGATGCCAAGCCCGCGCGACGGTGCAAGTGCCGCCAAATCGGTGCCGTCGGCGCAGCCGATCGCCAAGACCGAGCTTCCCGGCGGGATCAGAAAGCGCAGGGCGCGCGCATTCTCGGCATGGAAAAACGGATTGCGTTCGCGCCAGCGCTTGCGCTGCGGTTCTTCGGCGTCGCGGAAGGCGGCGATCTGCGCGCGTGCTTGCGCGCGCTGTTGCATCTCTGTTGCGTGCGGATCGATCATTGCTGCGTCTTCGCTCGGTCGAGTGGGGAATAGCCAGGGTAGAACGCGAAAGAGGGAAACAAGGCGCCGCAAGATGCGGCAACGGCTTTGGCGGCGGAAAGGGCGAACACGACCGGTGCAATGGCCCAGTCGGACGGCCGCCGCGGCAACCATGCCGACAGAATATAGTAGGATGCCAGGATCGCGTAGGCGGGCGACGCCGCTAGGATGCCGAGCGCGAACAGGATGCGCTTGGCCAGCGATGGATCGAAGCCGAGGCGGATCCAGTAGGTATGGTAGCCCCAGCGATATTGGTGCCGGAAGACGGCAGCAAAGCCGACGCGGTCGAAATGCCGCAAGACCGGCGTACCCGCATAGACGATGCGGCGGCCCCTGCGCACCAGATCCAGCACGAAAAACGAATCTTCGCCCGCGTAGCGCAGGCCCTCGACGAACGGATCGACCGAAGCGAGCTTGAGGCTGAGATTGAGCGTGGGGATATGGACGGGGTAGCGAACATCGCGCGCGGGCATGCCGGGCATCGACGTGAACCAGCTCATGGCCGCATCGACCCGCGACCAGAATCCCTTACCCACGCCGATCACCGCACCGCCCACGCAGGCGGCATCGGGCATTTCGCGGTGGTGTGCGAGGTGGGTTTGCACATAGTCGGGCGGCGGCACGCAATCGGAATCGAGCAGAACCGCGACTTCGACGCCGTGCTGCCTCGCCAGTCGCAGCCCTTCATTGCGTGCGGCACCCGGCCCGCCTGCCTGCGCGCGGCGAACCACGCGCACATTCGGATGGGCGAGCAAGGCCGCAGTTGCGGGCGCATCAATCAGGGGAAGTTTCGATGCGTCGTCGACGATTATCGCCATCGCCGCATTGGCGTCGAGTTGCGGCAGAAGAGCCGCGAGGCAGGTCGCAAGCAAATCAGCGCGGTCGCGACTTGGGACGACGACGGCAAACCGCCATCTTTCACTGTCTGCTGTCATTGTATGGATGTTCGAATTCGCAAAAAAACATTATATTCGCGGTCTGTCTATAGCTCGAAAGCAAAGACGAGGCGAGCATTAAGATTTGGCGCGGTGCGTGTCGGCGGAATGTCGATTCCTTTGCCGTGTTCTGTTGCTAGAATGGCGCGGGTTCCGACAAGATCGTGCCCGACGAAGGTTCGGGTTTTTGCGTGCCGAAGCTTTGTGAATATGCCCGCCCGAGCCTTGCGACAAAGAATGGGCGGCTGGAATCGCAAGGAGTGCTCGTGGGATGTCGAAAATTGCGCGTTTGTTCGTGGTTCTGAGCGCCGTTTGGGCGGTATCTGCCTGCGGTTTCGAGCCGCTGCTTGGCCGTGCGGGCGACAGCGGCGACGCGATCGA
>Ga0315907_10000285_pt1 | contig 75424 bp, 53 predicted proteins | sample LakEriMetagenome_3_FD_203525 | JGI IMG/M metagenome (GOLD analysis project Ga0315907, IMG submission 203525) | Freshwater fungal communities from buoy surface, Lake Erie, Ohio, United States - Buoy 12 MA123 | ecosystem: Environmental > Aquatic > Freshwater > Lake > Lake biofilm | place: USA...
GCTGGCCGCATTCAAAGTCAAGAAGCCCGACGTCAACGCTCAAATGCCCTTGCTGTAGTGGCAGCCGAAAGGGTCGCCTCTATACAAATCAACCACTTACAGCGTTTGGTGTCGAACTCGGGTGACCGGCCTTCATGGAGCCACCAAGTCTGGACCTGTGGCCTAAGGTGACGAGTTCGACGTCAAGGACAGGCCGGTGACCGTGGCGGTGGATGCCACGGGCACCAGCGTGCACCAGACCGGGCCGAAGGAGTGGCAGGCGAAGATCGGCAAGATTCCGGTCACGGTGGCTTGAACCCCTGCGGCAGGACCCGCGTCTTCAGGCCTGCCGCTTCAACCCCGCCTCGACCAGCGGCACGCGCATCGGGATCCGCAGCACCCGATGCCGCACTGGTAAACGCAGGTTGACGTGGTCGACAATATGCGCCGGTCAGCATCGCAAGGCGTGAAGTAGCTGGCCGCCATCGCGGTATGCGCACGGCCCGGCTAGCCTTCAACTCACCACGACTCCGATAGCTTGTCCAAGATGTCCCGCCGAGACAGCACTTCTGCGCACAGCTCCCACCGGTCCCGGTCCGGGTCGATGGTCTCCTGGTAGCGGATCTCGAACGCATTGCGTGCCCGGGCGCGAAGGTGCATGTACTCGTCCATGCGCTGCTCCAGTTGCTCGACGTTGCTGATCCAGTCATCCTCGATGGTGTCGGGCAGGCTGCCGAAGATGTCGTAGCGGTCTTTCATGCGGCGCGAGATCGCCGAGTACACCTGTTCGTCCTGTGAGCCGTGGTACACGAGGTTGAGCATGTCCACGCCCTGCCTCACCTGGCCGAATCGCTTGATGCGGCCCAGGCGCTGCTCCAGGCGTGAGGGGTTCCAGGGGAGGTCGACGTTGATCAAGGTTCCCAGCGTCTGCAGATTCAGACCTTCGCACGCGGCGTCGGTGGCGATCAGCAGCTTGATCCTGTGCTGCTTCACCTCGGCCTTGATCTCCTCTCGCTCCACGGTCGCGAAGTCTGCTCCGCGGTAGATGCCACTGCGGCCCGCGCCCGCATAGATCGCGACGGGGATGGCTGGCAACGCGGCAGCCAGCTCCGCGGCCAGAGTCCGCACCGTGTCGTAGTACTGGCTGAAGACGATGCAGCCATGCTCCAGCCAGGTCCGGCCGTCGGTGCGGTGCTGCGTCAGGAAGTACTTCACCGCCGCCGTCTTCGGGTCGCGCGCTTCCGGTCGGGACAGTTCCTGCACGATGGCCTGCAGCTGCCCGGCCTCATCCGCCGTCAAGGCATCCAGCACTTCGGCCACTTGCTGCGCCTCGTCTTCTTCGTCAAGCAACTCGCGCTGCAGCATCTTCTCGGCTGTCGACCGGCCGGACGCAAAGCTGGAGCAGATGCGCTGCAGCAGCAGCGTTCGCATGAAGCCCGCTGCCTTGGTGCGCTGCTTCAGCAGTACCGTGAAGGCTTCCGCGGCTTGGTAGGCCAGATCGAACGGCAGGTTCGCAACCAGACCATGCCGCTGGAACGACACGCTCCCGTAGTGGCCTGCCGGCGCGTCAGGGTCGGGGTGGATGTCCACGCCCACCCGTTGCAGCAGGCCGGCGTCTTCCAGCGTCACCCGCCGCCGCAGCACCGTGTGCCGCACCACGGGGTTGTGCTCCCGAAGAAAACCCGGCACCGTGGCCGCCGAGATGGCCTGCTGCTCCAGGAAGCCCAGCGAGCCGAACCCGCGGTCGGTAAAGAAGCTCTGCTCCGGCAGGCCGATCTGCAGCCGCAGCGTGGCGAACATCGCGTCTTCGTCTCCCGGGGGCAGCGGGTTGCGCAGCCACTCCCAGGCCTCCTTATCGTCGGCGGGCACCTCGTCGCCCTTCACCACGGGCAGCGCACGGCGCCAATCGGTCCAGCGGCTGAAGGGCGTACGTCCCAGCACGAACTCGGCATTGACGCCCAGCACGGCCAGCAGGTCCCACAGCTCGTACACCTCGGTCTGGATGGGCGTGGCCGTGCCCAGCAGCAGGTTCTTGGTACGCGCGCCGATCTTCATCATGAAGTCCAGCAGATTGTTCGGCTCACCCATCTGCCCGTTGGGCGTGGCGCGGCGGCGCGCCTTGTGCGCTTCGTCCAGCACCACGGTGCCGTAGCGGCGCGCCAGCAGGTGCTGACACTCGTCGGATTCGTGGAACACCAGCCCGGTGGAGACGATGGCGATCTGCGCCGGGCAACGCGCCACGTCCTCCGCCCCGCGCGTGCGCACCTCGCGGCCCTGCGGGTCGATCCACAGCTTCTTGGTCGACGACCACACTGCGCTCGGAATGCCCAGTTTGTCGGCCAGCTCCACCTGCCACTGCATCGTCAGCGTCGAGGGGCACAAGATCAGCACCGGCCCATCGCCTAACAGCGCTGACACCATGGCGCTGGCCGCCAGCGACAAGGTCTTGCCAACGCCCACCTCGTCGGCCAGCAGCAGGCGTGCGCGGCCGTAGGTCTCGCGGTGCTGCAGGAACAGCGTCACGAACGAGCGCTGCCAGGGCTGCAACTGCTCGCCTCCGCGGTAGATGGGGCTCTCGGCCAGCGCCGCGCCGGGCACGTTCTGCGGCTTCACGTCGGCGAAGCGGATCTCCACGCGCTTGGCGATGCGTTCCACTTCTTCGACGATGGCGTCAGGCAGCGGAAAGGCATCCGCCCACAGTGCGTCGAACTCTTCTTCGACCCAGACCACACCCTCGGGTGACGGGTCTTCCCACAGGATCTCGTAGTTGTGGGCGAAAGCGCTGCGCGTCTCGTTGATCGAGCCCAGGAAGCTCGTCTTGCTGCCATCGGCCGCCTCGATGACGCCGGCCTTGCCGTGCACGAACACGCTGTTCTTGGGCACCACGCGGATCTCGACCCGCCCGCTGGTCAGCAGCTGGTGCAGCGTGCGGTAGCGCTCGCGGTGCATCAGCGCCTCCACCTCGGCAGGTGCTTCGTTCCAGCGCTCCTTCAGCGCCGTCTCGCGGGCGTGCTTGGAGATCAGCACATCGGCGGCATCCAGCTCGCTATTGCAGATGACCTGCACCTTGGGAATGCAGGCAATCTCCTCGCCCACCAGCTCGAAGATCGAACTGCGGAAGTAGCCGGCAATGCGCCGGTACGAGCGCGCGCCCGCAAGCTTCTGGTTCAGGAAGGCATGGTCCAGCCGCTGGCGGCGCGACGAGAAGCGCCGGATGCCGCTCATCGCGCACCCGCCTTGCGGTACCTCTGGAGCCGGCTTTGCGGCTTGTCGGGCACAGTCATCTCGATCAGGCCGGCGGCCAGGGCCGGCTGCAGGTAGGCCTTGCGGAAATGCTCGTCGTTCTTCAGGCCCAGTGCCTCCTGCAGCTGCTGGCGCGTCATCTCGCCGACCAAGGCATTGAGCAAGCGCGCCATCGCCTCATCCGTGGTGACTTCCGTGGTGACTTCCGTGGTGACTTCCGTGGTGACTTCCGTGGTCACTTCCGGGGCCGCTTCCCCCGGCGGGCGCCGCAGCACCAGCACGAACTGCCCGCCCGTCTGGCGGAACTCCGGCGGCGGTAGCCCCGCCGCCCGGCAGCGGGTGGCCATGTCCAGCGTGCCGCTTCCGGCCTTTTCCACGTAGCCGGCCAGGAACATGGGTTCGGCGATCAACGGGTTGTGTGGAATAGACGCATGCGGCAGCAGCAGCCCTTCCAGCGTCAAGGCCGGCGGCAGCTCACCGGGGTTCCACACCTCCAGACGGTCAGCGAACAGCATCACCTGCACGCTGGCGCCGCTGGCGTAGTCGCGGTGCGCCACCGCGTTGACGATGGCTTCCGCCACCGCCTCGCGCGGCAGTTCGTAGTTCACCGGCACCTGCGTGCTTTCGGCGCGCGTGCCCACCCGCCGTGCCACCTTGGACAGCACGAAGTCCAGCGCCGCGTCCACCAGTTCGAACACCGTGCCCTTGAACACCTGGTACGACGGGATGGGCTTGCTGATCTCCGTGCCGTGGAAGTGCATGCACTTCACCTCCGACGACGGCAAAAAGCGCTGCGGCCGGCTGCCGAACAGCAGCACCGCCGCGTGGCTGGGCGCCCCCTGGTCCAGCAGGTTCAGGTGGGCCAGGGCCGCTGCCATGGGCGTGCCCGGGCCGTGCACGTAGCCACGTTGCGTCTGCGCCCGGCCGAGGAAGATCTCCAGCTGGTCCGCTGCCAGGTCGCCCAGCCCCGCCTCGGGGCAGGCCGCCGCGTCGAAAGGCTTGGTACGCAGCCGGCCGGTGCGTTCCAGCCAATCCACCAGGCTGGCATACAGGGCCGCCTGCAGCGCCGGCTCGCTGTCGAACTGCCGGCGCACCACCTGGCTTTCGGCGCGGCGCACCAGCGCGGCCATCTTGGGGTGCCGGTCGGCCGTGCGCTTCAGGTACACCAGGCGCACCTTGCCGGCGGCCGTGGCGCGGTCGAACTCACGCTCGGTGGGCGACACGCCCTCGGCGTCTTCCGAGCCGTAGTCGCGCCCGAAGAGGCCCACGTACAGGTCGCAGCGGTCCACCTCGGTCAGGTAGGTGGCGTCAGCGCGCCGGTCCGCGGCGGGCAGGTCCTCGAACAGAAAGACCTCGAAGAACCGGCGCAGCAGCGCATCACCCTGCACGAAGTCGCGCACCGCGCGCCGCTCGGCGGCCAGCTCGCCCTGCACGCTGCTGACGAAGATGCGCGCCAGCGGCATCGCCGTGCCCCGTTCAGCCCAGGCGCTGGTTCTTCACCAGCTCGCGCAGCACGCGCGCGGCGCTGGCCTCTTCAGGCCGCAGCGCCTCCAGCCGCTTGGCCAGGTAGCCCGCCAGCTCGGCCACCAGCTCGCGCTGCGTCACGTCGCCGTAGTAGTTGGGCACGTTCAGCGTCAGGTGGGCCAGCACCTCGCTGCCGTCCACGCCCTTCTGCAGTTCCATCAGCGCATACAGCGCCGCGCGCAGCAGCGACTGGTGCAGCTCCGAGCCCTCGCCCATCTCGGCCCGGCCAAAGTCCACGGCGCTCTTCAAGCGGGCCTCGTTGGCCTTGCGGCTGGCCAGCAGGGGGCCGAAGTCGCGCACCTTGAAGGCCTTGGCGAAGTTCTGGTAGTTGTCCAGCGTCTTGGCGCCGCGCGCTTCCATGTCCAGCATCTTCAGATAGAAGCGCTCGGCGCCAGAGAGACGGTCCCAGTGCGCCTTGGCCACGCCTTGCGGCACCAGGCACTGGTTGGCCGTGTCCACGGCAAAGGCGATCAGGCCGTCGACGAAGGTGGTCTCGCCCTTCACCCGCGGGCGGATGGCCTCGGCGCTCATGTCACGGCCGTCAATCACCGCATAGCGCGTCAGCACTCGCAGCGCCGCGGCGTAGCCGGCCATCTGGATGTCAGCGTCCTCGAACACGTTCTCGTCGCGGTACAGGCCCTTGGCCTGCTGGTTCAGGCCGGTCAGCTCGGTCACCTGCTTCTCCACCTCTTCCTGGATCTCCCAAGCCAGGTCGTCGCGGGTAGTCTTGTGGTGACCCCGGCGCTTGCGCAGCACCAGCAGCACCGTGCCCTTCACATGACTACCTTCGCGCAATGCGCTATCCGTCTCAGTAACGACGTACCAGGCGGCGGTGACGTGCAACCCCGAGGCCCACACGATGTTGGCCATGTCCGCCCAGATGCTGCCCGACTGGTGCGTGAACATGACTACCTGGATGCCGTTATCCGGCATGCACTCGGCCATGCGCTTGTAGGCGGCGACCATGCCGCGGCGGAAGTCTTCGCCTTCGCCCTTGATCGCGAGGGCGCGCCGGCTATCCCAGGTCCAGTCGGCGAACTCGGGTGGCGGGTTCTTCCGCAGCCAGGCGATGAAGAACTCGAAGATCTCCTCATACTTGACGGCATCGCCATAGGGCGGATCGGTGACGAAGATGTCAGCCAGGCCATCAAAGGACGCGGCGGATGCCGAAACGACACTTGCAGTTCCCGAGATTGGCCGGCTCGCCACGTCCTCGAGCAAGTACGTCTTCGCGAAGAAGAACGAACGGACGGCGTATGCGAAAAGCGTGTTGAGCGCTTGGTTGTAGAAGGTCTGGGCTACCGACTCTCGGGCAGCTCCAGTCCCATAGCGGCACAACTTCGACGACCAGTCTGAAAGGCGTGCGAGAAAGATGCGCAATGGTGCGCGCATCTCAGGCCGCCCCTCGTCAATCGCCTTACTTGCCAGCCCCAAAAGCAGCAACTGGCGCGGAGAGAACAAGTGGTGCCAATGCGTCCAGCCGCGGGTTCGAATTGGCTCGTCTGTCTTCTCTCCCGGCTCAATTCGCAAATCGGGAATCCAGCCCTTCTCTTGCCAGACTGCCAAGCGATCCCGAACGAATGCCTCGACCGCTGACTCTCTTTCGAGATCAGCCGGCGTCACCGCGCGGAACTCATAGTCTGGTGCTCGAGCCCCCTTCCGTTCACGCATCCACTGGATGCACCAAAGTCGCTCCCGAAACACGTCTTCTTGCCGTGCCTTTATGTCGCTCTTCATCCACTGTCGAAGTCGATTCGCAGTTGAACCGTCAGGAGTACCGTGATCGCCGCGAATGGTCGAAATCTTTGTGCGGTACTCAACACCCTTCAAGGTGTACTGCAAGTAAGGCTCTTGTCCACGTCCATCGCTGTGGAGTGTCCCTTGATCGGCCGCAGCGAGATCGTCCTCCGAGACTCCGGACCGAATACGAACATCGAAGCGGCGCGATGACTCATCTGGAACCAACTCGGCGACCGCCATCCGCCCCTTGCTGATTACGCGCGTTGGCAACAGCGGGACTGCCCACCCAGTTTGTGGACACGTTACCTCTATGCAGTACAGGAACGTCTTCGGTCGCCAACCGTTTCCGTCATCTTCAACACCGAGTGCATCCAATTCCTGCTGAACGGATGAAACGAGGGCCAACTGAGCATCCATAACCCTCTCACGGGAGGCGTTCGTACCCCCAACGACGTTGAACGCACCCCACGTGAGAAGGCAAGCAATCGGACTGAGATCGGAGGCACGCGCGTCGCAACCCATACGCGCGGCTTCAAACGGGATCTGTCCTGAGCCACTGAACGTGTCGGCAACCATCGGAACACGACCAAACCGCATCCTGCCAAGCTGACGAGTGAGTTCAACGATGGACGAGGCAGACGTTCCAAGATGATCGTTCACGGCCGCCCAGATGTGCGCATGGACGTCCTCGCCTACCTCGTCCGGTCGACGTGCGGCCTCCACACGCTCTCGATACGGCAGACGAGGCTGCAACCGAGCTTCCATTCGCCGACGATCGATCTCCGGGACGTCGTCCCTCCACTCAACGGTCACTCGGCGAAGTTCCACGGCCGACCAGTCAATGGGCGCAGAGATCGGAAGCAAGTCGGGATTGGACGATGTGAAGTACTCGGCGACATGTGCGATCGACGCCTTCGCAAGGACTTCTCTGGGCTTGAGCCGCCGCTTGGCTCTGGCAACGAACGATTCGTCGTCCATCGCCATCAGCATCTCGAAGATGGCGAGATCACGTGCCGGATCATCGGTCGCCGGCAGCAGGCAACCAAGGATGCACGCCCTATTGAGGATCAGAGGTTTGCGGCCAATCCAGTAGCTCCCCAGCGTTGTGAGCAGCTTCCCCTGCTTTCCTTCCTGCTCCTTGTACGCCTCCGCCGACAGCTTCTGCACGGGCAACAGCCGCTCGATCAGCGACGGCGCATCCTTCAGCGAAAACGCCACCACGCCCGAACTCATTCACCCTCCTGAAACAGCGGCAGCCGGAACAGATCGTCTTCCGCCGGCCGCCGGCGCCGCCGGCCGGGCGCGGGCTTCTCGCCATCCGACAGCGCGGCAAACAGCGCGCGCCGCCAGCCGCGCTCGGTGTCTTCCGGCAGGCCGGCTTCGGCCACCGTCATCGCAAACAGCCACCAGCGTTCTTCGGGCCGCAGCGCGGCCCAGCGGCTGCCCACCACCGGCAGTTGCTCGTCGTTGGCCGTCTCGGCGGCCCAGGCCAGCACGCACAGTTCCTTGCCCAGCAGCCGGTCCACCAGGTTGGTGCCGCTGTGCCAGCGGCCGGCGGGCGTCTTGGCGGCCTTCAGCCGGTCGTTGAACTCGCGCCGCGCCACGTCGGCGATGCCCGACCAGGTGCGCCGCAGCAGCACCACGCGCGGCTCGTCACGCGGGATGCCGGCCTCGTGCCCGCGGTAGCCGTAGTCCTCGACGATGGTGACGGGCTCGGTGCGTGCCGCCGGAATCTCCACGCGGAAGACGTGGGCGCCAAAGCGCTCGGGCGCCCCGAAGCCGACGGTGGCGCTGTCTAGGGCGGCTTTCGGAGCCTGCGTGGCTTTCATGGCCTGCGGCGTCGTGGCCACGGTCATTGTTCGACGTCCGGCTGCCGGATCTCGATGCCCAGCTTGCCTGCGAAGTCCTTCAGGTCATGGCCCGATGCGAAGTGAGCCTTGCGGAAGGTCAGCGTCACGGGGGTGTCTGGCGGGAACTTCTCCAGCACCTTCTCCAGCAGGGCCGAGAGGTAGGGCGCGTCCACCCGAACCTCACCCACCGCCAGCTGCGCCACCTTGCTGCCCTGCCCGGCGGTGAGCGTGACGCTCTCGAACTCCACGGTCTTGTCGGCGGCCTGCTTCAGCCCTTCGAAGGTCTTGGCGCGCGAGTCGAGCTTGTGGCCGGTGCGCGAGACCAGCCGCGCGGGCTTCACGTCGTCGATCTGCACGCCCTGGCGGCCCCGGGCTGGGAAGCGGAAGTCGGCCTTGGCCTCCAGCCCTTCGGCGCTGGCGAAGGCGCGCACCAGCACGTCGTCGTCACCGATGGCAAAGGCGGCGGTGTAGGGCGTGCCTTCGCGCGGCCCGCTGCCGTCCAGCGTGTAGCGGATGCTGCCCTTGGGCGCAACGAACAGCTCCACCGTGCGCTTGCCGTCGGCTTCGCCCAGGCGGTTGCGCAGTTGCAGCGTGTTGCTCCAGGTGACGGGGTCGCCGGTCTCGTACTGGCCGGACACGTCCTGCACCAGGAAGCTGACGCGCAGCGCCTGGGTGGCGTAGGGGTTGTCCTTCAGCACAGGGCTCTGGTCGCCGACGCCGCCCTCTTCGGCAAACAGGATGCGCGGCGCGGGCCCGGCGTTGACCGGGTTCACGCGCAGGCGCACGCGGCCCTCGTCGCCCAGCTCGGGCTCGGCCAGGATCTGGGCGCTGGTGCGCTTCTTCTTGGGCTTCTTGGTGACGTAGCCGTTGCCCAGGTCTTCCCACAGGCCGCGGTTGCAGGCGATGGTCTTGAGCGTGTCCAGCCCACGCGGCGGCAGCCAATACATGCCGGCCACCTCGGCATAGCGGTCGGCGGCGTCGGACCAGCGGGTCTCGTCCAGATTCTCGGGCCACAGCAGGTCTTGCGCCTTGTCGCGGATGGCGTCGAACTCACGCTCAACGTCCAGGTGCAGCTTCTGCGGGTTGGAGACCAGGGTCTTCTCGACCTGCTCCTCGCCGTTGAAGGGCTTGCCGGCATCGCGCGTGGGGTCCAGCGGCTTGGAAGCCAGCTGCGGCGGACGCCCGGCGCGCTGAATGGGAAACAGCACCTTGTCGAACAGGCTCAGCACCGTGGCGTTGAAGTCCTGCTCGTAGGTCTGCTGCTTGCGCTCCAGGTCTTGCCGCTGGGGGTGGCCCTGGGGGATGCGGCCGTCGGCCTTCTGCGCCGCGAACAGCTGGCGCGCGGCCTTCTCCACGCTGGCCATGGCCGTCTTGTCGCCCGTGAGCACGCACAGGTGGTTTTTCTGCGTCAGACCGTCGAAGAACTTCTGCACCTCGTCGGGCGGGATCTTGGCATCGGGGCTCACCACCAGCAGCACGCGGGCGCGCCGCACGCGGTCGGTCACGTCTTCCAGCCGGGGCAGCGGCAGCACCTCGTCGTACACGGTGCGCCGCTGGGGCTTGAACATGTCGCGCAGGCGGTGGCGGATGAGGTCGTCGACCTGGTTCTCGGGCGCGTCATGCGCCAGGCTCTGCAGCAGCTTCGTCAGGTTCTCCTGGCGGTCGAAGTAGAAGCGGCCCTCGGGCGTGTGGTGCAGGTACCAAGCCACCTTCTCCAGCTCTTCGAAGGCGGCCAAGAACTCTGAAGGCTCGCGCAGCGGCGACACCAGGCACTCGACCATCTCTTCGCGGGTCAGGCCCTTCACGGCGTTGACGGCCGTGGAGAGGCTGGCCGTCATCAGCAGCGCGCCCACCTGGGTGGCGGCCTCCTTGCCGGTCTGCAGGTCGATCACCTGGGCATGAGCCGACTGCTGGGCGTCCCACAGGTCCTTGGCGATCACGTCGCGCATGCCCGAGATCTCGGTGAGCTTGTCGCGCACGTCGGGCACTGAGAGATCGAAGTGCTGCGGGCCGATCAGGAACACGTCGTTGGCCGCGCGGTTCCACACGGACTTGAGCAGGCGCGAGACGAGCTCGATCAGGCCGCGGGTCTGCTTGAACTGCTCGTTCTCCTTGAACAGCGCAACCACATTCTTGAGCCGCGGGTGGAAGGGGTAGGTGGCGACGATCTCGTCAGCGATGGCCTCGGCCCCGCGGCTGGCCGTCTTGGACCTGGCGGCTTCTTCCAGCTTGCGGCCGTAGGCGTCGGCGATGTCTTCGATTTCGTTCTTGTCCGGCAGGCTCGTGAACAAGCGCTTGCGCAGGATGGCGTAGATCTCGTCGGCGGCCAGGTCCACTGGCGTGATGTTGCGCTCCTGTCGGCCCAGTTCGGAACGTGCGTCGGCCAGCGCCTTGTTGATGAGCGTGCCGCCGGTGTCGTAGGCGGCGGCCAGGTCGGAGACGACGATGCAGACGTCCTTCTTCTTGCCCGCGGCAGTCAGCAGGTTGGCAAAGGCCCGCGTGGCAATGTCGGCCACCGTACCGTTGCCCACGGGCCGGGTGGCCAGGTAGTGGAAGTACGGGGGCATCTCATCCAGCAGGATGAGGGTAGGCTTGTTGCTGTCAAACAGTTGGAGCCAGTCGCTCTCGTCGGGCGCATCGGGGCCGCTACTCCAGAAGCGGCGGAACTGCTCGCCCTTGCCCAACTGGTTGGCGATCTCGCCCCAGAAGAAATGCGCCGGGTTGTTGCGACCGTTGAAGGCGGCGATGTCGGCGCCGGCAAAGCCATCGGCGTGGGCCATGCCCGCGCAATACACCTTGCGCAGGCCGGCGTGCTTGGCCAGCAAGCCGAAGCCAACCAGCAGGTGCGTCTTGCCGCCGCCCATGGCCTGCTTGAGGTGGAACACGGCCTGCGACGATGCCCCAGCCAAGCGGGCAATTCCCTCGGCCACCAGGTCGCGCATGCCCTGGGTGATGTAGGTCTTGTCAAAGAAGGTGATGCCGTCGCCTTCGCTGGCGATGAGTTGGTCCAGTTGCTCAATCTGGTCGCTGAGCTTGACAGACAGCGCATTGGGTTGCAACGCGCACGCATCTCGGACGGTCTTCATGGGTTCTTTTCGGTGGTGGTGCCGAGGGAAATCAGCCTGCCATCTTACGTACCTTCCCGTGGCGAACCGGCACCCTCCGCTACGATGGCCAAAAAGAGAGCCGGGAGGACGGAGTGAGCGCTGTCGAGGAAGATGTGGGAGGGCTGCAGCCCGATCCCCCAACGCAGGTGGAAGCCCTGACCGCGGCCAAGTTCCGCACGTTCCTTTTCGAGGTGGCGGAGGGTGTTTGCAACTACCGCAGCCTGCACAGCCGGATCGAACAGGTTAAGTCGATGCGGTTCGGCCAGGCGTGGGCTCTGGAGCGCGCACTGGGCAGCAGCCGCAGCCAGGCAGTGGGCGGCATTCGCCAGCACAGGCGCGCCTGCCCCATGGCCGTGGGCGTTACGGTGGCCTGAACCCCTGCGGCAGGGGCTCAGGCGCCCTGCCCGCTGGTCGTGCGCAGGAAGCGCGGGGGCTGAGCCCGTTCACAGCTTCTCAGGCGTCGTAGCCCGGGTTCTCGCGGTCCAGCTTGCGCAGCAGTGCGGGCCACGCCAGGTTCGCGCCCTGGCCCGCGGTGGCGGTCTGCGTGACGTTGCGGTTGGCCGCGATCGGGCCGGGCCCGATCAGGTTGAGTTCACCGCCGGCTTGCGCGTCGATCTGGATGCGGCAGGTGTTCTCGAAGAAGTACATGTTCAGGAAGGCCTCGGGGATGGTGCGCCCCACGGTCAGCAGGCCGTGGTTGCGCAACATCAGGAAATGGGCGCTTCCCAGGTTCGCCTGCAGGCGTGGCTTTTCCTCGGCGTGCAGCGCGATGCCTTCATAGTCGTGGTAAGCCAGCGAGTTGAGGATCAGCGTGCTCTGCTGGCTCAGCGGCAGCACGCCGGCCTTCTGCGCGCTCACGGCCACCCCGGCGCGGCTGTGCGTGTGCAGCACGCAGCCGGCGTCCTCGCGCACCTCGTGGATGCAGCTGTGGATCGTGAAGCCCGCCGGGTTCACCGGGAAGGGTGATTCGCGCAGCTTGTTGCACTGCTGGTCGATCAGCACCAGGCTGCTGGCGGTGATCTCGTCGAACATCAGCCCGTAGGGGTTGATCAGGAACGCATGCTCCGGGCCGGGAAGGCGCGCGGAGATGTGTGTGAACACGAGGTCGCTCCAGCCGTAGGCCGCCACGAGGCGGTAAGCGGCGGCGAGGTTCACGCGCAGCTGCCATTCCTCGGCGCTGACGACTTCCTTCAGGGACGGGATCTTCATGGCGGTGCCCTTTCTCGGTCACGGTGGGATGGGCTGCAGAGAATACCCAATCCAACCACGGGCTCGACGTCCGGGACAGGCCGGTGACGGTGGCGGTGGCCTGAGGCCCTGCTGCAGGGCCTGGCCTCTTCAGCCCTGCCGCTTCAACCTTGCCGCACCACGCGCTGCGGGAAGGGGATTTCCACGCCGGCTTCGGTCATCCCGGGTCGGTGATTACGTAGCACCAGGTGCTAGACTGAGACATGCCTGATGACCGGTTCGCAAGAGCGTTCAAGACGGCCTGGTTTTCAAAAGCTGCCCGAAAGGCTCGCATCCGCGACGGTGCACTGATGCAGTCCGTGCGGGAGGCCATGCGCGGGCAGGCCGATGACCTGGGCGGCGGCGTCTTCAAGAAGCGGCTGAACGACAACCAGCACCGGTCGATCCTGCTGGCAAAGGGCGGGAAGCTGTGGGTGTTCGCATTCCTCTATGCCAAGAAGGACCGCGCCAACATCGACCCCGACGAATTGGTGGCGTTCCGCAAGCTTGCCCAGGCGTACGGGCGGATCAGCCCCTCGGAACTTGAACAGGCCTTGAAAGAGGGCGACTTGCTGGAGTTGAGCGATGACCACTAGACCGAAGTTCAAGAGCGATGCCTTCGAGGCCATCCACAGCGCCGCTGGGGGTTTGCACCGCGTCGGCGTCATCGACAAGGCGACCATGCGGGAGTTCGATGAGAGCTGCCTGGCCGTTCCTCCCGAGATCAGCGCTGCGGACATCAAGCGCATCCGGGAGCAGGCGCATGTGAGCCAGCCGGTCTTCGCGCGCTACTTGAACACCAGTGAGTCGACGGTCCAGAAGTGGGAGGCCGGCACCAAGCGGCCCAGCGGCATGGCGCTGAAGTTGCTGGCGGTTGTGGAAAAGCATGGGTTGAAGGTCCTGGCCTGATTGCAGTTCCGTCGGGCCTGGGCACATGACTGCGGGCATCGCCTTGGCCTGAGCCCCAGCCGAAGGGTCTGAGCGCCTTCAGCCTCGCTGGTTCAGCCCTGCACCTTCAACGCTACCGCTTCACCCCTGCCGCACCACCCGCTGCGGGAAGGGAATATCCACCCCCGCCTCGCCCAGCGTGCGCAGGATGGCCAGGTTCACCTCGCTGAGCACGTTGCCCTGGCCGTTCTGCGGATCGGCAATCCAGAACACCACGTTGAGCTGCAGGCCGTCTGAGGCGAAGGCGGCCAGTTGCACGGCCGGGCCGGGGTCGGCCAGCACGCGGGGCACGGCCAGCAGGGCCTGCACGATGCGGGGCGACAGCGCCGGCACGTCGGTGCCGTAGGCCACCTGGACGCTGGTGGTCAGCAGGATGCGCGGGTCCGCCAGCGAGGCGTTTTCCACGCGCTGCGTGATGAGCAGCTCATTGGGCACGATGGACTCGCGACCGTTCAGCGCCCGGATCACGGTGTAGCGGGTGTGGATGTCGGTGACGCGGCCTTCGAAGCCGTCCACCAGCACCACGTCGCCGATGCGCAGCGAACGCTCGGCCAGGATGACGAAGCCGCTGACGTAGTTGGAGGCCAGCTTCTGCAAGCCGAAGCCGATGCCCACGCCCACCGCGCCACCCAGCACGCTCAGCGCGCCCAGCGGAATGCCGGCGGCCGACAGCGCCACCAGCAGGCCCACGAACACCAGCAGCGCCCGGGTGGCGTTGGCCGCCATCTTGCGCAGCGACAAGCTGCCGCCCGCCAGCTCGGCCCCCGCCAGCAGCCGGTCTTCCAGCGCCGAGGACAGCCACAGCACCACCAGCAACACCACGCCCGCGGTGAAGCCGCCCTCGATCACGCTCCACACCGAAATCTCGGCGCCGCCCGTCTTCCAGCGCAGCGCGTCCAGTTCGGCCACGAGCACCGGCAACGCGCCCGTCAGCCACAGCACCACCGCGCCCCAAACCATCCACGACAGCAGCCGCTCCACCAGCCGCACCGAGGCCGAAGCGGGAAAGGCCGCATGCAGCACCTGCACGCCAAAGCGGATGACCAGCAGGCTCAACAGCACTGGCAGCGCAATGCGGAACAGCGCAGGCGGCACCCAAGTGGCCAGCGCCCAGCGCGCGCCCCAGGCCAGCAACAGCAGCAGCAAGGGGAAGAGCACGCCATCCACGCCATGACGGCCCAGCCAGATGCCGCGCCGCGGCTGCCGGCCGGCCACCACGCGCACCACCAGCAAGGCCAGCGCCGCGCACAGCGCCAGCACGCCGGCCTCCACCAGGGCGGAAGGCCGGGCCAGCGAATCGACCAGCGCGCCCAACTCCGTCGGCGCCCACCCTTCTGTCAGCCGGGCCGACAGACCTTCGCCGGCGCTGCCCGCGCGGCCACCGCCCATGCCGCTCATGCCGCCACCCCGGCCAGCTCCCGCAGGTGCGCCGCTACGCTGCGAGCCAGCGCGCTCAAGTGGTAGCCGCCCTCCAAACAGGACACGATGCGGCCCTGGGCGTGCGCATCGGCCACGTCCATGAGGCGGCGGGTGATCCAGGCGTAATCGGCCTCCACCAGCCCCATCTGTCCCAGTTCGTCCTCGCGGTGGGCGTCGAAGCCGGCCGAGATGAACAGCATCTGCGGCCGGAAGGCCTCCAGCGCGGGCAGCCATTGCTGCTCGATCAACTCGCGCACGGCCGGTCCGCGCGTGTAAGGGGCCACGGGCACGTTGACCATGTTCGTGCCCTTGGGCACAGCGCCGCTGTAGGGGTACAGCGGGTGCTGGAAGAAGCTGCACATCAGGATGCGCTCGTCGCCGGCCACGATGTCCTCGGTGCCGTTGCCGTGGTGCACGTCGAAGTCAATGATGGCCACGCGCTGCAGCCCGCGTACGTCCAGCGCATGGCGCGCCGCCACGGCCACGTTATTGAAGAAGCAAAAGCCCATGGCCGCGTCGCGCGTGGCGTGGTGCCCGGGGGGGCGGATGGCGCAGAACGCGTTCGAGGCGCTGCCGTCGATCACCGCGTCGGTGGCGGCCAGCGCGGCCCCGGCGCTCTTCAGCGCTGCATCGGCAGTGGCCGGGCACAGGCTGGTGTCCGGGTCCACCGCGCGGGGCCGGCCGCTTTGGCTGCACTGCTGCATCAGCTCGCGCATCTCGCGCACGTAGGCGGCGGCGTGGGCCCGGCCCAGGGCTTCGTCAGGCGCGGGCGGGGCCTCGCGGTGGTCCAGAGCCAGATCCAGGCCGGTGGCGCGCAGCAGGTCGTGGATGGCGTCCAGGCGCTGGGGGCATTCCGGGTGTCCGGCGCCCATGTCATGGGCGCGGCACTCTGGCGGGGCGTAGAAGGCGGTGCTCATGCTCCGAAGTGTCGCGCAGCGCGCAGCGGCCGTGGTCGGCGCCGGTCAAGCGCAGGCGCTTTCGGAACAGGTGCAGGCCCAGGCCCTGCAAGGCGGTGGCCCTGGGGAATTCGGGTAAGGTGCGCGCGATGGATGCAACCCTTGCCCAACGCCTGACCGCCCTGGTGGACCAGGTCGATTCGATCATCGTCGGCAAGCGCGACCGTATCGAAGACTGCGTGGCCTGCCTGGTGGCGGGCGGTCACCTGTTGATCGAGGACGTGCCCGGCGTGGGCAAGACCACGCTGGCCCAGGCCTTGGCCGTGTCCCTGGGGCTGCGCTTCGCGCGGGTGCAGTTCACCTCGGACCTCATGCCCAGCGACCTGCTGGGCGTGAGCGTGTTCGAGCGAGCGCGCGAGGCTTTCGTGTTCCACCCCGGGCCCGTGTTCACCCAGGTGCTGCTGGCCGATGAGATCAACCGCGCCGGCCCGCGAACGCAAAGCGCGCTGCTGGAGGCGATGGAAGAGCGCCAGGTTTCGGTGGACCAGCGCACGCACGCGCTGCCCAGCCCTTTCTTCGTGGTGGCCACCCAGAACCCGGCCGAGCACCTGGGCACGCACCCTTTGCCGGAAAGCCAGCTCGACCGCTTCCTGATGCGCATCACCCTGGGCTACCCGGACCGCCAGGCCGAGCGGGCCCTGCTGACGGGCCAGGACCGTCGCGCCGCGCTGGCCGCACTGACGCCGGTGATGACGCCGGCCGAGCTTCAACAGGCCCAGGCCGCCGCGGGCGAGGTGGCGGTGTCCGACGCCCTGCTGGACTACCTGCAGGCCCTGGTGGAAGCTACGCGCTCGGGCCGCTGGTTCGTGCAGGGCCTGAGCCCGCGCGCGGCCCTCGCGGTGCTGCGCGCCGCACGGGCCCGCGCGCTGCTGGCGGGGCGCGACTACGTGGCCCCTGATGACGTGCAGGCCATCCTGCCGCAGACCATCGCGCACCGCCTCGTGCCCGCCGCCGGCGCCGGACGGGGCGCGCGCGAGCAGGTGCGGGCGATGGTGGAGGCCACGCCGCTGCCGTGACATGGCTGCCATGACGCCGCTGACGCCGTTTCCATGACGCCGTTTCCATGACGCCGCTGCAATGACACCCTTGCCATGAGGCTGTCTGCACGCTTCAACGCCTGGTTCGATGCCCGCCTGCCGCTGGCCGACCACCACAGCACCGGCCAGCGCAACACCTACATCCTGCCCACGGGCGCGGGCGTGCTGTTCGGCGCGGTGCTGCTGGTGCTGCTGCTGTCCAGCATCAACTACCAGCTCAGCCTGGGCTATGCCCTCACCTTCTTGCTGGCCGGCAGCGCGCTGGCCGGCCTGCACATGACCCACGCCACGCTGCGCGGCCTGCAGATGCGGCTGCGCACGGGCGGGCCGGCCTTCGCTGGTGGCCATGCGGAGGTGGAGATCACGCTGGACAACCCCGGCGCGGCGCGCCACGGCATCGGCCTGGGCTGGCGCCCTCTGGGGACAGTCGGCCCAGTCGGGCCCGTCGGGCGAGGCGGGCCCGTCGGGCGAGGCGGGCCAGTCGGGAATCAGGGGCCACCGGGGCACCGCGACGAGCGCGCCTGGACGGACGTGCCCGCGCGCGGCACGGCCACCGTGCGGATGCAGCTGCCGCTGGCCGCCCGCGGTTGGCAGCCCGTGCCGCCCATCGTGGCCGAGACCCGCTTCCCGCTGGGGCTGTTCCGCGCGTGGACGGTGTGGCGGCCGGCCGCGCGGGTGCTGGCCTGGCCCAAGCCGGAACAGCCTGCCTTGCCCCTGCCGGCCGGGGGCGCGCAAGCCACGCCCGACCACGACAGCCCCGCGCAGGCCCACCCGCCTGCCCCGCAGGTGGCACCCGCCAGCCAAGAGCTCACCTTCGACCAGTTGCGGCCCTGGCGCACGGGCGATGCCCTGCGGCAGGTGGCCTGGAAGAAGGCAGCGCGCACGGGTGAACTGGTCAGCCGCGAGGCCGAAGCCTTGCCGGGCCAGGCCCTGTGGCTGGACGAGGCCGCCGCGCGCAGCGCCGCGGGCGGCCTGGAGCACCGGATGTCGCGCCTGGCTGCCTGGGTGCTGGCCGCCGAGCAGGCGGCCCGCCCCGTGGGGCTGCGCCTGGGCGCGCAGCACTGGCCGCCAGGCTCGGGCGACGCCCACCGCCGTGCCCTGCTGGACGCGCTGGGCACCTGGAACGCGGGCGCCCGATGAGCACCCGGCCCTGGACCGCTGCGGCCACGGGCTGGAGCCGCCTGCCCCGCGATGCGCGGGACGCGCTGTTCCTCGTGGCCGTGTCGGCGTGGACCATCGCCCCGCACCTGGCACACCGCCCGGCCTGGTTCGGCCTGGGCGTGGCGGCCCTGCTGGCCTGGCGCGTGCACCTCACGCTGGCGCGCCGGCCGCGGCCAGGCCGCTGGACGGTGGTGGGGCTGCTGGTGCTGAGCGCGGCGGCCACCGCCTGGCACGAGGGCACGTTGCTCGGGCGCGAGGCCGGGGTGTCCCTGCTGGTGGTGCTGATGGCGCTGAAGACACTGGAACTGCGCGCACGCCGGGACGCGGTGGTGCTGTTCTTCCTGGGCTTCTTCGTGGTGCTGACGCACTTCTTCGATGCCCAGGGCCTGGGCACCGCGCTGGCCATGGCCGTGGCCGTGTGGGGCCTGCTGACCGCGCTGGTGCAGGCCCACATGCCCGTGGGGCGGCCCCCACTGCGCCAGGCCGCGGCCGTGGCGCTGCGCGCCGCCGCCCTAGGCACGCCTGTGATGGTGGCCCTGTTCCTGTTCTTCCCCCGCCTGGACCCGCTGTGGGCGCTGCCCGACCGCAGCAGCGCGCGCACCGGGCTGTCCGGCACGCTGCAGATGGGCAGCGTGGCCGAGCTCGCGGCCGACGAGTCCATCGCCCTGCGCGTGCGTTTCGATGGGCCTGCACCGCCGCCTTCGGCGCTGTACTTCCGTGGCCCAGTGCTGCCCTGGTTCGACGGCCGCACCTGGACGCGCGACCCCACCCCCGCCACCGGCCTGCCCAACTGGACGCCGGGCCTGCCGGCCGACCTGGAGTTGAGCGGCACCGCGCGCCGCTACGAGATGACCGTGGAGCCCAGCCGGCTGCCCCTGCTGCCGCTGCTGGAAGGCACGGCCCCGCCGCTGGAGCTGACGCCGCCTGATGCCCTGCAGACGGTGGAACTGCGAAGCGATCTGCAGTGGCAGGTGTCGCCCCCCGTGGCCTCGGTGCTGCAGGTGCGCGCCCAGGCCTGGGAGCGCTGGGGCCACGGCACCCGCGCCGGGGCCTACGCCCTGCGCGACCTGGTGGACCTGCCCGCGGGCTTCAACCCCCGCACCATGGCCTGGGCCGCAGAACTGCGCCGCCAGCCCGGCCTGGTGGACGCCGACGCCCGCACCCTGGCCAACGCCGTGCTGGCGCACGTGCGCAGCGCGGGCTTCACTTACACCTTCTCGCCCGGCACCTACGGGCGTGACGCCGTGGACGAGTTCTGGCTGGACCGCCGCGCCGGCTTCTGCGAACACTTCGCCTCGGCCTTCGTGGTGGTGATGCGCGCGCTGGACGTGCCCGCGCGCATCGTCACGGGCTACCAGGGGGCCGACCCCGCGCCCGTGGACGGCTGGTGGGTGGTGCGCCAGCGCCAAGCCCATGCCTGGGCGGAGATCTGGCAGCCCGGCGAAGGCTGGGTGCGCGTGGACCCCACCGCCGCCGTGGCACCCGATCGCATCGAGCGCAGCCGCAACCTCACCCCGCCGCGCGGCCTGGTGGGCCAGGCCTTCGCCAACGTCAATCCGGAACTGCTGCTCACGCTGCGCCGGACCTGGGAGCGCCTGGACCAGCGCTGGAACCAGTGGGTGCTGGGCTACTCCCGGGCCCAGCAGTTCAGCCTGCTGGAACGCCTGGGCGTGCAAACCCCCGGCCTGATGGACCTGGCGCGTGCGCTGCTGGGGCTGATGGCGGCCGCCGCCCTGGCGGGCCTGGCCTGGGCCGCGTGGCACCGCCGCCGCCGCACCCCCTGGCAGCGCACCCAGGCCGCGGTGGCGCGCGGGTTGCAGCGCCTGGGTGTACCCTGCCCGCCGCACGAAGGGCCGCGCGCCTGGGGCCAGCGCGTGCGGCAGGCGCTGGGCCCGGGGGCCGAGCCGCTGGTGCAGGCGCTGCTGGAGCTGGAGCGCCTGCGCTACGGCCGGCAGGCCGACGCCGGCGCCCGGGTGCCCCCGCAATGGCACCGCCGTTTCCGGCACCAGGTCGAAGCGGCCCGCAGACTGCCCCGCACGCCTTCGCCATCGCCGTCGCCTTCGGCCCAGACACCGGGCGCTGCGCTACGCTCGCCCCCATGAGTTCACCTCGGATCCTGACCCGCCTCGTTTCATTCTGTTCGGCACCCTGCTCGATGCCGATGTCGGCCACCCGTTCTGACGCCCGTTCTGCGGGTTCATCAGCCCCGATCTCCGTGACGCATTCACTCGCCCTTTCACTCGCCCTCTCACTCACCCTGCCGGCCTGTCTCGTCGCGGGCATGAGCGTCGCCGCGCTCGCCCCCGCGCCCGCCCTGGCGCAGGTCGTCACCCAGGGGCCAACGGCAGCCAAAAGCCCGGCGACAGCCAGGTTCAAAGCCCAGGCGGCATCGCCCCAGAAGGCGGGCAGCAAGTCTGCGGGCGCCAAGACCTCGGCACGCAAGAAGGCGGTCAAGGCCACGGCGGCCACCGCGGCCGCGGCCACGACAACCGCCAGCGCAGGCACGGCCTACGGCCGGCGCGACGACGTGCTGCGCTTCGCCGCCGAGGTGGCCGCGCGCCACGGGCTGGAGCCGGCCACGCTGGAGCGCCAACTGGGCGAAGCGCGCAGGCTGCCCTCGGTGCAGCGCCTGATCATGCCGCCGCCCGCGGGCACGGCCAAGAACTGGGCCGCCTACCGCGACCGCTTCGTCGAACCGCAACGCATCCAGGCCGGGCTGGCGTTCTGGCGTGCCCACGAACGCTGGCTGGAAGCGGCCGAGGCCCGCTGGGGCGTGCCGGCTTCGCTCATCGTCGGCATCATCGGCGTGGAAACCTTCTACGGCCGGCACATGGGCAGCTTCCGCGCCCTGGACGCCCTGGCCACGCTGGCCTTCGACTTCCCCCCCGGCCGACGCGACCGCAGCGAGTTCTTCCGCTCCGAACTCGAGCACCTGCTGCTGCTGGCCCACCGCGAGAAGGTGGAGCCGGCCAGCTACATGGGCTCTTTCGCCGGCGCCCTGGGCCTGCCGCAGTTCATGCCCGGCAGCCTGAACCGCTGGGCCGTGGACTTCGACGAAGACGGCCACATCGACCTGCACCGCAACCCGGCCGATGCCATCGGCAGCGTGGCGCACTACCTGGCCGCCTTCGGCTGGGTGCGCGACATGCCCACCCACTACGCCGTGGCCGCGCCCGTGGACGTGAGCGACCGTGCCGTGCTGCTGGCCCCCGACATCCTGCCCAGCTTCACCCCCGCGCAGTTCGCCCAGCGCGGCGCCGAACTGCCCGAACCCGCCCGCCAGCACGACGGCCTGCTGGCCCTGGTGGAACTGCAGAACGGCGACGCCGCCCCCAGTTACGTGGCCGGCACCAGCAACTTCTACGCCGTCACGCGCTACAACTGGAGCAGCTACTACGCGATGGCGGTGATTGAGCTGGGGCAGGCGGTGAGAAGGGTGTACCGCGCGGGGCCTTGACATCGGCAGGGCCGGGGATTGACAACCGAGGACCCCACGGGCAAAAACCCGGACTCGCGCGAGGCGTGTGAACCGGGTGTGCGGGGCGTGCGTATCTGCAACAATTCAGGCGGGCTATATCACGCACGGATCGCCCAGGAGGGCGTCCATCAGAGATGGAATGTGACAAGGTGTCGATAATGTGCAGTGACCGATTTTTACCGACTTCAGTCGATTTAACTGCTAGCCCTATACAAGCTTAGGCACCAGAGAAATTTTCCATGCTTACCGACATCTTGGAGTCTGCCAAACAGAGTCTTATTGAACGCCTCTCAAGTCCACTCCTTGGCGCTTTCTTTTTATCGTGGTGTGCATGGAACTGGAAGTTTGTGGTCATATTACTCTCCGATAATACCGTTACAACTACCTTCTCACTAATAGAAACTATTGCTTTCCCAGACTACTCCACAATCATCTTTCGTGGGCTTGTTTTCCCACTTCTAAGTGCATGCGCGTACGTCTTCATTTATCCATATCCAGCACGTTTTATTTATGACTTTACCTTGCGTAGACAACGCGAGATCAATCAAACCAAACAACGTATCTCTGACGAAACACCATTAACGATCGAAGATTCAAGAAGATTCCGATCAGAATATATAGAAAAGGAACGTCGCCAGGCTGCACTTATTCAAGGACTCAGCGACGAGATTACAAGCCTCAATGAAGCACTTAGCGCTCGCGACAAGCAAATCAAAGCAAATCCGCACTCAGGTGCCAAGATATCCTACGATAGGCTAGATGAATCCCAACTTGAACTTCTTCATCTACTGGAAGAGAGCGGTGGCGAATCACCAGAACCAGACCTCATTACTCAATCTAATGAAACCAAAGTTAAAACAGAGTTTAACATCGGCGAACTAGAACGCAAAAACTTGGTAAGCCGCCACTTCAGCAATCGCGTGCGAGCTCATATCATCGCATTTACTCATGATGGCCGCCGTGCGCTTATTGAAAGTCAACAAGGCGCGTCCAAGGCCCCTTAACAAATCGCTCAAAAACTAATGGAAGCCGCAGCTAGTACTCAGCGTTTCGAATCACTCTTTGTCAATCAATTGAGCAGTAGTTGGATCATAGGTTGAATTGATTATGATTCCATCCTGAATTCGACGAACAGCGTCATCCACCACATGCAATGGAACGAGAAACCACTCTCTCGGCTTGACCGAATTCCCAAACCGATCCTCGATAGTCAAGTCAATCTGCGCCGCGCCAAACAGCCGGTGAAAGATGGCCTCCAGTTTCACCCGGTTCAGGTTGTGCAGCTTGTAGGTGGCGACCACCTCAACACCGGCCAGCAGGTAGGTAGCGTCCTTGTCAGCCCCGGCAATGCGGGTCTCCACCTTGCCGCCTGTAACCCCAATCTTGTGGATCAACTCGCGGTGCGCGGCCACAAACGGGTGATTGGACTTGCTGCGCAGCACATAGATCGTGCCGGACTCGATGTCGTCGGGTTCGGCCTCGCCGCCAAACAGCGGCCCCATGTCGGGGTCGGATAGGCGCCGGCCGGTCTCGTCTTTGTACAGGGCGCGTTGCAGGGATCGGCGAAGCAGGTTGCTTTCGGTGCCGTTGGCGAAGATGACGCGCAATCGAGCGTCGCTCTCGCCGTTCGGGGCTTTGATCGCCTCGCCCACCTCGGCAACATAGGCGAGTTGGCCGCCGAGGATGAAAAAGTTGCCATCTGCCACGCCGGCGTCGCGGCCAAAGCGCAGTGCCTTGCGCACGCCGGCATTCAGCTCTTTCTCTGCCTGCTCAAACAGCGGCTGGAAGCTTCCGAAGTCTTGGCACGGCGTGCGGTCAGCGACCTCTTCGGCCGCGCGCTTCTCGACGCTGGATCGCACGTGGCGAAGCACCGCGATGTCGTCTTCTGCGGTTACTTCATGGCCAACACCCAACTCGGCCAGCAGTGCGTCTTCGTCGAGGTCATCGACGTTGGCCGCAGAGCTGGCCGCGCCCGCAAGCAGGCCCGGCTCGTCCAATGCAGCCAGCAGAGCATGCGCTTCGGGCAGCTTGCGCAACTGATCCAAGCGCACGGCATACAGGCGCTCGAAGATGTCCCGGCCTTCACCGTGCTGCGGCGCGCGTCCGTGGGCCTGATGGAAGCGCAGGATGTCTTCGAAGCCCGCGATGATGCGTTCCTCACGCGGTGTGCGGCTGGATGCCTTCAGCGGGACAAGTTCAACGCCCAACGCATCCAGCAATTCGTCGTCGTCCATGTCAGCCATTGGCGGCGCCTCCTTGGGCTTGCGCCGCCTTGGCCTGCGCGCGGTAGCGCGCAAATGCGGCCACGCCCTCGGCCATGCGCTTCTCCCAGGCGTCGGCTGAGTTGATGTCCGGCAGGCGCCCCCGCTCGGTCTTGAACTGCAAGGCGCGCTTCGACAGGTCGCGGGCCTCTTCCTCGGGGATGCTCACCTTCTTCGCCGCAATGGCGGCCTGCACCTGGCGCAGCGATTTCTCGTCCATTGCTTTAGCCAGCACGGCATAGGCCGCGTCGAAGGGGTTGATGCGGTCGATCAGGTCGATGTCCAGGTCGCGCACGTTGACGAACTTGCGCACGCCATCCAGCAGCGCTGTGCTGCCTTGCACCGTGGCGCCGCCCGCGGCATCGGCCTGGGCCAGTGCCAGCTTGGCTTGCTGCGTGATGTTCATGGCGGCAATGGCGTGCTGGCGAATCGCCTCCTGGTCGCCCTCGCTCAGTTCGGGGTAGCGTTCGCGCACGATCTTGCCCATGCGCAACTGCGTCAGCTCTTCCGGCAAGGTGTTTTCCTTGTCGAACAAGCCGCGCTCCAGCGCCGTCTTGTCCTGCAGGAAGCTGGTCACCACCTCGTTCAGGTCTTCCTTGCAGATGCGGGTCGCTTCGGGCGTCTCGGGCTTGGCCAGGCCGTTGATTTCAACGTGGTACTGGCCGGTGGCTTCGTTCACGCCAACGTTGGTGCGGCCTTCCTGGTAGCCCTCGCCGCCGTTGTAGACAAAGCCCTCCTGAGCACCGGCATTCTTGGGCGTGAACTCATAGCGTGGCGCCAGCACCTGCTCCATCAGCAGGCTGGCTGAGATGGCCTTGAGCATGTCGTTCACGGCCTCAGTCACGGCCGATTGCTCGGCAGTCGGCTCGGCGATCAGGTTGGTGAAGCGCGAGCGCTCCTTGCCTTTGGCATCCCGTGTGGCCCGGCCGATGATCTGCACGATCTCGGTCAGGCTGCTGCGGTAGCCGATGGTCAGCGCGTGTTCGCACCAGATCCAGTCGAAGCCCTCCTTGGCCATGCCCAGCGCGATGATCACGTCCACATGGTCGCGGTCGTCCTTGCGCGCGGGGTCTTTCAGGGCGCCCAGCACGCGGGTGCGCCGCGCAGGGTCGCTGTCGTCCACCAGGTCGGCCACCTTCAAGGTGCGGCCGTCCTTGGCCGCCACCAGGTGGAAGCCGGTGTCGGGTTCCACACCCTTCCACTCGCCCAGGCCGTGCATGATTTCGTCCACCTCGCGCTGCTTGTCCTTCAGGCTCTCGCGCGCGTTGACGTTTGGGATGTGGACGATGGTCTTGAGCGCCGGGTCCAGCACCTTGGTCACGGCATCCACATAGGGGCCGGTGTAGAAGAAGTAGCCGATGTCCAGCGACTTAAGCCACTGGTAGCCGTTGAGCTGCTCGTAGTAGGTGTAGGTCACCGTCTCGAACTTCGATTCATCGGCCGGGCCAAGCACGGCCTCGCTGTCGCCCCGGAAGTACGAGCCGGTCATGGCCACCAGGTGCACCTTGTCGCGGGCGATGAAGGCGCCCAACTGGCTGCCCAACACGTTGTCCGGGTTGCTGGAGACGTGGTGAAACTCGTCGATGGCGATCAGGCGGTTGTCGAAGGCGGCAATGCCCAGTTCCTCGACCGCGAACCGGAAGGTGGCGTGGGTGCAGACCAGCGCCTTGTCGCCACTGGCCAGAAACTGACGCACCGCGTCTACCTTGGACTTGGCCGCCCGTGGTTCGTCACCGCCAGGCGCGTTGCACAGGTTCCACTGCGGGCCGACGTGCCAATCCCAATGGAAGCCGTGGCGGGTCAGCGGTTCGTCGGCAAAGCTGCCGCCGATGGATCGCTCGGGCACCACCACGATGGCCTGCTGCAGGCTCTGGTTGTTCAGCTTGTCCAGCGCGATGAACATCAAAGCACGGCTCTTGCCCGAGGCCGGCGGCGACTTGATCAGCAGGTACTGCTCGCCACGCTTGGCAAAGACCCGCTCCTGCATGGCGCGCATGCCCAGCTCGTTGGCTTTGCTGGATGCGCCCGTGCGTGCCGTGGTGATGGACACCGATGGCACGGTGTAAGCATTGGTCGGGTTGCTGGCGCGGTCGCTCACGATGTCTTCTTCCTTCCCTTGGCCGCCTTGGCGGCAGGGTTGCTCTTCTCTGCGCCTGTCATCTTCGTGTACAGCTCAAACAACTTTTCCAGGCGCTCAGTGTCGTTCTTGAAGCGGCGGCCGATGTAGATGCGCTCCAGCACCTCGTCGTTGCGCTCGTGGGCGTGGCGGAGGTTGTCCGGCATGTTGTCCGGGTCATACAGGTCAGCGATGGTTGCCGGGAAATGGGCCTCCCGAGCCAATAGGATGTCCTCAGCGCAGCGGGTCAGATCAGCCTTGTTTTGCTCAGTTAAAAATGGCAGCGGGAACGTATTCCAGCCTAGAGTATTGGAGTAGCGAAAGTCAGTTTTTATTTTCCCACAAACGGTGCCAATCCAAACAAGATGCATGTGCGAGGCAATGATTGCCATATTCCAGAGCGGGGCATCATACAAACCAAACGCCGCGTTCGACACCACTGCACCGTGTTCCAGTGCACCAACGGGCAGATAGTCCCTATTCTCGCTCGTATGTATCGGGACTATCAAAGGTATCTGCGCACCAGAATAGCTTCCGTACCTGATTTCTGAAAAAGCGTGCGGAGTTGCGGCTTGCTGCCTTGTTTTCTCTTTCTTGCTCTCCGTGCGAAACGCTCGGACTACGTTGATTCGTTCTTTCACAAAAGCGTACTGCATCGCCTCATGAAGCTGTTCCTCTGCAATCCACAGGCAGTATCGACTCTTGCCATCAATATACTCGTCGCTTCCAAGATACGGCTTGATGTAACGATGCACGCCCGTTTCTGTGATCGCAAGGTAATCCACTAGTTTAATAACCAGTCCGCCGCCGTCTGCAGGCTTGCTTCCGTAGTCCATTGGCAAGAGACAGTTCAGCGGTGTGCCACTCTTTTGCACAATAGTAGTGGTGTTCGGCACAAGGTAAGGTCCGATCAGATTCACGCGCCTCTCCAGCGGCCCACCATCTGCACCCTCCTCATAAATTCTGCACTCGCCACCCCTGGATGTGGTCAATCCAATCACAACTACAGTGACACCGGCGTTATTTTTCGCGAGATTCTTCCACTTAAATGAGGTTCTGGCGAAATCTATTCGCAAGCCTTTGCTAAAGGCTGACTCCCAGAATGCAGATACTTGCTGACCTTGGCAGATTGAGTTGGTCGACACAAATGCACAGCGTGTAGAGTGCAGGAAGCACACTTCTGCAGCCTTCCAGAACCATCCCAAGACGTAGTCAAGGACTTTCCACTGGATATCCGTATCGGCAAAGACTGTTGAGAGATCATCTTTTTCTTGCTCGGTCATTTCTGACTGACCTAGGTACGGTGGGTTCCCGCAGATGTATGTCTCCCCGCCTTCATTCTCAAAGTCGATTTCAGCTTGATCCAGCGGCGTATTGAAAAGGTCATCCCCTAACACTTTCACCCCGGTGCCAGTGGGAGGACAGATGCTCAGCCAGTCCAGCCGCAGTGCGTTGCCACAAACAATCCAGTTCTGAGTATCGAGAGGCAGGAATTCAGCCAGCGCATCCTGCTGCCCGCGATACAACACGTCGCACTGAAACTCGGCAATGATGAGTGCCAATCGAGCGATCTCGGCCGGGAAGTCACGCAGCTCAATGCCCCGAAAGTTGGTCAACGGAATCTCGCTGCCGAGATGCAGTTCCCCCCTGCGCAGGTTGATCTCCGCCTCGATCTCACGCATCTGCTTGTAGGCGATGACCAGAAAGTTGCCTGATCCGCAGGCCGGATCAAACACCCGAATGCGCGCCATGCGCTTGCGCAGGTTCAGCAGCTTGCGTTCGTTGTCCCCAGCCTCGGCCAGCGCGGCGCGCAGGTCGTCCAGGAACAGCGGGTTCAACACCTTCAGGATGTTGGGCACGCTGGTGTAGTGCATGCCCAGGGCGCCGCGCTCTTCGTCGTCGGCCACCGCCTGGATCATGCTGCCGAAGATGTCGGGGTTGATCTCCCGCCAGCTCAAGGCGCCTGCGTGTAACAGGTAGGTGCGCGCCATCTGGGTGAAGTGCGGCACCTCGGTGCTGCCCGAAAACAAACCGCCGTTCACGTAGGGGAAAGCATTGGCCCAGGCTGGCAGGCGGGGCGTGGCCGCACCCCGCTCCGAGGGCTTGATGTTCATGGCCCGGAAGATTTCGGACAGCACCTCGTGGGCATTGCTTCCGTTGCGCTCACTCCAGCGGTCCACCGTCTGTGTGAAGAGACCCGTGTCGCTAAAGATGGCGGTGTCTTCGGCGAAGAAGCAGAACACCAGGCGCGCCATGAAGTGGTTCATGTCGCTGCGCCGGTCGTCCTTGGCCCAGGCCGGGTTTTCGCGCAGCAGCTCGACGTACAGCTTGTTCAAGCGCCCCGTGGCGCGCACGTCGATGGGGTTGTCCTTGATCTCCTTGATCGTGGAGATGCCCGCCAGCGGCAGCAGGAAGCCGAAGTGGTTGGGGAAGTCTTCAAAAGCGCACGCGATGGTCTCGCCGCTGGCCAGCTCTTGGGCTTCCAGCGTCTGCGCATCGGTGGCCAGCACGAACTTCGCCTTGCCCTTGGTGGTGGCGGGGCTTGCCAGTAGGGCGGCGAAGGTCTCGCTGACGTTGCCTGCCTCACAGGTGGCGATGTGGATGTTGTTGCGCAGCAAGACACCGCCGGGCAGATCCGAGGTGTTGCTGTTGCCGCTGCGCAGGCGCTTGAGCGTGACTTCCTTGTTGCCGAAGGCAGCCAGGAAGGCATACGGAAACTCAGCCGCATCAAACGGCTGCAGGGCCAGTTCAGAGACGGCCTGTTCGATTTCTACGGCGTTCATGCTGAAGGGGGCAATCCGGCGCCCGGCCAGAGGCGGGCGAAGTCAAACGAAAGCTGGCGGTGGTGTCGGATCGATAGAAGATAGAGCGTCACATTGGCGTCCATGGCCGTGTAGAGCATCAAGTAATCGCCATGCAGGTACTCGCGCAGGGCACCGGCCGCGCCCGCGGGCAGCGTGGCGAGCTGGGCCAGGGCCTCTGCCGACTGCGGCGGGTTCTCCAGGTAGCGCCGGCCGATGCGGGGGAAGCGCGCCAGGTTGGGGATGACCGTGGCACGCAGTTCGGCCAGCAGGTCGTCGAAGGCGAAGGCCGCGTCGGCTTCGGTCAGGAACGCCTCGATGGCGTCCAGCCGCTCCAGGAAGCTCGCGGTCAGCTCGACCCGGTACAGCTCCTCAGCCACGCTTCTTGGCGGCCTTGCCGCTGGTGGTGGCGGCGCGGCGCTGCTGAAGCTGGGCGATGGCGGCATCGGCCCCAACGGTGCGGCCGGCCTCGATGTCGGCCAGGCCGCGTTGCGCGTCGGCTATCAGCAGCAGGTGGATGCGCTCGCGCTCCAGCCGGTGGTAATAGTCCAGCCGGTCAGCGTCGATCAGCGCCACGTAGCTCTCGCCGTTCTTGGTGATGATCTTCTCGGCGCCGGCCTTGGCCTGGTCGGCCAGTTCGGACAGGTTGGCGCGCGCCTGGGTGAAGGGCACCACATCGCGGGCTGAAAACCCCATGGCCGGCTCCTTTGCTGGGCAGATGACAGAATTCTGTGCATCATACGATCGGCCAGCATCCCGCTGAAGGTGACCAAACGCTGCTGCCATGGGCTGGCCAACCAGCTTGCTCTGCAAGGTGGCGGGCAGCTCGGCAAAGCGCTTGGCGGCAGCAGCCTGCTGCGCCGTCCATTCGGGGTTGTCGTCATCAACCGGCTGGGTCTTGGGTTTCTTGCTCATGGATGTGCACCTCTCGTGATCAACACAGTCGCGGCGCCTGTCAGGCAGGCGGTGCGCAGGGTGTACCACGCAGGGCCGTGACATCAGCAGGGCCGGCATCCACCTCGTGCGCGGCATGGCGGAGGACTTGGCCGCCACCTCTGGCGGACGCAACGCGCACGTTGCACCGCCCATGGCAGCGGATGAAGCACCAGGGCCAGTGGACATGGAGGCAAACTCACGAGACTCTTTCACCTCCGAAGAGCAAGCAAGTGCGGCCCCCCCGTATTCGTTCATGTTGACCCGCCAAAACCGGCATGGGTGTTCGAGCGACCAGCGACGGGCCACTCATCTCCAACGGCAGGCATTCCATAAAACCCTCTCGCCATGCAGATCGAACCACTTCGTCACCACCTGGGCCTGGTGAGCGAGATTGCGAATACCTTGAACCAGTCGTGGGGGGATCTACCTCCTTGGAGCACCACTGACAAGATTCGAGACAGGCTGTTGGCCGGCACAGGTGACGCGGACTTTCCACGTGTTCTGGTGGCCCTTGGCGAGAGCGGAACCTTTGCGGCCACGGGCTCTGTGAAGCTCCATGAGCTGCCCTCGCGCCCAGCCATGGTTCACTGGGTGGGCGAGATCTTCGTCCAACCTGAACATCGTGGAAAAGGGCTGGGCTCAAGAGTGACCCAGGCTCTGTCGGAGTACGCTTTCGCAAGAGGTGTGCAGGCGCTGTATCTGTACACACCCGATCAGCAGTCGCTTTATGCGCGTCTTGGCTGGACAGAAGTGTCCACAGAGACGGTGAACCATGAAGTCGTCTCGATCATGGTGCTGTCGAGCGGCCCCTCGGCGTTTCGTGCGGAACCCCACAGTCAGGATTGACGTGCCAGCCCTGGGTATGGCCGGCTCCTGTGCAGGGTAGTTGAAAGAATTCTGTGCAACCTGCGGTCGGCAGACGCCTTGTGGATGAAGTCAGCCTGCTGCCTCGCCGGTCTTGTCCTTGTCCAGACGACCATCACCGCCTGATTCGCCCGTCCCGCTCTGAACTGTCCGCCCGACGCTGAGCTTCAGCCCCAGCATTCCGAAGATGGCGTTCATCGTCTGGACGCTGCCCGCGCTGCGCTCCTGCTCAATGTCCTGCATCGTCCGGTAGGCCACCCCTGAGAGCTTGGCCATCTCGGAGGTGGTCATGCGCATCGTCTTCTTGAGATGACGAACCGCCTGCGCCAGAGACCATTCCGGATGCGCGAGTACGTCCTCGACTGCCTGCTGGCGCAACGCCAGTTGCTGCGTGATCGACAGGGTGTGGTATCGCTTGTCCATGGCGGTCAGGCCAAGGCCGCGAGTTGGTCCGCCTGGGCCAGGATGTGCGGGCGAAGGTGGTTCAACACCTCGGGCTCCAACCCCATGGCTTCACCCTCGGCAGCCACTTGCCGCAGGGCGGGTTCCATCGCCTTGAGGCCCGCCACAAGGGCCGTGCGGGCCAAGGCAGGGGCCGGGGCTCCTTTCTCCTTCGAGGGGAACTTCCTGGCCGGCTTCAGCGCCGGCGCGCTCCATTCGCAGACCCTGTCCACCACCCGCGCCCAGTCCGGCCGGCCGTTGTCGTTGTCTTCCCAGCGGATGCGTCTGGCAATGCCGTCCGGGTGCAGGTACATCGGCGCAAAGTCGTACAGCGGGGTCAGCGCCATGCGGCCGGCAAAGTCGCGCTGCACGGCGGTGTTGCGCGCGTGGTTGTCCTTGTTCAGCAAGGCCAGGTTGGCGACATCGCGCTTCAGGTACTCCAGCACTTCGGTCTGCGGATGCGTGCAATGCCGCGTCAGGGCCGCGCACACCTGGTCGTGACTGGGCACCAGGTCGATCCCGGGCATGCCGGTCAGCGTGGCGATGCTCTCCTGGGCCAGCCTCGTCACGACGCCGCCGTGGGCGGTTCGGTCGAACCTGGGAATGAACAGGGCACGCCGGCGCAAGACCAGCGGCGCGTGCACGCGCAAACCCAGGCGGCGGGCGATGGCCATGTAGGGCGCTTCCTGCCGCAAGATGGTGGCCAGTTGCGGATCAGCACCCCGTCCGAACTTCACGATGAAGTGCTGGACCGCCCGTTCATCGGGCAGCGTGTGGTCCAGGTAGAGAAGGCCGTCTTCCGCTCGGGTGAACAGGATCTTGGGCCACTCACCCTGGATGCCCGAAGACCCGGCCACGAACAAACCGTGCGAGGCCAGATGCTCCGCGAACTCGTCGCTGCGCAGGGCCACCTCGTCATCCGTGAAGCCGCGCAGCGGGCCTGCTGCATTCGCCTCCAACCAGTCCGCCGCTTCCTTGACCCGCAGGTTGCCGATGGTATTGCCTGCTCCGGCCAGCAGCACCGTCCAATCCTCTGCCACACCCGCTGTGGGTGACCGCCCCATGCGGCGAAGCAACTCCTGCCGGCCAAAGCCCTGCGGCAGCATGTCTATCAGGTACACCGGCCAGTGCGCCTCCTGAAACGGCTCCAGCCCCACTGGGCGGCGCACGCACAAGGCATGCGCGTCGCTGGCGCCTGCATGCGCAAATGCCCAGTCCACCGTGTAACCTGAGTACGTCTTCGCCTTCCAACCGTCAGCCTTCGGCCCGAGCAGGCTGACGCTGGCCACATCATTCCAGCGGCCTTTGGTGTGGAGTTGAAGGGTGCAGGCTTCAATCATTTGCACGAAATTCTATAGTTATTGAGTCGCTTGAACCCAATAATTAGATTACTTTTTCGTGCAAACGATGCCGGTGAAGTCTTTCAACCTGCGCTCAATCAGGGCTGCCCGCTCAGGCACCCACTCTCACGCCGCCATCGGCACCAGGAAGTCGCGGCTGATGCCCACGCCCAGGTCGTTCACGCGGTCCAGGAACTGGGTGAGGTAGGCGTGCAGGCCGGTGGCCAGGATCTCGTCGATGCGGCCGTATTGCAGGTCGCTCTTCAGGCGGCCGGCGCGGCGCAGGGTTTCGGCGCTTTGCTGGTTGGCCACGAGCTGCAGGTTGGCCACCACCTCGTTCATGCAGGCCGCCAATGAGCGCGGCATGTCCGGGCGCAGGATCAGCAGTTCAGCCACACGCTCGGGGCGGATGACGTTGCGGTAGACCTTGCGGTAGACCTCGAAGCCGGAGACGGAACGCAGGATGGCGCTCCAGTGGTAGAAGTCCACTTCCTGGGCAGAGCCGGGGCTGGGGAGTGCCGAGCCACCGCTCGTCTGGATCTGCGCCTGCGCCTGCACCTGCACCTGCACCTGCACCTGAACCTGCGCTTGGACCTGTGCCTGGGTCTGGGACTGCGCTGCGGTCTGGCCCGGGCCGAAGAACTCTCCACCGGCCAGGCCCGTCAGCGCGTGGTACTTCACGTCCAGCAGGCGCGCGGTGTTGTCCGCGCGTTCCAGGAAGGTGCCGATGCGGATGAAGTGCAGCGCCTCGTCCATCAGCATGGTGCCCACGGTGACGCCGCGGCTCAAGTGCGAGCGGAACTTCACCCACTCGAAGAAGGCGCCGGGGTCGCGTTCGAAGGCGCCGTCTTTCAGCAGGCGGTTGAACTCCAGCCAGGTCTGGTTCTGCGTTTCCCACACTTCGGTGGTGAGGGTGCCGCGCACGGCGCGGGCGTTCTCGCGCGCGGCGCGCAGGCAGTTCCAGATGCTGGAGAGGTTGCCCTCGTCGCGCACCATGAAATCCATGACGTTGCGGGCGTTCACCTCGCGGTAGCGCTCCTCGAAGGTGCCGGTGAGCTCGGAGATGCTCAGCAGCCCGCGCCAGCCCTGCTCGGCCATGTCGGCCGACTGCGGCAGCAGCGAGGTCTGGTAGTTCACGTCCAGCATGCGCGCGGTGTTTTCGGCCCGCTCCATGTACCTGGACATCCAGAACAGGTGGTCTGCCGTCCTAGAGAGCATCGAATGCCTCCTGATGATTCTGTTCAAGCCTCCCGCCGCGGAACCGGCTTGGCCGGGCCGCTGGTGGGCGGCCCCCTCGGGGGGTAGCGAGCGCCAGCGAGCTTGGGGGCCTCATGTCAGTCTTCCAGTACCCAGGTGTCCTTCGTCCCCCCGCCCTGCGAGGAGTTGACGACGAGGGAGCCTTCCTTCAGGGCCACACGCGTCAGGCCGCCGGGCACGGTCTGCACGCCGCGGCCGGATGACAGCACGTAAGGGCGAAGGTCAATGTGGCGCGGGGCCACGCCGCTTTCCACGAAGGTGGGGCAGGTGGACAGGCTGAGCGTGGGCTGGGCGATGTAGTTCTCGGGGTGGGCCTTGAGCACGGCGCGGAAGGCTTCCACCTCGGCCCGCGTGGCCGCCGGGCCCACCAGCATGCCGTAGCCACCGGCACCATGCACCTCCTTGACCACCAGTTCGGCCAGGTGATCCAGCACGTACTTGAAGTCGTCTTTGTCGCGGCACAGGTGGGTGGGCACGTTGTGCAGGATGGGCTTCTCCCCCAGGTAGAACTCGATCATCTTGGGCACGTAGGGGTAGATGCTCTTGTCGTCGGCAATGCCGGTGCCGATGGCATTGCACAAGGCGATGTTGCCGCGCCGGTACACATCCAGCAGGCCGGCGCAGCCCAGGGTGGAATCGGCGCGGAAGGCCTTGGGGTCCAGGAAGTCGTCGTCCACGCGGCGGTAGATCACGTCCACGCGCTTGGGGCCCTGCGTGGTGCGCATGTAGACGAAGTCGTCCTTGACGAAGAGGTCCTGCCCCTCCACCAGTTCCACCCCCATCTGTTGCGCCAGGAAGGCGTGCTCGAAGTAGGCGCTGTTGTACATGCCGGGGGTGAGCACCACCACGGTGGGCTCATTCACACCGGCTGGCGCCACGGCGCGCAGGGTTTCCAGCAGCAGGTCCGGGTAGTGGGCCACGGGCGCCACGCGGTGCATGCTGAAGAGCTCGGGGAACAGCCGCATCATCATCTTGCGGTTTTCCAGCATGTAGCTCACGCCGCTGGGCACGCGCAGGTTGTCTTCCAGCACGTAGTAGTCGCCCGAGCCATCCGGGTTGCCGGCGCGCACGATGTCGATACCGCTGATGTGCGAATAGATGCCGCCAGGCACGTGCACGCCCACCATTTCGGGCCGGTACTGTGCGTTGCGCAGGATGACATCGGACGGCACCACGCCGGCCTTCAGGATCTCCTGGCCGTGGTAGACGTCCTGGATGAAGCGGTTGAGCGCCGTGACGCGCTGGCGCAGGCCGGCCTCCATCTCGCGCCATTCCTGGCGCGGAATGACGCGGGGGATGAGGTCAAAGGGGATGAGGCGCTCGGTGCCGGCACCGTCTTCGTCCTTGGCGCCGTAGACCGCGAAGGTGATGCCCACGCGGCGGAAGATCATCTCGGCTTCTTCGCGCCGGTTGCGCATCAGCTCGGCGGGCTGGGCCTGCAGCCAGCGCTCGTAGGTGCGGTAGTGCTCGCGGATGCCAGCCGCTGACGATGGCCCCGCGCCGGCGAGGGCGCGCATCTCGTCGAAGGGGTGCTGCATGGTGGGAGAGTCCTCTGTCTGGAGTGGTCGGAAGCAACTATCAGGCCCGCCGCGTGGTGACGCCCACGGTCAGCGAGTGGGTTCCGCCCCCGCGGATCACGCCGCGCAGGGGGGTGACGTCGCCGAAATCCCGCCCCACGGCCACACGGATGTGGCCGGCAGCGGGCACCAGGCGGTTGGTGGGGTCCAGGTCCAGCCAACCGTCAGCCGGCACACCCGGGGTGCCGGGACACCACACCTGCACCCAGGCGTGCGAGGCGTCCGCCCCCAGCAGCGCCGGCTGCTCCGCCAGGGGCTCGGTGAGCAGGTAGCCGCTGACGTAGCGGGCGGCCAGGCCGTGCAGGCGGCAGGCTCCGATCAGCAGGTGGGCGAAGTCCTGGCAGACCCCCGCGCGCTGGGCGAACGCCGTCGCCAGCGGGGTGTCCACCTCCGTGCTGCGCGGGCGGTAGGCCCATTCGTCATGCAGCCGGCGCATGAGGTCCAGCGCGGCCTCGGCCACCGGTCGGCCCGGCGTCAGGCTGGTGGCGGCCCAGGCCCGCAGGCCGGCCAGGCCCGGCTCCGGCCACGGCACGTAGGGCGAGGGCTGGACGAACTCCACGGCCGGCTCGAAGCTGGCGCGCGCCACGTAGCGCAGGCGCTCGCGCACGGTCTCCCAGGCGGGCGATGCCTCGGGCCGCAGCCCGCCAAAGCGCGCGGCGACAGTGACGCGGCTGGTAGAGCGCACCTGCAGCACCTGGTGCGGGGTGACCAGCTCGAAGCGGTGCCGCCAGTTGCCGAAAGCGTCCACCTCGCCCTGGCACTGCGCAGGCGCGGGCTCGATCAGCAGATCAAAGGCCTGCACCTGCTGTGCATCGTCCTCCAGGGGCCGCAGATGTGCGGCGTGGTGGGCATGGGCCACGGGGGCACCGTAGTCGCAACGGGTGTCGTGCACGACCACCAAGCCGAGGCGGGGGGCGGCAGGCGTGTTCACCGAACCACCCTTCGCGCCGCGCGCTGCGGGAGTCGCACTGGGAAGCGGCCCGGCGCGCTCATGCGCCCGCCACCGAGGCGGTCAGCCCCGCGGGTGAAAAGCAGTGCTGGCCGATGTCTTCGGCCACGGCCAGCGCGGTGGCGTTCAGGGCCTGGGCCCGCTCCAGCAGGCGCCTGGCGATGTCGCCCTCCAGCTCTTGCAGTTGCAGGCCCACGCCACGGGCGGGCAGGCGACTGACGCCCGTGGCCTCCGGCAGCTTGCCCAGTTCGGTGCGCAACCGGCGCAGCACGCCGGCCAGGCTGCGCGGGTTGGTGTCGTCCAGCACCAGCACGTCGGCCAGGGCCAGCAGGTCATCGTGGCGCTGGTGGCGGGCGCGGAAGGTGATGGTGCTGTCGAACAGGTCCAGCAGGGCGTCCACGCCGTCAGGGCTGGCCAGCACACCCGGCGCCAGAAAGGCCTCCAGCGTGGCGCTCAAGCCGAGCAGGCGCTCCAGCAGCCGCCCGATGGTCAGCAGGCGCCAGCCGGCGTCGCGCGTCATGCGGTCGGTCTGCGCGCCAGTGAGCGCGGAGAGTTCCAGGCCCAGGCGGTCCAGCGCGGGCAGGGCTGCGTCGGCGCGTGGGGGCGTCAGGGCTTCGGCCAGGGCTTCCTTCATCGTGCGCACCAGCGTCCACTGCTCGGCCGGCAGCCGTTCGCGCACCGACAGCGCGGCACGATCGAGGGCCTGCAAATCGAAGGCGATGCTGAAGCCGGCCGAGGCGTCGGCCAACCCGGCCAGGATGGCGCGCTCGAAACGCGGTGCCGACTGCGCCAGCGTGGGCACGCCCCAGGGCGCCAGACTCAGCCGCACCGACAGCGCGGATACCGCCTCCAGCAAGGGGCGCGGCAGGTTCGTCGCCTGCGGCACCAGGGCCAGCACCTGCCGCGCCAGGCGCACGAGATGTTCCGTCCGTTCGGTGTAGCGGCCCAGCCAGAACAGGTTCTCGGCCGTGCGGCTGCTCACCGGGCGGCTGCGTCCGGCGATGTCCTGCACGCGCAGGGGGCGCGGCAGCATGGAAAAGGTGTCCACCTCGCCATCGGTCATCACCCAGGTGTCCAGGCTGGTGCCGCCGCGCTGCATGGACACGCTGGCGTCCTCGCCCTGGGCCACGCGCGTCATGCCGCCGGGCAGCACCTGCCAATGCCCGCCCGGCCCGGCGATGGCGTACACACGCACCATGGCAGGGCGCGATACCAGGCCGTCCGCGCCCCAGATAGGGGCGCGCGAGAAGCGAAGCCGGCCCTGCACCGTCCAGGCATCGGGGTCGAAGCGAACATCCACGGCCGTGGGCTCATGCACCTGAGACGTGCGGCCGGCGCGGGGGAAGGTGGAGCGCAGCAGCTTGTCATCCAACTGCTCGCGGACATCATCCCAGGCGGCGGCCTCGCCGCACCACCAGGTGGGCAGGGAGGGCAGTTCCAGCGCCCGGCCGGTGAGCGTCTGCGCCAGCCCCGGCAGGAAGCCCTGGAGAGCGGGGGACTCCAGAAATGCACTGCCAATCGCATTGGCCATCACCAAACGCCCGGCCCGGGCCACCTGCAACAGGCCCGGCACGCCCAGCGTGGAGTCCGGCCGCAGGAACAGGGGGTCGCACCAGTCATCGTCCAGGCGACGCAGCAGGCCGTGCACAGGCTCCAGGCCTTCCACGGTCTTCATGAACAGGCGGTCACCGCGCACGGTGAGGTCCCCGCCTTCCACTAGCGGCAGGCCCAGGTAGCGCGCCAGGTAGGCCTGCTCGAACCAGGTTTCGCTGTAGGGGCCGGGCGTGAGCAGGGCGATGCGGGGCGCGCCGCTATCGGCCAGCGGGCGGGCCGCTTCTTCCAGACCGTCCAGCAGGCGGCGGTAGCTGGAGGCGATGTGCTGCACCCGCAGCGCGCGGTAGGCCTCAGGAAACTGGCGCGACACCAGCAGCCGGTTGTGCAGCACGTAGCCCAGGCCCGAAGGCCCCTGCGTGCGTTGTGCCACCACCCACCAGCGGCCCTCCGGGCCGCGCGCGATGTCGAAGGCCACCACGCGCAAGCGCAAGCCCCCTGCAGGCGGCACACCGCGCAGGGCGCGCACGTAGCCCGGATGGCGCATCACCAACGCAGGGGGCAGCAAACCCTCGCGTAACAGGCGCTGGGCGCCGTAGACGTCGTCGAGCACGGCTTCGAGCAACTGCGCGCGCTGGCGGATGCCACGCTCGATGACTGCCCAGTCCGCCGGCTCGATCAGCAGCGGCAGCAACTCCAGCGACCAGGGCCGCGCCACGGCGCCCTCAGGCCCGAACACGTTGTGCGTCACCCCGTCCCGGCGGATCTGCGCGGCGATGACCTGGAGGCGGCGGTCGAAGTCGGCGTTCAGATCGCCGGCGGCCGGCAGAGGTACCTGCTGCGCGAACCGGCGCCAGGCCGGCCGCCAGGCGCCGTCGGCCGATCGCAGCTCATCCCACACGCCCTGTTCGGGCACGGTCGAACCTGAGGGGCGGCCCCGCGTGAGCGCAATCATCCCTGCCGAAGATTCGACCGGGACGGAAGGCAGGCTGGGCAAGGGCGGCAAGGGCGGGAAGGGCGTGGGCGGCAGGGTTCAGCGCTCTGATCTTCGCAGGTCCAGCGTGAACGGGAACTCCAGGCTGGGCTGCGCGGGTTGGACGTCCATGCGGCCGGGGGTGTAGCCGAAGCGGAAGAAGCGGGCCAGGCGCCGGCTCTCGGCCTCGTAGGCGTTGACGGGGAAGCTGTCGTGGTTGCGCCCGCCGGGGTGGGCCACGTGGTAGCGGCAGCCGCCGATGGAGCGCTGCAGCCAGGCGTCCACAATGTCCACCGTGAGCGGGGCGTGCACGCCGATGGTGGGGTGCAGGGCCGAGGGGGGCTGCCAGGCGCGGTAGCGGACGCCGCAGACGAACTCGCCGGTGCGGCCCGTGGGCTGCAGTGGGGCGGCCACGCCGTTGACGGTGATGACGTGGCGGTTGTCGTTCAGGCCCGTGACCTTCAGTTCCAGCCGCTCCAGCGAGGAATCCACGTAGCGCACCGTGCCGCCGGCGCCGCCCTCCTCGCCCATCACATGCCAGGGCTCCAGCGCCGTGCGCAGCGTCAGGCCCAGGCCCTGGGTGGCCACCTCGCCGATGAGCGGGAAGCGGAACTCGAAGTGCGGCGCGAACCAGGCGGCGTCGAAGGCGAAGCCGGCGGTGCGCAGCTCGGCCATGACATCTTCGAAGTCCTGCTGAACGAACGTGGGCAGCAGGAAGCGGTCGTGCAGGGCCGTGCCCCACCGGGTGAGGCGGTGACGAGTACCGCCGCGGTAGGGCTCGCGCCAGAAGCGCGCCACCAGGGCGCGCAGCAACAGCTGCTGCGCCAGACTCATGCGCGCATGCGGCGGCATCTCGAAGGCGCGCAGCTCCAGCAGGCCCAGGCGCCCCGTGGGGCCGTCGGGCGAAAACAGCTTGTCGATGCAGAACTCGGCGCGGTGGGTGTTGCCGGTGACGTCGATCAACACGTTGCGCAAGGCGCGGTCCACCAGCCAGGGCGGCACGTCGCGCGCTTCAGGCGCGGCCGGCGCACCCGGCGCACCCGACCCACCTGCCGCCCCAGCGGCGGCGCGCCATACGCCGGTCTGGCGCTCCAGTTCTGCCAGCGCGATCTCCAGTTCGTAGACCTGGTCGTTGCGCGCCTCGTCCACGCGTGGGGCCTGGCTGGTGGGGCCGATGAAAAGGCCGCTGAACAGATAGCTCAACGAGGGGTGGTTGTGCCAGTAGGCCAGCAGGCTGGCCAGCAGGTCGGGCCGGCGCAGGAAGGGGCTGTCGGCCGGCGTCGCCCCGCCCAGCACGAAGTGGTTGCCCCCGCCCGTGCCGGTATGGCGCCCGTCGAGCATGAACTTCTCGGTGGACAGGCGCGTCTGGTGCGCCGCCTCGTACAGGAACTCGGTGCGGTCCACCAGTTCGCCCCAGGTGGCCGAGGGGTGGATGTTGACCTCGATGACGCCGGGATCGGGCGTCACCTGCAGCAGCTTCAGCCGGGGGTCGCGCGGCGGCGGGTAGCCTTCCAGCACCAGCTTCACGCCCTGCTCGGCGGCCGTGGCCTCCACCGCCTGCAGCAGGGCCAGGTAGTCCTCCAGGTGCTGCAGCGGCGGCATGAAGACGTACAGCACCCCGCTGCGCCCACCCTGTTCGCGCTCGGCCCGCGGGCCGTTGGCGCGCTGCGGGTCGCGCACCTCCACGCACAGCGCGGTGCGCGTGATGCCGGCGGCAGACTTGCCGCGCTGCGGCGGTTGGGGCTCCACCACGCCCGGGATCTGGTTGCGCAGGGCCGCGGGGGCGTTCAGGGGCGCGCGCGCAGGCTGGGGCGTGAACGGGTCGGTCTCCCCCACAACGGGCCGGTCTTCGGGTGCGGACCAGGGCAGCGCATCCAGCGGCAGACGCAAGCCCATGGGCGAATCGCCGGGGATCAAGTACATCCGCTCGTCACGCAGGAACCAACGGCCCGAGATCCAGCGCGGCTGCGCCTCGCCGGCGACCCACTCGCGCTGCAGCGGCAGCACGTAGCCCGTGGCGGCGTCCAGGCCTTGCGTGAACACGCGGCGCAGGCGTGCGCGCTCCAGTTCATCGTCCAGCTTGGACTCGAACGGGTCCACGTTCACCGGCAGGCGGCGCTCGCGCCACAGGTAGTACCAGGCGTCCTCGTAAGCCGGCTGCACCAGGTCATCGTCCAGCCCCAGGAGGCGGGTGAGTGCGGCCATGAAGGCGTGGGCGTCAGCGCCGGTGTAGCGGTGGGTCTGGCGCTCGTCGGCAAACAGCGTGGGGTCGGCCCAGCAGGGCTGGCCGTCGGCACGCCAGCAGATGGACAGCGCCCAGCGCGGCAGTTGTTCGCCCGGGTACCACTTGCCCTGGCCGAAATGCAGGAAACCGCCCGCCCCGTAGCGCGCCAGCAGGCGGTGCGTCAGTTCGTTGGCCAGGCCGCGTTTGGTGGGGCCCAGGGCGTCGGTGTTCCATTCCGCGCCGTCACGGTCGTCCACCGAGACGAAGGTGGGCTCGCCACCCATGGTCAGGCGCACGTCGCCCGAGTGCAACCGCGCGTCCACGGCATCGCCCAGGCGCTGGATGTCGGCCCATTGCGCCTCGGTGTAGGGCTTGGTGACACGCGGGGATTCGTAGATGCGCGCGATCTCCATCTGGTGCGAGAACTCCACCTCGCACTCGTCCACCGCACCGCTGACCGGCGCCGCGCCCGAGGGCTCTGGCGTGCAGGCCACGGGAATGTGGCCTTCACCGGCCATCAGGCCCGAGGTGGGGTCCAGGCCCACCCAGCCGGCCCCGGGCAGGTAGACCTCGCACCAGGCGTGCAGGTCGGTGAAGTCCACCTCGGTGCCCGAGGGGCCGTCCAGCGACTTCACGTCGGGCTTGAGCTGGATCAGGTAACCCGAGACGAAGCGCGCGGCCAGCCCCAGGTGGCGCAGCGTCTGCACCAGCAGCCAGCCGGTGTCGCGGCAGGAGCCCGAGCCATTCTCAAGCGTCACCTCGGGGGTCTGCACCCCAGGCTCCAGTCGGATGAGGTAGGAGATCTCGCGCTGCAAACGCTGGTTCAGGCCCACCAGGAAATCGATGGTGCGCGTCTTCTCGCGCGGGATGCTGTCGACAAAGGCCTTGAACCGCGGTGTCAGCGGGCCGCGCGCCAGGTAGGGCACCAGGTCCTGCGCCGTTTCGGGGCTGTAGGCAAAGGGCACCTGCTCTGCCTGTGGCTCCAGGAAGAAATCGAAAGGGTTGTAGACCGCCATCTCGGCCACCAGGTCCACCGTCACCTTGAATTCGCGCGTCTTCTCCGGGAACACCAGGCGCGCCAGGTGGTTGGCGAACGGGTCCTGCTGCCAGTTGATGAAGTGCCCGGCCGGCTCGATGCGCAGGCTGTAGCTGAGGATGGGGGTGCGGCAGTGCGGGGCCGGGCGCAGGCGCACCACCTGCGGGCCCAGATTCACCAGGCGGTCGTAGCGGTAGTGGGTGACGTGGTGCAGGGCGACGTGGATGGACAAGGGTATTGCTCCGGGACGCTGAAGGCGTGCAGTGTCGGGGATGCAAGGTCCGGGCCAGTGGGGACCGGCACCCTCAGGGACGTGTCATCCAGTAGCGTGGCCGCTCGGCGCGTGCGCAGCGCCCATCGGCCTGGTCAGAGCGCCAGCTCCACGCGCCGCAGCGGTCGGTGCGCAGCACCTCGATGCCTCTGGCCTCGTAGCGCGCCACCACGTCGGGCGCGGGGTGGCCGAAGCGGCTGCGGTAGGCCGCCTGCACCAGCGCCACGCGCGGGGCCACAGCCTCCAGGAAGGCGGGGGTGGACGAGGTGCGGCTGCCATGGTGAGGCACCAGCAGCACCTCGGAGTTCAGCACAGGGCTCTGGAGCGCCGGGTCCGGCCCTGCCGCGGCACGGGCCACCAGCGCGGCCTCCTGTGCCGCTTCGATGTCGCCCGTCAGCAGCAGGCTGCGGCCCTCGGCGTCGCTCACCCGCAGCACGCAACTCAGCGCGTTGGGCCGCGCGGGCAAGAGGCCTGGCGGTGGATGCTCAGCCGACAGGGGGTGCAGCATCTCGAAGCGCACGCCGTCCCAGTCCCAGCGCTGTCCGGCATCGCAGCGCTGGTGGTCCGGCAGCATGGCGCGCAAGGGGTGAAAGGTCTCCAGCGAACTGCTGAGCTGGCGCACGGGCAGCGCCTTCATCAGCGAGGCCGCACCGCCCACGTGATCCAGGTCGCGGTGGCTCAGCACCAGCAGGTCCACGGCGCGCTCGCCCCGTGCACGCAACAGCGGCAGCAGCACGCGCTGACCGGCATCGGCCTCGGGGGTGTACTGCGGTCCGGCGTCGTACAGCAGCAGGTGTCCAGCCGTGCGCACCAGCACCGCCGTGCCCTGCCCCACGTCCACCACCACCGTCTCGAACCGCCCCGGCGGCGGCCGGTCCACTTGCGGCAACAGCAAGGGCAGCACCAGCGGCAGGCCCAGCACGCGCAGCCGCCAGGGCAGCGGCATCACCAGCAACGCGCCGCCCAGCAGGCCGGCGGCCACCGCCCAAGGCGGCGCGGCAGCAGCGTTCCACATCGCCAGCGGCCAGGCGGCCATGCCCTGCAGCAGCGCCGTCAGGCCTTGCACGCCCCAGGCCGCCACGGTCCACAGCGGGGGGAGGATCAAGCCGGCCAGGGCCAGCGGGGTGATCAACAGCGTGACCAGTGGAATCGCCACCAGGTTCGCGAGGAATCCCACGATCGACACCTGCTGGAAGAACACCAGCGTCAGCGGCGTGAGGCCGGCAGTGGCGATGGCCTGGGTGCGCAGCAGGGGGGCGAGGTGCGCGCTCCAGGCAGCCCGCACGGTCGAGCTCCAGCTCTGCCTCTGCGCGGGTGTACCGAAGGTCGCGGCGCTGGCCTCCCCCGCAGCCAGGCCACGGGGCGGCGGCCGATACGCCGGGTCGGACGCCATCAACATCGCCACGGCGAAGAACGAGAGCCAGAAGCCGGGCTGGCCCACCGCCCAGGGATCCATGAGCGTCACGGCCACCGCCGAGGCCAAGAGCACCAGCGGCCCTGGCCAATGGCGCCCGGCCAGGCGCAGCGCGACCACCACAGCCAGCATCAGCACGGTGCGCTGCGCCGGCACACCCCAGCCGGCCACGGCGGCGTAGGCCGCGGCCAGCACCAACCCGCCCACCAGGGCCGCCGTCTGCGCCGGCATCCACAGCATCAGCCACGGGCTGCGGCGCCAGGCCCAACCGACGCCCGCCGCTGCCAGCCAGGCCCACATGGTGACGTGGAGTCCGCTGATGCTCATGAGGTGCGCCACCCCCGTGGTGCGGAACAACTCCCAGCCCTCGCCGTCAATGGCTGCCTGATCCCCCACCGCCAGCGCGGCCAGCACACCGGCGGCCGCCGGGTCAGCCACGCGCAGCAGGATCGCGTCGCGCCAGTGCTGGCGCAGCCGCTCCAGCGGGTGGGCTGCGGCCACCGCCAGGCGCTGCGCACCCGGACGCACGTGGCCGGTGGCCCGCAGGTCCTGCTCGAACAGCCAGCGCTCCAGGTCGAAGCCGTGCGGATTCACCGCCCCGTGAGGACGCTTGAGGCGCACGGGCAGGCGCCAGCGGTCACCCGCCACCAAGGGCGTCGATGGTCGGCTCAGGACGGTGTCGACGTCCCAGCCCTGAAACCAGCCCAGGGACACGCGCTGCGGCACGTTCACAGGGCGGGCGGCGTTGGCAGAACCCGGACGTTTGTCCAGCCACTCTGCTGCCTCCACCTCGAACACGAAGCGCACCCCCACGGCGCTCACGCGCGGCAACTCCGCCACCGTGCCGGTGACCACCAGGTCCTGGCCCTCCAGTTCCGGGGCCAGCGCCTGCTGCAGCCGGGCCTGGGCGCGCAGGTCCGCATGGAACCAGCCCAGGCCTAAGACGCCCAGCAGAGTCAGACCCGCCAGGAAAGCCGGGAGCAGGCGGGAAGGAAGCCTGGGCGCGCGCCGCCCAGCCCCCCAGGCCCTCAGGCCCCAGGCACCAACCCCTGACGCGAGGGCCGCGCCCGCCAGACCCGCCCAGGCCTGCGGGTCGGACGGCAGCGTGGCCTGCTGCATCTGCAGTGCCGTGCCGGCCAGCCAGGCCAGGGCCAGCAGGGCCGTCCAGGCCGCGGAGCCGCCCACCCGCAGGCCGGCGGTGCTTGCAAGGCCGGCGGTGCCTGCGGACGGCGCTGTGTGCATCAGAACTCCCGGGCCCGGAACGTCCGCCAGGCCAAGCCGGCCAAGTGTAGGATTCCACGGCTCAGCACCCGCTACCCCTCTTCACCCCCTCGCCCCTCCCCCCTCCCCCCTCACCCCTCACCCCTTCTTCACCCCTTCTTCACCCCACCGGACCCACCTCATGACCATCGCCCAACGCCTTGCCGACCTCGGCATCACCCTGCCCGCCGTGGCCGTGCCCGCGGCGGCCTATGTGCCTTTCGTCCGCACGGGCAACCTTGTCTTCGTGTCGGGCCACATCGCCAAGCAGGAGGGCAAGGCCTGGGTGGGTCAGCTGGGCCTGACGATGACCACGGCCGAAGGTCAGCAGGCCGCACGCGCCGTGGCCATCGACCTCATGGGCACGCTGCAGGCCGCGGCGGGCGATCTGACGAACATCAAGCGCATCGTCAAGGTGCTGAGCCTGGTCAACAGCACGCCGACCTTCACCGAGCACCACCTGGTGACGAACGGCTGCTCCGAGCTGCTGGTGCACGCATTCGGTGCCGAGGTGGGCGCCCATGCGCGCTCCGCCTTCGGCGTGGCGCAACTTCCCCTGGGGGCCTGCGTGGAGGTCGAGCTGGTCGCCGAGCTGGCGTGATCGCCGGGCTGTCTTTGCATCCTGCACGCCGCCATGAACAGCCTGCTTGACCGCCCGGCAGCCTTGCTGCTGCTGGTGGCCGGGGCCAGTCTGACGGCCATCGGTGCCGCGCTGGTGTCGCAACACGTGTTCGACATGCAGCCCTGCCCCTGGTGCGTGCTGCAGCGCGCGGTGTTCGCTGCCATCGCCCTGGTGGCCCTGGCGGGGGCCTGGCTGCCGCGGCGGCTGGCCAAGGCCGGTGCGCTGCTGGTCACGGCGCTGCTGGCCGCCGCGGGCATGGCCGCAGCGCTGTGGCAGCACCTGGTGGCCAAGTCCTCGTCATCGTGCAACCTGACGCTGGCCGACCGCATCATCAGCGGACTGCAACTCGACGCTCTGGCGCCGGAGGTGTTCGCGCCGCGGGCCTCCTGCGCAGACGCCGCCGTGAACCTGCTGGGCCTGCCCTACGAGTTCTGGAGCCTGGGCCTGTTCGCAGCGCTGGGCGGGGCTGCGGCCTGGACGCTGGTGCGGCTGTGGGCCCCCGGCGGGTCCCGGCGGGGCGGGCCATCAGGGTAAGCCTTGATGTCACGTCCCGGACAGGCTGATAGCGTACTCCTCGCGTGAGCCCGCCCCCCAGGCACAGCTCGCCAGGGGGGACAAAAAATGGGCACACAAGCCTCGTCCACAAGGACCGACGACAACGAACAAATGGTGAAGGCGTTCATCCATGAGCGCTTCATCGAACTGTTCCTGAGCCAGAACAAGCGCTCGCAGCTGAGCCTGATGGGGGCGGCGGTCTTCATCTTCATCACCTGGTCCCTCAGCAGCCGTTCCCCCTGGATCGTCGCCTGGCTCTTCAGCGTGATGCTGTTCGCGCTGTGGCGGCTGCGCTGGACGGCCGGCGTGCTCCAGGCGCAAGGGGGCCGCCACGCCGAGCTCAAGGTGGGCCTTCTGATGGCCGGCGGCGGCGTGCTGATGGCCGTGTCGGTGCTGGGCTTTGGCGGCATGAGCGACCTCGGCCACGCCGCTGTCTCCATCATCCTGCTGGCCGTGGCCACGGGCTCCGTCATCAGCACCGCAGGCTACCGGGGCGTTTTCCTCGCCTATGCGGTGCCCATGCTGCTGCCACTGGCAGTGGGCTGGGCGCTCTCCCCGCACGACCCCGCCGAGGCCACCATCCACTGGGGCCTGAGCGTGCTGATCCTCATCTACCTGGCCTTCCTGGTGGGCGTGGCCAAACAGCAGGCCGCGGTGTTCGAGGACTCCTGCCGCATCCGCTTTGCCGAGAAGAAGCTCAACGCCCAGTTGCAGCGTGCGCTGGAGAACGAGAGCGAGGCGCACCGGGCCAAGACCCATTTTCTGGCCGCCGCCAGCCACGACCTGCGCCAGCCCATCCACAGCATGAACGTGCTGGTGGCGGCACTGAGCATGCGCCCGCTGGACGAGCGCGGGCAGCAGATCACGCACTTGCTGGCCAATGTCAACAAGACCCTGGCCGCGCAGCTGGACGCGCTGCTGGACATCTCGCGGCTGGACGCCGGCACGGTGGAAGTGGCCCACCGACTGCAGCACCTGGACCGCCTGGTGACCGAGCACTTCCAGCTGATGGAGAACGCAGCGCGAGATCGCGGGCTGCGGTGCTCGCTGCAGGTGGACGGGCCGGTGCCGGTGTGGACCGACCCCGGGCTGCTGCTGCGCGTGATCAGCAATCTCACCGATAACGCCATCAAGTACAACCGCCAGGAGGGCGAGGTGCGCCTTCGCGTCTGGCGCGAGGGCGACCGGGCCTGCCTGAGCGTGGCCGACACCGGCATCGGCATCCCCGTGGCCGAGCAGCCCAAGGTGTTCCGCGAGTTCTACCAGGTGGACAACGTGGAGCGGGACCGCACCAAGGGGCTGGGCCTGGGGCTGTCCATCGTGCAGCGGCTGTCGGCGCTGCTGGACATCCAGGTCGCCCTGGCGTCCACCGCGGGTCAAGGCACCGAAATCACCCTGCGCATGCCGCTGGCCGCGCAGGCAGGCGCGCCGGCCGCGCCAGCCGCCACCACAGGCGAGGGTTCCGCCGGGCAGGCACCGAGCGGGCTGCGGGTGCTGGTTGTGGACGACGACGCACAGGTGCGCCAGAGCATGGAATTGCTGCTCACCGAAGTGGGCTGTCAGGTCTATCTGGCCACGGGCACCGCCCAGGCCTGCGAGATCGCGCGCCGTCACACCCTGGACGTGCTGCTCAGCGACATGCGCCTGCTGGCCGGCGACGACGGCCTGAAGGTGCTGCAGTCGGTGCGCGCCCTGCAGCCGGGCCTGCCGGCGGTGCTGATCACCGGGGAAACGGGGCCCGAGCAGTTGCGGCTGGCCCGGGGCGCGGGCGTGCCGCTGCTGCACAAGCCCGTCCATCTCGACGCGCTGCGCGCCGTGCTGCCGTCCGGCGCCCGTCTCGCCTGGCCGGCTGCGAAGCCACCGGTGATGCCCGCAGCCTGAGCTTGCCGGCGCGGGAGCAAGACTTGGCATTGACACCCCTGCTCGGCCGCGGTCTGCACGCGCTGTGGTCAGACCAGGCCGAGCCCGGGTCTGACGGCGATCGCCCGCAGCCCTGGGATGTGGTCATCGTCGGCACCGGCTACGGCGGCAGCGCCGCCGCCGCCGCACTGGCCGGCAGCAGGGTGGCCGACGGTCGCGGCGGATACCGGCCCGTTCGGCTGTGCATCCTTGAGCGCGGCCAGGAGTTGCGTCCGGGGGACTTCCCCTCCCGGATGGCCGACCTGCCCGGGCACCTGCGCATCGGCCAGCAGGCCACGGGCGAGGTGGGGGGGCAGGCCGAGGGCCTGTTCGACCTGCGCGTGGGCGATGACGTGATGGCCCTGGTGGCCAATGGCGTGGGCGGTGGCTCGCTGATCAACGCCGGCGTGCTGCTGGAGCCGCAGCCGAACGACCTGCGCCGGGCCCACTTTGCCTCCCAGGTGCGCGAGTTGCAGCAGGCGGGCTGGTACCCCCGTGCGCGCACGGCCCTGGGCGGCGAGTTGCCAGGGCGCCTGAACACCATCGCCCTGCACCCCGAGCACGCCCGCGAACCCCTGGCCAAGGCCCAGGCCCTGAGAACCCTGGCCGGGCGGCATCTGCCGGTGCAGGAGGTGCCGATGACGGTGGCCATGACCGCCAGGCCCAACGCCGCCGGCGTGGCACTGCCCGGCTGCACCCTGTGCGGCGACTGCATGACGGGCTGCAACGTGGGCGCCAAGGATTCGCTCGACGTGAACCTGCTGCGCCAGGCCGTGGACGCCGGGGCGCAGTTGTTCACCGGCGCCAGCGTCAGCCGGCTGAGGCTGGCACAGGACCGGGAAGCGAAGCCGCGCTGGACGCTGGAAGTGCTGCACACCCGGCATGACCTGCAGGCGCGCGAGGCCGGGCCGCTGGAACTGCAAGCGCGCCACGTCATCCTGGCCGCAGGCACCTTCGGCAGCACCGAGATCCTGCTGCGCTCCCGGGATACCGGGCTGCCGCTCTCGCCACGGCTGGGCGAGCGCTTTTCCTGCAACGGCGACAACATCGCGGCGGTGCACCGCCTGCCCCGGGCTGCCCACCCAGGGGCCGACGAGTCCGCCGCTCTGGACACCCGCCGGGTGGGCCCCACCATCACCACGGCCATCGCCTTCGGGGCGCAGCCCCAGCGCGGCAGCCGGCCCTTCTGGCTGCAGGAGTTCTCGGTACCCGGCGCCCTGCGCTGGCTGTTCCAGCAGACCGTGACCACGGGCCACGCCGTGCACCAGTTGCCGCAGGCCGACCTGGCGCGCCACGGGCCCGGCGCTGACCCGATGGCCGACCCCGCCGCCGTGGACCCCGAGGCCATGGAGCGCACGTTGCTGGTGGGCCTGATCGGTCACGATGATGCAGACGGGGTGCTGAAGCTGCCTCACGCGTTCACGGCACCGTCTTCCCAGGCACCCGCCCTGGGCACGTTGCGGGTGCACTGGCCCCAGGCGAGGCTTTCTCCCACGCTGGACACCGCCAGCGCCGCCGCACAGCGCCAGGTAGACCATCTGCGCAGCCTGCGGCGGGAGGCCACCGAGGGGGACACCGAGGGGGGCGGACAGGCGCCCATCGACGGCCCGCACTGGGTGCCCAACCCGATGTGGCGCCTGCTGCCCGATGAACTGAGCATGCTGACCGAACAGCCGCGCGGGCCCGTGCTGACGGTCCATCCGCTGGGCGGCTGCCCCATGGGCGAGAGCGCCCGCGAGGGCGTGGTCGATGCCTGCGGGCGCGTGTTCGATGGCCGGGACGCCCAGGGCCTGCAGGTGTTGCCGGGCCTGGCCGTGCTGGACGGCGCGATCATCCCCGAGTCCCTGGGCGCCAACCCCTCCTTGACCATCGCCGCGCTCGCCCTGCGCGGCGCGCAGGCGCTGCGCGCTGACTGGGGCCTGATCGAAGGGCCGGCGTCGCACCTCGAAGCGGACCATCACCAGCCGCGACCCATGGGCGCACCGCGCCCACCCCTGCCCGCCCACGCCCGCCCGCAGCCCACGCGCATCGGCGTCATCGAACGACTGACCGGGCCGGTCTGGCTCGACTTGGGCGACCGCCCCGGCGGCGCCCGCCCGTGGGTGGTGGAATGGACCCTGGAGTACCGGCCCGCGCGCCTGGACGCCCTGGCCACCACGCTCGACCGCCGGCTGCAGGTGGACGAGGCATCCGCCCACAGCCGCGTGCGCTTGTACGAGGCCACCACCTGGGAAGACCGCAGCCTGGCCGGACAGGCCGACGAGGTGCGGCATCGCCACGCCGTGCTGGAGGCCCAGGTGTCGGGCAGCCTGCGTTTCCTGCACCGGGAGGACTCCTTCGCCCTGCAGCGTATCGTGCGCGGCCTGCGGGCCTGGGTGCGCCACCGGGGACTGCGCGACCTGTACCAGCGCTTCACCGACCCCGGTCCTCAACCCGGTACCGGGCTGGGCGCACTGGTGACGGGCCTGCTGCGCACGGCCAGCCGCGCGGGCGAAGTACGCCGCTTCGACTACGACCTGCGCGTGGTTGAAGTGCTGCGATGCACCTTGAGCGATGCCGATGGCCGCCAGCCCAGGCCTTTCGTCCCTGGCGATGTGCTGCAGGGCCACAAGCGCCTGACCTATGCCGTGGCCGGAAATCCGTGGCGGCAGTTGACGGAACTGCGGGTCACCCGGATGCCGGGCCTGCCCGCATCCGGCCCGTGGCGCGGCGGCACCCTGGTGCTGGACCCCCGCTTCCTGGCCAGCCGGCAGACCCCGCTGCTGCGCATCGTCGAGCAGCAGGACCAGGTGCAGGCCCTGGCCGACCTGGCGGGCTTCGGGCTGACGATGCTGCGCCTGCTGGCCTCCATCCACCTGTGGACCTTCCGCAAGCCCGACACGCCGCTGACACGCGAGCCCGTGCGCCTGCCCCAGCCCATTGCCGGCCTGCCGCCACCGCAGATCACCGAGTGGCCCGTGGCACCCGCAAGCAAGGACAGGCCCGAGGCCCGGGTGCGCCTGACGCGCTATCCGCCTCCCACCGGCGCCGTCCCGGCCCCGGCCCTGGTGATGATCCACGGCTACAGCGTCAGCGGCAACACCTTCACCCACGAGAGCCTGCGCCCCAGCGCCGCCGAGTGGTTCCACCGCCAGGGGCGCGACGTGTGGGTGCTGGACCTGCGCAGCAGCAGCGGCCTGCCCACCGCCTTGGTGCCCTGGACGCTGGAAGAGGTGGCGCTGGTGGACATTCCCGCTGCGCTGCTGCACGTGCGGCAGGTGACGGGCGCGCCGGTGGACGTGCTGGCGCACTGCATCGGCTGCGTGATGATGTCCATGGCCCTGCTGTCACGCCCGCAGGAGTTACGGAAGCGGGCCCACAGCCTCGACCGCCCGGACCCGCTGGACGGTGCGCAGCAGGCCGCCCTGGCAGCCTTCAACGGCGAAAGCGGCGAAGGCCACCCGCACCCCACCGTGCGACGACTGGTGCTGAGCCAGAAGGGCCCGGTGCTGCGCTATACCGACGCCAACGTGCTGCGCGGCTGGGTGATGCAGTTCGCGCGACGCTGGCTGCTGCGCGATGGCTTCCAGTTCAGGCCCTCGGCCCAGCCCGGCGCAGGCGAACAACTGATGGACCGCCTGCTGTCCAGCCTGCCCTACCCCGACGCCGACTGGCGCGTGGAGAACCCGGTGTGGCCCTGGCGCCGCACACCCTGGACGGCCACGCGCCACCGCATGGACGTGCTGTACGGTCGCGATTTCGAGGCCCCGGGCCTGAGCCGCGCCGCCCTGGAGGCCATCGACGACCTGTTCGGTCCGATCCATCTGGACACGGTCTCGCAGACCATCCATTTCACCCAGGCCGACCAGGCCACGGACCACAGCGGCGCCGGCGACTACGTCACGCCGCAGCGGCTGCGCGAGCGCTGGTCGGGCATCGAGACCCTGGCCCTGCACGGCCGCGACAACGGCCTGGCCGATGTCTTCACCCAGCGCCTGCTGGGCCTGCACCTGGGCGCCGCGGGTGTGCCCGTCATTGCCCGCACCTTCGACGGCATGGGCCACCAGGACCTGCTGATCGGCCAACGCTCGGCGCAGGTGTTTGCGGAAGTGGAGCGCTTTCTGCGGCAGGGTGTGGCCGGATTCGGTGCTCCTTCGCCAGACCTTCAGGCGCGGATGCGGTCGCAGCTTCAGCCGCAGCCGGTGGCACAGCAGGCCGAAGCCGTGATCCGCCCGCCCTGGCTGGGTCCGCGCCTGGATGTGCTGGCCCCGCCGCGGTTCAGTTCCGGCACCACCTTGCTGCGGGTGGCCGCCATGCCGCCGCTGGACGCCGGCCTGGCGCGCCTGGCGCTGGTGCCGGTGCAGCGCACGGCGCAGGGCTGGTGCGTGGCCCAGGGCCGGTTCGGCCTGTCACGCGCACCGGGCCACAGCCGGCAATGGCAGTTCGTGCATGCCGGGCGGCTGGTGCAGTCGGGCCTCCCGCCAGACGGGAACACCTCAGGGTCGCCCCCGCCAGACGGCTGGCTGGCCCTGATGGTCTACCCTCCGGCCGAGCAGGCCGACCTGCCCATGGATGTGCCCTGGCCCGGTCTGCAGGGACCGCCGCCGCTGGCGCACCAGGCCGGGCCACCCCCCAACCGCAAGACGGGCGGGCGCATCCGCCAGGCGCTGAACGGCATCCGGCGCTGGCTGCAGAGCGCCGGCGCCGAGGACATCGAGGCCTGCCTGGTGCCGCGCCAGGCCTTGCAGCGCCTGGCAGACCGGCTGCCCCGTCCTGGACCGGCGCCCCATCATCCAGAGGCCGCCCAGGCTCCAACCCGTGTGCACCTGGCCGTGGGGAGTTGCCAGTACCCGCAAGGGCCACTGGACAGCGCCCCGGCGCAGGCCAGCCTGCAGCGCATGGCGCAGCGGGCCGACCAGGGCGAACTGGACCTGGCGCTGTTCCTCGGGGACCAGATCTACGCAGACGCCACCGCGGGCCTGGTGGACCCCACGCGCCGAGATGAGCGCTACGAGATCCCGCACGAACGCGCCCAGCGCGCGCCAGGCATGCGCCGCGTGCTGGCCCGCCTGCCGAGCGTGATGTTGCTGGACGACCATGAACTGGTGGACAACTGGGAGCCCCGCCCCCCAGGTGCCGACCCCGACCTGCCCCTGTGGCGCAGCCGGCAGGACGCCCTGTGTGACGGCCGCTGGGGCTATTGGAAGTACGAGCGCCTGCGCCCCCAGCAGCGCTACCAGCCCCTGCGTGACCTGGCCGACAAGGCCTTCCGCTTCGCCGGCCTGCCCATCTACCTGGCCGATACTCGCATGGGCCGCCAGACTCGCAGCGCTGCCACGTCCTCAGGTACTCGGCACATTCTGAGCACCTGCACGAACCCGTCCACGCCAGGGCAGTTCGAGCAACTGGAAGACTGGCTGCTGCAACACAAGGATGAAGCCAAGGTGGTGGCCACCCCGTCCCTGCTGCTGCCCCGACACGCTGAAGGGGTGCAGGACCGCAGCGACGCGGGGCGCAGCGATGCCTGGGACGGCTACCCGGCAAGTCTGGATCGCCTCCTGGACTTTCTGATGCGCCACCAGATCCAGCACACAGTATTCCTGTCGGGTGACGAACACCATGCGCTGGTGTGCGAGGCGACGCTGGCGCCGCCCCCGATCCGGCAGGACCGATGGAAGGAGGTGCGACTGACCTCTGTCCACAGTTCGGCCCTGTACGCGCCCCTGCCGTTCGCCAATGGCCACCCGGCCGACCTGTCGGACCAGGCCTTCGTCACCGTGGGTGGCACCCGGGTGACCATGCGCACGCGCTGCGCGCCGCCGGGCGACGGGTGGGCCCGGGTCAGCCTCACGCCGGGGACCGGGCCCGGGGATCTGGAAGTGGAGTTCGTCAAGGCGCGTCCGCCGCAAGACGGCGCCTGAACGCGCGCCGGGAATTCAGCGGAAGCGCACTCCCATCCTGGCCAGCAGGTACACCGCCTCGGTGCGGTTCTGCAGGCCCAGTTCCCTGAAGATGGCGTAGGCGTGCTGCTTGACCGTGCCTTCGGCGATGTCCAGCTCGCGGGCGATCTCCTTGTTGGACAGACCGCGCACGATGTGCCCCAACACCTGCACGTGCCGGGTGGTCAGGTCCGGGAAGGCGGCGCCGATCTCGGTCAGCGCGGCGCCGCTGCCGCTGCGGGCGCTCGCTTCAGACGACAGCGCGTCCGACGCGAAGGCACGGCTGAAAAATGGGGCCTCCGGCAGGCGCGCCGCGTCCGCGGCCAGTGCCGCCTCTGGCAGGGAGATGCCGCCGCGGGCGACGATGTCCAGCGCCTGGATCATGGCCTCGGGCGAGGACTCCTTGGGCACAAAGCCCACGGCGCCGGCGTCAATGGCGCGGCGCACGAGATCAGGATGCGCTTCACCCGAGACGATCACCACCCGCGCCTGCGGCAGCACCTCGTGCAGTTGCCCGATCAGCGTCACGCCGGAGGGTTCGCGGCCCAGGTGCCAATCCAGCAGCACCAAGACATACGGGATCCTGGCCGCCTGTTGCAAGGCCTGCGTCCCGCTGGCGGCACAGTCCACCTCGCCCAGGCTGCCGGTGGCCTGCAACAGCAGGCGAAGGCCGGCACTGAACAGCAGATGGTCGTCAACGATGAGCGAATGCATGATGATCGCCACGATAGCAGCCGGCCCGGACGATCAGCATCACAGCCCTGGCCCTATGCGGGGCACCTGAATGGGGGGGGAAGGGGGAGGGGGGGGAAGGGGGAGGGGAGCGAAACGAGCACAGATGGGGGGGCGCAGGGCCAGTGCAGGGCCAGTGCGGGGGCCACCGGCGGCTGGCCGATCCACTTGCGCATGCGCAATCCCGGCCCCCTGCCCCGCAGGTGCAATGCTGTCATCGGATATGCCCGCTGACCACGGGCGCGCTGCCGTCCTACCGTACGAACAACACCCACGAACGCCACCTGAAGTTCATCAGAACAGTCCCCGCATCATGCCTTGCCGAAACCTTCATCCCCTTCGCTACCTGCAGCCCCATCACGCCGTGGTCGCCCTGACGCTGGCGGCTTGGTTTCCAGCCGCCATGGCCATTGAGCGCGGCACCTCAGCCGCAGGCGTCTCTTACGCCAGTGGCGGCGTCAGTCACTCGGAATTGCAGGAATTGCACGCACAGCGCCTGGACTACAGCTTCTGGCTCACCACCGCCGCCATGAAGAGCGGCGCGCACCTGGCCGGCGTGGCCGTTCGCATCACGCCATTGCGTGACACGGCGCCCGTGCTGGACCACACCACGGGCGGGCCGTGGCTGTTTGCCGCCCTGCCGCCGGGCCGCTACCAGGTCGAAGCAAACTTCCAGCCCTCGCCCGACCGCCCGACCCAGGTGCGTCGAGGCCTGACCACCATCCATCCGGGCGACCATCACCAGATGGTGCTGTACTTCGACACGGGCGACGAGGTGGGCGCGGACCACATGCCTGCGGTGCCGGGCAACCCTTACGGTGCGGGAGGTGCCAGACCCTGAACCTGCGGCGGCTTCACGCGGGCGCCGCGGTCTCCTCGTCGGCATAACGCGCCGCGATACGCCGGAAATCCTCCCGCACCGCTTCGAAGGCCGCCACCACCTCCGGGTCGAAGTGCCGGCCTCCTGACTCCAGGATGATCTTCACCGAGGCCTCGTGGCTGAAGGCCGGCTTGTAGACCCGGCGGCTGATCAGCGCGTCGTACACATCCGCCAGGGCCATCAGGCGCGCCGACAACGGGATGGCGTCGCCCTTCAAGCCCTCGGGATAACCGCTGCCGTCCCACTTCTCCTGGTGCGACAGCGCGATTTCCTTGGCAAAGCGCAGAAACGGCACCGGCCGGCCGATGGACTGCTCGGCGCTCTCAATGGCTTCGCGTCCCAGCGTGGTGTGCGTCTTCATGATCTCGAACTCCTGCGCGTCCAGCGGGCCGGGCTTGAGCAGGATGTGGTCCGGGATGCCCACCTTGCCGATGTCGTGCAAGGGCGCAGACTTGAACAGCAGGTCGATGTTGCGATCGTCCAGCAGGGACTCGAAGGACGGGTGGTGGCGCAACTGCTCGGCCAGGCGCCTGACATAGTGCTGAATACGCCGCAGATGGTTGCCGGTCTCGTTGTCGCGCGTCTCGGCCAGCGACGCCATGGACAGCACCAGTGCATCCTGCAGGTCCTGGATCTCCGCGGTGCGGCGCGCCACCTCGGCCTCCAGCACATCGGACTTGCCGCGCAGGAAGTCCGTCATGGACTTGGACATCAGGTGCGCCTGGATGCGCGCCTTCACCACCATCGGATTGATCGGCTTGCCAATGTAGTCCACCGCCCCCAACGACAAGCCATGGGTCTCGTCCTCTGCGTCGGTGCGGGCCGTCAGAAAGATCACGGGAATGGGCTCGGTGGCCGGGTCGGCCTTCAGGCGGCGGCAGACCTCGTAGCCGTCCAGGCCCGGCATCATCACGTCCAGCAGGATCAGCGCCGGCGGCTCACCGCTGTGCACCAGTCGCAGCGCCCGCTCGCCGCTGTTCGCCACTTTGACACGGTAGTCATCCTTCAGCAAGGCCGTCATCACCGTCAGGTTACCCGGCGTGTCGTCCACCACCAGGATGGACGGCTTGTCGTGCACGACGAAGAAAGGTTGAGCGGACATGGTCAGGATGATGCGTCGCGGCGCGGCTGCCGCACCGCATCTTGTAACAGTCGCAAGGCCTCGTCAAAGTCGAAGCGCTGGAGACTGCCCTTGAGCGCATTGGTGGCGGCGGGCCCGAGCGCCTGCCGCACCAGGGGCTCCTGCGCAGCCACCCACTCGATCACCTCCGGGTCCCCTTCCTGCAGCAACTGACGCAGGCGGGCCGCCACAACGGGCCAGGACCCTAGGTCCGCGGCCTGATCCGACGTCGACACCACCCAGGACTGCACCACCGCCGCCAGGAGTGCCGGGTCCATGGGCTTGGTGATGAAGTCATTCATCCCGGCCTCCAGGCAGTCCTGACGGTCCTTTTCCATCGCATTGGCCGTCATCGCCACGATGGGAAGGCGCAGACCCTCGGGCAATTGCCGGATGGCGCGGGTGGCGCTAAGGCCATCCATCACGGGCATCTGCATGTCCATCAGCACCAGGTCGTAGGCCTGCACACGCACCAAATCCAGGGCCTGCTGCCCATCCAGCGCCACATCCACCTCGAACCCCTGGTTGCGCAGCAACTCACGGGCGATCTGCAGGTTCACCTCGTTGTCGTCCACCGCCAGGATGCGGCCGAGGGCGGTTCCGGTGGCGGCCCCGGTAGCGCGGGCGTCATGGGCAGCGGCGGCGCGAGGCGCCACCCCTTCGGCCGTGTGGGGCACCGGCTTCAGCGCAGGCTGCGGCTGCTGGGTTCGCCCCAGGCGGACTGTGAACCAAAAAGTGGAGCCCTCTCCCAGCTGGCTGCAGACACCGACCTCGCCTCCCATGCGTTCCGCGAGCTTGCGTGAAATCGCCAATCCCAGCCCCGTGCCACCGTAGCGCCGGCTGGTGGAAGAGTCGGCCTGATGAAAACTCTGGAACAGTTCTGCGGCCTGCTCCGGGGTGAGGCCAATGCCGGTGTCGCGCACGGCAAAGCGCAGGGTCACGTGATCGGGTTCCAAATGCTGCACCGACACCGACACCTGGATCTGGCCCTGGTGCGTGAACTTGACCGCGTTGTTGCCGTAGTTGATGAGCACCTGGCCGAGGCGCAAGGGGTCGCCCACCACGAAGTCAGGCACATCGGGCGCCACCTCCAGGATCAGTTCCAGCCCCTTGGCCTGGGCGCGGTCGGAGATCAGGTTGCTGAAGTTGTCCAGCACCGTGGCGATGGAGAAGTCGATGAGCTCCAGGCTGAGCTTGTCGGCCTCGATCTTGGAGAAGTCCAGGATGTCGTCGATGATGCCCAGCAGGTGGCGCGAGGACTGCTGAATCTTCTGCAGATAGTCCAGCAGGCGCGCATCCTGGGTGCCGCGCAGAGCCAGGTGGGTCATGCCCACGATGGCGTTCATGGGCGTGCGGATCTCGTGGCTCATGTTGGCCAGGAAGTCACCCTTCATGCGCGATGCGTCCTCGGCCCGTTCCTTGGCTTCGCGCAGTTCGCCTTCCTGGGCCTTCAGCCGCTCGTTCGCCTGTGCCAGATCGGCCGTGCGCTGCAGCACCCTGAGTTCCAGGGAGTCGTTCAACTCCCGGTAGGCCTGCTCGGCACGCTGTCGCTGCGTGACATCGCGCAGGATGACCGTCACCAGGTCTTCGCCCTGCGTGCGCATGCGCGAAAAGGAGGCGTCTGCCGCAAACACCTCACCGTCACTGCGCACGCCCCGCACGAGGCTCGGCACCCCCACGACGGCGGGGCCGGGCTCCAGTCCGCCCGCGTGCTCCGGATGGCGCAGGTGGAGGGGCCAGTGGTTCTCGGGCAGCAGTTCCGACAAGGGCCGCGCCGCCAGATCAGACGGGGTGTAGCCGAACATCTTGGCTCCCGCAGGGTTGATCATGCGGATGCGGAAGGCGTCATCCACGGTGATGATGCCGTCCGTGGCAGCCTCGACCACGGCCGTGTGGCGGGCGGCGCTGGCCTGCAGTTCCTGTCGCGCCTGCTGGATGCGCGTCGTCATCTCGTTGAAGTTGCGGGCCAGTTCGGCCACCTCGCGCGGACCGTTCACGGGCACGGGCTCGAGCACCTCTCCGTGGGCCGCGAAATCCAGGCTGGCCTGCTCCAGGCGCGCCAACGGCCGGGTCACGCGCGACCTCATCAGCCAGGCCAGCACCAGCATCACGACGGCAGACATGGCGATCTGGCGCGCCAGGTGCAGCAGCGATTCGTGACGCGAGGCCTCGATCTGGTGCGTCAGGTCCAGATCGACCAGCACGGCACCCTGGGCCAGATTGTGGACACGGTCTTCGGGGGAGTGGTAGTCGTAGGGCACGACGATCCGCACACGCCTGCTATCGGCCGATTCCTGCACCTCGCGGGCATACCTGGCCACCACGCGCTGCAGCAGGGCGTCGTCGAAGTCCGGGATGACCTTGGCTGCAGGCTCACCGCGCCAGGCCAGGCGGCTGGCCAGCACCACCGACCCGTCAGGGTCGATCACGGCAATGAGGCCTACGTTGTCCCCAGCGGCTTCCAGCGTCAGATCCGACGCCAGTGTGGACTGCGTGCCCAGCGATGCCCGTTCGGCGCTGCGTGCAATCTCCGAGGCCGAGGCCATGCCGTCCCGACGGGCCTCCCGCAGCAGATCGGCCTGAAAGCGGTAGAACGAGTCCAGGGTGGCCATGACGAGCGCCAGGGCCAGCACCGCCATCAGAGCCAGGGGCAGCGCCACCTGCAGGGTGAAGACTCGGCCGGTGCGCATCAGGCTTGCGGAAGGAACCGGGTATCGAGCAGGTCCTGCAGCGGCGCAACCCGCTGAAGCTGCCTCCTGGCCACCAACCCCTGTTGCAGCGCTTGCTGCGCCACATCGAACGGCCCGCCGGGGCGCAGCAACGCTCGGTGTGCCGCGGCCAAAGGCAAGCGCTGGCCCCGAAAGCTCAGTGCCAGCTGTTCGATGGAGGGCTCCTGCAGCAGAAAGGGCTCATGGTGCAGGCGCAGGCGCGGCGCCATCCGGCGGCACGCGCCTTGCGGGTCGCGTTGGAACTGGTCCACGGCGTTCCAATGCGCGGTCACCAGCCGGCGCACCGTCTCGGGCTGCGCCTGAAGCGATTGCGACCTGACGGCCAGCACGCTCAACAAGCGGTCTGGCAGGCGGGTGCTGTCGAAGACGCGCTCAGCGCCCAGCGCTTCGAACTGCGAAACCCAGGGCTCGGCCGCCACCACCGCGTCCACGCCCCCGGCACGAAGCTGCGCGAGCGCCTGCTCGGCGGTCACGGAAACACGCATCACCTCATCCTGGCGAAGAGACGCCGCGGCGAGCGCAGCCTCCAGCACCACCATGCCTGTCGACGGGTCCACCACGGCGATGCGCCTGCCCCGGAGTTGCTCAGGCCTGCTCAACCCGGGCCGGGTCATCAGGGCGTCCGCACCGTCCGACACACCCAGCACCGCCACGATGCGCAAGTCCAGCCGCTGGGTGCGGCAGATGAAAAACTCGTCAAGGCTGAGCACTGCGGCATCCAGCGCGCCCTCTTCCACCAAACGCATGTTGTCGGCTCGGGACAGCAGTTCCACCAGGCGAGTCTCCCGGGCTTGCAGCAAACCGGTTTCCCGACCCAGGAACAGGAACTCGCAGGCGGGGTGAAGCACCGTGCCCACCTTCAAGGGCTGCTGTGGCGCGGCGCATCCGGCAAGCCCCCCCAGCCAGGACAGCCCCCCCCACAACCCCGGCCAAGCGCAGCACTCGCCTGCGCCGTGGACATACAGGCGCGGCGTCGGGGACACCAAGGGACGCACCAAGGGGCACGGGCAGGGCCCACGAAACCGATCGCTCCGGCACTTCGCACATCGCCACACTATAGAAGCAGCCGTGGGCGTCGTCGAAGCCTCTGGATTCCCTCCTTGCGCGATACCCTTCTTCCAACCTGAAACCCAACGGCCGCCCGAAGGCGTCAGGAAACACAGCGGCCGCCCGAAGGCGGCCGCGTGCACGCGGAAACGGACGGGGCAGCCGTCCGTTCCGGCTCAGCAATCAGCGATCAACGCTCGCCGATCGGGCGCACCTGGCGCGGCGCGGCGCCCACGTAGAGCTGGCGCGGACGGCCGATCTTGTACTCGGGGTCGCCGATCATCTCGTTGAGCTGGGCGATCCAGCCCACAGTGCGGGCCAGCGCGAAGATGGCGGTGAACAGGCTCACCGGGATGCCGATGGCGCGCTGCACGATGCCGGAGTAGAAGTCCACGTTCGGGTACAGCTTGCGCGAGACGAAGTAGTCGTCCTCCAGTGCGATCTTCTCCAGCGCCATGGCCAGCTTGAACAGCGGGTCATCGTGCAGGCCCAGCGCATTGAGCACCTCGTGGCAGGTTTCGCGCATCAGCTTGGCGCGCGGGTCGTAGTTCTTGTAGACGCGGTGACCAAAGCCCATCAGCTTGACGCTGGAGTTCTTGTCCTTGACCTGCTTGATGAACTCGCCGATCTTCTCCACGCCGCCGTTGCGCTGGATGTCCTCCAGCATCTGCAGCGCCGCCTCGTTGGCGCCGCCGTGCGCCGGGCCCCACAGGCAGGCCACGCCAGCCGCGATGGCGGCAAACGGGTTGGTGCCGGAGCTGCCGCACAGGCGCACCGTGGAAGTGGAGGCGTTCTGCTCGTGGTCCGCGTGCAGGATGAAGATGCGGTCCATGGCCCGCACCAGCACCTCGTTGGGCTCGTAGTCCTCGCACGGCGTGGCAAACATCATGCGCATGAAGTTGCCGGTGTAGCTCAGCGAGTTCTTGGGGTAGATGAAAGGTTGGCCGACGCCGTACTTGTAGGACATGGCCACCAGCGTGGGCATCTTGGCGATCAGCCGGTGCGCGGCAATCTCGCGGTGCTGCGGGTTATGCACGTCGGTACTGTCGTGATAGAAGGCCGATAGCGCGCCCACCAGCCCGGTCATCACCGCCATCGGATGGGCATCGCGGCGGAAGCCCCGCAGGAAGAACTGCATCTGCTCGTTGACCATGGTGTGGTACGTGATGTTCTTGACGAACTTGACACGCTCCTCCTGGTTGGGCAGGTCACCGTAGATCAGGAGGTGGCAGACCTCGAGGAAGTCGCAGTTCTGCGCCAGTTGCTCGATGGGGTAGCCACGGTACAGCAGTTCGCCCTTGTCACCATCGATGTAGGTGATGGTGGAGTTGCAGGACGCCGTGGACAGGAAGCCCGGGTCGTAGGTGAATTTGCCCGTTTGCCCGTAAAGCTTGCGGATGTCGATCACATCCGGGCCGACCGAGCCCTTGTACAGGGGCAGTTCCATGCTCGGGCTGCCGTCGGAGAACGATAGCGTAGCTTTGACATCGGAGGGGGTCATCATGGCAAGGTCCTTCGCTTCAAGATCATGAATTCAAGGGCAGGGCACGCGCTGCGCGCATCTGATTCAACACGGCCCGCACATCCGGCAGGTCCAGTTCGCCTTCAGGCTCACGCCGGGCCAGCAGCAGGTCCAGCAGGTCAGGGTCAGAGAGGTCCATCAACGCCTGCAGGGCCTGAGCCTGGCGCACCGTGAGTGCCGCTGCGGTGGCGCGAAAGTACCGCTCGACGAAAAGGTCGTTCTCCAGCAGTCCGCGTCGGCAGCGCCAGCGCAGCTTGCTGAAGGCGCGCTCGTCCAGCAGCGCCTCTGCTCCACCTGGGGCAGTGGAGGCTGAAACGGTGTCGAGGCTCATTGGGTTGCGGCGTGGCGGGCGGAAGAGGCGGTCATGAAGCGCAGCCAGGGATTCAGACCGCCCGGCGCACCATCAGTTCCTTGATCTTGCCGATCGCCTTGGTCGGGTTCAGCCCCTTGGGGCAGACGTCGACGCAGTTCATGATCGTGTGGCAGCGGAACAGACGGTAAGGGTCTTCCAGGTTGTCCAGGCGCTCGCCCGTGGCCTGATCGCGGCTGTCGGCAATGAAGCGGTAGGCCTGCAGCAGCCCGGCCGGGCCGACGAACTTGTCGGGGTTCCACCAGAAGCTGGGGCAGCTGGTGGAGCAGCTGGCGCACAGGATGCACTCGTACAGGCCGTTGAGCTCGTCGCGCTCTTCGGGCGACTGCAGACGCTCCTTGTCAGGCGGCAGCGTGTCGTTGACGAGGTAGGGCTTGATCGAGTGGTACTGCTTGAAGAACTGCGTCATGTCCACGATCAGGTCGCGGATCACCGGCAGCCCCGGCAGCGGCTTGAGCACCACGGTGCCCGGCAGCGAGCGCATGTTGGTCAGGCAGGCCAGGCCGTTCTTGCCGTTGATGTTCATGGCGTCCGAGCCGCACACACCCTCGCGGCAGGAGCGGCGGAACGACAGCGTCGGGTCCACGGCCTTTAACTTCATCAGCGCATCCAGCAGCATGCGCTCGGAGCCGTCGAGTTCCACCTCGAGGGTCTGCATGCGCGGCTTGGCGTCGGTGTCGGGGTCGAAGCGGTAGATCTGGAAGGTTCTCTTGGTCATGATCGGTCGCCTTGCGGATGTCAGAAGGAGCGAACCTTGGGGGGAATGCTCTCGGCCGTCAGCGGCTTGAGATTCACCGGCTTGTAGTCCAGGCGATTGCCTTCGGAGTACCACAGCGTGTGCTTCATCCACACGGCGTCGTTACGGCCGTTCGGGAACTCCGGCGTGTCGGCGTAGTCGTTGACCGTGTGGGCACCACGGCTCTCGCGCCGGGCTGCAGCCGAGACAATGGTGGCCTGCGCGGATTCGATCAGGTTCTCCACCTCCAGCGCCTCGATGCGCGCGGTGTTGAAGACCTGGCTCTTGTCCTTCAGGCCGATGTGCCTGACGCGCTCGGCCAGGGCGGCCATCTTGGCCACACCCTCGTCCATGCTGGCCTGGGTGCGGAACACGCCGGCATGCTCCTGCATGGCCCGGCGGATGTCATTGGCCACATCCTGCGCGTACTCGCCGTCAGTGGTGTTGTCCAGGCGCGCCAGCCGGGACAAGGCGCGGTCGGCGGCGTCAGCCGGCAGGTCCTTGTGGGCCTTGGGCGCGTTCTTCACCGCGTCCACGATGTGCAGACCGGCGGCGCGGCCGAAGACCAGCAGGTCCAGCAGGGAGTTGGTGCCCAGGCGGTTGGCCCCGTGCACGCTCACACACGCGCACTCGCCCACCGCGTAGAAGCCGTTGACGATGTCATTGGGGTTGCCGTTCTTCGGCGCCACCACCTGGCCATGGATGTTGGTGGGGATGCCACCCATCTGGTAGTGGATGGTGGGCACCACGGGAATCGGTTCCTTCGTGATGTCGACGTTGGCGAAGTTGTGGCCGATCTCAAACACGCTGGGCAGGCGCTTCATGATGGTCTCGGCACCCAGGTGCGTCATGTCGAGCACCACGTAGTCCTTGTTGGGCCCGCAGCCGCGGCCTTCCTTGATCTCCTGGTCCATGCAGCGAGAGACGAAATCTCTCGGGGCCAAATCCTTCAGCGTGGGGGCGTAGCGCTCCATGAAACGCTCGCCGTTGCCGTTGCGCAGGATCGCGCCCTCGCCGCGGCAACCCTCGGTCAGCAGCACGCCCGCGCCGGCCACGCCGGTGGGGTGGAACTGCCAGAACTCCATGTCCTCCAGCGGCACGCCCGCCCGTGCGGCCATGCCCAGGCCGTCACCGGTGTTGATGAAGGCGTTGGTGCTGGCCGCATAGATGCGCCCGGCGCCACCGGTGGCGAACAAAGTGACCTTGCCTTCGAGGATGTGGACCTCGCCCGTCTCCATCTCGAGCGCGGTAACGCCCAGGACGTCGCCATCGGCATCGCGGATCAGGTCCAGTGCCATCCACTCGACGAAGAAGTTGGTGCGGGCCTTGACGTTCTGCTGGTACAGCGTGTGCAGCATGGCGTGGCCGGTGCGGTCGGCCGCGGCGCAGGCGCGCTGCACGGGCTTCTCGCCGTAGTTGGCGGTGTGGCCGCCGAAGGGGCGCTGGTAGATCGTGCCGTCCGGGTTGCGGTCGAAGGGCATGCCGGCGTGCTCGAGTTCGTACACGACCTTGGGCGCCTCGCGGCACATGAACTCGATGGCGTCCTGGTCACCCAGCCAGTCCGACCCCTTGACGGTGTCGAAGAAGTGGTAGTGCCAGTTGTCCTCGCTCATGTTGCCCAGCGAGGCGCCGATGCCGCCCTGCGCCGCCACCGTGTGCGAGCGGGTGGGAAACACCTTGGACAACACGGCCACGTTCAGGCCGGCCCGGGACAGGCGCAGCGCAGCTTGCATGCCGGAGCCGCCGGCACCGACGATGACGACGTCGAACTTGCGGCGGGGAAGGTTTGCGAAAGACATGGGACTCAGAGCCTCCAAAGCACCTGGACGGCCCAGCCGGCGCAGCCGACGAGCCACACGATCGAGAACACCTGAAGCGCCAAGCGCACGCCCACCGGCTTGACGTAGTCCATCCAGATGTCGCGCACGCCTACCCAGGCGTGCCAGGACAGCGACAAGATGACCACGAAGGTCAGCACTTTCATCCACTGCGCGGCAAAGATGCCGGCCCAGCGGTCATAGCCCAGCGGGCCGGGCAGCAGCACCTGCACCAGCAGCACCACGGTGAACAGGGCCATCAGCACAGCCGTGACGCGCTGGCTGAGCCAGTCGCGCATGCCGTAGTGGGCGCCGACGACGATGCGCTTGGCACCGAAATTGGGTTGTGCGCTCATGATGGACAGGCTCCTCAGTACAGGCCGAACAGCTTGGCGCCCAGCGCCAGGGTCAGCAGCACGCTCAAGGCCAGGGTGACGATGGCCGAGTTGTGGCCCTGCTCCCTGGTCACGCTGTGGGTGGCGTCCATCCACAGGTGGCGCACGCCTGCAATGAAGTGGTGCAGGTAGCCCCAGATCAGCGCCAGCACCACCAGCTTCACGAACCAGGCGGGCGCGAACCCGATGCCGGCGATGAAGGCGCTGGTGAACCGCTCATAAGAGATCTCGGAAGTGACGCTGGCATCGAACAGCCAGATCACGAAGGGCAGCAGCAGGAACATCATCGCGCCACTGACGCGGTGCAGGATGGACACGATGCCCGCAGGGGGCAAGCGGTACGAGATGATCTGCGAGACGTGGATGTTGCGGTGGACCGGCCTCGGTCTGCGGGTCGTCGACATGGGTGTCCTCTTCCTTCTCCTCGGTGGGCCTGCGCAAGGTGGGCGGGCCGGTGCTGTGTATCGCGGCCATCGTGACAGCCGCGGTTCTGGTGTCGTGGTGGTGTTCTTTGTGTTCTCTGTACAGCCGGCGCGTCGAGTTTATTGCATCGCAGCAACCTGACTCGAGGGCTACACGGCGCAGCCTCACGGGACCACTTGATGATCAGTTCAGCTCATTGCGGTAATGGTGGTGTTCGGTTCGGTACAGGCCCCGGCGCAATTCCACTGGCTTGTCGCCGTAGGTGAATGACAAGCGCTCGACAGACAGCAGCGGCGCGCCAGCGTCCACGCCCATTTCACGGGCCTGCGACGCATCGGCGGCGACTGCGCGGATCTTCTCTTCGGCTCGGATCATGCGAACGCCGAACTCAGCCTCGAAGAGACGGTACATCGGGCCTTTCCACGCTGACAGACGCTCGGCCGTCAGCCCCTTGAACAGCGCACCGGGCAGCAGGATGTCGTCGAGCACGACGGGCGCATCGGCCGCCAGCAGCACGCGGCGGATCTCGACCACGGGGTCCCCGCTCTTCAGGCCCAGGACACGGGCCGCGTCAGCCGCCACGCGCTGGCGGCGACAACCGATCAGCCGCCGCTGCAGGCCCGGGCTTCCCCCGGCATCGGACATGAGACGCAAGAAGCGGTACTGCGTGCGTTCCTCAGCGTGGGTGGCGACGAACGTGCCCTTGCCCTGACGGCGTACCAGCAGGTTCTCGGTGGCCAGCTCGTCCACTGCCTTGCGCACCGTACCCTGGCTGACCCGAAAGCGCGCGGCCAGTTCCATCTCGCTGGGGATGGACTGACCCGGCAGCCACTCGCCGCCCTGCAGGCTGCGGGTGATCAGCTCCTTGATCTGCTGGTACAGCGGGCTGAAGGCGGGCGCGTTGTCGTGGGCGGCTTCTGGCGCCGAGGCCGAGGCGGTGGGTACGGGCAAAGCCGGCATGACCCACATTGCAGCACAGGCCGCCCCCCGGAGCAAGAACTCTTGTACAAGATATAAGACTTCAGAGAGACGTCAGTCTGAAGCAGGGTCGGCGCCTTTAAACTCCCTGGCCACTCCATCCCAGACCCCGCTGCCGCCACCGTGCTGCCGCCCTTCACAACTTCCCGGAGCCTTCTGATGAGCAAGAAACCCGTACGAGTCGCCGTCACCGGTGCCGCAGGCCAGATCGGCTATGCGCTGCTGTTCCGCATCGCCTCCGGCGAAATGCTGGGCAAGGACCAGCCCGTGATCCTGCAGTTGCTGGAGATTCCCGATGAGAAGGCCCAGAAGGCGCTCAAGGGCGTGATGATGGAACTGGAAGACTGCGCCTTCCCGCTGCTGGCTGGTATGGAAGCCCACGGCAGCGCAGAGACCGCCTTCAAGGACACCGACTACGCCCTGCTGGTGGGTGCGCGCCCCCGCGGCCCCGGCATGGAACGCGCAGACCTGCTGGCTGCCAATGCGCAGATCTTCACCGCGCAGGGCAAGGCCCTGGACAAAGCAGCCAGCCGCAACGTGAAGGTGCTGGTGGTGGGCAACCCGGCCAACACCAACGCCTGGATCGCCATGAAGAGCGCCCCCAGCCTGCCGCGTGAGAACTTCACCGCCATGCTGCGCCTGGACCACAACCGTGCGCTCAGCCAGATCGCTGCCAAGACCGGCAAGCCGGTGTCGGCCATCCGCAAACTGGCCGTTTGGGGCAACCACTCGCCCACCATGTACGCCGACTACCGCTTCGCCACCATCGATGGCGCGAGCGTCAAGGACATGATCAACGACCACGTCTGGAACAAGGACGTCTTCCTGCCCACGGTGGGCAAGCGCGGCGCAGCCATCATCGAGGCGCGCGGCCTGTCCTCGGCGGCTTCAGCCGCCAATGCCGCCATCGACCACATGCGCGACTGGGCCCTGGGCACGAACGGCGAGTGGGTCACCATGGGCGTGCCCAGCAACGGCGACTACGGCATCCCGCAAGATGTGATGTTCGGCTACCCGGTCACCTGCTCAGGCGGCAAGTACGAAATCGTGAAGGGCCTGCCCATCGACGAGTTCAGCCAGGGCTGCATCGACAAGACGCTGGCCGAGCTGACGGGCGAGCAGGACGGGGTGAAGCACCTGCTGTAAACCAGAGGGATGCTGGCCCCAGTTGTCGCGAGGTCGGCGAGTGCAGGCACCCCCCTTCGCTCATGTCCTCCGGCCGGGCTGCGCCCGGCCTCCCCCTTGACTTCGCTGCGGGGGGAACCTGCCCTCGCCGCCCTTCCAACAGCGCAGTTGTCGAACGGGAACAGCCTACCTCTCTCAGCCAATCACTTCCGGCCATTGCGTGTGGAAGAACTGGCCTTCGGGCCGGTCCACGCGCTCGTAGGTGTGGGCGCCGAAGAAGTCGCGCTGGGCTTGCAGCAGGTTGGCGGGCAGGCGCGCGCTGCGCAGGCTGTCGTAGTAGGCCAGTGACGCCGAGAACGCCGGCACCGGCACGCCCGCAGTCACCGCCAGGCCCACCACCTCGCGCCACGAGGCCTGGGTGCGGTTGAGCACTTGCTGGAAGAACGGCGCCAGCGCCAGATGCGGCAGCGCCGGGTCAGCGCGGTAGGCCGCGGTGATGTGGTTCAGGAAGCGGGCCCGGATGATGCAGCCCCCGCGCCACAAGGCGGCGATGGCGCCCAGGTCCAGGCCCCAGTCCTTCTTGTGGCTCATGGTGCGCATGAGATCCAGGCCCTGCGCGTAGCTGATGATCTTGGACGCATAGAGCGCGTCGTGGATCTTGTCGATCAGGGCCTCCTGCGCCGCCGAGCCTGGGGCCCCAGAGGCCAGCAGGCCCGAAGGCCCGGCCAGCAAGGGGCTGGCCTGCACGCGCAAGGCCTTCATCGACGACAGGATGCGCGCGTCCACCGCCGCGTGGATGGTGCCCACGGGCACTGCGTTCTCCGCCGCATTGATCAGCGTCCACCGGCCCGTGCCCTTCTGGCCGGCCTTGTCGAGGATGACGTCCACCACGGGCGCGCCGGTGTCGGGGTCGGTCTGCTCCAGCGCACGGGCGGTGATCTCGATCAGGTAGCTCTGCAAGTCGCCCTGGTTCCAGCGGTCGAAGACGCGTGCCGTCTGCGCCACCGGCAACCCGGCCGCACGCATCAGGTGCCAGGCCTCGCAGATGAGTTGCATGTCGCCGTACTCGATGCCGTTGTGCACCATCTTGACGAAATGCCCGGCGCCTCCGGGGCCGATGTGCGCCACGCAGGGCTCACCCTCGGCGCGCGCGGCGATGGCCTCGAACACCGGGCGCAGTTCCTGCCAGGTGGAAGCCGGGCCGCCGGGCATGATGCTGGGCCCCTTGCGCGCGCCCTCCTCGCCCCCGGACACGCCGGCGCCCACGAAGCGCAGGCCCAGGGGTGTGAGCCAGGCGTCCCGGCGTTCGGTGTCGGTGTAGAGACTGTTGCCGCAGTCCACGACGATGTCCCCGGGTTCCAGCAAGGGGATCAGCTGTTCGATCACCGCGTCCACCGGTGCGCCGGCCTGCACCATGATCAGCACCTTGCGGAGGCACGAGAGGGCGCTCACGAAGTCCGCCAGCGTGTCGGCCCCCGTCAAGGCCTTGCCGGCATGCTGGGCGACAAAGCCTTGCGTCACGCTCAAGGTGCGGTTGTAGACCGCCACCCGAAAGCCGCGGCTCTCGATGTTCAACACCAGGTTCTGGCCCATCACCGCCAGGCCGATCAGGCCGATGTCGCATTCAGCGCTCATCGTGTCAGAGTCCAAGAGGGTGAGGCACGGGTGGGCGCAGCAGGCCATAGTGGCCGACACCCAGCAATAGGATTCTAATCAGGCGCCAGCCGCCCAAACGCCCGACCCGGGAGAAAGCCGGAGGTCGGGCGCCGGGGTGGCGCCGATGTGGCCGCTCAGGCCTTCTTGGCCAGGCCGGCAGCGGTCATTGCCGCGCCCATGGCGCGGTCGCCATCAGCCATGAAGCGGGTAAAGCCTGCCGGGTCGGACCAAGTCGTGCCGAAGCCGCGGTTGCGCATGAAGTCCTGGAACTCGGCCGAGTCGTAGGCCTTCTTCAACTCGGCGGTGAGGCGGTTCGCGACGGCGGGGGGCAGGCCATTGGGCCCTGCGATGCCGCGCCAGGCGCCCACCGAGTAGTTGATGCCCAGCGTCTCGTTGAGCGTGGGCACATCCTTGAAGGCCGGGTTGCGCTGCGGCGCCATCACCGCGAGGCTGATGGCCTTGCCGGCGTCCAGCATGGCCTTGGCCTCGGGCACCGAGCAGGTGACGATGTCCACGCCCCCCGCGGCCAGATCCTGCATGGCCGGCGCCGCGCCGTTGGAAGGCACCCACTGCACGTGGTTGGGCTGCAGACCCATGGCCTGAAGCCAGCCGATGAGCGCCAGGTGCCAGATGCCGCCCTGCCCGGTGCCCGAGGCCTTGAACTTGCCCGCCGGTGCCGCCTTGATCGCATCTGCCAGGGCCTTGATGTTCTTGTAGGGCGAGCCTGCATTCACCTGCACGCCGGGCGGGTCCACGTTCATCAGGGCCAGCGGCGTGTAGCTGGTGGGCTTGAGATCGGTCAGGCCCTGGTGGTGCATCATCGTGATTTCCACGGTGATCATGCCAATGGTGTAGCCATCGGGCGGCGCCGTGGCGATGGCCGAGTGGCCCACCACTCCCGAACCCCCTGTGCGGTTGACCACGTTGAAGGGCTGGCCCAGGTTCTTCTCCAGGATGGCCGCCACGATGCGTGCGGTGGCGTCCGTGCCGCCGCCAGCGCCCCAGGGGCACACCACCGTCACCGGACGGTTGGGCCAGGCGCCTTGCGCGTGGGCGGCGGCCGGCAACAGCGAGCCCAGCCCTGCTGCGGCCAGCCCTCCCAGGACGGTCCGGCGATCGGTGGTTCTGTTCATGGTCTTCGTCTCCTCGTGGTTGGGGCGGATGCCCGTTCATCGACGCTGGGATGCTTGTACCACCCCGCCAGAAGCAGCGTCAACGGTGGTTTCACGGCCTGTCTGGGCCTCGGCTCAGCGCCCGCTGCGGATCCCCCCCCGCCATGGCACCGCCGCCATGGAGACCTCGACCTCGTGGCGTTGAGGACACCCCAGCCGCCCGCCGAATCGGGTGCACTTCAGAGAGGCGGCGTGGCAAGCGAAGCGCGCCGCCTCGGCCACGCACTGGCCCTCTGCCAGGGCCAGCGCGAAGGCCCCGTGGAACACGTCGCCCGCAGCCAGCGTGTCCAGCACCGGCACGGCGGGAGCCGGCACGCGATGGACGGCGCCGCCCTCCCACCAGGCATAGCCGTCCGCACCACAGGTGGCGCCGACATGCCCGGTGTGGCCCTGTGCCACCTCGTGCAGCGCGGTCTCCACAGTCGGCGCGCCCGTGAAGGCCAGCAGGCCGGCGTCGGAAAACACGGCGTGGGTGGCCAGTGGCACCAGACGGCCGAGAACCCCTGACCCAGCGATCTCCCCATCCAGCATGCAAGGCACGCCCACAGCACGCGCGGCACGCATGGCGGCCTCCGCACCCTCGGGCCAGCGGACATCGCACAGCACCATGTCGGCACCTGTGAGGTGCTGCAGCGGCAGCCAGTCAGCCGACGCGTCCACAGCGGGATCGTGAAAGGGCACGACCAGGCGCTCTCCGCGCGCGTCGACGATCACGGTGGCCTGCGAGGTGGCGCTGCCGGGCACGGCGCGCAGTCCGCTCACGTCCAAGCCCTCGGCCTGCAGCACGGCGCGTGCCGCCCTGCCGGGCTCGTCGTCGCCGCAGCGCGCCCAGACGCCGGCGCGACCGCCCAGCCTGGCGAAGGCGCAGGCGGCCGACAGGGCCATGCCGTCCACCACCTCCACCAGGCGGCGGGCCATCACCTTGGCCGGCAGCGACGGCACGGCCTCGACCTGGAAGATGCGCGTGGCGCAGAGGGCGCCCACGGCGATAGCCCGTGGGGGAGTAGAGGAGACGCTCATCGGCCCGGCGAGCAGCCCCGCAGAACCGAGAGGGCGGGCCGAGGTCCGTTGTTCATGTCGCTCATGCAGAGCGCGCGGACATGAAAGCCGCAGCCTGCCGGGCCAGCGCGGTGATGGCGGGATAGTCTCGGGCTGCCACCAGCGCCCGAGGAGTGACCCAGCTGCCCCCCACCGTCGGGCAGCTGCGCAAGGCCAGGTACTGCGGAATATGCTCGGGCTTGATGCCACCCGTGGGGCAAAAGCGGGCACGCGGGAAGACGCCCTGCAGGTGCTCGATCTGCTGCACGCCCTGCAAGCCATTGGCTGGGAAAAGCTTGAGCGCCTCGAAACCCCAGGCCATGGCAGACATCACCTCGCTGGCCGTCCACACGCCGGGCAAGAGCGGCAGTTGCAGCCGCACCGCGGCCTGCGCAAGATCCGGCACCAGGCCGGGGGTGACGCCGAACTGCGCGCCAGCGTCCAGCGCTCGCTGCACGTCGGCGGCGCACAGCAGCGTGCCCGCGCCGACGGTGGCTTCCGGGACATGCCGGCGCACGGCCTCCACCGCCTGCAAGGCCGCAGGCGTGCGCAGCAACACCTCGAAGACCGTCACCCCGCCCTCCACCAGCGCCCGCGCCACGCCCACGGCGGTGTCGGCCTCGTGGATCCAGATGATGGGCATGACGGGCGTACGCGCCAGCAGATCCAGCATGCCCTGTGCACTGCGGTGCAGATCCTTGAGTTGACTTGCCGGGACCTGGACCATGGCGCCGTTCATGCGCGGGCCTTGCGCATCCCGGCCAGCGCGCGCCAGGCCATGACCAACCACACCAGCAGCGTGAGCGCTCCCAAGGTGCCGGCGATCGGGCGGGTGAAGAACACGGTGGGGTCACCGTCGGCCTTCATCATCGAGGTCAGGAAGCTCTGCTCCAGCAGTTCGCCCAGCACGATGCCCAGCACCAGCGGCGCCACCGGAATACCGTTCTCCTCCATCAGCCAGCCGACGATGCCGAAGATGAGCATCACGAGGATGCCGTAGGGGCTGTTGGTGATGGCAAACGAACCCACGATGCAGAACAGCAGGATCACCGGCAGCAGGATGTTGCGCGGCGCGCGCAGCAGCTTGCCCGCGCCCTTGATGGCCGCCCAGCCCAGCGGCAGCATCAGCAGGTTGGCCAGGATGAAGATCATGAACACCGCATAGATGAACTGCGGGTTCTGCAGGAACACCGTGGGGCCGGGGTTCATGCCCTTCATATAGAGCACGCCGATCACGATGGCGGTGATGGAATCGCCAGGGATGCCAAAGACCAGGGCTGGGATCCAGGCACCGCCCAGCGCCGAGTTGTTGGACGAGGTGGACTCCACCACGCCCTCGACATGTCCTGTGCCGAACTTCTCGGGCTCTTTCGAGAAGCGCTTGGCCATGGCATAGGAGACCCAGGCCGCGATGTCGGCGCCGGCACCGGGCAACGCCCCGATGGCCGTGCCGACCACCGAGCCGCGCAGGAAGTTACGCCAGTAGCGCCGGGCGACCTCGCCTATGCCTCGGAACAGGGCCCCCACCTTCTCCTGCACCAGGGCGCGCGTGTCGGTGCTGGCCAGAGCGCCGCGCAGCAACTCGCTCACCGCGAAGGCCCCGATCATGGTCGGAATGAAACTGATGCCCGACATCAGATCCACGCTGCCGAAGGTGAAGCGCGGGTGGCCCGCCACCGGGTCCATGCCTACGCAGCCGATGCCCAGACCGATCAGCATGGACAGCACCGCGCGGGTGCGGCCGCTCGCGGTGATGAGGGTGGCGCAGCTCAAGCCCAGACATGCCAGCCAGAAGTACTCGAACGAGGAGAAATTTAACGCCGCCTCGGCCAGGATGGGGGCCGCACCGATCAGAACGATCACGCCCACCAGGCCGCCCGCCACCGAAAAGACGAGATTCACCCCGAGGTTGAGCTCGAGCTGGCCCTTGCGCGCCATGGCGTAGCTCTCGTCGGTGTAGGCGGCCGAGGCCGGGGTACCTGGCATTCGAAGCATCGCGCCAGGGATGTCGCCGGCAAAGATGGCCATGGTGCTGGCCGTGACGATGGCGCCCAGGGCGGGCACAGGCGGCATGAAGAAGGTGATGGGCACCAGCAGCGCGGTGGCCATGGTCGCCGTGAGTCCGGGGATGGCCCCGACGAAGAGGCCGAAGACGGCGGAACCCACCACCACGGTGATGACATACGGGTCGAAGACCAGACCGGCCGCTGCCGCGATGGCGCTCACACGATCTCCATCAACCGCCGGCGATCAGCTGCATGAACCAACCCCGCGGCAAGGGCACGCGCATCAGCGTGCCGAAGAACCACTGCACCAGTCCCGCCACCATCACGCCGGTCAGCGCGGCCCACCACCAGCGGACGCCGTTCCACAAGCACAACCCGCCCACGATCAGGGCCGCAGTGGGCAGGAACCCCAGCTGATGCGCGAACAGCAGGTAGAACACCACCGCCAGGGGCATGGCCAGCAGGGCCAGCCAGCCTTGCACGCGGCGCAGGGGCGGACTGATCGAGATCCAGGGCAGCCCAGAGCGCCAGCCCCGCAAGGCGATGATCAATCCGCAGGCGGCAATGCCCAGCGCGATGAGACGCGGGAACAGCGAAGGGCCGTACTTCTGGCCCGGCATGTCGGGGAAGGTGAAGGTGTAGCCAAAGAAGGCGGCAGCCACCGCCACCAACAGGGCGCCGAGCAGGGTGTCGTGCAAACGCATGGACCGTGATGCCGCCAACCGCTCAAGCTGAACCGCAGCGGCGGTTGCTTACAGAGGCGGGGGCAAGCGGCATGGAGATTCCTCAGGTATCCCGGCCAGTGCAGACCGGTGGATTCATCGTTCCATCGCCCCCGAAGCGTGACAATCCGTGAAAACCATCAGCGCCTCATGATGTCTTCTGTGCCGTCTGCCAAGCCCCGCCCACTTGACCCCCGTCAAGCCCTGTTCGACCCGGGCGAACCCGTGCCCGTGCCGCTGCCCGTGTGCGACCACTACGCCGGCGTGGAGGTGCGCATGCGCAAGAGCCTGGCGTTGCAAGCTGAACTTGGGCCGGTGTTCGATGTCACGCTGGACGGCGAGGATGGGGCTCCGGTGGGCGGCGAGATCGAGCACGCCCACCTCATCGCCGAGCTGGTGGCCTCGCCGGCCAACCGTTTCGGGCGCGTGGGCGCCCGCCTGCAGCCCGTGGACCACCCGCGGTTCGAGGAGGTGGTGGACCTGCTGGTGCGCCGCGTGGGCAGCCGACTGCCCTACCTGATGATCCCCAAGCCCCGCGGCGCGGCCGACATCGCGCGCGCAGCCGCCTGCATCGACGCCGCCAGTGCCCGGCACGGCTTGCAACCCCTCATCCCGCTGCACGCACTGGTGGAAACCCACGGCGCGCTGCGCGAGGTGCAGGCCCTGGCGGCGCACCCGCGCGTCGAGTCGCTGTCCTTCGGCCTGATGGACTTCGTCAGCGCGCACCGAGGCGCCATACCCCTGTCGGCCATGAGTGCCACCGGTCAGTTCGACCACCCGCTGGTGGTGCGCGCCAAGCTCGAGATCGCCGCAGCTTGCCACGCGCACGGCAAGACCCCCTCGCACGGCGTGGTCACGGAGTTCAAGGACCAGGAGGCCCTGCGAACAGCAGCCGAGACCGCCAAGGACCTGCTGGGCTACACCCGCATGTGGAGCATCCACCCCGGCCAGGTGCGCACCATCGTCGAGGCCTTCGCGCCGACCGCGGCCGAGACCGAGCAGGCCGGGGAGATCCTGCTGGC